>Ga0209390_10002481_pt1 | contig 32233 bp, 29 predicted proteins | sample BON01_FD_187212 | JGI IMG/M metagenome (GOLD analysis project Ga0209390, IMG submission 187212) | Freshwater microbial communities from Lake Bonney liftoff mats and glacier meltwater in Antarctica - BON-01 (SPAdes) (version 2) | ecosystem: Environmental > Aquatic > Freshwater > Ice > Glacier...
GCAGTTTATAAATGGTATGAATTAGAACCTGAAATTTTTAAAGAAAAACCAATCGATTTTGAAAATAAATTAATAAATTTACAAAAATAACACAAGGAATTAAACAACAACCTTGTGAAACTTAACATATAGAAGCATTTAAAAAGGGTACTATGACCTATAAATTATATCCAACAATAAACTAGCATTATGAACAAAAATCTTATATTTACAGTTTGTCCTCCCACACACAGTTAGAGATTCCTACGGAATGACAAACGAAGCGGACAAACAGAATGGCAAACGAAACAACAAAAACCCATACCGATGATTGAATACACCGAAGGGATTTACAATTTTTATGTCTATATACTTACCAATAAAAACAAAACCGTTTTATACACAGGGGTTACTAATAATCTGCGACGACGACTTAGGGAGCATAGCGAAAAGAAAAATGCAACTAGTTTTACGGCACGATACAATGTTAAATTTTTGGTTTACTACGAGCATTTCACTTGGATACAATTGGCTATCGCCCGAGAAAAAGAAATTAAAGATTGGCGACGAGAGCTAAAAGACGCATTGATATTGGATTTTAATCCCAAGTGGCATTTTTTGAACGACCACTTTGTCCTCCCGTAGGGAACACACACACACAAAGAGAGATTCCTCCGGAATGACAAACGGAATGACAAACGAAAACAACAAACGAAAACAACAAACAATAAATTAGCATTATGCACAAAACTTTTCTTTATTTAACAGCACTATTGATAACCAGTTTTGGCGCAACTGCCCAAACCATCAATCTCGAATTTCCGTATTTTGCAGGCAAAACCTACGAGTTTAAAATTGTGCAAGGCGACAAACATGTCGTGTTGCGCTCGGATAGTATTCCAAAAGGAGGCAAAGTGCAACTTACAATTCCAGAGAAATACAAAGGCTATAAAGGCATGGCACTTTGGTATATTACCAATAGTACAAATGGCGGTGGCTTAGATATGGTTATTAATAACGAGAATTTTAGTGTTTCTTGTTTAGATTCTATACCAACTGCACAGAGTATTATCTATAAAAATACCAAAGAAAATATTTTTGCTGCTATTAACTACCAAGAGCAACAAGCCATTTTTGCGAAACACGATGCTATGTTGTATGCTACCAGAGCTTATAGTAAAACGCATGAGCTATATCCTGTTTTTACTAAAGAATACAAGGGTATAGTAGAACAGTATAACCAATATGTAAAAAAACTAAAAAGCACCCCCTTATATGCGGCTCGTTTTAGAGAAATTACAAATATTACGATGGGCATTGGCACCATCATTACCCAAGATGAAAATTTGAAAGCCCAAAATATAAATGATATAGTCGTAAATAAGTTAGATTATGAAGTGCTTTATACCTCAAATCATTGGGGAGGCATCATTAACACTTGGGTGCAATTGCAAACTATGGTTATTAAAAACGACGAGAAATTTATCGCCGATGCTAAAACTATTTTAAACCGAATACCTTCCAGTTTAATTTATACCGAATTTGTAGTAAATTTAACCAAAGAATTAACCAAAGCTGGCAAAGACAAGCTTATTGCTGCACTGATCCCAGAGATAAAAAAGGCTAATAAACTCCTAAATTATGATGGCGTTTTAATTGTTTACCAAAAAGATGTATCAGGCAAAGCTCCAGACCTAGTTATTGTAAAGCATACAGGCAATACCGATGGGCATCATCCTAAAACCAAAACCATTGACCTTTCTAAACTAGAAACCGAGTACAGCCTTTTAGTTTTTTATAAATCAGGTTGTGGGCCATGTGAGGAATTAATGGAAGGACTTCAAGCTAATTATAAAGATTTGACAGCCAAAGGTCTTGGCATAATCACCGTTTCGTCTGATACCGTTGCACAAGTATTTGAAAATACAGCTTTCCATTACCCATGGCTACAAAAATACTGCGATTTGCAAGGTGTAAATGGAATTAATTTTAAAAACTATGCCGTATTAGGAACGCCTACTCTGTATTTGTTAGACAGAAAGGGAGTTATTATCCAAAAAATGTCAGGTATACAGGAATTGTTAGCATGGAGTAATAAGAATGGGTTAAAGTAGTAGGTAGAAAGCTAAGTTTGAAAATGAGGATTCCCGTAATTATTATCATAGAATGTGCAATAGGATTTTAGGCTTTATTCCTAAAAAGTGTATTGATGTAGAAATTTAACTACTACCATGCATAGTGTCAAAACAAAGTGAAATTTTTATAAAAGAAAACGAGCCGTCTAAAAAACTAATCATAAAAGTTAATAGATGTGAAATTGCACCTGCTTAAAAAAGTGTATTTTTTGAAATGGTTGCACTTTGGTTGTGCAAAAAACATTGTTAAGGCAATAAAATAAATACTATTCGTGACCAAAATGGGATTCGAACCCATACGTCTTGCGACACCACCCCCTCAAGATGGCGAGTCTACCAATTCCTCCACATGGCCTTAAATAAAAAAAGTTAAGCATAATGCTTAACTTTATATTGTGACCTGGCTGGGGCTCGAACCCAGGACCCCATCATTAAAAGTGATGTGCTCTACCAACTGAGCTACCAAGTCTTTGCTTTCAAGTAAAATATTTCGTAATTTGTGACCTGGCTGGGGCTCGAACCCAGGACCCCATCATTAAAAGTGATGTGCTCTACCAACTGAGCTACCAAGTCATTCCTTTTACTTGAATGCGGCTGCAAATATATAAACTAAAAATTACTTTTCAATGGGATTTTCTTATAAATTTGTATTTTTTTTTAATTAAATCTTTAACTGTCTTATTTATAGGTAATTATTATATGAAGAAAATTATTTTAGTAGGTTATATGGGATCAGGTAAAACAACAATTGGTAAATTGTTGTCAGAAACTTTAGGAATTCCTTTTTATGATTTAGACAATCTTATAGCGAATGAGGAAGAAAGTAGTGTTCAAAATATTTTTTCTAAAAAAGGGGAAATCTATTTTAGGAAATTGGAAAGCAAGCTTTTTAGAGATTTTATAAATACATCTAATTCTTTTGTATTGTCCATTGGAGGAGGAACTCCTTGTTACGCGAATAACCATCTCATTTTGCAAAATGATGGTATTGATTCATTTTATTTAAAAAACTCAACAGAAGCGCTTGTAAATAGATTAAAAGCTGAAAAACAACACCGACCATTAATTTCTAACTTATCGGATGAAGATTTGCAAGATTTTGTTCGAAAACATTTGTTTGAAAGAAGTTATTTTTACTTTCAATCTAAAAACACAATCGAAACAGAAAATAAAACTGCAATAGAAGTTGTAAATGCTATTCTTGAAAAATTAGCTTAAGTAGGCATGAGAATTATCTTTTTCAAAAACTACTTGAATATGCTCTAACAACGATGTTGAAAGGGAAATACCTTTGAAATCTGCTTTTACGGGATATTTCTTGTGGTTACGGTCTATTAAAACTGCAGTTTTAAACTTACTTAAAGGAACGTCTAAAAAGTGCTTTACACCGTAAATTAAGGTTTCGCCAGAGTTTAAAACATCGTCAACTAATACTAAGGCTTTGTTTTGGTATTCACTAGGTTTTAGGGAAGTAGTGATGGTATCTTGTGGTTTTTGCTTGTTTATTTTTACTTCGCATAAAATAATTTTTAAATCTGATATTTTTAAAAGTTCTTCAGCAATTCTTTGCGCAAATATAAAACCACTATTTGCAATGCCTGCAATAATTACCTCTTTCTCATCTATAAAAGTTTCTAGAATTTGAAAACTTATTCTTTTTGTTTTATGAAGTATTTCCTCGTTTGTTAAAATAATATTTTTCATTTGTATTTATTTTTTTTCAAATATAAAAAAGAGTTCTTTATCAATGCGTTGTTTTATAGAATTATATGCGTTTTCCAATACTTTTATTTTAAAATTATTAGAAAATAGATATTTATATTCTTCAAGTGTACCTCCAAAAGGAGGGCCTTCATTAGTTAACGGAAAATTAAAGAGCAATCCAACTATTTTTCCATTTTCATTTAATAAAGTTGCCATTTTTGCAGCATATTTCTCTCTTAAATTAGGATTTAGAGCACAAAAGAAGGTTTGTTCTATAATTAAATCGAAAGTTATATTAAGCTCAAAAAAATCTAAATGAATTAAATTTTTTTTATATTTTGGGTTTCTAGTTGCTATATTTTGTAAAGGAGTTGCTGCGAAATCTATAACATAAATATTTGAAAACCCCTTTTCTATTAAATAATCTAATTCATATCCATTACCCGCGCCTGGAATTAGAATTTTTAGATTTTTATTAGTAATTTGATCAATATATTCTTTTAAAGGGGTAGTTATTTTTCCAGTATCCCAGCCTATTTCATTTTTTTCGTAACGGTTTTCCCAATATTGTTTATTCAATTCCGTCATCTTCAAACTCTTCATTGGTATAGTCGTCAATGTCTCTTCGTTCTTTTTTTGTAGGTCTTCCGTCTCCTTTTGATCTGTAATGGTCTTTAGATAATTTTAATAATTCAAAGCGTTCAAACTCCTCTGGTGGTGTTTCGTCTTTTCTATAAATATCTACAAGTTTTGCACCCACGCGATTTAAAGGAACGTCTAAAACGGTAATTTTATAGTTTATTTGGTCTTTACGCAAAATTATTTTATCAGTAGCGTAAACTTCTCTCGAAGCCTTTGCTGTTTGGCCGTTTACAGACACGTGTCCTTTTTTTATTGCCTCTGTTGCAATAGTTCGTGTTTTGTAATATCTGGTACACCATAAAAATTTATCAACTCTCATACAAATTTCAAAAATCAATGTTAATATATCTACAAAAATAAACGAAAATTGTATCTTGCGGCAAAATAATTAATAAAATGAAGAATATTTATAAAGCGCTATGTTTTGTTGTCTTAGCAACTGTTTTAGTTGCTTGTCCAAAAGATGATAGACCTGGGGTTATTTCTATAAGAGATCGTCAAGAAGTTTATACTGAAAATTTAGCGGAGATTGAAGCATATTTAAAAGATAATTATTTAACGGTTGATGCCAATATGGACGCAACAGTAACTGAAATACCTGATGGCGGAGCACAAGCTTCAATTTGGGATCAAACGGATTACGAATTGCAGTCTATGACTGTTAAAAATGATGTTAGGAATTCTCTTTTAGTAGATGGATTGTTTAATGATCCAGTAGATTATAAAGTGTATTATATAGTTTTAGATGAAGGAGAAGGTTTTACGCCTACTAGTGTAGACTCTACTTTTACTGCTTATAGAGGTTGGAACTTGTCTAATATAACGTTTGACCAAAACACGCAAGGTACTTGGTCTTCATTTCCAGAATCTAATGTTTCTTTTATTTCGGGATACAGACAAATTTTATCAAAAATTAAAACAGACATAATTTCTCCTTCTGATATAAATTCAAATGGAACAATCACAAGAACTAATTTTGGAAATGTAATTGTTTTTATTCCTTCAGGGTTAGCCTATTTTAGCAACACTAGTGTTAATATAGCACAATATTCTTCTATATGCTTTCAAATAAAATTATACACAAGAAGAGAAAGAGACCATGATGGTGATAAGGTGAAAAGTAAGTATGAAGACATTAATAATAATGGGGATTATTTTGATGACGATACAGATGGAGATAATTTGCCAGACTTTTTTGATCTGGATGATGATGGAGATGGTTTACTAACTAAAAACGAAAACACTTATGATTTAAGTGGAGTTGTTATAATACCTTTTGCAGATTGTGATGGTGACGGGGTTCCAAATTATTTAGACACTGATATTTGTATATAATTAAATTTATAAAAGCATAAAAAATCCCGATTTCATAGAAATCGGGATTTTTTTTATAATCAAAAGAGTTTATTTTCTCTTCAATACTTTTTCTACAGCTTCCACAATTGCTTGGTTATTTAGCTTGTATTTATCCATTAATTGTGCTGGAGTTCCCGATTCTCCAAAACTATCATTAACAGCTACAAATTCTTGCGGTGTGGGGTTGTTTAAAGCTAATACTCTAGATACGCTTTCTCCAAGGCCGCCAAGAATATTGTGTTCTTCAGCAGTAACGATGCAGCCTGTTTTAGCTACTGATTTAAGGATAGCTTCATCGTCTAAGGGTTTAATAGTATGAATATTGATTACCTCAGCAGATATTCCTTTTGCAGCTAATGCTTGAGCAGCTACGAGTGCTTCCCAAACTAAATGTCCTGTTGCAACAATGGTAACATCTGTACCTTCACTTAAAAGAATTGCTTTTCCTATTACAAATTTTTCATCTGCAGGCATAAAATTAGGCACAACTGGTCTTCCAAAACGCAAGTAAGCTGGACCTACATGTTCTGCAAGTGCTAATGTAGCTGCTTTGGTTTGATTATAATCACAAGTGTTAATTACAGTCATTCCAGGCAACATTTTCATTAAACCAATATCTTCCAAAATTTGGTGTGTTGCACCATCTTCTCCTAATGTTAAACCAGCATGAGAAGCGCAAATTTTTACATTTTTATCAGAATACGCTACTGATTGACGAATTTGGTCGTACACTCTTCCTGTAGAAAAGTTTGCAAAAGTTCCTGTAAAAGGAATTTTTCCTCCTATAGTTAATCCGGCAGCAATTCCAATCATGTTTGCTTCTGCAATTCCAATTTGAAAAAAACGTTCTGGATGATTTTTTTTGAAATCATCAAATTTTAAAGAACCTATTAAATCTGCACAAAGTGCTACAACTTTTTCGTTTTTTTGACCTAATTCTGTCATTCCCGCTCCAAAACCTGAACGAGTATCTTTACTTCCTGTATTTATATAATTTTTCATTTCTCAATTTAAAGATTGAATGATTTAAAAATTTAGATTATGGAAATTCATAATTTATAATTTTAAATTCATAATTAGTTAATAGTCTGCTAAAGTGGATTTGTTTTGGTTTAACGCATTGGCTAATTGCTCATCATTAGGAGCTTTTCCATGCCAAGCATGCGTATGCATCATAAAATCTACTCCATTTCCCATTTCAGTATATAACAAAACACAAACAGGCTTCCCTTTTCCGGTTTTTGTTTTTGCATCATTCATGCCTGCTAATATAGCTTCAATATTATTTCCTTCTTTAATTTCTATAACATCCCAATCAAAAGCTTCAAATTTGGCTTTAATGCTTCCCATTGCTAAAACTTCATCAGTAGTTCCGTCAATTTGTTTACCATTTAAGTCAATAGTAGCAATAAGGTTGTCTACTTTTTTAGCAGATGCATACATGATTGCTTCCCAGTTTTGACCTTCTTGTAATTCTCCATCACCATGAAGAGTGTACACTAAATTTTTGTCGTTGTTTAATTTTTTAGCTTGAGCTGCTCCAATTCCTACAGATAAACCTTGTCCTAAAGAACCAGAGGCTATTCTTACGCCAGGTAAATGATCGTGCGTTGTAGGGTGGCCTTGAAGTCTTGAATTAATCAATCTAAAAGTTGCTAATTCAGCAACTGGAAAATAACCACTTCTTGCAAGTACACTATAAAAAACAGGCGAAATATGGCCGTTAGAAAGAAAAAATAAATCTTCTCCTATGCCGTCCATGTCAAATCCTTCTTTTCTAGTCATTATATCATTATATAATGTTACTAAAAACTCTGTACATCCAAGAGAGCCACCTGGGTGACCCGAATTTACTGCGTGTACCATTCTAAGGATGTCTCTTCTTACTTGAATAGTTAAATCTTGTAATTGTTGTGTGTTTGGTTTCATTTAATTAGAATAATTTATGCAAAAATACTTTTAAATTTTTCTTTCAACAAACCTTTTATCAGTAAGTTATTAAAATTCAACTATTAGTTACACACAAAAGTTAAATCATAAAACAATTCTAAATTTTTGAAAGTTCTTATAATCAAGTTATCTAATTAATTTATATTTGCGCTTGTAAAAAATAGATATGAAATTCGATTTAGTTAAAAAAGATCCAAATAGCAAAGCAAGAGCAGCTAAGTTAACAACAGACCACGGTGTAATAGAAACGCCTATTTTTATGCCTGTTGGAACTGTAGCTTCTGTAAAAGGAGTGCATCAAAGAGAGTTAAGAGAGGATATAAAACCAGATATTATTCTTGGAAATACATACCATTTATACTTAAGGCCAAAAACCGATATTCTTGAAAAAGCAGGAGGTTTGCACAAATTTATGAATTGGGATAGTAATATTTTAACAGATTCTGGAGGATATCAAGTATATTCTTTGTCTTCTAATAGAAAGATAAAAGAAGAAGGCGTTAAGTTTAAAAGTCATATTGATGGTTCATACCATGTTTTTACGCCAGAAAATGTAATGGAAATTCAACGAACTATTGGCGCCGACATTATTATGGCTTTTGACGAATGTACTCCTTATCCGTGTGATTATAGGTATGCAAAACGTTCAATGCAAATGACACACCGATGGTTAGATAGATGCACTACGCATTTAGATAAATTGCCTTTTAAATATGGCTACGAACAATCTTTTTTTCCAATTGTTCAAGGAAGTACCTATAAAGATTTAAGAGCGCAATCTGCAGAATACATTGCAAATGCAGGAGCTGTAGGAAATGCAATTGGAGGACTTTCTGTAGGGGAACCAGCAGATGAAATGTATGCAATGACAGAAGTTGTTACTACTATTTTACCAGAAGACAAGCCTCGATACTTAATGGGCGTAGGTACTCCAATTAATATTTTAGAAAATATTGCTTTAGGAGTTGATATGTTCGATTGTGTAATGCCAACTCGTAATGCAAGAAACGGAATGCTTTTTACAGCTTATGGCTCTATTAATATTAAAAATAAAAAATGGGAAGCTGATTTTTCTCCTGTAGATGAAATGGGGCACACTTGGGTAGATTTAGAATATTCTAAAGCATACTTACGCCATTTATTTGTTGCAAATGAGTATCTTGGAAAACAAATTGCTACTATTCATAACTTAGGTTTTTACATGTGGTTAGTTAGAGAAGCTAGAAGACAAATTATTGCAGGTACTTTTAGAGTATGGAAAGACAAAATGGTTATTCAAATGGACAACAGGTTATAGTAAACGGTATTTAGTTTTTAATAAATGAAAATAATAGATAAGTATATTTTAAAAAGATATTTAGGAACCTTTTCCGTGATGTTATTAATGTTTATTCCCATTGGAATAGTTATCGATATATCTGAGAAAGTAAATAAAATGATAGAGAATAAAGTTCCGCTTTCAGATATACTTATCTATTATTTAGATTTTATCGTCTATTTTGCCAATTTATTGTTTCCAATATTTTTATTTTTATCGGTAATTTGGTTTACCTCAAAACTAGCTAATAATACTGAAATTATAGCCATTTTAAGTTCTGGAATTTCTTTTAATCGATTCTTAAGACCCTTTTTTATTGGGGCAACTATTGTTTCTTTATTTGCACTAATTATGGGTTTTTATCTAGTGCCAGCTGCAAGTAAAGGTTTTAATGATTTTAGATATAAGAATTTAAAAGGCGATTCGCGCGATAGAGCGACATCTGATATTTTTCGACAAATTAATAAAGACGAATGCATATATGTAAGTAACTACAACTATTTGTCGCAAACAGGTTTTCATTTTGCATATGAGAAATTTGAAGGCAACAAATTACTATATAAAATAAATGCAAACAGAATAAAATATAATACTGAAACTAAGAAATATGTTTTGTATAATTATACAAAGAGAACAATAGGTTTAAAGGATGATAATTTGCAATCAGAAGATAAAAAAATTATGGCTTTTAATTTTGAACCAGATGACTTAACACCAGTAGTTTACATTGCTGAAACAATGTCAATTGGAGATTTAAATACCTTTATAAATAAAGAAAGAGAAAAAGGGAATGCTAATATTAGCACTTATTTAGTTGTTTTTTATAAAAAATTTAGTTTACCTATATCTGCATTTATTCTTACTATAATTGCTGTAGCTGTTTCTTCCATGAAACGCAGAGGTGGAATGGGAATTAATTTAGCAATTGGAGTTGTTGTGGCTTTTACTTTTATATTTTTCGATAAAATATTTGGTACGCTCGCTGAAAAGTCAAGTTTTCATCCCTTTATAGCAGTTTGGATTCCTAATTTTGTTTTTGGAATTCTAGCTATTTATCTATTACGAAATGCAAAAAGATAATTTAAAAAGTTATGTGTTACTCCACATAATTGTTTTCATTTGGGGTTTTACAGCTATTCTAGGTGCTTTAATTTCATTAGATGCTTTACCATTAGTTTGGTGGAGAATGTCTTTAGCCGTATTTTTTATACTAATTTATGTTTTAATAAAAAAAATATCCCTTAAAATTCCTAAAAAAACAATTTTAGCTTTTTTGTTTGCAGGTTTGATAATTGCTCTTCATTGGTTAACTTTTTTTAAAGCCATAAAAGTTTCAAATGTATCCATTACATTAGCATGTCTGTCAACTGGAGCTTTTTTTACTTCCATTTTGGAACCCTTATTATTTGGAAAAAAAATAGTTTGGTATGAAGTGCTTTTTGGGATAATCGTCGTAATTGGACTCTACGTTATATTTAATGTAGAAGTTAATTATATGGATGGGATAATTTTAGCACTTACCTCTGCATTTTTATCTGCTTTATTTACGGTTATAAATGCAAAATTTACTAAAGAATATATGCCTTCGGTAATTTCTTTTTATGAATTGCTAGGAGGAGTTGCGTTTTTAAGTATTTATTTATTATTTTCTAATGGTTTTTCAAATGAATTTTTCCTACTTTCATTGAGCGATTTTGGTTGGTTAATTCTTTTAGCATCCATTTGTACAGCTTATGCTTTTATAGCGTCTGTAAAAGTTATGAGATATTTAAGTCCTTATACCGTGATGCTAACGATTAACTTAGAGCCGGTTTATGGAATTGTTTTGGCTGTTTTATTATTTAAAGATGCTGAACGCATGAGTCCGATGTTTTATTTAGGTGCTGCAATTATATTAACTACAGTTGTTTTAAATGGAATAATTAAAAAACGTTTAAAATTAGAAACTAAATAAAGCAAGAACGAGATATATTCATTGAAAATTTTATCTTTGCTTTTAAAACAAAATTAAAAAAAACATTTCCTATGGAATATTTAGATTTTGAACTTCCTATTAAAGAGTTAGAAGATCAATTAGACAAATGTCAAGTAATTGGAGAAGAATCTGACGTAGATGTCACTGCAACATGTAAACAAATTGAAAAAAAACTACTAGAGACTAAGAAAAATATATATAAAAATTTGACCGCTTGGCAACGTGTTCAGTTATCTAGACATCCAAATAGACCCTATACATTAGACCATATTAAAGCTTTATGCGGAGATACTTTCTTAGAGCTTTTTGGCGATAGAGGAGTAAAAGATGATAAAGCAATGGTAGGTGGTCTAGGAAAAATAGGCGGTCAATCGTTTATGCTTATTGGACAACAAAAAGGATATAATACAAAGACACGCCAGTATCGAAATTTTGGAATGGCTAATCCAGAAGGATATAGAAAAGCACTTCGTTTAATGAAGATGGCCGAAAAATTTGGTATTCCAGTTCTTACTTTAATTGATACTCCAGGAGCATTTCCAGGATTAGAAGCAGAAGAAAGAGGACAAGGAGAAGCTATTGCTCGTAATATTTTTGAAATGTGTCGATTGAAAGTACCAATTATAACCGTTATAATTGGAGAAGGAGCTTCAGGAGGTGCACTTGGAATAGGTGTGGGAGATAGAGTATTAATGATGGAAAACACTTGGTATTCTGTTATTTCTCCAGAATCTTGTTCTTCTATTTTATGGAGAAGTTGGGAATATAAAGAGCAAGCTGCAGAAGCCTTAAAACTAACTGCAATTGACATGAAAAAACAAAAATTAATAGATGACATTATACCAGAACCACTTGGAGGTGCGCACCACGATAGAGAAACTGCTTTTAAAACCGTAGAAAAATACATAACGAAGGCATTTAATGAACTAACTAAATTATCAACAAATGATTTAGTATCTCAAAGAATGGATAAGTACAGTAATATGGGTGAGTTCAAAGAATAAACCTTTAAAAAAAAGCATTAAGTCCGAATCCTTATGGTTTCGGATTTTTTTTGTGTTGTTAACAAAAAGTATTGCGTTTTGAACAACTTTTCAACAATACAAGTCTGATAAATACAATTCTGTTTACCTAAAAAATAATTACCTTTACAACATGGAAAATGTTAAAAATTTCAGCTCTTTTAAGGCCGATAAGTCTACTTTAATTAACCTTGAAAAAGGTAAAATTCCCCCACAAGCACTTGATCTTGAGGAGGCAGTATTAGGCGCAATGATGATTGATAAAAAAGGAGTAGATGAAGTAATTGATATTTTACAGCCTGATGCTTTTTATAAAGAAGCACATAAACACATATTTGAAGCTATTGTTGCACTTTTCAACGATACACAACCTATCGACTTATTAACCGTTTCGGCACAGTTGAAAAGGGAAGCAAAACTAGATTTAGCTGGTGGTGATTTCTATTTAATTCAATTGACCCAAAAAATATCTTCTTCTGCACATATTGAATTTCACTCGCGTATTATTTTACAAAAGTATATACAAAGAAGTTTAATTAAAATTTCAAACGAGATTATTGAAGAGTCTTATGATGAATCTACAGATGTTTTTGATTTATTAGACAAAGCAGAATCAAAATTATATGAAGTAACACAAGGAAATATTAAACGAAGTTCTGAAACTGCTCAAAGTTTAGTGATCCAGGCAAAAAAACGTATTGAAGAAATAGCAGGAAAAGAAGGTTTAAGTGGAGTTCCTACAGGTTTTCACGATTTAGACAAACTTACTTCAGGTTGGCAACCATCTGATTTAATTATTATAGCAGCTCGTCCTGGTATGGGTAAAACTGCATTTACACTTTCTATGGCTCGTAATATGGCTATAGATCATAATAAACCAGTTGCGTTTTTCTCCTTAGAGATGTCGTCTGTACAGTTAATTACGCGTTTAATTTCTTCAGAAACTGGTTTGTCTTCCGAAAAATTACGTACAGGTAAGCTAGAAAAGCATGAATGGGAGCAACTTTCTATTAAAGTAAAAAACTTAGAAAAAGCGCCATTGTTTATTGATGATACACCTTCATTATCTATTTTTGATTTGCGTGCAAAAGCAAGACGTTTAGTTTCGCAACATGGTATTAAGCTTATTGTTGTAGATTATTTACAATTAATGACTGCTGGTGGAAATGGAAAAGGAGGCGGAAATAGAGAACAAGAGATTTCTACAATTTCACGAAACTTAAAAGCATTAGCTAAAGAATTAGAGATTCCGGTTATTGCACTTTCACAACTTTCTCGTGCTGTAGAAACACGTGGTTCTAGTAAAAGACCTTTGCTATCTGACCTTCGTGAATCGGGTGCAATTGAGCAAGATGCAGATATTGTATCTTTTATTTACCGCCCAGAATATTATAAAATTGACGAATGGGACGACGACGAACAAACTCCTACTCAAGGTCAGGCCGAATTTATAATTGCAAAACATCGTAACGGTGGATTAGACAGTATTCGATTAAAATTTATAGGAAACCTTGGTAAATTTGATAATTTAGATACTTTTGGAACTTCATTTGATGATTTGCCTTCTAAAATGAATTCAGACGATAATAATCCATTTGCAACTCCAAATCTTCCTTCAGCAAATGAAGCTTTTGGTAGTAATATGAATAATTTTGAGCAGGACGATTCAGATGTTCCGTTTTAATTTTTAAATTCTACTATCTTTTTTTATCTTTGCAATCTTCATTTTTTGACAACGATTTCATTAATGAATCTTATTTATGGAAAATAAAAAAAAAGTAGCTTTCTACACTCTAGGATGTAAGCTAAATTTCTCAGAAACATCAACAATTGCACGTAATTTTCAAGAAGAAGGTTTTGAACGCGTAGGTTTTGAAGAAGTTGCCGATATGTATGTAATTAATACCTGCTCAGTTACTGAAAATGCTGATAAACAATTTAAACAAGTTGTTAAAAAAGCCCTTAAATTAAACGAAAAAGCATTTGTTGCAGCAGTAGGTTGTTATGCGCAATTGAAACCAGAAGAATTAGCTGCGGTTGATGGAGTCGATTTAGTTTTAGGAGCTACCGAAAAATTTAAAATAACAGATTATATTAATGATTTGTCTAAAAATGACATGGGAGAAATACATTCCTGTGAAATTGAAGATGCTGATTTTTATGTAGGAAGTTATTCTTTTGGCGATAGAACGCGTGCCTTTTTAAAAGTACAAGACGGCTGCGATTATAAATGTACTTATTGTACTATTCCGTTAGCAAGAGGTATTTCCCGAAGCGATACAATGGAAGGTGTTTTAAAAAATGCTGCCGAAATTTCTGCTAAAGGAATTAAAGAAATTGTTTTGACAGGAGTAAATATTGGCGATTATGGAAAAGGGGAATTTGGAAACAAAAAACACGAACATACTTTTTTAGATTTAGTTACCCAATTAGACAAAGTAGAAGGAATAGAGCGTTTGCGAATTTCATCTATTGAACCTAATTTATTGAAGAATGAAACTATTGAATTGGTTTCAAAATCAAGAGCATTTGTACCTCACTTTCACATTCCTTTACAAAGCGGAAGTAATGACATTTTAAAAAAAATGAAACGTCGCTATTTACGTGAATTGTATGTAGATAGAGTAAATAAAATTAGAGAAGTAATGCCCCATGCTTGTATTGGAGTAGATGTAATTGTAGGTTTCCCTGGCGAAACAGATGAACATTTCTTAGAAACCTATCATTTTTTAAATGATTTAGACATCTCTTATTTACATGTTTTTACTTATTCTGAAAGAGATAATACAGAAGCTGCTGTTATGGAAGGTGAAGTTGCAAAAAATGTAAGAAGTAAACGTAGTAAAATGTTACGCGGACTTTCCGTTAAGAAACGCAGGGCTTTTTACGAAAGTCAAATTGGTACAAACAGAACCGTTTTATTTGAAAACGATAACAAAGAAGGATATATTCATGGTTTTACTGAAAATTACGTAAAAGTAAAAACACCTTGGAATCCGGAATTAATTAATACATTACATAGCGTACAACTTACTAAAATTGATGAAGACGGCGCAGTGCGTTTTGATTTTTTGAATAATTAAGAAATAATAGGAAACAAAAAAAAGGATAGTCAAATTATGATCTATCCTTTTTTTTGTTTTTATATTTTTAATCCTGGTGGAAGTAATTCTTGGTATTTTCTATTTTTTCTAAAGAACTTAATCATTTTAACATGCGTTGGAACAACTTTTAATTTTCTCTCAATTGCTATTTCTAGAACATTTGTAATAAATAAATCATGCAATTCTTCCTCATCGTTATCGTTTGGAACAAATTTAGTTAAAAATATTTTTCGGTCTTGCAAAGAATATTCTATAGCAACTAATCCAGAGTCTGTAATTATTTCGAATTGTCTAAGAAGTTCGTTGTCTTTTATTTCCATATTGAGTACCATTAAAATAATATTGGGTTAATAATAACTTAACAAAGATACAACTATAATGCGCTAATCTGTAATGTCAAAGGTGTTTTTGTAAAAACAAGCAGTTGTTTTTTTGTTAATTAATCTAAAAAGCTCTTTAAAAACTAAATATATTGTGTTAATTTTATCAAAAACAAACATAATTTATTCACTTTTTCCTTTAATGTCCAAAATACCTGTTTATTTCATGCCTGGTTTGGCAGCAAGCCCAACTATTTTTGAAAACATTAAACTTCCAGAAGAGCAATTTGAAATTATTTTGCTAGAGTGGTGTTTACCTTTAGAAAAAGAATCTTTACAAGACTACTCTTTCCGAATGACTAAGCAAATTAAAAAGAACAATCCTGTTTTAATTGGAGTTTCATTTGGAGGTATATTAGTACAAGAAATGGCGATGCATATTAATACGAGAAAAATCATCATTATTTCAAGTGTAAAATCCAATAAAGAATTTCCTAGAAGAATGAAAGTTGCTAAGTCAACTATGGCATATAAATTGATTCCTACCTCATTGTTAAATAATATTGAGGGTTTAGCTAAATTTTCTTTTGGAGATACAATTTCAAAACGATTAAAATTATATGAAAAGTTTTTACAGGTTAGAGATAAAAAATATTTGGATTGGGCAATTGAAAATACTATATTATGGGATAGAGATAATCCTGCGGAAAATATAATTCATATACATGGTTTGCAAGATGAAGTTTTTCCTGCAAAATATATTTCTAATTATATTCCTGTTAAAGGAGGATCACATACAATGATATTAAATAAATTTAAATGGTTAAATGAAAATTTGCCGTTATTAATACTAAATGATAAATAATATGAATTTAAATATTGTAAAGAAAATAACCTTAATAACCATTATTGCTTTTGTAAGTATATTTTTTATACATGCTGTTGTTGTAGATTCAAAATTGAAGCCAACTAAAAATTTTCCTATGGAAATTGATTTTGCTGGAGAGAAAACACCAACGAATCTAGCCGATGTTTACGAGCGATTAGATCGAGAGATTATAACAAACACGAATTACCATACCAATAGTATTTTGGTTTTAAAAAGAGCAAATAAAATTTTCCCTATAATAGAGCCTATATTAGCAAAATATGGTATTCCGGATGATTTTAAATATTTAGCAGTTATAGAAAGCAGCTTAGTAAACGCAGTTTCTCCTGCTGGAGCTAGAGGAGTTTGGCAATTTATGCCTGCAACAGCAAAAGAAAAGGGATTAGAAGTTACAGATGAGGTAGATGAGCGCTATCATCTTGTAAAATCAACAGAAGCTGCTTGTGCATATTTATTAGATGCAAAAGAAAAATTTGGAAATTGGACATTAGCAGCAGCTTCTTATAATGGAGGAATGGCCGGTGTGCAACGTCAATTAGATAAGCAAGGTGTTTCTTCTTATTATGATTTGCTTTTAACAGAAGAAACCGCTCGTTATGTATTTAGAATTTTAGCATTAAAAGAAATTATGACACATCCAGAAGCTTACGGGTTTAATTTACCCAAAGAAACTTTGTATAAAAACATTCCAACGAGAATAATAGAAGTAGATTCTTCCATAACAGATTTTGCATCATTCGCATCAGAGCAGGGTATAAATTATAAAATATTGAAATTACACAATCCATGGTTACGCGATAATGAATTAGTTAATAAAGCAAATAAAAAATACCTAATTGCAATACCTACTTCAGGTTATGGAAAATAAAAAAGAACTAAAAATGACATTACAAATTGTTTTATCTTTAATGCTAATTGGTGTTATTGCAGGTTTATTAAGTGGATTAGTAGGAGTGGGTGGAGGTGTAGTTATGGTTCCTTTATTGATTTTATTACTTGGTTTTAACCAACATCAAGCGCAGGGCACAAGTTTAGCAGTATTAGTAGTGCCAGTTACTGCAATTGCTGTTTTCAATTATTATAAAGAAGGATATATAAACTGGAAGCACGCTGCTATAATTGCAGTCTTTTTTGTAGTTGGTGGTTATTTTGGTAGTAAATTAGCTATAAGTTTGGATCAAAAAATGCTAAAAAAAATATTTGCGGTTATATTATTACTTCTTGGGGGAAAAATGTTGTTCAGTAAATAAAACGTTTTACAAAATAGTTTAAAAACAAAAAAAGCGCTTATGAGGCGCTTTTTTTTCTTGTTTATACAAAGTTATATTTTTTTCATTTGGTCTTTTAGCATTTTCATTTGGTCTTTTAACATGCCTTGTTTGTCTAATTTTTTAGCTTCTGCTAATAATTTAGTAGCTTCAATTTTTCTTCTTTTAGACATTGCAATACCAGCTAACTGTAATTTTGCCAAAGCTAAATCTTGGTCCATAGATAAACCTAATTGAATTGCTTTCTTAAAGTATTTTTCAGCTTGCGTTAAGTTTGTTTGCGAAACCATTATACCATTTAAATAGTTGTAATACCCCTGTTGTTTTGTTACTAAAGCAGCTTCTGGATTAGTTATTTTATCTAACCATTTTTTAGCACCTTCCATATCTTGCTTTCTAAGTTTTAAAAAGGCAAGTAAAATCATTTCATTTTTAAAGTATAAAAAGATAAAAATAGACGAAAGTAAAATTAAGAAGATTCCGTTTCCAACGTTTTTATCTACAATTTGATAAATACCTAAAGCAATTAATAGGCCTGTAATAACTAATTTAATATTTTTGTGAAACATAATTTGTTTTTTTTATTGTTGCAAAGGTAATAAAATCAATTAAAAATATTTTTAAAAAAGTACTTGTTAATGAAAAAAGACTTTGTATATTTGCACTCGGTTTTAAAGGAATAGAAACCACGAGTTAAAAAGTGATTTAAATATAGATTTTTAAAAATACAAGCAATGAGTAAAAGGACATTTCAACCATCGAAAAGAAAAAGAAGAAATAAGCACGGATTTATGGACAGAATGTCTTCTCCGAATGGAAGAAAAGTTCTAGCTAGAAGAAGAGCTAAAGGAAGACATAAATTGACTGTTTCTTGCGAACCAAGACATAAGAAATAATGATTAGTTTTTAATCAAAATAAGCCGTTACTTTTATTAGTAGCGGCTTTTTTTTAAAATTTTTTAGATTTTTTTCCTGCTGTACGTTACAAATGTAATTCGTCGAATACATAAAAAGAATATAGAAATTAGAATAACAAAGCACAACAAACTAAAATAAATATATACTTCTAAGAAATCTAAAAATCTAAGAAGCCTAAAATCTAACTACAATGCCAAAAGACAATTCAATTAAATCGGTTTTAATTATAGGTTCAGGACCAATTGTTATTGGACAAGCTTGCGAATTTGATTATGCTGGTTCGCAATCTGCTCGTTCCATTAGAGAAGAAGGAATCGAAGTTATTTTGATTAATTCTAATCCGGCAACTATTATGACCGACCCTTCAATGGCAGATCATGTTTATTTATTGCCTTTAACTACAAAATCTATCCTTCAAATTTTAAAAGAGCATCCGCAAATTGATTCTGTTTTACCTACAATGGGTGGGCAAACGGCTTTGAATCTTTGTTTAGAAGCAGATGAAAAAGGAATTTGGAACGATTTTAACGTAAAAATGATTGGTGTTGACGTAAACGCCATTAATATTACCGAAAACAGAGACCAATTTAAAGAACTTTTAGCAAAACTAGGAGTTGGTGCTGCACCTGCAAAAATTGCAAATTCTTTTCTTAAAGGAAAAGAAATTGCACAAGAATTTGGTTTTCCATTAGTAATTCGTCCTTCGTTTACCCTTGGTGGTACAGGTGCTGCATTTGTACATACAGCAGAAGATTTTGACGAAAAATTATCTTATGGTTTAGAAATGTCGCCTATCCATGAAGTGCTTATTGATAAAGCGCTTATAGGCTGGAAAGAATATGAATTAGAATTACTTAGAGATAAAAACGACAACGTAGTAATTATATGTACTATCGAAAATATGGATCCAATGGGAATTCATACAGGCGATAGTATCACGGTTGCGCCCGCAATGACACTATCGGATGTTACGTATCAAAAAATGCGCAACATGGCCATTTTAATGATGCGCTCAATAGGAAATTTTGCTGGAGGTTGTAACGTACAGTTTGCGGTTTCTCCAGATGATCAGGAAGATATTGTAGCTATTGAAATTAATCCTCGTGTATCGCGTTCATCGGCTTTAGCTTCAAAAGCAACAGGTTATCCAATTGCAAAAATTGCATCTAAATTAGCTTTAGGATATAACTTAGACGAATTACAAAATCAAATTACAAAATCAACCTCGGCTCTTTTTGAACCAACTTTAGATTATGTAATTGTAAAAATACCACGTTGGAATTTCGATAAATTTGAAGGGGCAGACAGAACTTTAGGTCTTCAAATGAAATCGGTAGGAGAAGTAATGGGAATTGGACGTTCGTTTCAAGAAGCATTGCATAAAGCTACACAATCTTTAGAAATTAAACGTAACGGTTTAGGAGCTGATGGAAAAGGATATAAAAACTACGATCAAATTATAGAAAAACTAACTTTCGCAAGTTGGGATAGAGTTTTCGTAATTTATGATGCTATTGCAATGGGAATTCCACTGAGTCGTATTCATGAAATTACAAAAATTGACATGTGGTTCTTAAAGCAATATGAAGAATTATATACTTTAGAAAGAGAAATTTCTAAATTTAAAGTAGATACACTTCCTAGAGAATTACTTTTAGAAGCAAAACAAAAAGGATACGGAGACAGACAAATAGCCCACATGATGGGTTGTTTAGAAAGTGAAGTATATAAATTAAGAGAAGAACAAAGAATAAACAGAGTTTATAAACTGGTAGATACTTGTGCGGCAGAATTTAAAGCACAAACACCTTATTATTACTCCACTTTTGAAGCTGAAATTGAAAGACCAGACGGAACAAGATACATACACAATGAAAGTATTGTAACCGATAAAAAGAAAGTAATTGTTTTAGGTTCAGGACCAAATAGAATTGGTCAAGGAATAGAATTTGATTATTCTTGTGTGCACGGTATTCTTGCTGCAAAAGAATGTGGTTATGAAACCATCATGATTAACTGTAACCCTGAAACGGTTTCTACTGATTTTGATACGGCAGATAAATTATACTTTGAGCCAGTTTTCTGGGAACATATTTACGACATTATTCGCCATGAAAAACCAGAAGGTGTAATTGTACAACTTGGTGGGCAAACTGCTCTTAAATTAGCAGAAAAATTATCTAAATATGGAATCAAAATTTTAGGAACTTCTTTTGATGCTTTAGACTTAGCAGAAGATAGAGGTAGATTCTCAAATTTATTGACCGAATTAAAAATTCCTTTCCCACAATATGGAATTGCAGAAAGCGCAGAAGAAGCTTCTATTTTAGCAGATACTTTAGACTTCCCTTTATTGGTGAGACCTTCCTACGTGTTAGGTGGTCAAGGAATGAAAATTGTAATCAACAAAAAAGAACTAGAAGAACATGTAATTGATTTATTAAAATCGATTCCTGGAAATAAATTACTGTTAGACCATTATTTAGATGGCGCTATTGAAGCAGAAGCAGATGCAATTTGCGATGCCGATGGGAATGTTTACATAATAGGTATTATGGAACACATTGAGCCTTGTGGAGTACATTCTGGCGATAGTAATGCTACATTGCCACCTTTTAACTTAGGCGAATTTGTAATGCAACAAATAAAAGAACACACGCATAACATTGCAAGAGCTTTAAAAACAGTTGGATTAATAAATATTCAATTTGCAATTAAAGACGATATGGTTTATATTATTGAAGCAAATCCAAGAGCTTCTCGTACGGTTCCATTTATTGCAAAAGCCTATGGCGAACCTTATGTAAACTATGCAACAAAAGTAATGCTAGGTCACAATAAAGTAACCGACTTTACTTTTAACCCGCAATTAAAAGGATATGCAATTAAGCAACCAGTTTTCTCTTTTAGCAAGTTTAAAAATGTAAACAAAGCACTAGGACCAGAAATGAAATCAACTGGAGAAAGCATCTTGTTTATAGACGACTTAAAAGACGACCAATTCTACGAGTTGTACTCCCGAAGAAAAATGTACTTAAGTAAGTAATAAACAAAAATCTCAATCGAAAGTAGATTGCACCCAAAAAGTTAGACAAATTTATAATTAATTTTGATAATAATGAGCTCGATATTGTATCGGGCTCATTTTGTTTAAATTTGATTTAATTCTTTCGTTATTATAATAGTTGCTGTATTTGTTAGATATTTTGAAGAACAAATTTTGTATTGTCGTAATTAAGGTTTTTTTAAGGCATTTTTATTTATGCTCATGTTTTGGTTCCCATATCAGTCTTAAAAAAGAGCTAAATCTTTCGTTTTCTCTACTCACGGGAATTCCTGCCACAATTCCAATCAATAGGTTGTCGGTAATTCCTAAACGCATCTGTGGTCGTATTGTCATATCAAAGTCGCCATTATCAAGAGTCTTATTGAATTCAACTCCAATGAAGTTTCTTGTACCTGTTATCATGTAATGGAAACTCGTATTGATGTCATAAGTCGTATGAAATTTGTTGGTACTAAAATTCTGTTCAATCATTGGTCCTGTGTAAATTAACGAATGAAAATTATTTCCCCAACGTTTTGCAACTACGAAAAATGGATTGTAAACGTTACCTCTAATAAAGGGCTCTCCGAAGTTTTTGAAATTAGACAACTCAAACTCGTTGATATAACCAATTGCCATTGAAGTTGCCATTGGTTCACTAACAAAGAATGACCATTGCGTTGCTATTTTAATACTATTTAAACTATTTGAGGGAATTGAGTCACGTTCTATTCCGCTTTGTGCTGAATAAAAAGTAAAAGGTAATTCAACTTCAAATCCCAATCTGTCAATAGGTGCCCATTCATATTCAATTAGTGCTTCATAAGCATCAAATTTTAAATTGTCTGTTAAACCTACACCTATGTTCCACTCTTTTTCTCCTTTTCTCGCTCCCAAATCGCGTATTAGGTCAATGTAGAGTGGTTCAGCGTGTAAAACCTTGTCAGGCTCTTTGCGGTCTTCTACTTCTTGGATATAAAGACTATCTTTTTCAGTCTTTGTAATTTGGGCAATTGAATATGTTGAAGATGTCAATAGTATAATTAGCACCAATGATTTTTTTAAATACATTTTTGATTTGTTTTTTAAGCATTATAAAATTATCCACCTACTATTTAATAGGCGAGAATTAGTCAAGTCGTAAAACAAATCAAATCTTGGGTGGTTGAAAATTGAGCTTTTGAAAGCCGTTTGTTAAATAGGTGTTATAGTCGGGGAATTTGTGTCTTGTCGTTTCAATGAAGGATTGATTTAAGGCATTATCAACTATGGTAGGAGTTGTTAAATCAATTTTAACATTCGTCTTTTTATTGTGGTCTTCCGTGTCGTGGTCATCATATTCTTTAATGGCATTTTCATATCCTAAAATTTTCTCAACCACAATTTCCACAATACTTTCTTGGTCGTTAATTGATAAATTTTCAGTAAGGTGTTCAGGGTTAAGGTCTGCCGTGTCAACACTTATGTTGAGCAGATATAATCCCATTAATCCCCAAAGGATTTTGGTAAATACGCTATTTCTTATTTGATTTAACACGATTCAAAGTTAACGTTTTTTTGTCAGTTTTGTCCTGTCCCAAAATAGGTTAACCTTTTTTAGTTATTTTACTTCTCTGCTATCCGAAAGTCATAGATTAAAATAGCCTGAGAATCCCTTATTTTTGTTTTGCGAAAAATAAAATAATTTTATGGGATTCTTCAGGCGAAACAAAAATAACAATAAACCTTTACTCGGGTAAATTTTAGATCTAATTCCACGTTAGATTTTAGAATCGTGTATCAAAAAGCATCTAAGTGACAAAGGATCTAGTAAATACGAGACTTACAACCAATTCGCAGCTTTAACTTTCGGACAGCTCATTAAATGTTATACTTTAAGTAATATTTCTGCTGGAATCGGGGTTTGTCAGAGTTATATAATTGATTTGGGATTAAACTAGCAACAATTTATTCCAAAAAAAAAGAGGACTATAAACCCTCTTAAAATCTTTCAAATAATTTTACGATAACCCAGTAGTAGGGGAATCACAAACGGTTTCTCTCGTAAATATTATTTTTTAATAATTTAATTGTATCAATATTAGTTTTAAAATTACCAACGTATTCTCCAATAATTTCATCATTTGATAAGTTGCAACTTATCAAAACGAAAAAGCCTAAAAATAATATAAATTTTAATTTTTTTTGCATAAAATTTAACGTTCTATTTTAATGTTTGCTAACGTGAGGCTCGGCTTGGTCGTTGTTTTCTTGGGAATTTATTCCTGGAAAAAATACGTCAAAACCGACTGTTGGGAGATCGTCGGGCGGATGCCACTATGATTTCACGACGGTCGGCCAAGCCAAGCCTTACGTTGGGAAACATGTCCATAAGGACATCTTTTGCCGGAAGTCTCAATACAGCTCAATTCTTAAACGATAGTACAGGCAGTAGAAGATTCCTTTGTTTTGAACTGGAAGGCATACAATTCCAACACGAAGTAGATATTAACCTTGTTTTTGTACAAGCATTGAGTTTATTTAAAAGGGGTTTTAGATTTTGGTTTGACCAAGAAGAAATTAAAAATGTAAGCGAAAATAACGAACTGTATCAACTAAGAAGTCCAGAAGAAGAATTACTTTTAACGTGGTTTTTACCTTGCGAAAAAGACAAGGCAAATGCTTTTCTCAATACTTCACAAATAGCATCAAAATTGGCTGAAAAGGCAAAAATAAACTTGAATTATGGCATAATAAACAAATTAGGTAAAGCTTTAAAGAAACATAATTTCATAAAAATCAGCAAGAAAACAGGTTTTGTGTATGCAGTAAAAGAACTAACTTATGAAGAAGTGGATAACAAAAACAAAGAGGTTGAAGCGGATTAAAAAAGTAAAAATTTAAAAACACTCAAAAAAGTGTGCATTTTGCATCTTTTTTATTGAAATAGGTGGATAGGTAGGATAACCAAATTTGACCACAAACATATTTTATTTTTTTATCATTTAAACTTTTGGGTAACATCAGAATATAGTAAAGCAGTACAATGAATAGATAAGTTTAGTTTGCACTCAAACAGCCACTTAAATCTGTTTATCATTTTACTAAAAATAATAAATATCTTTCTTACGTTTTTGGTTATACTGCCTATCCTTTTTCATTTGCTTTCTTTTACATTCCGTTGCTTTTTTGTATGTTTGTGGATTATAACGTTAATACATTATTTCACTTATAAATGCTTCACATCTAATACTTAATGTATGATATAAAAGCAATTATTGGAAGTAGTAAAAAAAAAGAGTTGTAAAAAATAAATGAAAAAGATAATGAGGTTGATAATAAATAAAAATGAAGAATGACTCCCATAAAAAATAAAAAAGTAGAAGGAATAATTACTGAGATAATCGACCAATATGCCTATGCTGATCAATCTGATAGACCATGGATTATAGGGTTTAGCGGCGGAAAAGATTCCACTGTTTTGTTGATGCTGGTGTGGATTGCACTTCAAAGAATTAGACAAGATTTGCCTTTTCCTTTTCAATTAAAAAGAAAAGTTTATATTGTATGTAATGATACCATGGTTGAAAATCCAATCATCGCTAATTATGTAGATGATGTTTTGACTAAAATAACAGAATCAGCAAGAGACCAAGACCTACCAATATTTGTCAAAAAAACTACCCCTAAATTAGAAGAAACTTTTTGGACTAACGTAATTGGAAAGGGTTATCCAGTTCCTAACACTGCTTTTAGATGGTGTACCGACAAGTTAAAAATCAGACCTACTTCAAGCTTTCTTTTAGAACAAATTGATGATAAAGGAGAAGCGATTGTTTTACTTGGTACACGATACGAAGAAAGTGTAACTAGAGAGCGATCTATGAGAAAGCACGAAGTTACCGGAAGTAGATTGTCAAAACATCAAACAACAGTGAACACTTATGTTTATGCACCTATTAAGGACATGATAATTGATGAAATTTGGTATATCATTAATACTGTAAAATCACCATGGGGATTTGATAATTCGATACTTTTCAAAATATATTCTGATGCTAGTGCTGATGATTATGAATGTCCAACTGTAGTTGTAAATAAAGAGCATAGTTCTTGTGGACAAAGTCGTTTTGGATGTTGGACGTGTACCGTAGTTAAAAATGACAAATCAATGACTTCATTAGTAAACAATGGTCAAAATTGGATGGAACCCTTAATGGAATTTAGAAACAGATTAGTTGAAAACAGAAATATTTCAGAAAACAGAATGGATGTAAGACGAAATAAACAGACTGCTGTTCGCGAAGACGGAACAAATAATGGAACTTACACCGTAGAATATAGATACCAAATTTTAAAGGATTTATTGACTGTCCAAAAAGAAGTTCAGAAAGAAAGACCGCACATTACTTTAATTAATAACCAAGAATTAATTGCAATTCAAGTAACTTGGAATAGAGATGGTTATTTTGAACATACCGTTGGAAACTTATACAAAGAAATATTCAATAAGGAAATTAGCACGAATAACATTAAATCTCTTGATGATACCGAGCGAAGAATCTTGCGTGAAGTATGTGAAGAAGAGCCAGGATATTACCATTTAATTGATAATTTGATTGCTTTGCAAGAAACCAAAACATTGATGATTTCAAAATACGGTTTACATAATGATGTGGAAAAAAGAATTGAAAGCTTTGTAAATGAAAATGGATTATGAAGATAAATAAAATAAAATTTCAGAACTTTAGAATCTACAAGGGAGTAAATGAAATTCTTTTTACTCCAAATTCAACTAAAAACATTAGTATCGTTGCTGGTAAAAATGGATTTGGCAAGACAACATTTTTGACTTCTCTCATTTGGGTATTTTACGGCAGAATGATGAGTGAAGTGGAAGATAAGTACAGAAAAGACATTAAGAATGCTGGTGGTTATGACAAGTTTTTAAAAACACTTTTGAATAGAGAAATAAAATCAGAATTTGAAAGTAATAAAACTAATAGCTCAATATTTTTTGTTGAAATAGAATTAAAAGACATTTTCATTCCATCAATTCCTTGTAAGTCTGTCGTTATCAGGCGTTCTTATAATTTGAGAACAGAAATAGAAGAATTAAGTATTTTTATTGATGGCTTAGAAAATGAATTAACTAAAGAAGTTGGTTTTGAAGTTTTCATCAATGATTTTATTTTACCGCGTGAAATTGCTAAATTTTTCTTTTTTGATGCCGAAAAAATAGTTTCACTTGCGGAGGCAAAATCAAAATCGGAATTAAAGAATTTAAGTAAAGCCTATTCGGAAGTTCTAGGAATAAAAAAATATGAAGATTTAAAAAAGAATTTAGAAACTTTATTAACTAAACTCCGACGAAATGGTGCTAATCAAGTAGAACAAACCAAACTTTTTGAATTAACGGATAGCGAAACTGAATTTACAGAATTAATTGATTTTAATAGTGAGAAACAAGTTAACATTGATCGTGAAATTGCAATTCATAAAATAAACAGCGATAGTATTCAAGAAAAGTTAATCCGTGAAGGAAATGGCATTACTCTGGAAGAGCTACAAAAAATGAAGTCCGAAAGAGATATTTTAAAAGAAGAATCTGCTGAGATTAAAAATAAGCTCAAAAAACTAATGGATATTGCGCCATTAGTAATCGCTGGAAAAAAATTAGTTCACCTAAAAGACCAAATAGATTTCGAACAAAATGCAAACAACAATTCTGTTGACAAGGGAGTTTTAGTTGAAGAACTAAACTCCTTTTCAAATTTATTATTGCAAAAATTAGATGCCTTAAACTTAGATGTTAAAGCCAAATCTAAAGTAGCGGAAGCACTTAAACAGACTATTTCAGAAAAGGAAATAATAAAACAGTCTAATAATTCAGGCAAAGTGCTTTTAGATTATTCCACTGAACAAATCAGAAACTTTGAAGCGGTTTTCAATAATATAAAAGGAGCTTTTTCTAGCCAATTTAATGCAGTAGTACAAGAAGAAAAAAATAATAGAATTTATCTTTCTAAAATATTCCAACTAATTAAACAAGCGGAAGCAAGAAAAGACAATCCGTTAGCGCAAAAGCTACGCGAGGAAAAAAAAGAAGCTGAAGATAAAATCACTATTTTAACCTTGAATAAAGGTAAGTTGATTGAAGAGCAGGATAGTTTAAATACTAGATTAACTTCAACAAGAAAAGTGTTGTCAGAATATGAAAAGAATTTTAAATTGGTTGAAACCGACCAAAAGAAATTTGAAGTAACAGAAAATCTTCTTGATAAAATAAATACGATTATTCACAAAATTAAAGAGGATAAAAAGTATTCTTTACAAAAATCAATTCTGCTCGGGCTTAAAAAAATCATGCATAAAAGCGATTTCATTTACAATGTTAGAGTTAACGTAGTTGATGATGTTATGGATATTGATTTATTGGACAAAAACGATGAAATAATAGACAAAGATTCCTTGTCTAAAGGAGAGCAACAATTGTATGCTACGGCTTTGCTTAAAGCTTTAGTAGATGAATCAGGCATTAAATTTCCAGTGTTTATTGATAGTCCTTTGCAGAAGTTTGATAAATACCATTCTAAGAATATTATCAAAGAATTTTATCCAGCTATTTCTGAACAAGTAGTTTTATTTCCTTTGTTAGAAAAGGAATTATCCGAACTAGAATACGACTATTTAAAACCAAATGTGAATAAGGTTTTTGTTATCGAGAACCATAACAATGGTTCCAGCTTTAAGCCGTATGCTGTTGACCAATTATTTACTCATTTAAAACAAGAGCAAGATGTCTACGCAAATTAAAACCAGTAAAGAAAATAAAGAAGTCGTTTCGTTGTTGACCCGAAAACTTGGTTTAGGAGCTGAAAATGTTGTCGCTAGAATGGCATTCACTTATTCGTTATCACAAGACAGAAAACTAGACTTAAACGATATAAAAGATGCTGGTGGTAAGGAATATTCTAAAGCAGTTTTATTTGGAGAATACGACGATATTTATTTAGGTTTACTTTGTGTACATTATGGTTTATACAAAACAGATAAGGACATAGCAAGATACATCAAAATGCACGTAGATGATGGGTTGCAACTTTTGAATGATGAAGTCAATGAACGTTCTAATATTGATGGGTTTGATTTTTTGAGTGAGAAAATAAATATTGGATTAAATATTTTAAATTAAATCGAAATCTTTAATTACTGGAATTTGTACAATAAAATCGTCAAATTCAAGTTCATGGTGGGACATTTTGATTGTGTTATTTGCTATTCTCCAATCTAAAGGATTTTGAATAAACTCAATAAATTCATCTGCAACTGGAACATTTAAATCCATAAATTTTTTACTTGATAAAATCTCCCCATCAATAGTTACAACTTCTACGTTAGCACCATTAAAAAATTGGCTGAGTGAACCGAAGCTAACTACTCTGGCTCCATCACAATTCCAGCCATTATACATGTGCAAATTTGTAAGTATCATTGGAACAATCTTATTTGCGGAAATTGTTTTCCCTATTTTAAAAAGTTGTTCTTTGATTAAAGTTAAATCAACAGCATTTAATTGTTTTGCTGCCTTGCGTAATTTTTCCTTAGATTTCCATTGAGAATATTCATTATAATCTAAAGTATAAAACGTTTTCATCTGAATAATAAAAACGACATTGTCCATTTCAACCAACAAATCAATATCTGTAATCTTATTTTTACCTTGTTTTATTTCAATGGATGAACCAATGATATTCCAATTATTTTTTTCAAACGTAAATTCTGCAAATTTTTCCCATGCTTTACCAACTTTATCTGCAATAGTCCCACCTTTCATACAACTATTTCTCGCCCATTGAACCCAATGATTACTAGCAATATATTTTATCTGATGAATAGAATCCGTGTTACTTACCAGTAAAGGCTTTAATAATAAGTCAATATGGTTTTTAACTGGTAACTCAGTTATTGTAAAATCAATATCATCACCAATACATTCTCCATCTACATAAATCGATTTTAAATTCTCTTTTACTTGTTTGATAGGGAAATCATCTGAATTGAAATAATTCATAGCGGTAATATAAGCCAGTAGTACAACTGACTTAATGTAAAGATGTTTAATATTATTATCTGAACCAAAAGAAACAAGTAGTTCATCTTCAACATCTAATTGTTCTAACTCCTTCTCTAATTCTTCTTTGATTTTTAAAAACTCATTACTTTTAAAGTTATCATTCTTATAATAATTCCAAGCTTTTTCAAATGCTTTAAATCCAATAGGGAATAAGCTTTCTGCTAACCAACTTTTCCTTTTTGATCCAATTATTCTTTGCGTAAACATTCTTCTTAATCCAATTTCTCTTGACTTAACATAATTTTCATCAATAAAATCAAGCCAAAAAATAGGCTTTTTATTATTAACAATTTTAGATATTTTACAAGTACTATAACTTAAATTGTCGTGGACATAATCCAAAGAATTAAGAAATCCAGAGATAGTTAAAGAATCTGTAATATTATCTGCAAAATCTTTTTTAATTGAATTATCATTAATTTTCAAAAACACTTTTTGAGAAGTATTTAATGACCTTAGTAATGCAAAAACAGCATCATTTTGCCGTCCTCTCAAAGAATTATGAACAATTTCATAATAGTTGCCTTTTTCCTCTAAACTCATTTCCTCTATAAATGCAGGCATATTGTTAAAAAGAATATTGCCTTCTAATTCTTTAATGAAAGAATCTATTATATTGTTATGTTCTTTAAGTAATTCTGAAAAAGATAGAGTACAGAATGATTTTGAAACAATATCTAATTTATCAATAAGTATTTTTTTTAATTCAATATAAAAACTAATAAATTGCAAATATCTCAACTCTTCCTCAAGTGTTTCTCCGTTGAGTAATCTTAGAGCAGAATTAGAATAGGCGGTAATAATTTCGGCTTTGGGATAAAGTAGAATTAACTTTTGTTCTTTAATAATTTTGAATATTTCAATATCACAAGTTGAAGATAGTAAATTAATAAAAGATTTACTATCTTCAGATATCAAACTACTTTTAATCTCTTTTAATTCGGAATTAGATAGTAACATTTTTTAAACTATAAAAATTGAACAGGCCATATTTTTAAGTAAATCTTTTCTTGTCGCTAATTCGACTGTTGTCCATTGAGACAAACTACCAATATCTGTATTTAAACCAACCGAAGAAGCTTGAAATATTGGTTTCTTTACAGCGAAATTATCATTACTACCAAGGACATTATCTGTAGGTCCCAAAAATGTCAAATTCTCAATTTCATTTTTTATTGGCTCTAGACTTAGATTAATATTTGCAACAATAGCATTTCTAGCATATACATGTTCTATTGTAGTACTTGAAAAATCATAAACACGTGTTTTATCAATACAAACCGGTACTCCTGTAGCACCATTATCATACCATCTTTTATAATGTTCCAAAGTCATTAAGAAATATTTTAGTGGTTTATTCCCACCACCTTCTTTATATGACATTGTATCTAATGAACTTCTAAAATGAATATCATTAACTCTTGAAGTTAATAGTGTTCTCAATGCAATTTTTAAACTATTGATATTATAAGTTGTAGGATTTAGTCTAATCAAGACAGATTGTGAATGAAAGATTGTTGCAACTGCTTCAATATGTTCATTAGAAACTGTTTTATATCTAAATAGAAATTTTTCTAAAATTTGAACAATTTCTGAAAACTTTCTTTCTCCTAATTTATAGGATGCTAATAAAATTGGTATAGTAACTGTAAACCCTAATTCTCTTACCAATAATGTGAGTCTATTTCTATCCCAAGCGGTTATGGGACTAAATGATTGAAATGGCCATTGGCCTTCTGATATTTTACGAGTAATTTCAAGTTCAGTATTTAACTGTCTAGTAGTAGTTAATATTTTTTCAGCATTAGTAGCATCAATCGGTAAATTTTTATGTTGCGAATAAAATTTATCTAAAAAATCATCAAATAAAGTATTAGTTCCTGCCCGGCTACCATGATGCGAAGAATAAATCCATCTCAAATAATTATCTGTTGTTTTCGATGAATCAATTAATATTTTATCCCATAAACTTTCAGCAGAATCTTGTCTAGCAGTAAAACCCTCTAATAATTCCAGAGTTTTTGCTCTCAACAAATCCCCATCTGTTAAACTTTTGCCTCTATCGTTTAGAACTTGAAATAGTTTATAGGCTTCTTTTGTATTATAAGTAACAATATGAATTATTGAAAAATCATTATCAATAATTATTTGAAACCTTTCTAGATCATCAATTTTATTTGTTATGCTAGTAGTATCTATTAAACTCTTAATTTTAATAACTAACGCGTTAAAAACATTTTTTATTCTAAAATGTGAATCTCTTGTTGGTGTAGAATTGTTTTCTCTAATAATGTCTTTAAAAAACTGAGCATCAGCTTTTGATAATATTAAGGCCTCCACAAACTCGGAATTTCTATTTACTTCTTGTTCAAATTCGATAAATCGTTCTGATAATTTGTCGATTCTATTTTGTATAATTTTTTCATTTACAGTATCTGCGACAGCCTGTGTTTCTAATAAAATTTCTTTATAAATAGATATGATAGCTCCT
>Ga0209390_10002484_pt1 | contig 32201 bp, 22 predicted proteins | sample BON01_FD_187212 | JGI IMG/M metagenome (GOLD analysis project Ga0209390, IMG submission 187212) | Freshwater microbial communities from Lake Bonney liftoff mats and glacier meltwater in Antarctica - BON-01 (SPAdes) (version 2) | ecosystem: Environmental > Aquatic > Freshwater > Ice > Glacier...
TGACCGAGAAAGAGTTCAAGGCCTTGCGACACAGCGTAACAAGAGGGCTACCGTTTGGCGACGAAGAATGGACAGCAGCCACGGTGGTTCGACTGGGTTTGGAATCCACGACTCGCCCTCAAGGCAGACCCAAGAAAGTCACCTAAAATGCCAAAACGGTACTTGACACCTTTTATCGTTCGCTGGCAGAAACACCGACTGGTCCACACTGAAACCACTGTGCTGCCAAGTGCGCATGTTCTCGCCGACTTCCGGCTCGATCTTCTCCTCGGCCAAGTACAGCTCGAAGACCGCGTCCTGCCAAGCCACCAACAGACGCTCCATATCCAATTCAGGCAACTCCAGAAAATCGCCATCGGGTGTAAACGCGCCGCAGGTAATCAGCACATGTAGATGTGGATGCCAATGCAAAAATTCGCCATGCGTCTGGATCGCCGCGATCATACCGGGTACGACGTCTTCGCGCCCGAGCATGCGTTGTGCTTCCGACTTGAGGCATGTCCAGGCACAGGAAGAAAGTTTACCCGGCAGCTTGCGATCGAAGCGAGTATGAACTCGCAGGCGCTGGAAGATTCACAGTGAGTTCGTTTGGCCAGTTTTCCCGGTCGGGAAGGCAACGCTGCCAAAATTTTAAACAAATTCCATTGCAATATCCAAAAGCATGCGAAATGACCCCTTGATTGTTGAAACGGATGCACGTCAAACAAAAAACAAACAAGTTGCGACAATGTCCTTGATATTCGTTGCTGGTTCCAATAGAACAAATTTACGGTCACGGTTAAAACATCGTCTCCGGAGCCCCGTTTATGTTTCAATAAGTATGAAAATATGGACTCAAATTTCACAGTCGGCGACTCAAATTTCGGAGGAGCCTTTTATGAAGTATTTTTTGTGATGTTGGGCTTGATTGGTGCGTGTCTGTTTTTCGCGGAAACTGCGTAAAGCCAAGGTCCAGGCGGGGGAAACAAAGGCATCCCCGGCTGCGGATGTTTCCTTGCTTTGCCTGGAGGTGCCACAAGAAATTTTGTCGGTAAAGCCCAGCCAGGCTGTTTTGCGCATGGAATTATCTGCACGATTGGCGGTGTTCAGGTCGCCGCGACTTATCGCAATATGTACCACGAGTACAGCTACGAATATTGCAGGCGATTTCCGGACGTTTCTTGTTGCGGATCCGACATCACGGATCTGCAACAAGAAACGCCAGAGCAAACTAAAACGCAATTAGCCCGCCCCAGCAAGCCCAAACAGTCAACGGTGCTCAGCGACGCTTACAGATGGACGCGACACGATCGGCACAAGATTTCAGACGCGGCGGGCTGGGTGCGCGGTTTAGCCTTGGCGACGCGGCCCGTTGGGTGCGAAGTTTGGCGAGGCGGCGATTAGGTCAGTGTCACGGTTGCTGGATCAAGGTTTTCTTGCATTTTCATGGGAACCACTTGAGGTACGACTTCGAAAACCCGAGGAGCCAGACCCAGGGGATCAATGCCCACAAACCACCACAGGCACAACTGAGTCATTGGCAAAGAAATCAAGCCGCCGACCAGGATCAATGCCAATTCCTTCACCCCGGTCTGACTTTCTTCTTCTACCGGTTTCAGGCGTTCACTGCGTCGGTTGATCGGTAGTCCGTCTACGCCGATATTGTTCCAACCACCGTCGGCTTCAAATTCGTTTGAAATGGATTTTGACCGGCGAGACCGAGGTCGACTAGAGCGAGAGCGGTGTGAAGACGAGTCGCGAGAACCCGTTTCCTCGGAAGACGAATCGTTGGAGGTTGCGTTTACGGGGTCTTCAGATTTCGATTCTTGCTGTGCACTGTCCGAATCAGTATCAGGATTTGGTACGGCGGCAACCTTGACAGTTTGCTCGACTTGAGCCTTGACGACAGGTGTTGGATCCGCGACCGATGTGGCATCAGATTTATTGTCGAACGCCGCCACCAAGTGGTTGACCGAATCTTTGAGATCGATCGGAGTCAGGAGCGAATTCTTTTCGGCCGAGTTTTCTGATGCATTGCGATGGCCCAACCGTCCAGTCGCCAACCGTCCAGTCGCCAACCGTCCAGTCGCCAACCGTCCAGTCGCCAACCGTCCAGTCGCCGGTCTTCGGCGCACAGCGGCAGTCGGACTTCCGCCCACATTATGTGGCTGAGCATTCGCCGATGCTTTGACATTTTCGACTTCAACTTCTAGGCTCGACGGATCTGATCCCGTTGTCGAATCCAAGACCTGTGCCACAGGTGCCTGAGAATTCAGAGCCAACTTCGCTTTGAATATTTCGTGGCACACAGGACATTCCACACGAGATTCCGGGTCGGTCATGCTGGGAATACGGATCACTTCCAAGCAATGAACACACTCGATTGGCTTCGTTTCGGATTTATTAATCATGTCTTATCACAACTGATAGATTGGACCGAGTTTCTTGAACAAATAATCGTAGAAGGGTTGGCTGGATAGTGGGTGCCCAGTCGCATTTTCGACCAATTTATCAGCCGGGTAGTTTTGCCCGTGAGAGTAAATCTTTTCATTTAACCACTGGTGAAGCAAGTCAAATTTTCCATCTCGAAATTGCAATTGCAGGTCACCCAGTTCATTTTCAGCCTGTTGGAACAGCTGGGCGGCGTACAAATTTCCCAAAGAATAGGTTGGGAAATAGCCGAACAATCCGGCACTCCAGTGAACATCTTGCAAACACCCGTCACGATCAGTTTCAGGGGTAACCCCAAGGGCGTCGTGGTATTTCTGCCGCCACGCCTGAGGCAAATCTTCAACCGGCAGGTTGCCGGAGATCAGTTCCTGTTCCAATTCGAAACGGATGATAATATGCAAGTTGTAGGTCGCTTCATCTGCTTCCACTCTAATTAGTGAAGGCTCCACCGCGTTGACTGCCGCATAGAATTCTTCACAGGTTCCTCCATTTAAGGGTTCCGGAAATAATGATTGTGCCGAAGGATAGAAGTGTTCCCAGAATCCGAAACTGCGACCGACCATGTTTTCCCACAGCCTGGATTGAGATTCGTGAATTCCCAGACTGCAGTACTGCCCTGACGGCAAACCATACATTGATGATCTGAGGCCTTGTTCGTACATTCCATGGCCCGCTTCATGCAAGACGCCGAAAAAGGCCGTGTTGAAGAAAACTTCATCATATCGTGTCGTGATTCGGCAATCATTAGGCCCCATTTCCGTGCAAAATGGATGAGTGGTCACGTCCAACCGCCCACGTTGAAAATCAAAGCCGATCGCGGTTGCCGCTTGAGTTGCAAACTTTCGCTGATTCTCGATGGGGAACGGACCTCGGACGACACTGCTGCTGGGACGATGTTGACTTTCGGCGATGCGTTGAATCAACGGCACCAATTTTTGCTTCAATTCCGACAGGACGATTTCTATGGCCTCGGTAGTGGCTAACGGTTCGTACTCGTCCAGTAATGCGTCGTAGCGATTACCCTTGTGACCCAGTGCGTCAGCTTGCTGCTGCTTGAGTTCAACAATTTTTCGTAGCGCCGGAAGAAAGTCTGCGAAGCAATTTTCTTTACGAGCCTTGGCCCAAACTTGCTGTCCGATAACAGTCGCTTCGGCCAAATCCTGAACCAGTTCCTTTGGCTGACGAGCAGCCCGATCTACTTTTCGACGAAGTTGTTTTAAGGTTGTATGCTGGTCACTATTGGGGTTGGGGCGCCAATCCCCATTCTCCAATTCATCTAGTAATTGGGTCCATTTTGGGTTGGTCCTTTGATTGTGAATCAAACCTGCAACGTACTTCATTTGCTGGGCACGATATTGGCCATTCATTGGTGGTAACATGGTTTGTTCGTCCCAGCCCAACAGTGCATCAATGGATTCGACAATTGCACATTCACGAGCCAATTCGCACAATTCTTGATAGGCCTTGGGGATTGTCATTTAGGGATACTCCAGAGAAGAACACACCGTCGCCCGGATTCGTCCTGTGGGCAAGGTGCGTTGTCTTGTCAAAAATAGGCAGTAAAAAGCCGCAACTGTCATTGGTCAGGTATCGTAGCATGACGCGGGCAATTCGACGTAAAAGTATTGCGTATTCTGATAAATTGTTTGGACTAACTGCATTGTGCAGCATAGGCATTCGCGACTTTTTTTACGTGGAAGTCTGGAGGATCTGGGGATAGCCTTTAAATTGTTTTCGCAAATCCGTTACCGCAAATTGGACGACTTTTCGATGGCCAATGGGCGTTAGGGGAATGGAAGTTCGTCATGCGTAAGTAATGTGCGACGCAAAGCGATTGGTTAGGTTTTCTACCCAACGCTACGGTCGTACAATGAGACTTGCGAAGATCGCGACTTGCGAAGATCGCGACTTGCGAAGATCGCGACTTGCGAAGATCGCGACTTGCGAAGATCGCGACTTGCGAAGATCGCGACTTGCGAAGATCGAGACTCGGGAAGATTGAAGGACTGCGTACAATCAGGCACGAACACTGACACATTAAGGGAAGACGTTCGCGAGCGATAAACGTTGGGTATTGACTTATTGGATCCAGGTTTCGCAAATTTTTTGTTGCCGCGTACTGATGATTGCTTCGTATCAAGAGAAGGTTTTCGGAAAACGGCTGAATTTCAAGAATGACATCGAATTCAAAAAATAGCATTTTGATTGTTGCCAACCCAAAGTCGGGATCGAAAGACCGTTCGACGTTGGTAGCCGCGTTGAAGGATCGATTGATTGAATCGGGCTTCGACGTTGAAATCGTTCATGACTTGGACTTAGTCAGAACCAAAGCTGAAGGTTTGCTTGCGGAGTCGAAACTTAGGGTGGTAATCGCCGCTGGCGGTGATGGAACGGCTGCAGCGGTGGCCGATCGTCTGAACCCGCAAGTGCCGATCGGAATCTTTCCCTTGGGAACGGAAAACCTTCTTTCGAAGTCCATTGGAATGACTGCGGATACTCAGCGATTTGCCAATGCCGTCCTGCAGATGAATTGTTGTACGATCGACGCCGCAACGGCAAACGGTAAGCTGTCGCTGATCATGATCGGTGTGGGTTTCGATGCAGAAGTCGTGCAACAGGTACACGTCGGGCGAAAAGGTCACATTACCAAGCTTAGCTACGCGTGGCCCATCTTCAAGTCTGCGTTGACTTATCAGTTTCCAAGGTTGACAATCCGGGCCTACCAATGGAACAACTTGTCTAAAAACGAATCGTTATCTGCGCCCTTGCTGCCGCTGCATGAACGAACCGCCGGGCAGGAAACCGACGACGTGAATGTTCCAGAGAAGATTAGTCGGGCGAATGTAAGCCAGCCGTACCCGGGGCCTTTGACTTGGTCGGCCCGATGGTTATTCATTGCGAATATTCCAAACTACGCCGGATCAATGTCAATTGTGCCTCATGCTCAATCCGACGATGGCTATTTGTGCGCGGCAACGTTTCGGCAGGGTGGGCGACCCGTAGGTTTGTCTTACGTGGCCAGTATCTACTTTGGTTTTCACGTCAAACTGTCAGATTATCGATCGGTTCGCGCCAAGCGATTCCTTATTACCGCCGACCAGGAAGCGTGTTACCAGATCGACGGCGATTTCGGCGGTTATCTGCCACTAGAAATCCAAGTCTTACCCGCTCGAGTCTGCTTGCTGACGCCAGCAGAATAAATGCAATGTCGCACCCTCAAAACAGGGGGTTGCCTGGCGGTGCTTTTAGGAATCGGTCGAAACTGGCTGATTCGTCGGTTATTGCTTGTCCGATTGATACAGATAAACCTCTCGGTGATTTAATTTGCACTAAACCCGAGGTTTAGGGGTTTCATCTTGCCTTGCGGTGCGAAATCGCAATACAGTAGAAATTGTGCGTCATTTGTCGGAGCGAGTTACGCTAGGAATGGTAGTAGCGAGTGGTTTTCCGCTGGTTGCAGGCAAATTTCAGCGAAAAACGATTCGGAATTGAACCAATAGCCCCCCAAATGTGTCGAATTCCTAGTAGGTAATGCGGTTAGGCAACTGTAGTACGCGTAAACCTGGGTTTTGAACGTCAAATGACACCCGTCAAATGACAAACGTCGGATGTCACTTTGATAGTAAAACCAGACACTGTATCGGTACCCCAGGTCGGGTATCGGTAAGGGGAGCAGCGGACGCCTGAAAAACGAGGAGGTGCCGAGTGATGATGAAGCCTAATTCCGCCGATGGTTTCGGCAATGATGGTATGAGCAATACTGACGCAGGCAAGCACCAAACCGCTTGGCCAAAGAGCAGTAACTGGAACGAACGACTTAAGTTGTCCGACGAAAAATCTGCGCAATTGAGTGATGCGTTGGATGTCGCTTTGGCACAGTTGGAAGAGGCGTTTGAAGATTTTATCACCGTGAATTCGACTCGGAACGAATTTCGCGAAGGTCGATAATTCATCGGCCCCGAAACAAGTGCCCGTGTACGTCGGGTTAGCACGTTGCGCCGAAGCAGACGTCCTTAAGATCAAATCTCCGATTTAGCGTTGCGGATGCCTGCTAAGGCGAGCGGCGGCTAAAAAAAACACCAGCACGCAGCGCAAGCAAGTGGATATTATCTGCCTCCGCCTAAGCTGAGTGCTTGTTTTTCGATAGGTTTTTTTCTGCGGCTCGCTAAATTTTTGCGTTCGCGGGAAAACAGCAAAGTCAGAAACCTTTAGGGGTTATTGATGCGTGAAGCTATGGATACTGTTGAGAATTGGATCGTGATTTGGCACACATCCCGGCTTTAGGTTGCCAGTCAAAGAGTTAAGAACAATCGGCGGATGCAGGTCATTTATGATCTCCATCCGTTTTTTTTGCACACTGGAATCTAATTCTCTTGTTGCTCCGAGTACGCAAGCAATCGCAAGGCGTTTAAAACGACCAAGATCGTGGAACCCTCGTGAAGCATGACCGCCCATGCCATTTGCAATCCGAGAATTGCCGCGGGAATCAATACAGCGACCATTCCTAAGCTGATCCAAATATTCTGTTTGATAATGGATCGGGTCTTGCGGCTTAAGCCAACCGCGAAGGGCAAATGATTCAGGTCATCCGCCATTAAGGCAATATCCGCTGTTTCCAATGCCACGTCCGAGCCCGCAGCACCCATTGCGATGCCGACCGATGCATTAGCCATGGCCGGCGCATCATTGACACCGTCGCCGACCATTGCCACAACCTTCGTTTCTTTCAATTGCTGTATCCGTCTGACTTTGTCTTCAGGCATCAAGTCGCCCCAGGCTTGCTGGATTCCAACCGCCTGGCCCACCGCATCGGCCACTCGTTGGTTGTCGCCTGAAATCATTATCAGTTGTTCAACACCCAAGTGTTTCAATCGACTCATGACCGACGCAGCCGTTGGCCGAGGAGAATCCATCACGCCCAACACACCAAGAAACTTGTCGCCTTGATGCACCACCATGGTTGTCCGACCTTGTGATTCCAGTTGCTTCACAATCTGCCATTGTTCCATGGTCAGTTGCGATACCGGCAAGGCCTTCAAATCTTGGTTCTGAGTCTGTCGTGTTTTGAGAGCTTCGGTTTGTGGGGCATGCGCCCTGCCGATGAATACTTGCTGATTGGCAATGGTCGCGGAAAGGCCAATACCCACAATATTTTGAGCATCCTCTGCGGCTACCACTGGGTTTGCTGGGTTTAGGCGAAGCATGCCATCCTTAACAATCGCTCGGGCCAGAGGATGGTCACTTAGCTGCTCAATCGCAATCGCCACCGCCAGCAGTTCCTGTTCTTGCACCGAATCAAAGGGTAGGACGTCGGTCAATCGCGGCTTGCCCTCGGTCAAGGTTCCCGTTTTGTCGAAGGCGATCGCCTGGACCCCGCCCAATATTTCCAGCGGACCGCCGCCTTTGATGAGGACGCCGCCTCTGGCCGCTCGTGCGATTCCACTCAGCACGGCACTTGGTGTTGATATGGCCAAAGCACAGGGACTGGCCCCCACCAGCAAAGCCATCGCCCGGTAGAACGACTTGGCAAATGGTTCGTCAATCACCACCCAAGCGAACATCAGAACCAGCACTAAACCCAAGACCGAAGGAACGAACACGTTTTCAAATTTCTGCGTGAATCGTTGAGTTGGAGAGCGTTTGGTTTTCGCATCGTTAACCATCTTCACCACTCGAGCCAAAGTGGTTTCGCCAGCCATTCGAGTCACTTGGACTTCCAACGCACCGCCCTGGTTGATCGTCCCCGAGAACACTCGATGTTTGGCATCCAAATGATCTCCACTAGCGACTGCGTTCTGAATGTCATCCACTGGGACCTTCTCAACGGGAATGCTTTCGCCAGTGATCGGCGCCTGATCTACACTGCTTTTGCCTTTGACAACGAACCCATCGGCCGCAATTCGCTCGCCCGGCTTGACGACGATTAGGTCGCCGACAATTAACTTTTCCACCGGCAGTCGCTCGGTTTTCCCACCGCGTTTGACCAACGCAACTTCCGGGGCCAGTTTCGCCAGTGACTCAATCGCGTTTCTGGCGCGTCCCATCGCAAAATGCTCTAACGAGTGCGCCATTGAGAACAGAAACAGAAGCAGAGATCCTTCACCCCAGTGTCCTAAGAACGCAGCACCCAACGCCGCGATTAACATTAAGGCATCGATTTCCAATTCCCATTTCAGTAATCCAGAGAAGGCCCCTTTCGCAGTAAAGAAGCCACCTAAAACATAGGAAACCAAATAGCCCGTCAACCATATGATCGACAGATCGGGATAACCAACTTGTACCAACCAACCAAAGACCATTGCCAAGCCGCAACCAATCGCCAAATACAATTCAATGGTGCCAGATCCATGATCCGCGTGATCATGTGAGTGCGAATGGGGTTCTTGGCTATCCAATTTTCTACCGTCAGTTGAAGGGTGCATTGCAGTTCTGCTGGTTTCGCTTTGATTATCAGTTGACGATGTTTTGGGCAAAGTTCAACGTTTTTCCTTGGAAACCGTTCAGGCGGAAGCTGATTGTAACTTTTTCAAGGAAATCGCGTCAGTACATTCCGGACTTGGATCTGCTTGGATACCATTAGTTGGTACGACCGTGTTTCTGACTGCCGCTGGTGCCCGCAAAGGAATCGTCGATGCAACGCTTACCGGACTCGGACACTTCGAGTGATGGGAGTTAAAAACGGGCCAAGTTCGGAGCGTCCAATCGGTTAAGTGATTGATTGAAATCAAATCGAAGGTTGGCTTTGGTCGGTTGCAGCAATCTTGTTGCCAATCGGCTATAATTTCAACAAATGGCATTACACTGGACGGCGGGGTTATGGTTTCTTGGGGCAGGCGAAGTTTCCATGATCCTTAACATGAATAAGTTTGCCCAACGGTACGAGATCGTACACTGCAGATATCAGGTAAGAAATTTGCCTCACCATAGCTTTGGCATCCGATAGCGTTGGCATCCGGTAGCGTTGGCATCTGGTAGCGTTGGCATCCGAAACCTGGCATAGTTCCCGGGACCTATTTCACCTCTTTTTTTTAATTGATGAAAACATGCAACGACGAGAATTTTTGAAAACAGGTTCGGCTGCATCGTTGACCGCTGCTTCCATGAATTCAGCCTTGGCTAAAGGTGCAACCCCTGGCTTTTCGCAGGATCAGTCAAAGGCGACTGCGGACCTTTCGGTCGATGAATTGGCGGCTATGGCTCGTGCGGCTGGCAGGGGGAAGCGAGTCGGACTGATTGGGTGTGGTTGGTATGGTAAGTGTGACGTACTGCGATTGATTCAAGTTGCGGACGTGGAAGTGGTCTCGATGTGCGATGTTGATCGTCGGATGTTAGGCGAAGCGATTGAATTGGTTTCGCAGCGACAACTGTCAAAGAAACGCCCGACGGGCTATTCAGATTATCGAGAGCTGTTAGCTGCAAAAAATTTAGACATCGTTTTAATTGCGACTCCGGACCATTGGCACGCATTGCCAATGATCGCGGCATGCGAGGCCGGACTAGACATCTACGTTCAGAAACCGGTGGGAGTGGATGTAGTTGAGGGCGAGGCAATGTTGGCCGCCGCGCGTAAGAATAATTGCGTGGTTCAAGTGGGGACTCAACGTCGAAGCACGCCGCACTTGATCGATGCAAAAAAACGCATCATCGAACAGGGTAAACTTGGGAAGATTGGACATTCCGAAGTCTACTGTTATTACCATATGCGATCGCGAAATAATCCGCCCGATGGTCAGCCCCCAGAACATTTAGACTATGAGATGTGGACTGGCCCTGCTCCGCTGCGACCTTACAATTCAATAGTGCACCCGCGTAGCTGGCGCGCGTTTATGGAATATGGGAACGGAATCGTTGGCGACATGTGCGTGCACATGTTTGACACTGTGCGTTGGATGTTAGATTTGGGTTGGCCAAAACAAGTACACAGTATCGGCGGTATCTATGTCGAGAAAGGTAACCAAGCTAATATTTCAGATTGTCAGTCAGCGACATTCATGTATGACGACCTGTCGGTTGCATGGCAGCATCGCAGCTGGGGTGCGCCTGTGGACGTAAATTACCCATGGGGTGCTACGATTTACGGTGAAAAAGGAACGTTGAAATTGAGTGTCCAGCGATGGGATTTTGTACCCTACGGTGGCGGGCAAGCGGAGTCGGGGCAAGTCGAAATGGAACTGGGACAATTTCCAGAGGACAAGGACGAAAAAGATCTAGAGCGGCATGTTGCGCCTGCAATCCGCCGGCACATGCAAGACTTTTTGGTTGCAATTGCTAATCGTAGTCGACCGGTTGCCGATATTTTGCAGGGGCATATTTCCAGCAGTTCCTGCGTCCTTGCCAATATGTCGTATCAGTTAGGAAGATCCATGGTCTATGACCCAGAATCGGGAACCGTGCTTGGTGATGAAGAAGCCACTAGGATGTTGGCACGACCTTATCGACAACCTTGGCAACATCCCACAGTTAAGTCCGAATAAAGATATTCGCGGACGCTTAAATTCCGTTTTTCGTTCTTACCACGTGCGACCATTGTGTTCGCAGACTAATGGGCAATCTCTTCGATAATTTGAAACTCCCTAGCAGGATGATGGTGGGCGCCATTGGTTTGGTCGCTGGTGCGCTGCTGCATCTATGCTGGGAGGTGGGCTTATACTTTCATTTAGCATGCGCCTTCCTGGGCGTCTTGATGCTGTTCTTGAATCACGGACGTGAAGGTTGGGGGACTCAGATGTCCTCAATGCAAGGGAAGCTTGTTGGGACGGTTGCCGTACTTCTAATCCTGTTATCATTGGGTGGATTGAGAAGTTACTACGGCGAAGTTTCTCAACGAAGCGGTGTCGGACAATATGTTGATCCCGCGAAGGCACAATTGATTCGGCTTCGCTGCGATGTGGCTTCGGTTGGTCAAAAGCCAAGACCTGCTCAAAAGAATCCTTTTGACGCCATGCGCACGGGCCGGAGCCGGATGCTGGTAGTCCGAAGTCGGCAGATTCTAGTCGGTGATCAGTGGCTGGAAACCTCTGGTAGATTGCAAGTGTTTGTCGAACCACCCGGAAGTGTTCAGCCCGAAAAAGACTTCAATGAAGAAATCTTTGAAGAATGGGATGTCGAAGTAGGAGATCAAATTGAACTCTTGGGCTGGTTAGCGTTGCCTGCCCCTGCTCACAACCCTGGGCAATTTGACTTTCGCACTTGGATGCTTGCGTCTGGTTTACAGGGGCAGGTTTCGGTGAAGAATCAGAAAGTCGTCAAAGTTCTGCACCGCTGGCGAACGTTTTGGAATGCGCCTGATCGATTGAAGCAACACTTTAAAGACGCGGTGATGCAACATGTGGATCCTGACCAGGTAGATCTGGCATCTGCAGTTCTGTTGGGCGATCGCAGTATGTTGGACCGTCAACAACGCCGCGAATTTGCCGGGACCGGTACCATACACATTTTAGCGATTTCAGGTTTGCATCTGGGTATCCTGGCGACCTTTTGTTTCTATATCGGCCGTTTGCTTCGAATCCCTAACAAGGGATTACTGTTTGGGGTGATCGGATTGGTTGTCTTCTACGCGTGGTTAGTCGACTTTCGCGCGCCCATCGTTCGGGCTGCCGTACTGACCACAATCTATTGTGTGGCAACCTTGTTGGGGCGGCGTGCGTTTTCGATGAACACGTTGGCTGCGGCGATGTTTGTCGTGGTTTGGATCGACCCTGCACAACTGTTACAACCTGGGACACATTTGTCATTTTTGGCGGTGGCCGCTATCGTGCTGTATGGTCAGATGCGGCAAAATCCTGAACGCGATCAATTGCAAGAATTAGTGAGACAAAAGAAGACCTTCTGGGTTCGGGTTTGGGATTCATGCCTTCGGAAAATCACCGAGGCCTACGCTTGTAGTGCGTTGGTCTTTTTTGCCTGTTGGCCCTTAGTCGTGCACAGTTTTCATCTATCTGCTTGGGTTGGACTGGCTGTCAATCCCATTGTGATATTGCCTATGACATTGGCACTGTTAAGTGGATTTGGTCTGCTTGTGTTTGGTAGTTGGTTTCCATTGGCAGGAACGGTATTTGGTGCGGTTTGCAGCCTTTCGTTGTTTTCTATGGAGTGGATCGTAAAAGTCGCTCACGATCTTCCATACAGTCACCAATGGTTGGCGTCGCCGGGTTTGATTTGGATTATCTTATGGTACACCTGGCTGTTGATTGCGGTTTGGATTTTGGCCGAACGCATGAAACGACGCTGGTTGATCGCGATTAGTTTGACGTTGGCCTGTTTCGCTTACGTATTCCCATATCCTGCCTATCCCGATCGAATCAACGGCCAGGGACCACCCTTAACCGTTACGTTTACCGACGTAGGGCATGGCAATCTGGTTGTCGTTCGAACACCTGGAAACCATGTACTGGTCTACGATGCTGGTAGTTTTCCTTCGTCCACCATCGCCGGGGAGCGTGGCAGTCAAGTGTTATGGTCCTACGGTATCGGCTTAATCGATCAACTCTTAATTTCCCATGCGGATATAGATCATTACAATGGAGTGCCGGAACTGCTGGAGTGTTTTCCCATTAGTAAAGTTATTTGTCCCACAGAAATGTTCCTGAATCAGTCGGAAGTCGTGGCTGAACTGCGATCGCGTCTGGTAAAAGCCGGGCTAGAGCCCGAAGAAGTGAAACAAGGGGACGTGCTGTACCGAGAAACCGATTTGGTTTGCCGAGTACTATCGCCAGGCAGCGTTGCGTTCTCTGATAGTGATAATTCCAATAGTTTGGTGGTTTTGATTGAATACGGGGCCAATCGCTTGCTGTTGACCGCTGATATTGAAGGGCAGGGGCTAGACCAATTGCTTGCCACCCAGATACAACCGATCACCGTTCTTCAAATTCCCCATCACGGAAGTCGCGCCAGTAAGCCTGCGATTTTTGCCCAATGGGCCAAGCCAAGAATCTCAGTTGCGTCCGCTTTGCAAAAACGAATTCGACAAACAACAATTCAAGCGTATGAAGATTGCGAATCGGAAGTCTACGTGACCAACCGCGATGGTGCAGTACTTGTAAATTTGTATCCCGACGGTTCGACCGAAACCAGAACGTGGTTAAACCGTCCTTGGACCGTTCGATAGATTTCAATTCTACGACCATTGCATAACACAATAGGTGATACAAATTCCAATGGGATGTTTGCTTCACTCCTTAAGAAAAATGCACAATCACTAGCCACACTCAGGTTTGGCGAGTGGATGTGAGCGTCGTAAGTGACCGATCTTAAAGCGCACTTCTCAACTCGATAGTTAACGATCCAGGTAAAAGTGGGCCAACCTTCATCGTGTTTCCAGTTCAAAAAGTCTGATGCTTCTATTGATCTTTGGTGTCCACATAGAGGTTGCGATTGACTATCACCGACTCAATGGAGGCATCCGTTTGATAGGTTTGCGGTTCCTGCGTTACGATCAACACAACTTCAGTGCCGTTAATGGACACTCGGATTGGAATCGAGAAACCCTCTACCACGTTGGTGAAACGATATTCCAACTGATTGTTGTTCACTTTGTAATCGAATACCGGGATCTTCGTTGTGCGAAGATATTGGTCGAAGAATTTGGAAAGATCCATTCCTGATTGTTGGCTCAGGTAATCTTCTACTTGCTGTGTGGTTACGGTTTGGTGCCAAAATTTCTTGTTCAATCCTCGCAAAATTCCGCGCCATTTTGGAGTGTCGTTGATCATGTGTCGTAAGGTGTGCAACATGTTTCCGCCCTTATAATACATGTCGCCCGACCCTGAATTGTTTACGCCGTAGACTCCAATGATCGGTGAATCGTTTCGAATGCTCTTGCGACAGCCAATGACGTAGTCTTCAGCTTCCTTTTGAGTGAAGTGAAATTCGACGAAAAGATTTTCCGAGTAATTGGTGAAGCTTTCATGGATCCACATGTCCGCGGCATCTTTCATCGAGATATTATTGCCGAACCATTCGTGTCCAGATTCATGGACAATAATGAAGTCAAATTTTAAGCCAACGCCCGTGCCGCTTAAATCTCTGCCACGATAGCCGTTTCTATATCCATTGCCGTACGTTACCGAACTTTGGTGTTCCATTCCTAAGTACGGCACTTCAACCAGTTTGTAACTGTCCTCGTAAAACGGATAGGGACCAAACCAATGTTCGAATGCGGCGATCGTACGTGGAGCTTCTTTGAAATGAGACTTCGCGACATCAAGGTCTTCGCGAAGCACCCAGTAGTCCATGTCTAGCTTGCCGTTTTCACCAACAAAGTCATCGTTAAAATGGACGTAGTCGCCAATGTTTGCGTTGATACTATAGTTGTTGATTGGGTTGGTGACTCGCCAATGAAACGACTTGGTTTCTTCGTCAGCGTTGGACTCTTGTTTGATAAGTCTGCCGTTGGAAACCGCAACCAAGTCATCGGGGACCGTTAGCGTGACATCGACCCCTTGGTCAGGTTCATCGTAACCGTGGTCTTTGCAAGGCCACCAAATACTGGATCCAATTCCTTGGCATGAGGTTGCAATGAAGTGCTTGCCAGTTTTGCTTTTTTGCCAACTAAAACCGCCGCTCCATGGTGGATTTTTACTCTCGGTTGGCTTACCTTCAAACTGGATTTTGATCGTCTGTGTCGCGTCAATGGGAAGTGGTTGTGGAAAATGGATTAAATAGACATTTTCATTTCGAGTGTAAGTTAGTTCGGTATCATTAAATCGTACGCTAGTAATCTGCAACGGTGATTGCAAATCAATTTGCAATTGCGTCTCAGGCTTAAGCACTTTGAACCGTATGGCATTCGACCCTTTGATGGTTCTGGCTTCGGGATCAATATTGATGGCTAAATCATAGTGCAATAGATCCCACCACTGGCGTTCAGGTGTGACCGAACCTCGCAATCGTTCCTGTTCGGTAAATTGATCGTCTTTCGAGGGATTCTCGGCGTCGTTTTGCAGGTAGACAAAGCCACCTGCGATGCCTGCATTGAAGACCCAGGCAAGGCAAATTCCAAATAAGGTCAGGGATCGAACTATCAAAACTGTCACCTTGTTCAAAGTTAGTTGGGTTGGATCTGCTTGGCCCAATAATCACACACCAATTGTAATCGATTAGCCGTGGCTTTGGCGATTCGGTCTCTGGAACATTACCACTAGTTTTTAGACCGCTATTGATGATTTCTTCGCGGCTATCGATGTCTACTACTGGGCCCTCACCGTGTGCTGGCCGAGTGATAGGGCGGGTGGTGCCGGTCCTAAACAGTCGATCAAGGTTTTGATGTACAGTAGGTACACAGCCGGAGTTCGCTAAATTTAAGTGACCTTATTTCTTCTTTTCATTCGCAAAGAACCAGGCAAATAGGCTCAGTAATGCGACAGCTGATAATTGCCCAACCAGGTTTAGGTGCGAATGCGAGTGCGTAAACAACTCGCCAGTGATCGTGCTAAAAAATCGGTCGAAAATGAACGCGGCAATGATCGATCCAAAAATTACGGTCAACATATAGACCCAGAATGCCGTCCGTGAAAATGAACGATAGATAGCGCCGATCGTCGCGACGTTGGTTGCAGGGCCAGCCATCAAGAAGACGATTGAGGCACCGACCGACAGTCCACTTCCTACCAACGCTGCGGCAATCGGCACCGATGCGGTTGCACAGACGTACAAAGGGATACTGATTAGCAAGGCGACGGGGCTTTGAAACCAATCCGAATTGCCAAGCCAACGGTTCAATGATCCCAAAGGCAATAAAGTTGAAATAAGAGCAGAAACGACAACTCCGAGGACCACCCAACGATAGATCGAACGAATAATTTCCAGCGATTGACCCACGGACGTTTGAAAATAAGCGATCACAGGGTGCGTCGTCGCCTCAGAAATGCTAACCCAAGCGGCGGCGTCAGGCGCTGGCTGAATCACTTGCAATGGTCGCATCGTGGGCTTGGCTACAACCGTTTTGGCTGGAATCACAGCAGGCTCTTGCGCGTCGTCTGCGACTTGGGCAGCAAGATTTGTGCAACAAGAATGCGCCGCGGCATCGGTGATATCGGGCTGGCATTTGGGAGATTCCAATATGGAACCTGAGAAACAGCATGAAGTGCTTGGCACGGTAGCTTTGCCGTCTTTGCCTGACGTTGAATGGTCCTGACTGAGTGTCGTTGGCTTGCCCGTCAAGCGTTCGATAAAAAAGCCAGCACTTGTGCCAAGGATCAAGGCGACAAAGACTTTGTAAATAGCAAACGGCCAACCTAAGAAGGCGGCGGTGACAAAAACTGAATCGATGCCGGTTTGAGGCGTTGAAATCAAGAAACCGATACAGGCTCCGTCGCTGGCTCCGTTACGTTTTAGCCCAATTCCTGTCGGAATCACGGCGCAGCTGCAAAGCGGTAGTGGAATTCCGACTAACACAGAAAGCAACACGCCTACATAACCATTAAGACGACGACGCACGAAACCAGACGGCGTTAGTCCATGTAGCAACCCGGCAACCAACGCCCCAAACAGAAACCACGGCGATAATTCGCATAGCACCGACCACAGGTTCAAGCCAAATTCTTCAAGCCATTTCAACACGCTGCCATCCTTTGTCTTGCAGACCTGGTTTGCCCTGATTCGCTTTGGAAGCCAGCGACCGGTTTACTTCTTTGTCGTGTCGGACTTTCAAGAGCTTACCAGTTCTTCTGGAAGAACAGAAATGTCCACCTTTGCAGTTGGACAGTGGACAAGTGGCGTCAACGGATCGCGGCGGCAAGCTATGGAAGTTGCTTGGCTTCATTGGCCAAACGTTGTCGGTAATATTTCAGTCCGGGAAAAAAGAAGCAGCAGCCCGAGACAAAACCAAACAGTGTGTGTCCATAGTCGGGAAACAATGCCATTGGAATGGATGTCAAGAACAATGCGACTGCCTGAATGTAAAACGTACCCGACAACATGCCAGCCTTGATTAGGAATACCATGCCGCTAATGATTCCCAGCATTGGCGCTAATAACAGTGCAGGTAATCCGTGATACATCTCTAAGAGAAATAGGGAACCGATCGCAATCAAACTGCCGGCCCAGACATGGGCAATTTGCCGTTCGACGAAAGTAACCGGCCCCATGCGGCGCCGCAAAATCCAAAACACAGTCGCCCAAGTTCCAAAGCCGAATGACCAAAGTAAAAAGTATCGCCATCCGCTGGCACTGTTATCCACGTGACTCCAGTGCACAAGATCGGTCGCGATACATGCCATAAACAGAACCAAAGAATGCCACATCCAGAGCAATCCCCAGTTCTCCAGAACGTTGGCCTGATGCGTTTCGCGAAACATTCGGGCCAGGATGTCAGCGACCTGCCCGCTTCTTGCCAACATGCTTTCATTGTTCAAGAAAGCGTAAAGATCATCAGCCAGCGCTCCTGCGCTGTGATACCGCAGATCGGTGGGCTTTTGAAGACACTTCATCGCGACCATTTCTAAATCACGATTGACATTTTGCCGAATTGCTCGGGGCGGCAGCGGCTCTTGTTCCAGGACTAAAAGCAACGTATCAACTGCGGTTTTGGCAACGAACGGAGCTTGATGGGCTAGGCAATAGTAGAGAATCGCACCCAGCGAGTAAACGTCACTCGATACGCCCACGTCACCTCGAGTTCCCCCTGCTGCTTCGGGAGCCATGTATGCGGGAGTACCCAGAATGGAGCCTGAACGAGTCAGCGGTTTCCCGTTGTTGCTGGCCAGGGTTCCAGACACGTTATGTTTGGCTAACCCGAAGTCGACCACGTGCGGAACCCCTTCATTGTCGATCAAGATGTTCGAAGGTTTTAAGTCTCTATGCAACACGCCTTGTTCATGAGCATATTGAATTGCCTCGGCAACTGTCGCCAAAATCGAAGCGATCAACTCGGCTGATGTGTCGGGTTTAAGGAACTGGCTTAGCGTCTGTCCTTCGACGTATTCCATGCATAAAAACTGATGATTTCCCATCTCCGAAAATTGGTAAACCTTCACAATATTCGGGTGACTTAGCCTGGCGACCGACTCAGCTTCACTGCGAAACCGTATCCGTTCATCGTCCGACGCAAGCGAGCCTCGCAAAATCAACTTCAAAGCCACAATCCGATTCAGACTCATTTGCCTGGCACGGTAAACAACGCCCATTCCTCCGCGTCCCAACTCTTCCAACAGTTCAAAATCGCCGAACGTTTTGGGAAGCACTGGGGGTAGGTCGTCTTGACCTTTGGATTGGTTGAGAAACCCGTCAATACTGGTCGATTCTGGAATGTCTTTTTTGTCCAGTGGAACGTCTTTCTGTGCTTCCTCTAGACGCATGCGACCCACGGCATCGGTGACCACTAACGTCCCCCAAAGATCACGAATGTCGACTTCGAATTCGGGAAATTCAGCGATCGCCGAATCCAGTGTGACTGCCTGACCCGAGAGCAAGCGTTCGGATAGTTCGGACAACACCAATGCTACGGATTCTTCGTCTACTTCTTTGTTCACTGGCGGACCTAATCCAAGACAATTTTCTGTTGAAAGCGCTTTCGGCAGGCGTGTCGGAAACGCAGCTTATCCACGGAATAATCGATGAGTCTACCCCAAATTTCGGTGGTCTTTCAATTATACCGTACTTCTGGACCTTGTCGTGTTGCAAAGACCAGATTCGCGCACTGTCAAATGCGATCACCCATCGACACAATCACGATTGGCCCAGAGGGACCCAGCGATGTTTATTTGAATCGTGCGACGTTAGGCAGTTTCCCTAAGGCCAGCGGCAGTTGTAGAACAACCAGCACGCAGCCCAAGCAACTGGATATTGCCTTCACTGGCTTGCGGTGAGTGCTTGAATTGCGGTAAATCTTCTTCTGCCACAGGCCTAGCGACAATATTTAGCACAAACTGCAGACCGCAGCTTAGGCAAGTTCCACAGCTTTGCCATTTTGGGCTCTAAGAAAAGCGTTCGGCTAACCCGTCGATGATCGTCTGGCCAATATTCAAGGACGCGGTCGCTGCTGGCGATGGAGCGTTCAAGACGTTGACCATTCTGTCATCCTGTTTAATCAAGAAGTCATCTACTAAGGTTCCATCTCGCGATACCGCTTGGGCGCGGATTCCTGCTGGTGCCGGTTCCAGATGCTTCGCCTGGATTTCAGGGATCAATTTCTGTAAAGCTCTGACAAACGCCTTTTTATTGAAGGATCGCCACATTTCGCCCAAGCCCATGGACCAATGTTTTGTTGCCATACGGATGAAGCCGGGATACGTCAAGCTTTCAAATAGGTCTCCGAAATTGACTTTTGTTTTGCTGTAACCCTCTCTAGCGAGCGCCAAAACGGCATTGGGACCACATTCGACCGCGCCGTTGATCATCCGAGTAAAGTGAACGCCTAGAAAAGGAAAGTTTGGGTCAGGCACTGGGTAGATCAAGTTACGGCAGAAGTGCTTCGCTTCTTCTTTGAGTTCGAAGTATTCACCTCGAAACGGGACAATCTTGGCGTCAGGTTCTTGTCCACCCATCTTGGTAACTCGGTCACAGTGCAGGCCCGCGCAGTTAATAATCAACGAGGTGGCAAATTCGCCAATGGGCGTCTTGACGATCGATTGATCAGGTCGATGTTCGATTCCGGTCACCTTAGCTCCGGTAACAATTCGATTATTACCCATTTGGACCAATGCAGCCAATTTTTGGCACACTTGGCGGTAGTTGACGATGCCGGATTCAGGAACATGAATCGCTTGGATTCCAGCAGCATGGGGTTCCAACTCTCTTAAACGTTCGGCTCCAATTACTTGGCAATTGACGCCGTTCGCTTGGCCGCGTTCGAAGATGCGCTCCATCGCGGGCAATTGCGCTTGGTTGAGTGCGACAATCACTTTGCCACAGATGTCATAGTCGATACCATTCTCTTGGCAAAACTTTTCCATCGCCACCTTGCCATTGCGGCAATTGATTGCCTTCAGGCTTCCAGGTTTGTAGTAGATACCCGAATGCAAGACACCCGAATTATGACCGGTCTGATGGTCAGCTAGTTGATTCTCTTTTTCTAAGAGGATAATCGACTTAGCCGGGTACTTGTTGTGAAATTGATAAGCCGTTGCTAAGCCAACGATCCCGCCGCCGATGATCACTACGTCCGAGGTTTCCATTGCATCGATCCAAAGTCTTCAATTGATTCAAAGTCAGCTACTGATTAACAAGCAATTGCTGCGTAATTGGCTTTTCGCGAGTGGCAGTAGAAAACTTACCGCACTACAAGTACTCACCGCAAGTGAAGGAAGACAATATCCACTTGCTTGCGCTGCGTACTAGAATTTGCTGCGTACTAGAATTTACTGCGTACTAGAATTTGCTGCCTGCTGGTATTTTTGCGTGCTGGTATTTTCTCAGCTGCCACTTGCCTTCTATTGCCTTGCACCACCGATGAAACCATCGCTGTTGTCGGTCTCGCGATGGGTGCTATCGATTGGATTCTGGGTAGGGAAGCGTCCCCAATTTGGTCACTGCTGACCCATCTAGATCAACGCTTAGGCCCCGCAGAATCCATGTTCGAATGGCCTTGTTTGGGTCAGTGTTTCACAAGTCGTTACAAAGTGGATTCACTTAACCCAGCGTTTTTTGCAAAGCCCGAACCAAATTTGCCAACGCCCTAAAGCGTATCTTCTGCGAATTATAACCAATTAAGAAAACTTTAATATTGGAGCGCCTTGGCTTGGTTCTCGGTCCAGCCCGGAAATCTTTATGGGCTAGCGGATGCCGGCTGTTGCCGCATGACTGCCGGCTTAGTGCCAAATGGACCTTTCCAATCGCAGGCGCTTGTTTCCCTTGCGACTTTCCTTGCGACAAACTGACGCTTACGAACATTCACAGGATCGGGAAAAGCTTGATTGGTTAGGAACTTGTCTAAACAATCGTCGCCAAAGACGTTATCTTAATAACCTTGAATTGCGTAGTCGTTGGACTTCGTACCTTGCGTGTCAAATTGGCTTGCATGTCAAATTTGATCGACGCGAGAACGGCCCTAGATCGACAGACCGATAGTTGATACTGGCAACTGCCCATTCCGGCAACTGCCCATTGTGTGGGCGTGCCTATCCATAGAAGCTTGGGATTGAATGATGAATGAACAACCCTCCGAACCGTCAAACACTGTCTGGCCTTTGTGGAAATCGTTGAGTATTTTCTGCTTGGTTTTCTCTTTGATCTGGGTGCCCTTGGCTTATGGTTTGTTCAATAAACAGAAAGTCGAAGATGCGATTCCGTTGATGACCGCGGGGGTGGTCGAATTGATTGCGACCCTGGCGTTAGTGGTTACGCTACTGTGCTTTTGTTTCTTTCTTATTTTGCGTTGGCAAAGTAATTATCGGTGGGTGGGTTTACTGGCTTTTACCGCGATCTTGGTTGGAAGCGGTTATTCGATCACCAAGTACTACCGCATTGTTTTCGATGGCGACATGAAACCGTTGCGGATTGAAGCCATCAATGACGGGTTTTCGTTAGATATCCAGGCCCAACCGGTTGGTCACCAATTGATGGTTTCCAAGTCCAGTTTCCCTCAATTTTTGGGACCTAACCGTAATCTGAAAGTTGACTGGTTGACTATCGACAAGACAGCGAAAGCCAAGTCCATTAAAGTGAACTGGTGCAAGCCGCTGGGCTTTGGCTGGTCGGGCTTTACGGTGGTCGATGGTGTTGCCTTTACCATGGAGCAACATGGTCCTTGGGAAGTCGTCACTGCCTATCAAGCGTTGGACGGGAAGCGGATCTGGTACCACCGTGATCGGCATCGACATGACGAAGCCGCAGGCGGCGTGGGCCCTAGGTCAACGCCAACTTTTCATAACAATCGGTTGTACACTTTGGGGGCGATTGGAACACTCAACTGCTTGGCCGCTGATACGGGCAAGTTGATTTGGCAAAAGGAATTGACCAAAGAATTCGACTTGCCCACAACGGTTTACAATCAAGGCCAAGATAACCAATACGATGTTGAGAACATCGGTGTCATTTGGGGGCGAGCGGCTTCACCACTGGTCGCTGGCGACAAGATAGTCGTTCCCATTGGCGGCCAAACCGGAAATCGCACAACGCTGGCTGCCTTCAGTCTACAAGATGGTTCCAAAATTTGGGCTACGGGTGAGCGCCAGATATCTTACGGTTCGCCCGATTTGGTAACATTGCTAGGCAAACAGCAGATTCTGATTATCAACGAAGACACCGTCACGGGTCACGATCCTGAGACCGGTGTTGAACTTTGGCAACATTCAAGGCCAGGAGAAAGCGGTGGTAGCGCGAACACGTCCCAACCAGTGGTGGTTGCCCCGAATCAAGTTTTGCTGACCAAAGAGTATGGACTGGGTGGCGAACTGATCGAAGTATCGATCGATCAAGACGATAAATGGTCGACACAATCAGTCTGGAAAAATTCTCGGGTTCTAAAAACCAAATTTACCATCGCGGCGATCTCAGGGAATTATGCCTACTGCATTTCAGGCGGCAATTTGGAGTGTGTGGATTGGAGGACAGGCGAACGAATGTGGCGAGGTGACAGGTTCCAACATGGACAAATGTTGCTAGTGAACGATGTGTTGGTCGTGATGTCCGAGGTGGGGGATTTAAACTTTGTGCAAGCCACACCCGACGAGTACATTCTGCTGACGACCAAGCAAGACGTCCTATCAGGTCGTTGCTGGAACACACTTTGCCTATTCGAGGATAAACTTCTGGTTCGCAGCGAATTGGAGGCAGTCTGTTTGACCTTGCCAACGGTTGACCCAACTACACAAGCCGCGGAGATGGTTTCGACTCGGGGTAATCCGGCCAACGCCGCCGTCTTGCCCGTAAGTAATCGGGGGAATTTCGCAATAGCAGGTTTGGATTCATCAAATCTTTTGCCGCAAGATGAAACCACTCAAAAGCCTTCACGGCAAACACTGCTTAACGACATTGAACGCACGTCTGCCAAGGGTGATAAAGAGGCGACTTTGAAGACGCTTGATTCCTTGCTCGAAAATTATCCTGACGAAGCGTTTGCCTACTACCAGCGTGGTTGTAACCGTTGTTGGGCGGGCGACTTTGTCGGCAGTGTGACCGACTTCGATAAGTATGTTGCCTTGCGTCCGGAAGTAGAGAGACGCTTGTGGGAACGTGGCATTTCGCAATATTATGCCGGTAAGTTCAAGGAAGGTGCCAAGCAGTTTCAACTGTATCAAACTTATCATGACAATGATGTAGAGAATTCGGTTTGGCGGTATTTGTGCCAAGCGAAATTTGATGGCCTAGAGAAGGCTCAAGCGGATATGCTGCCGATCAAAAACGATCCGCGCAAGCCGCTGATGGAAATTTACAAATTGTATCGTGGTGAAACGGATGTGCCGTCGGTAGAACAGGCCATCGTTGCCGGAAGTCCGAGCGGAAGTGAACTTGAGTCACGTAAATTCTACGGCAATTACTATTTGGCGTTGTACTTCGAGGCCCGTAACGATGACAAATCTGCGGCCCGGTACATCGCCCAGTCGGTTTCAGTTCCTTCAGATTCACGGCAGGTCAGTCGCTATATGTGGGACGTTGCAAGAGTGCATCAGACTTTGATTTTGAATCGTTTGAAAGCCAAGGAAAAAGAAACCACGGGTTCCAGCAAAGATAAAGCAAATCTTAACTGACGATTTTTGACGTGATTGAATCGTTCACAGTAAAACCAGTTCGTCACGATGAACCACCGCATCACCTAGATTGAAACCAATTCGGTCCTGAATTTGGTCGCTATGAATGCCCTGAATTTTTTCCAGGTCATTACTTGCATATCGACTAAGTCCCCGGGCCAATCCCTTGCCGTTGGAATCAACTAGCAAGATCACGTCTCCGCGATTAAACGGTCCTGTCACTTTTAGGATGCCCTTGGCCAACAGACTGCGATTACCGGTCAGCACAGCAGTGACGGCCCCGCTGTCCAAATGAATCATGCCTTGAGAAGTTGGACCGGCTAGAATCCAACGTTTTCGGCTTTCTAGGCGACTGCTGTTTGCGGGGATCTTGGTGCCAACCGCCTGTCCCTGTGACAAGCGTAACAAGCAATTGGGTTGCTTGAAACTGGCGATGACAACGTTGACGCCACTGCAGCGGGCAATTTCGGCAGCCTGTAATTTGGTCACCATTCCACCAGTTCCCAAACCTGAAACGCTTCCGCCTGCCATGGACTTTAAAGTCTGATCGATTGCAACCACTTCCGAAATCAGAGTCGCCGAAGGATCTAGACTTGGATTGGCTGTCATTAGTCCTTCCTGATCGGTCAATAAGATCAGCAGATCCGCAGCGGCCAAAACCGCAACACAAGCCGATAGGTTGTCATTGTCGCCGACCTTAATTTCGGCGGTTGCCACTGCATCGTTTTCGTTAATGATTGGTACGATCCCAGCGGCCAGCAAACCTTCTAAGGTGTCACGCGCGTTAAGAAATCGTTCGCGATGGTCAAGGTCGGCCCGAGTCAGTAACATTTGCCCGACTTCAATCTGGTGGATGTTGAACATCGCTTGCCAAACCGCCATCAAGTGAACTTGTCCAACAGCGGCTAGGACTTGCTTGTCAACCAAGGTCTCGACGACGGATGTTACCTTCTTCGTTGGATAACCGACGTTTTTTTCTCCGCTACGCGTTTCAAGAATTCCCTGCTGCGGGTCGCCTGCGATCGGATGTCTGCGGTCGGCGATCTTTTCACGTCCGGCAACGATTGCGCCGCTACTAACCACCACCACCTGATGGCCCGCTTCTCGAATCGCGCGAATTTGCCTGGCAATATCGACCATGTGGGGTCGATCCAGTCGACGCGAACCGCCGGTCAGGACACTAGTCCCAAGTTTGACAACAATTTTCATAGTCAAACTACCACAAAACTCGGCAACGGATCGTACCCGGGATTTCGCGAATCTTATCTAGAGCCAATTCGGAATACTGAGCGTCGATGTCGACGACCACATAACCAACGTCTTCAAAGGTTTGTAGATACTGGCCGCTGATGTTAATCTCATTTTCGGACAAAACTTTATTGATCGCCGCCAAGATGCCGGGGCGATTTTCATGCAAATGAAGCAAACGATACTTGTTGGGGTATGCCGGCAATGCCACTTCCGGAAAGTTGACACTGGACATGGTTGTTCCGTTATCACTGTAGCGTATCATTTTTTCAGCTACTTCGATTCCGATATTCTCCTGTGCCTCGACCGTGCTTCCACCGATATGCGGCGTCAAGATCACGTTGTTAAACCTGCGGAGGGGAGATACAAATTCTTCGTGGTTAGACTTGGGCTCCACCGGGAAAACATCGATCGCGGCGCCCAATAGACGTTTCTCCTCCAACGCTTTTTCTAGAGCTACCAAGTCGATCACACTGCCTCGAGACGCGTTAATCAAAATGGAATCAGGACGCATCAACTTAAGCTGTGCTTCGCCGATCATATTCTGAGTTTCGGAGGTTTCAGGAACATGCAAACTAACGATATCGGCCTTGGATAAAACTTCGTCCAATTCCATCTGACTGGCGTTGCCTAGTGGTAGTCGGCTGATCGCATCACAAAAGATAACTCGCATTCCCAGGGATTCGGCCAACACGCTTAATTGGGTTCCAATGTTGCCATAACCAATGATCCCTAACGTTTTCCCTCGTATTTCGAACGATCGATCAGCGGACTTATCCCAGATGCCAGTGTGGCACAAAAGATTGCGCTCGGGGATCCGCCGCATCAACAAAATGGATTGAGCTAGGACCAATTCGGCAACGCTTCGAGTGTTCGAGTACGGTGCGTTAAAAACGGGAATACCACGCCTCAACGCCGACGACAAATCGACTTGATTGGTTCCGATGCAAAAGCAACCGATGGAAAGCAACTTGGGCGCAGCTGCCAGTACTTCTTTGGTCAACTGGGTGCGCGAGCGAATGCCCACAAAGTGGGCGTCATGCAGAACCTCTTTCAAGCTCTGGCCGTCGAACGTGGATTTGTGCAGCTCAAGGTTTTCGTATCCCGAACGCAGCAAGGTGTTGACCGCCGACTGATGGATGCCTTCCAACAAAACGATCTTGATTTTGGACTTCTCCATGGACGTGGTTTTGGTTTGTCCATCAATACTAACAGTTTGCGACATTGAACTGGGTTTCTGTTTCGAAAGGTGTTCAACGGTCGAATAAAACCGTCGGCGTGGTTCTACCTGGATTCAAGCAAGCGAGTGGTCCGAGGGGCCGGGATCGACCCATTTGGCCCTCGATTAATGCTTACAAAGCGAATAATCAGTGTCGAAATTCGAATGTGATTTTCTGAACACGTATTGAAACAGATTTTCACTAAGTTGCCAATTACAATGCCCACACCCGGAGCCGATCCTAAAGTCACCGGCAGTCTAAGGATGTGGGCGTCCTTCGGAGCATCCAAAGTAACCCAGTGGCACGCAAACAGGGCAGAGTGTTTGACTACAGTGGTTAACTTACAACCCTTGACTGGCATCGCGGGTAGTTCAAATGCATTTAAAGATCGCCGGCAGCCATTGAGCGAACGGGCTAACCGTTGCGGGGAACAAGTTTGCATGGCCGGTACCCCAACGGCTGCAAAGAACCGCCTACTTCACGAATTCAAGAAATCGCATGCTTCTGATAGGTTCAAGAGACTCGTCCAGCCCGTTACTTTACCGGGAGAGACATTACCGGGAGAGACATTACTGGGAGAGACATTACTGGGAGAGACATTACTGGTAAAGTTTAGTAACACACTACTTTGGGTATCGAATCGCCTCGCGTTTTTTAGAAAATTGGGACCTTTATGGACTGGCTTACGTTAATCTTCTTAGCAATCGTACAAGGTATCGCAGAATTTCTACCGATTAGTTCGTCCGGGCACTTGGCGTTAGGAGCGTTCTTTCTGGGCCTAAAGGAGGGGCAAGACGAACTGAGTATCACGCTGCATGCGGGTACACTATTGTCCATCTTGGTGTTCTATCGGCAGAAAATATGGGCCTTGTTGGCGGAAGACAGGCGAGTCATTGGGATGTTGATCGTTGGCACCATTCCCGTAGCGGTGATTGGTATTTTCATCAAGAAGATCATGCCGGGGATGATCGGGTTTGATTTGATGGACGGATTCCCTGCCGCCCTGACCGCCGCACTAATGTTGCCTGTTACGGGACTATTGCTGCTGGGGATTCCGATGCAGAAACGGGGTGAAAATGAATATCAGTCATTAACGTACGGGCAGGTAGTGGTGATTGGCTTCTTTCAAGCGTTCGCGCTCTTGCCTGGAATTTCGCGAAGTGGTTCCACGATTTTTGCTGGGATCTTCACAGGTCTACGAAGCGAAGCGGCAGCAACGTTCTCCTTTCTCTTGGCCATCCCAGCGATTGGCGGCGCGATGACGTTGGAACTGAAGGACGTGTTGGAAAACGGTTCAACCACGCCCGTGGGGATGCTTGTCGCTGGAGCAGTGATTTCCTTTCTAGTTGGCTGGGTATCGCTAACATTGCTGATGAAATTTGTAAACAAGGGTAAGTTGCACATTTTTGCCTTTTGGGTCATTCCTGTCGGTTTGATTACTGCGATTTTCCTATTACGCAATTACATGCTCAATGCCATTCAGGAAAGCGAAACCCTTGTCAGTTGGTGTTTGGGCGGATTTTGACGCAAAGCAGCTTGTCTTTACCATTTGGTGTGAAACTGGTCGTTGCACTGAAACTTGCGTAGAATATGGGTTCGCTTGTTTGCCAAGTGCCGCAGCGCTCTTGCCAGGGAGACGCCTGGCTTGGTGATTATTAAAGTTCATCTGGGGAGATTGGGGTTTTAAATGATATCGACGATCTTTTTTCGCGGCGCAGGTCTTCCAATAAGTCCAAACACAAGTCGGATGCTGAGTTTACGATCCCTGGGGTTCTTACTTGCGGTTGCGTGTTTGCAGTGGGTGAATTCTGCGAACGCAATGACTCAAATCCGAGCGGTCGAGCAAAAGGAAGTAACCGGTCGAGTGGTCTCGGTCACGAATCATTCTCTTGAGTTGCAAACGCCGTCGGGTGAACGCTTGGAAGTATTCTTTCAAGATCGTGATGTCGAAGCGATTACGTTGGGTGGTGATCGAGCGATGATCAAAGCACCTGCCAAGATTGAAGTGGCGGGCGAACTACCGATTCGACTGCTTCGAACAGGTTTGGCGATCGAAGTCACGGCCGACTTGGCCGAAGGCGGTGCTGTAAAAGACGTTCGGGACATCAAATTGTTGCCCGTCGATTTTGATAAATTCGACGTAACATTTTACGGTGTCAGTTCGACGGGAAAAGAAGATTTTCAACCTGCCAAGTGTACGGGTCTGATCGTAAAGTTGGCTGGCGGCAAGATCTACTTGAAAGTTCCCAAATCTAAACAGGTACCCAAGGGAGGTTTGATCTTCCCGGCTACGGTGGATTCGGTCTTCAGCATTTTGGACGATTCGATGCACGAGGTTGCCGTAGGCGATGATGTCATCAAGTCGGACATTCTAAAATTTAACACCGGCGAATGGTTGGCCCGCGAGTTAAAGATTCGCTTGGGCTCGGGAAAACGTTCGGTGCAATCGGACCCGGATGACGAATTGCAGTTGAAGTATCGTCACTTGGATAACTCGCCCGTCGATCCTCGTGAAGTCCGCAGTAAACACTTTGTCATGAAGACAGATTTATCTGAACGTAGTTCTCAAATCTTGTTGGATAAACTGGAACGGATGTACAAGATTGTGGGTGCTTACTACAACCGCCAGGACTTGGGACAACCCATCTATTGTTATGTTGTGGAAGACCTTAGTCGTTGGAAACCCATCATTGCTGAACTAACCCCCGGCATGGAATCGATCACAACCAAGGCTGGCGTGACAGTGGCTTCAAGATTAGGAAACTTGCGCCGAGCGATGGTCTACTCTTGCGGTGATCATGATGTCGTTCAACACGAAGCGGTTCATGCGTTTTGCCACCTTGGCTTCGGAGACACCGGACCCACTTGGTATGCCGAAGGAATGGCAGAATTAGGCTGTTATTGGCGACCTGGTGACGTCGGTGTGAACATCGATCCCGTCGTCATTCGATATTTGACCACCGCGACACCAACGCCTTTAGTTGAAATTGTGGCGCCTGGCCAACTTACGGGTGATTCGTGGCGTGCCTATGCCTGGCGATGGGCGCTGTGTTACATGCTGGTCAACAACGCAAACTACAGCAAGCGATTTTATGCGTTGGGCGACGCCCTGATGCGGCCCAACAGTAGTGCTTCGTTCTATCTGGAATTCGCTGACGTGGCACCCAATATCTCGTTTGAATACTTACAGTTTGTCAAAGAATTGGGTAATGGATACCAGCAAGAATTATGTTCATGGGATTGGAAGACGAAAGCGGTCGGGTTGGATACCGGACGGATTGCCAAGTGTGAAGTTCAAGCCCAACGCGGCTGGCAAGCGACCAGCGCAAAGTTGAAAGCCAGCGTCGACTATGACATAGTGGCGACCGGGGAATGGACCATCGACGGAACGGCAAAATTGGATCCCAACGGATCGCCCGATGGGCAAGGCCGTTTGATCGGCGCGATTCTTGTCGAAAAGATTAATGCCACGACCAACCAGGTTGAGTTTGAATTGTCCAAACCCTTCGACTTAGGGAAGCGAACTTCATTCCAGGCATCAGAGGATGGCCATTTGTACGTTCGCTGCCAAGAATCGATGACGCGTCTAGGCGACAATGCCGGAAAACTAAAAGTTGCTGTGAAAGAAAAATAGTCAAATGTTCGATGATTAATGAAGTGAATGATCGTTTAAACTCCCGTAATCCCGTTCCCTTTCCCGAGTCAAATCGAGTGATGGCCGCTTACGATGTGTCAGGGGAATTAGATGTAATGCATATCGGTAGGATTGATGGCAAAATTTCAGACGAAGCGAAGCACTCGATCTTGGAACAAGAGAAAAATGCATGGCAACAAAGCAGCCTCATTAATTTGGCTAAGTACGAAGAACGACTAGACTACCAGCGAGCAGTTGCTTCACACGCTGAAGAGACACTTTCTGAAGTTGCAAGAGCTTTCAATCAAATATCGATGCAAAGAGTTGAAAGCGAAAAACTGTCCGCTGGACGAGCATTCAATCTCAAGAAAGCGGTAGGTAATTTCTGTCATTTTGCCGGTGGCGAGCGGGACATAAAAGAAGTCTCTGAGTCGCTTGTCCGAGGCTACTACGCATATCTGCAAAGTTTAGTGAAGGAAAATTCCTATAAGTCAGTAACGGCTCGGGACTATGCAAACAATGTCGGTCGGTTCTTGAGATGGGCTTGGCGAGAACACTACATCGAGAGTATCCCTCGCAATCTCGGTCAGCATGAATTGGTTTCGCAACTGAATCGGATTGAAGTTTATACAAAGCTGGAAATCGGAATACTGCTGAACAACGCGACACAGAGGTAAGCGTTTCTGAGTACCGTTATTGACGGGTGGTTTAGGTTGGTGGATTTCCTTTTGGTTTCCAGGAGATCTTATGTTGCCAATGTCCAAGACCCAGCGAATTCAACTTTGGCTTGACCGACTCAGGCGGCACGCCGCTTCCCAACTTACCGTGGCCGATTTTTGTCGGCCCGATCAAATTTCAGTGGCCTCTTTCTATAAGTGGAAACTCCGACTGTCCCCAAGTGTTGACTCGGTGCCAAAGCGTCGCCAAGACAAATCCGCCGCTTCGCACAGGTTCACCGAACTGGTTGTCCAATCGGCAACCACGCCTCACGCAACCACGCCTCACGCAACGCTGGCGGGCGGTGAGCGTAGTGCCGGATTGATGAGCTTGGTCAGCAGTGCTCACCGGAACGATCTGGACGTGTGGGCTTACGTGAACGATGTGCTCGGGCGGCTCTTGGCTGGCGAGACGGATTACCAACCACTGCTGCCCTGGAATTGGGCGGCGGCTCATCCCGAGTCGATCCGCATGTATCGCCAAGAGGAGCGTCGCGAGCGGGACGTTCGCAAGCAAACGCAGCGCGCCAAACGCCGCGACAACAAAAAGCGGCAGAGCCAACTAAAACGAAAATAACCCACCCCAGCAAGCCCAAACAGTCAACGGTGCTCAAAGACACTTACATCCATCCCGCATTCTTTCGTATCAGTTGATGCCGAATAATTGGCACCTCGTGCTCCAACCGAGCGAAGATGGAGGAATGAGCAATTTCTTGCGTTGGGTCACCCTGACGCATACGATGCGGGATCATGCCCATTACCGCACAGCGGGCGAGGGACATGTTTACCAAGGCCGATTCAAGAGTTTCCCAGTCCAGGATGATGGCCATTTCCACGTTCTCTGCCGGTACGTCGAACGCAATGCACAGCGAGCCGAGTTGGTCGAGCGTGCGGAGGATTGGCGGTGGGGGTCTCTGTTCCGTTGGGTTCAACCGAGCGAACCTTTGCCAAGGCTATTGTCTCCGTGGCCGTTGGCGCGTTCGGCCAACTGGATTCGCCGTGTCAACGAAGCGCTCGACGACAAGGAACTCGACGACAAGGAACTCGAATCGGTTCGCTGGTCGATCCGGCGTGGCAGTCCGTTCGGTCAAGCGAATTGGGTGGAGTCGATCGCCCGTCGACTGGACCTCGAATCGACGCTACAAGCACGCGGACGCCCGAAAAGCAAGCCCATTTAAACCGACCAACGAAACAAAGAGTATCGCGGTAGGGACGGCTGTTGCCAGCCGCCCCCCGCACAGATCCGTACGTGAAGAATTACCTCATACGGCTCCTACCTTGGGTCGGTCGCGAAACTGCTTCACGATCGCCGTCCAACCCGCTTCAC
>Ga0209390_10002486_pt1 | contig 32197 bp, 19 predicted proteins | sample BON01_FD_187212 | JGI IMG/M metagenome (GOLD analysis project Ga0209390, IMG submission 187212) | Freshwater microbial communities from Lake Bonney liftoff mats and glacier meltwater in Antarctica - BON-01 (SPAdes) (version 2) | ecosystem: Environmental > Aquatic > Freshwater > Ice > Glacier...
GTTGGATCTTTTCCGGATCCTGCCCGTGATGCGAGAGGTTGTGATGCTCTGCCGAGACGCCATCAATTTGGGGCACAACGCCATGATCATGAATCACCATCGTGATGATGCGTGAAGAATCGGTCTGCAGGATGAGAGGAATCAGGTTTAACAGTGTTCGCGTCCGGCCGGCAAGGTCTGCCAGATCAGCAATGTCTTTCGGTTGTTCTGCAACGACGCCGGGCTTCGGTCGCTCCAGCCATGCATCTTCTTCCACCAGTTCAGACTCCGCCGCGCGAATGGCGGCGAAATACTCATCAAGTTGATGACGATCTGCCGCACTGGTCTTTCCTTTGAGGGCTCTTGTCTGTTCAGCGACGGAATCCAGAATGCTGCGTCCGTCTGCCAGCCGCTGGCGTTGCCGACGAACTTCCTGTCGGTTGCCGGTCAGAAATAATTTCGCGAACACCGACGATGGTTTGTCCTGTGCGGGGATCATCACGCCGTTGCTTGTGTACGACTGGCTTTTTGGCGTATTGCTGCTGAGCGAAATCGATGAGAAACGCGTGGCGTTTCCCAGCTGCGTTGCGGCATACTGGTCAATAGAAACGGAGTTCTTAAATCCGGCAAGACCTGGATTTCTAGCGGCAGACAACCACGTCATCTCGGTATCGTGCGGTTGCTTTCCGTTTTGATCGGGATGTGACAAGCCGGAAAACAGCGTGAAATCTTCGCGGTGATCTTTGAGCAAGTCCAGGTACTCTGTACTTTCGTAGTCGCCGCCCACCGTTTCCGGAAACAACGATGGCGGGTGCAGTCCCAGCGTATTGCAGATCAGAACCATGCGTTTAGGCGACGTTGCCACTTCCTTGCCAATCGCTGCGTTCATGGACTTGAGCAGCGGAAGAGCGACGGCAATTCCTGACGCCTTCAGTGCGGTGCGCCGTGATAAGGGAGTATGCATTATCGGTTCCTGAAGATTCGGCTGGCGATGACCTGATGGATGAGAGTCCGCAGCGGATAGCCGTCCTTCTGGGTCTCTCGCAGTATTCTTTCAACCTCTTCACGATCAGCAAATGCGACTTCACCGCCGGTTGAGAATGCGATCAGTCTGGAGATGAGATTTCTCGCAACTTGTTCAGTCGATTGGCGCAAATGTTTCTTGTAGTCGCGGACATCCCTGAACTTGAAACCTTCTTCTGTCATACCGGATGTGTGGACACGAAGGCCTGGCTTATAATCCTTGTGCAGGAATCGAAGTCCTACGTTGAATTCTCTCGTGATACCTTTGGTGTTGCGGTAGCGCTCACGAAACGTTCCAACAGGATCAAAACACTCCAACGCAAATCCTGGCGGATCAATGCGGCGATGACAGACGGCACAGGCTTCAACCGATTGATGTTTGAGCAGCGTTTCGCGGATGGTGGTGGCTCCGCGCGTATCGGGTTCAATCGAACCAACGCCCGGCGGCGGTGGATTTGGTGGCAGCCCGAGCAGATTGGTCAGGACAAAGTTGCCGCGTTTGACGGGAGTTGTGACTGTGCCGTTTGCCGTCACCTTGGCGATCGACGCGTGACTCAAGATCCCCCCGCGAACGCTCGACGGATCAAGCGTGACCTTTCGCATCTTTTCGCCTTCCACGTCTTCGATTCCATAGTGTTCAGCAAGCTTGCGGTTGAGAAACGTGAAGTCAGAATCGACCAGGTTTTCTACGCTAAGGTTCTCGTCAATCAGGTGAGCGAAGAACTCACGAGTTTCCGCCAGCATGGATCGTCGCAACACGTCGTCGTATTCAGGATACAAATAGGCATCAGGAGTCGTCGCGTCGATCCGGTCGAGTTCCAGCCATTGGTCGAGGAAGTCGTTTACGAATCGTTCGCATCTGGGATCGTTCAGCATTCGATCGACCTGTTTGGTCAGAACGGCGGAATCGTCTAATCGCCCGTCGCCGGCCAGTTTCAGCAACTCACTGTCCGGAATGCTTCGCCACAGGAAGTAGGACAGGCGGCTGGCAAGTGCCATACAATTCAACGGCCCCGCTTCGCCCGCCTGGAATAGCAGTTGAGGCGAAACCAGTATGGCTCGAAGAGGAATTCGCACCGATTCAACAAAGTCACGCTGTGCATCGATACTGGGCTTCGCGAGCTCCACCAAAACGTCAATCTCTTCCTTGCTGACGTTTCGCCGAAACGCTCGCGGGGCCAATTCTGAGACTATATGTCGAATGTGTCCAAGCGGCGATTGAGTGAGTTCTGGTTCGAAGGCGGGGCCCTGTTGAAAGAAGCCCAGCAATCCGACACGAGCTTTCCAGTCGACTCCGGAAAACAACTTTCGCGTGCGTTCGGGAGGCCAGGTCGATTCCAAAGGGCCCTCGACAGTGACGCGACGGATTTTGACTCCTTCGCCACCGAATGTATTGGCTGGCTGTCCGTTGTAGATCACGCGCCCATCCGGTGCGGGCTCCAATTCATCGGCGCTAACGTAGATGTAGTCGTCTGGTCGAAGGTAAGTCGTCATCTCAAGTTCTCGATAGTCTTCACCAGCAAGATCCCAGGCGGCAAACAATTCGCTGTCACCCTGTTTGTCGTTTTGCCGTTTGAGGCTGACAGTGATAGATGACCGCGGCTGATGAGCGATCGCTTTCACCGTGATGCGGTACCGGCCCGCAACCGGCGGAATGAAGCCGTTGGCATCGGAACGAAAGATATAATTTTCACCGCGAAACGTCACCACATCTGTGTCCGTCTTGAAAATTGTGCCGCCCCCGCGACGAACCTCGCGGTCCACCCACATTTGAATGTAGGGCGAATGGAGATAATCGATCTCCCGCTTCCCCATCGGAGGCTTCTTTCCCAATTGAATCGCCTCACCCAGTGCCAGGTCCGCCGCCGTCAACAGGCCGCGAACATGAATGCTCGACATCTCCTGAGTCGCCGCGACCACATCGAATGCTCCGGATTCGTTCTCCGGCGGAAGATACTTCGCCAGATCACCGCCAATCCCTAGCAGATCATGAAGCGTGTTTTCGTATTCCGTTCGTGTCAGCCGCCGCGAGGGAACTCGTCCGGCCGTTTGTTGAGCCGCAAGGCTGGTTTCGTGCAATTGCTTTTTCAACGAGGCAACAGCGTTCGTCAGAAGTTGTTTGTCCGGCCGGGCCTCAGAAGCCGGCGGCATTTCGCCACGTTCGCTCCGATCGTAAATCATTTCCCAAACACGAAACGTCTCGGCGTCGGTGAGTTGATTCCCCAGAGCGTTGAGGTTCAACCGCGTTTCGGTGTTTTCGTCATGACATTGAATGCAGCAAGCATCCATCAGTGGCTGTGTCGCAGTGACGAAGTCTTCGGTCTGAGCATGCAATGGCGCTGCGAGACCGAACAGGACGACGAGAACGTATGATTCCTTCATTTGGCCGTGGTACTCACAGCTGGAGGCTCTGAGCTCTGAATAAATGCCAGCAGGTCGAAGATCTCTTCGACCGAGTACGTGTCCAGCAGCCCGACGGGCATGGTTGAGACTGCAGCCGTTTTGCGTTCCTCGATCGCCGACTTTTTGATCGTCTCGATCTTGTCAGGCTTAAGTAAATTAGGCACCAGACGAATTTCCTCAGCGGTTTCTTCGATCACCAGCCCGGTTCGCAGGCGTCCGTCATCGCCGACAATGATCTGGGTCTGGAATTCTTTGTGAATCTCGGCCGACGGACTTACGATCTGCTGCAGTAGTTTTGAGCCTCGAAATCGCTTAGTGACTTCGGTCAGATCCGGTCCCAATTTCGCACCTTCCCCGCCGATCTTATGACACCGGCTGCAGGTCGCCTGTTCGAAGACCATCTTGCCTCGTTCGAGTGACCGATTACCCAGCTGATCCGGCGCGGAACCGAAATAATGATGCTGCCACTTCTTGATTAAGCGACGCTTCGGTGCTGTGTCGAGCCCGGCGACGTGTTCCAGAATACGCACAAACATCTGGCCATCGCGGTTGCGGTCGGGATTCGCCTTTGTGAACTCGTTCCACAGCTGACCGACTCGGCCGCGATTCTGTTCTGGCATTTCTGCCATGCGTTGATCGACGTATTTCTGATGCGGCATCTTTGAATACGCCGTCGGCAGGGTCGCCTTGTCGATCTTTGCGAACAACGCCGAGCTGTCCGGCTTAGGTTTTTGAGACGTTGCCAGGTTGCCGATGTCGTGAGTTCCTTCGTAGTGTTTCGGCACAAGCTGTATTCCACCACCGACTGGCAGCGTTTCCGGCAATGCAATGCGAACCACAGCACCGACACCACGTTCCATGTGCCGAGCTGGCCCCGACGTGCTTGTCCAAACGTTACCGTCATCATCGAATTCGATCTCACGCGTGTAGGAAACGCGGGTGGGGAGTCGGAATTCAACCAGCGTTTCCGTCGCCGGATCAAAACGGTTAATGGTGTCGTTGCCGGTACCGCAAATCCACACGATGCCGTTTTGGTCTACATTCAACGCGTAAGGGATCTGGTTCTCCGCGTCCGGCAATTCGTAGACCGTCCAGTATTCGGTGTTTGGATCGAACTTGCCAAACACGCCGGAGCCGAAGCCTGGAACCCACACCATTCCATCGGGCGCGACGTGCAATCGCCGAGGGCCGCGGAACGGCGGATTCCATTCTTTGATATCACCGTCATCAGTAATCGGGTTGATTCGCCCGATGCGATTCCCGTTCAGTTTGGAATACCAGATCATGCCGTCGATCGGTGAGTAGTCGATGCCGTACGGAGTAATTCCGCGTGATTCACCTCGCCCCGCACCGATTGCCTGCCCGGCACTCAACAGGTTGTACTCTTTAACAACGTGAGTTTTTGGATGAATTGAGAAACACGAGTTCGAACCGGCGTCGGTGTACCAGATCAAACCTTCGGGATCTTGGGGATTGATTCGAAGTGTGTGCGGATAGCTGCCTCGCTTCTTTGGTGCTTCCGCGCTGCTATAGGTTTCCCATTGTTTCGTTTCGATATCGAAACGAACCATCTGCCCTGTCGCACACATCGTCGTCCACAGACTTCCGTCGTTTGCCGTTTCGATCGAATGCGGTCCGTAGGCTCCACGCGGAAAGTTGTACGCCGTCTGCGACCCGGTTTCCGGATTCAATGCGATCATTCGAGCTTTGCTGATATTGACGGCATAGACCAAGCCGTCTCGACCGAGTTCCAGGTCATGGAAGGATCCCTGCAGCGGTTCGTCCATTTCCCACATCGTGATAATAGCGGCAGCCGCAAGTCCGGTCGGAGCAGGCGGCGGGACGAATGCGGGCCAGCTCCTGACTGCGTCATCCTTATAGGTTGCCATTAGCCGGGAAATGATCGTGTCCTGAGTGTGCGGGTACAGACCGCCGAAACCGTCCATTCGTCGAATCATAGTTTCCCAGTCGACGGGTTTTTCAGGCGTGCGAAAACCGAGCGTACCGATCTGGTGACAATACGAGCAATTCATTTTGAAGTTCAGCCGGTCACGCGGATCATCAAACGCCAGCATGCTGAAGGCGCTACTAGCCGGTCGCTGCAATTCCAGTTCTTCACCGACGGCCGGATGAGTCTTAACGACCAGATCGCCGCTGCCGATCGCAACATCGCTCACCCATTCGTCTGCGAGTCCCATCAGCCGTGTACGGACGTTGTGATTCACGTTCCGCAAGCCTTCGATTTCAAACGATCCATCCCTCTGAGTGAATAACGACGTCCATTTTCGGTGCTCTGTGTCGATCGCCGAAACCATGACACCTTCGATGGGCACCCCGGAAGCATCCGTGACCATGCCACGGATTGTTTCGGCGGAGGAAGTTTGCGCGAAGAGTAGAAAGAGCACCAAGCATAGGATTCGTGAAGCCGTCATATGTTTCTCACCTGAAAACTAGATCCAAGTCTGCAGTCGTTATCCAACACCGCCAGTAAATCGAATTCGTGGACACAAAATTGTCCTGCGTTAGGACCGTTCGTGAAATAAATGTCGGAGTCGATCTTGTTAAAGATCCTTGTGCACCGGGATCTTTAGCAAGATCCATTACGGAAAACCGGACTCCTATTTCACGAACGATCCTTAGCTTAGCTTAATTCTTTTTGCCGAAAGTCTTGACGACTTTCGCTACGGTTGTTCATTCGTGTTCATGACAGTGGCTCCAATAATCAAATCTCGGAATTGCTTGTCAGACATGTCTTCCAGAAGTTTCAGAAATGCGGCCAGGTTTTCAACGTCTGTTTCGTTCAGCTTTATGGCGGCATAGCTGTCGTGAAATTTGCTGACGTCTTTCTTTTGAATGATTTGCTCCATGTTAAGTTTTCGGCTCGCAGAATTGCGGAGCGACGGCGTCCGTTTTGCCTGTTCATCTTTCACGACGACGTGTGATCGTCCGTCGGTGAAATCCGGAAGCGTGTGGCAGGCCGCGCAGTTGCCGACTGATGCATCGCCGTTGGTGCGAATAAACGTTTTGAAGCCTTCGTAAGCGGCGAGCGTCATTCCGGGCGGCGCCTTTAAGAGAACTCGGCCTTCCTGGTTTGCGAGGCGACCAAAAATGCGGCCCGCGAAGGCGAACGTCGATTCACCGTCTTCAGATTTTTCGGGAATCCGATTGATATAGGTGAAAGCGTCGAAGACGGATCGCTTTGTGGATGAAAGCCGATGGATGCGTGTGGTCTCTTCTATCGATTTGCCAGCGTTCCCGTCAGCGGCGGCAACGGTTATGTCTTCAATGCAATACAGCCATTTTCGTCCGCGAAGGAAGAGCTGCATTCCAGCCACTGCGGGTGACGCGTTGATTTCGTCCTCGAGTTTGTTGATGGCCAGAACTTCCAAGGCATCCGAACGCTTCAGCACAACCGTTGCGCCGTTTCTGCCTGTGAAGTAGACACGCCCTGCGGCGGCAATTGGTGACGAATACAGATTGCTGATTCCTGGCAGTCGTGTTCTGTCCAGTACTGTGCCGCCGGTTTGTGCGTCGACCACAGTCAGAATGCCCTGATTGGATTGAGTGTGATAGAGCAGTCCGTCATAGAGCACTGGCGACGGCACATACGGAGTGCCTTTGTCGCGAGTCCACGCGATGCTGTCGGATTCGGAAATGTGGCCTTTGGAACTCAAAGGGATTGCCAGCAGCGAATGGCCTTCGTAGCCGCTCATGCACAGCACCAATTGTCCGTCGATGACAGGACATGGCGTACAGTTGCCGGTGAGACCTTTGCATTGCCAGATGATGTCTCCGGTGGCCAGGTCATAACTGCGAATCCTATTCGATGCGGTCGTGATAACCTGAGTTGTGCCTTCGAATTCGATGACACGCGGAGTCGCCCACGCATTCGGTTCGTCGCGATCTTTTTTCCACACCGTGTCGCCATCTGCCGCGTTCAGCACTTCAATGGTCGACTGTCGCGCCTGGTCACGGACGATGATCAGCCGATCGTTGTGGATCACGGGCGAACACCCTTCGCCCAGGCTGGCTCCGATGTATGCTTTGCCAAGGTCTCGCTGCCATAATTTCTTCCCGTCAAGGTCGTAGCAATAGAGCCCGGCCGAACCGAACCAGCAATACAGTCGCTTGCCATCCGTCGTGGGCGAAGCGGAAGCGAAGTCGGCGTCCTGATGAGTTCCTTCATGCGGCACGTGTTCGCTGGACGTCTGTCGCCAGATTTCGTCGCCCGTGTTTCTGTCGAGACAAACAACGGCGAACTTATAGAACGTGTTTGGGTGCTTGATGCCGAAGACTCGGTCCGGCTGATCTTCCGGTTTCGGCAATGCTGAATCAATTCGCCCGGTATTGATCGCTGTCAGCACGAAGACTTTGTCGTCCCAAACGATCGGTGTCGCATTGCCCTGGCCTTCGACCGCAACTTTCCATTTGATGTTCCGTTCTTCGCTCCATTCCAGCGGTGGGTTGGCAGTGCGGCTAACCCCGGTCACTTCCGGACCACGCCAGTGATGCCAGTTGTTCCCCTCAGGATCAATCGGCCCCACGTTGACGAGATCCGGCTTGCCACGCAAAGGCCGAACGGGGCCAGCTTCGCCCACGCGTTCGGTGACACGAGCGGGCTGCTTCATCGGTGCAGTGTTCGTCTTCTTCTGCGAAGTTCCAGCAGTCGCTGCAAATTCAAGAATCTGAATGAATGCCGCTCCCACGTTTTCCATCTTCGGTTCCAGCCGTCGCTTGTCCTTCCACAACTGTCCCAGCCGACCGCGCTGCTGTTCGGTCATACCGGCCATCCGTTTGTCGACGTACTGCTGATGCGTGCTGCCGTGATAGCCCTTCGGCAGGCTTGTGGCTTCGATCTTTGCAAAAAGTTTGCGGAACGTTGCGTCAGCGTCATCGGAATCTCGTGAGCCGACAGCGCTAGCCGCAGGCCCCTGTTTCGCTGGGTCCTGTGCGCTGGCGCCCGACACTGGCGTCTCCGACTCTGAATATCGAGCCGCAATTAGTGGCGAAGACTCTATCTTTGTTCCCCACAGCGGAGCTTCCTTCACCACATCGTCGTTGATTTCCAGGACAAGTGCCCTCAGCCTCGCAAAAATCTCCGGCTTGTCGTCCACGAGGTTCTTCTGTTGGTTCGGGTCCGACGACAGATCGTAGAGCTCCCAACGCGTAATGCCGCCACAACCGTCTTTGATTAGCTGCGTCCATGATTCCTGGAATGCATTGAGCTGAACAAACTCGGACCGCAATTTCAGCCAGTCCGGCCGTTTCAACTCCGAGTTCCAGCACTGATGCCACAGTTCGGCCGTCGTCAGCTTTCGGTCGAGCTCCTGTTCAAGGATGACCTGCATCTTCTTCATCACGGCAGCGATGGCTGCTTGATCCTTGGGAAATTCATCGCCCCGAAAACCGACTAGGGAATAGTTATGATCGCGAACACCAACAATCGGCTGCGAGCACGGAGAATGCCAGGTAATCGGCTGCGACCGACGTTCTTCATCAGACCCACCTGACAACAGGTGGGACAGGTCAAGGCCGTCGAGGTGAACGCCCGCTGGTTTGTCCACTTCACACAGACCACACAGTGTTGGCAGCAGGTCGATATGACCGGCTGGAGTGTTAAGTACTCCGCCGGCAGGAATCCGTTTGGGCCATGCAACGATGCCGGGAACACGTAGTCCTCCTTCGTATAGAGAACCTTTGCTGCCTTTCAGGTCGCCGTTGCGTTCGTGCCGATAGCTGCCGTGATCGGACGTGTACACCACAATCGTGTTGTCGGCGACACCGAGTTCGGCAAGCTTCTTCAACAGGCGGCCAACAGCTCGGTCTGTGTTGTCGATCGTCGCGGAATAGATGGCGGCCGGGTCATGCGGTTCTCCATATTCGCGAACAATTTCCGACGGCGCTGCTAATGTCGCATGAGGTTCGTGGAACCAGATGTTCAGAAAGAACGGTTTGTCTTCATCGCGATGCTTGTCCAGCCATGAAATGGCATCGTCGACGACGATCTGACAGGCGTAACCTTTGAGCTCTTTGACGCGTTCTCGATTTCTCCAGAAGTTGGAAGGATCACGATGACTTGGGGCCGCATTCAGATCAGTAGCAAACCAGTAGTCGAATCCGTGTTCGTCAATCCACGGTTTGTCGCGACCGCGAAACGGAGTTCCCAGATGCCATTTGCCGAAATGGGCCGTGTCATATTCGTTTGCCTTCAGAATTTCAGCGAGAGTGACTTCGCTGTTCAGCAAATGCATGTCATGCAGGTGGTCCTGTATCACCGTGTACACGCCGGTCCGCAAATGGTGTCTGCCCGTCAGCAGCGATGCTCGCGCCGGAGAGCAGACTGGTGCCGAGGAATAGAAATTCGTAAAGCGAATTCCCCGTTCAGCAAGTCCGTCCAGGTTTGGCGTTCTGACTGGGCCGCCATAGCAGCCGATATCCTTCGAACCAAGATCATCGGCAAGCAGCATAACGACGTTCGGTCGAGCGGCCATCGTTAGTGGAGCAAGACAATGGAACAACGTGCAGGCTACGGCGTATTGTATGTGAATGCGGAGGATATATTTCATGGCGTGGAACTCATTTCTTTGACAACTCGAAAGCCCGCGACAAACTCGGGGCGGTACTCAACGCGGCCATAGCTGCTGCGGCTTGCTGAACGGAGATTTACAGCGTTGTCGGCAAATCCGCCGCCCCGCCACACATGCTGCCGCCCCTTGTCCGGCCCGTTCGGGTCGGTCGTCATGTCGTTTCCTGATTTCTTAATCCGATCCAAATACGAACCCTGGAAGTCAGAACACCACTCGCACACATTGCCGTGCATATCGTAGAGACTCCAAGCGTTGGGAAGCTTCTGCCCGGCGGCGTGAGCATACTGTTCGCTCTGCTTATAGGCGCTCTGATCGAACCATGCATGCTGGTCAAGCTGGCCGAATTTGTCTCCAAATGAAAATGCCGTTGCCGAGCCTGATCGGCAGGCGTATTCCCATTCTGCTTCTGTCGGTAGGCGATACACGGTGCTTTCGAGCTCGCTTAGTTTGCTGCAGAACTCAACGGCATTGTCCCAGCTGATGTACGAAGCCGCAACATTCTTTCCTTCGGTCGTCAACGGCTGCCCCTTCCACGGTGTCGCGCCCATGACTTTTTCGTACTGCCCCTGAGTCACTTCGCACGTGCCGATAAAAAATGGCTGAGTGATCCGAACTTCGTGCTGGGGACGCTCGCCTTCGGACCCCGGCGGCTGTTCCTTCTTTTTTCCATCGTTTGATTTTGCTTCGCCGGTCCCCATCAAGAAATCGCCAGCCGGAATCGGAACAAGAGTCATCCCGATACCGTTGACAACAGGTTCACCGACGACCAGTTGCTCGGCGGACATTTGCTGCTTAACTGAAGACAGATCAGGCAGACTTGAACCACATCCTGCTGCCGTGGACAGCAGCAGTGCGAAGCAAACGCCTGGCCAGCTGCCGAGCGAAGTTTCTTTTCGAACCGATACCGCTGTGTGACGCCAATCAATATTCACCAACGACCTCCCCACCGTTTCGAGTGTGAATCTTCTGCCACACTCCGCGTTCGTTGACGGGACCACAGCCAGAGGGATTCTTTGAAAAGTCGATATTTTCACTCACAAATCGCACCGAACCATCCGCCAGCAGCGCCTGGATTCCTCCGATGTGCAGACTGCGTGCCGTCATCTGGCCGGTGGAATTGCTGTCGAAGCAACCCATCGGCGGAAGGCCCAGCAAACCGGCGACCGCACAGTTCTCCATGTCGTCAGAATTTGGTTCTTTGCTGTTCGGAGCACTCGCGTCGTTAAACATTGCAGCCGTTCCGGAACCAAGTCCAGGCATGGCCCAGCAACCACGCAGGTCGCGGTCGTTCAGTCCTCCTCGCAGTTCGTCGACGGCCACCGTGTTCGATGTGCCATCCGTGATGTCTCGCATGCGGACCACATGATTGGCGGCACCAAGACCGCCACCATCGCCGACTCCATGACTACACGGTGAAACATTCAGTCCGTAGTTACCACGAGCCCAGCCGCCGCCGGCATAACTGCAGTGAACGCCGTCGCTCTGCGGATCGGTCGGACACTTGAACACGGATAGCTCTTCGGAACGCCCGGAATTCTGGTTGGCCGGAATATCAAAATTCCATTGACTGTAGAGATTGGCCTGTTCCAACTGAGGCAGCAGGAACACCAGCCAGTTGGCACCTTTGTCAGGATCAGCGATTCTCGTCAGATTTCCCGTTCGGTGAATAAAGAACGGGGGAAACGAGCGATGAACATCGTGATAGTTGTGCAGCGCGATGCCGATCTGTTTCAGATTGCTTTTGCACTGAGTCCGTCGGGCGGCTTCACGGGCCTGCTGTACGGCCGGAAGCAAAAGCGCGATGAGGATGGCGATGATCGCGATCACCACCAGAAGCTCAATGAGCGTAAAAGCTCGCTTGTGTCGAAGCATGGGGAGTCGTCCAAAGGCAGGGAAAACAGGGGAGGGAGGAAGGAAGGTCAGAACTAGGGTTGGAGTTCGGGAGGAAGCAATTCCACTTCTGTCAATTCAAGTCCCGCAGGTGATTCGGTATGAGTAAACGCCCAGACTCCGGTAAGCACCAGGCCATCGGGACGCGGCGCCAGTTCGTCTCGCTTATCCCACACCGCCGGGTCGACGGTGAAGTTCGTGAGTTCATAGAATTCTGCGAAGTCACCGTCCTCATTTCGCTGAGCAGGTGGTTGCTGGTCATGCAGGTCGCCGCGAAACATTCCGGCGAATTCGCCGTTCGGGTAAGCGACTCGAATTCCAAAGTGAACCGATGCGTCGTACTGAAGTCGCCCCTTCACAAGGAAGCGGGAACCAGGTTCGATGACCACTGGGGAACCATCGGAACGGTCGACCGAAATCCCGGCGAGATGCAAAGTAACATGAGGGGCGTCAGGTGGCACCAGTGGAATGGCTTTCACGGAAGCAGGGGCATGGTCGGTTGCCGGTTGCCACTTACCGTAGTTGTCACGCTTGTTTTCGAAATCTGTTTTCCATTCGCTGACCGATTGCGAAACTCGCTCGGGAATCAGTTCCCTTTCGCCATCTGCGACCGCCAAGTGTTCAGCCGGAACATCGACTTCGCTGCCATCGCTTAATCGACGAATTCGCACTTTGCCTTCTCTAACATTGAGCGCCGTGGATGTCAGCTCAGCCTCGACGTCAAATTGAGTGCCAAGTACCTTCAGCAGTGCAGTGCGCGTGTGTACAAGCATCGGTTTGTCTGCGGGTTGAGGCTGCACGTCGGCAGACAGGCGGCCTTCCCGCAGCCTTAGAATTTTCTGACCGGAATCAGCAAACGTCAGTACCGAGGTGCCCGAAATCATCACCTTTGATCGGTCATTAAACTGCAGCTCGAACCACGAATCCGGTGCCATCCCTTCGATGGTGCCGCCGGCGAGTTCTGTCCCGATCGAGATGTCTCGCACAATTTGACCCCGGTCTCCCGTCCAAATGAGTGCCCCGCTCAAGCCCGTTATGCGAGCGATTGACGAATCAGTTTCATTGGTCGCAACGACTTCGTTCCGCCGACCACTGCGCTCACGAATCAGCAACGCAGACAGGCCAATAATCACAACCGTTGCCAGAACCAGCATACTTCGAAGAAGCCGCAGCCCGTTTGTTCGAAATCCATCGCGAGATGGCGGGGCCGATGGTCTGTCGATTTCGGGCTTCTGAGCATTAATACGAAGGAATCCGGACAATTCCGTTTCCCATCGAACACTCTCCACAAAGACTTTCCTCGCATCCGGGCGACTGTCCAGTAATTCGGCAAGATGTTCCTGCTCCGACTCGCTTAGGCCACCACGCAAATGCCGGTCAATCAGGTCATTCAATAACTCGTCATGATTTTTGTCGGTCATTGGGCCGCCTCCAGCCGCGTTTCCACACAGGATTTAACGAGTCGCTTCGTGCGAAACAGGGCTTTCCGTACCGCTTCAATGGTCATCTGTAGCCGATCTCCGATTTGCGGATAGCTGAGCTGGTCAACGAACCTTGCATTCAGCAAACGTCTGCCTCGATCAGTCAGTTCTTCAAAACAGTGCGCCAGTGCCTCCTGACGAAGACCATTCTCATGATGATCCGTTGACGTCTGAAACTCTTCAAATGCCGCATCGACGGCATCGTCCAGTAATCGTTCCACCAGACTGCGTTCTTTTCCATGCGTCTGTTTGGCACGAAGCACTTCGATCCGAACCATGGCACGGCACCAAGCCAGCACAGATGTCCCTTCTTCGAACTGGTCATGCTTTTTGACAACGACCAGCATCGCTTCCTGCACGGTATCTTCTGCGGCAGCCCTGTTTCCCAGCAGTGACCACGCATAAGCCAGCAGTGGTTCGCGGCAGTCAAACGCTGCCTTCAGAACGCGATCACGCCTATTGTCAGAATCACTCATTTGTTCGATTAATCCTTCCAGTCAGGTTGCGAAAGTCATCAAAAACCTTTGGACATCAGAGCGGCTTAGATTTTCGACGAGTTTCGCTACCGCTCCTATTCCAAAGCCATTCCTCTACTCTAACAAACGGTCCGACCGATTCGTGGACACCCATTTTTTAAGAAACGCCATAATTCTACCACTTCATAGTCTTCGAAATTGCTGTCGGGTGCCAGAAATACCGATTCGGAAAGCTGCCCACAGAATGCTTGGCGTTGCATCAAACCGTTGGGTTGGTCGTTCAGCAGATTCGACGATTCAGCTCGGTCAATACCGTCGGCCGCAGAACCAAACTCAAGGGTCACGAAAAGCCGTATCGCGTCCTGTAACACGTGCAATATTTCGTCCACAAGAACGCATAGTCAGTTGGCGACCTCCCCAAGATATCGTTTGTTAACGAGCTTACCTGGGAATCGGGACTCGGGGAGTCCAGTGGGACTCGAACCAGACAAGCCATAAACCGTTGGTTTTGCGCCAGCAACCGCCGTCACGCTCGCCAGTACGGATTTCTCAGCCTTTAAATTCCGAAGAACTCATCTCAATACTCAAATCGCCAACAAGCCGTGCGGGGCGAGGTTGATCGCACGAGTCGTCATGAACTGTTTTCCGACAGCGGCGTTCAGACCTGACCCCTTTTTGACCCTCGCGAGTTCTTCTGTGCGAAACAGCCGGATGTAGCGTTCGATCGTGCGTCGGCAGAGGCTTTGATTTTCCGGCTTCAGATGCAACGCGTACTGCACGTCGAGGTTGAACATGTACGCATCGGCGGCTGCGTCGTGCGTCCAGTTGCGGAACTCCATGATGAACAGCATACCGGCCACCGAATACAGCTCTTTGATGGGCCGTCCCAGGGTGGGATCAAAGTGCGCGGCCAGTTTTTGTGCGGGCATCAGCTTCAAAATGGCGTGCCGAAACAGATGCTGCCACCCGCTCGTAAGTCGTCGATAGGCAACCGACGAAAGAAGGCCTTCGAACTCGTCAAACAGGCCTGTTTGTCGAGGATCTGTCAACCTTCGCACCACACCGCTCCCTGAGAAAACTTCAACGAACCGTAGCGCCCACCTCGCAACAAAACCAGGTCAACTCAAACCAGGTCAACTCAAACCATACTCCCCACTTCGCACTTCGCCCCAAACTTTTGTCGCTCGTGTCTTTAATGAGGCGTCTTCGAATTTCGCCTGATTATCAAAGCGAAGTTTTTCTCGCCGCTCAATTCATCAAGTAGCTGAGACACGACATCAGATACTCCGCGATTGCTAATTGATGGGTACATCGTGCGTGTGGGGAAACGGCTCCAGATGCACGAGAACATCACGCAGACTGGAAAACTGGTTTAGCAGTTGATCCTTCACCTGATGTCCAATCCGATGGCCCTCCGCCACCGACAGATGCTGGTCGACTTCGATATGCATGTCGGCGAAGAATTCCAATCCGGATTTTCGAACCCACAGAGTTTCGACCTCTTCGACACCCGCCACATCCAATGCGGCCGCTCGAATACGATCGACAAATTCCGGAGCTGCCTGGACGTCCATCAGTTCGCTGGCACTGGAACGAAACAGCTGAATTCCTGACCAGACAATCACTCCGACAACCACTAACGAAGCAACCTCGTCTGCCCAGACATATTGGTCTCCGCCAAATCGTATGACGCTCAAACCAATCAGCACGGCAAGTGCACATAAAGCGTCGCTACGGTGATCCCAGGCGTTGGCAATGATTGCGGCGGAACCGGTGCGTTTGCCAATCCGGACCTTGTAGCGATACAGCCCTTCCTTGATGAAAATATTTGCGCCGGCAATCCAGAGTGTCCAGATGGGCGGTACGTTGTGCTGAAAATTCATGCGCCGCACGGCTTCCCATCCCACAAACAGGGCTGAAATAATTACCAGCAGAGCCACGTTTGATGCGGCAATAGCTTCGGCCCGAGTATGACCGTAAGGATGTTCTTCGTCAGGAGGCCGCTGAGCAACTCGAAACGCAAACAGAACCACAACCGTCGTGACCACGTCACCCAGCGAATTCAAGGCATCTGCAATCAGAGCGAAGGAATTGCCAATAATGCCACCAATAAGCTTTGCAACACCCAGCAAAAGATTTGCTACAAGCCCAATCAACGCGGCTCTGGTGACTTCCTGATAAAGCTCAGATACTGATTTGCCTTCGGACAAGTGTGATTCACTTTCGTCACTAAGAAACTAATTAAATCGCCTTGCTCAGCGTGTTGGTCCTGTAAGAATCTCACGCGTCATCATAACGAAATTTGTTTCCGTTAGTGGCTCTGCGCTGGCCTGATTGCTGATCCCACGCGGTTTCGCCTGAAAGCGGCACAGATCGGATGTGTTCAGTACCCGGCTGGCATTCAGGGTTTGAATATGAAGGCACGTTTATGCAACGTGCCACGTTGCATAAAAACAACAGATGTTGCAATCGCTGCCATTGTCGCCTGACGGATGTTGCATTTGCGTCAGGCGCTGTAATGGTCGGAACTGCGCCAAGCGGAATCATCTGTCTGTCCGCGTCAGCATACACGCCTGACCTAAGGGTAAGGGCCTCGCTCGCGAGGCAAAGGGCCGAAAAGCCTTGAAAAAGGCAACATTGGTAAGATCGGTAAAGTATTACAGATATACATGTTATGGCAGATTCGTGTTTCCGTGAAACTCTAACGGAAACAACTGTTTGACCATCGCCAAAACCCGCCATATAGTCGAAGTGTTCTCGTTAAGTTGAAGATCGCATCTGTAGGCTGACGGGACGTGTTTCGGATAAGGGTTCAGGTATCAAGCAGAACTGCTGCCCCTTGGCAAACTGTTTGTATGGAAGAAAGGCGTCTTCCGCACGTGGACTGGTGAGGTGAAAATCAGATGATGTCATCCCACCACGTATTTGAAGCAACCATATTTTCGCCCTTTGTCGTGAATTAGACATCACTTCAAAAGGACAACCAACGGAACGCTTTGTCGGTTCGCTGAGGTCGGTTACGGACGAACATCGGATTGCATGATGCAACCTCGCGGGACTGCCGCCAAAGCAGGTCTTGTTTCAATCGGTCTTTACCGCACTGGAATGGATCTGAGGGGAAAAACGTCATGCATTGTTTTCGCAATTTCAGTCATACTTCTCTCCACAAAATTGTCGCACGGTTTCTGTTAACCGGTGCGTTTATGCTGGCGTCTGCTGCTTCGGCATTCGCAGACCCGGCTGTGATGCCTCAGAAGATTATTTTCTCGATTTTGAATTCGGGCGATACACCCGAAATCTCGACAATCGTTGAGAACGTTAAATCGAAAAACTGGTCCGAAAAGGAGACGCTGGAAGTCGGCGAAGCCTACGAACAAACCCGGCAGTGGGTCAACGCGATTCGCCTGTACGAAGCCGCAACAAAACTATATCCCCAAGACGAGGGACTTACTTACGCCCTTCGCCGAACGCGAGTTCACTTTGGAATCGATCGTCGATATTCCGATCGCAGCTTTGAAGAACAAATGCTGCTGCAGTCTCGGTCAGAAGCGTTGGACCTTCTCGAAGACGTGATGACACGAGTTCAGCTGGAATACGTTGACAATGTCGCTGCGACAAAATTCATCGCTCATGGTACCGAAAGCCTGTACATGGCCCTTGGAAACGATCGCTTTCTGAAGGCTAACGTAAAGGGCGAACAGAACGCAGCCCCAGAGAAGCTGCGTAAGATGCTAATCGAAAGATATTGGAACAAGCGAATTGCGAGCCGTCTGGAAGCTCGCATGGTTGTCACTGAAGTCTGTGAAACTGCCGCCCGTGAAGCGGGTATTCCGGCCGGTGCCGTTGTTATGGAATATCTATTCGGAGGCTGCAATGCATTGGATGACTACAGCAACTTTCTGACTCCTGACCGCTACAACGACCTGTTTGGAAGTATCCAGGGAGAATTTGTGGGCATCGGCATCGAAATGGAAGCCGAAAAAGGACGCGGCATGCATCTTGTGAATGTACTGCTGGACAGCCCGGCTGAAGCAGGCGGACTGTTGCCTGGTGACTTCATCGTCGAAATCGATGGCCGAGACTGTCGAAATCAGACAACCGATGAAGCGGCTCGACTGCTACGCGGAACTCGAGGCAGCGAAGTCAACCTGATCTTCGAATCACCCGTAGGCAAAACAAGCACGGCAAGATTAACTCGCCGTCCGGTTCAGGTACGCAGTATCACCCGAGCACTGATTCTGGATGCTGAAGAAGGCATCGGCTACATCAAAATGACGGGCTTCCAGAACTCAACAGAATCAGAACTGGATGCTGCTCTGCGAGATCTCGAACAGCAGGGCATGCGATCGCTGATCTGGGACCTGCGAGGTAATCCTGGTGGATTGTTGGATACAGCCGCCGCCGTCATTGACCGCTTCATTGACAATGGAGTTCTGGTTTCCACTGAAGGCCGTTCGTACGATCAAAACCAGACATTCCGAGCCAAAACGTACAACACACTGACCATGCCCTTGGTGTTGCTGGTCGATGAAAACAGTGCCAGTGCCAGCGAAATTGTGGCTGGTGCCATCCACGATCATAAGCGAGGTCAGATTGTGGGCCGAAAGACCTACGGCAAATGGTCTGTGCAAAGTATCATCCATCTACCGGGTGGCACTGGTCTAAAGCTGACCACGGCTAAGTTCTTCTCACCGAACCACCAGAACTACGCTGGCATCGGCATCAATCCTCATATCGCGGTTCCACTGCCGGAAAATGTCCGAACAACAGCCTTCCGAGGTCGAACAAGCGACGAAATCAGAATCGACCCGGACGTTGCCCGAGCGATCGATCTACTTGACCGCCGCTACTCCCAAAACTGATCTGACTCGATCAGTCAGTACCCGAAATTGCCAGGTAGGCGCACGTCATCGGATGACTCCGCGGAACACACCCGAAGTTAAAACATCGGGTGACGGCAACCAAATACACAAGTCCCTGCTGTGCTTAAACAGCAGGGACTTTGCATGCGCCGAACGCATTACCTGACCGACGTAACAGACAGTCCAAATGCGACTGATCAGCCGGCAGACCCCGATCGGCCGATCATCCGTAACCACCTGCGAGACACATAGATCATTGTCAATTATATATTGCGTGAATGGACCCCGACAGTCGCCGAGCTCATAACGGTTTGCTCGTCGCGATTAGACACAACAAAACCTGGACTGCACGATCTCGTCTTTACGCGCCGTTCGCATTCGTGAAGTCCAGCGATGGCTGCTCCGCAGCTTTACTGTACATAGGATTCACGTTGGCTGTTTCCCAGCATCAACCGCACATCATTGTCTTCCGTGATAATCACTTCGTACTCCAAACCAAGTTCAACCATCGCATCTTTCACGTGCAGAAAGGAACGGAATGAGTCCCGTGAAACGAATAGCTGTATGAACTGTTGATTTGGTGTGGCATCGTGAAAATGTTGTTTTATGGATTCGTCCGGACTGTTACTGCTAAGGGCGATTCCACCGCCTGATCGGGGCCGAATAACGATTCCGCCAAGCTCATTGCTTTGCTGGCAATCGTTTGTGTTAATCGTTCCTGCTGTTGTAACGACCTGATGCAGTCGATCATTATCAATTGCGTAAACGATGGCGGATTTACTTGTGCGACGGACCTGTGGTATTCGAGCTGTACGTCCCGACTGCTGGACCTGCGTCACTAACTCGGCTTTTAGCTGCCGATTCGTGGCAGCGTGTGAATCGAGGCTGGATTGCTGCCGAACCAGTTCATCCTGCAGCACCGCAGCAGTTCCCCGTGTATCCGTGATCGTCTTAACAGCCTCAGATTTTTGCTGCATCAACGCGACGCGGTCCTGCGTCTGCTGCTTAATCTTACCAGCAAGCGACATTGATTCTTCACTGGCGAAACGTGATGTAACCTGCTTTTGCTGCCGCAGTTTTCCCGACAGAATTCGGAGTCGTTCTTTAGACTGCAGCAGTTCTGCCTGAATGTCTGCGATATCGGCCGCGGTCTGGTGTTCAGGCTCAGGCGTTATCGGTTTTTGGGCACTTCTACTAACAAGTACGGCGACCAGCATCGAAATGAATAACACGGCTCCAAAAGTGTTACAGATTGTATCCAGAAGTAACTCAAGACTGTCGGTTGAACTCTGAGTCGATCTTTTGTTCATTGAACACCGGCTCCAGTTAACGGGTCGATGGCCGATCTGTCCTGCGGAAGCAAATCAAAGCCGAAGACAACGTGGCTCTTTCGTAAATCCTCAGTCAGTGGATCAAGAATATCCGCCGCCAGGGGTTTCACCAGCAGTAGAAAAACGGCCCCCGTCCGATGTTGCTGTTCTATCCAGTTTGTGACTGTCTGTCGTGACTTAAACCCTGTCGGAGGTTGCAGCTTTCCGAGTTCCGCGGCCTGAAATGTGTGTCCGTCCGTAAGTTCAACAAGCCAGCATGTCTGTGAGCGACCGTCATGGCCGTTGTACACAATTCGATCCCCGCTTTGCAATTGGCTGACTTTTTCCTTAAGGCGTTCGTTGTCGTGAATCAGTGCCTGTGTTTCCTGGATCTGGCTGCTCTGCTGGACTTTTGCATCCTTGATTCTGTTCAGCGTTGCATCGTCCAGCACCACCTGTTTCCAGAGGCCATTGATGTCCGTCTTTGCCTGCTGGTTGTCGTTTTTTAGCGTCAATGATCGGTCACGTAGCAGTTCTGGATTATCGATGGCTCCGGAATTCAGAAGCGTTGCCTGCTTGTCAGTGGCTGCCTGAAGTTCGCCCACTTCAGCCGATAAGGCCGCTGCCTGGCTGCGAAGTTCGTCCACCATCTGGCTTGCCGCAGAATGTTCCGTCGCTGCAATGACAGACGTAATCTGCAGGCACATCATCAGCGTTAACAACAGCATGATGCCCATCACGCAGGTGATGATGTCCTGAAACACAAACAGAGAAAACTGGCTGTGATTCTTTCGTTTTCGACGTGACATAATGGCTAGCGGATGTTGAGAATGAAAAAGTAAAATTACGGAACAAAGCGGTAGTCGCCCTTGTTTTCGCTGGCAATCTGTTTGAGTGCCGCTTCACCGGCATTGGAAACCAGTGCGATGGTGTGAATCCGAACAGCTCCATCCGAATTTAATAACCGAATATATTGCGGCGCATCGTAAGGAATTTCACCATCCGTCAGCAGGAAGACAGCGTCCGGTATTTTGCTTTGACCAAATGCGTGCTGCATACCTGCGTTTGGATTTGTTCCGCCAGCGGTTTCTACAGATGCCACCCATTGCTCAATTTTGGCAACACTTCTTCGTCCGAGCTTTCTGTAGCCAGCGGGATCTGCCAGCACGCCATCATCGAAAAACACAATCAGTACTTCCACATGATCCGGCAGGCTCTGTAGACACTTCAGAAGTTCGGTTTTCGCACGGGTAAGCGGCGCACCTTCCATGCTGCCCGATCGATCCACAACAAAGACAAAGCGCCGTCCGGATGCCGTCAGCCCAAAAAAAGTTGCTTCTCCCGGTGCAGATATTGTAAACCTTGAAGTTGAATCACCCGGCTTCGTAGACTTCCCGCCACTGGTGGTTTCTGCAGATCTGTCGTTTAGATCGCCAGAGTCATTCGATGCCATTTCTGCCGGTTGTTGTTCACCATCACCTGATGCTGTGCCGATCGGGGCAATTCCGTTATCAGTAACAGCATCCTGTGTCTCAGATTCAGATAAGGGCTGCTGCTGTGAGTTGCTGCCCGGCGACGGCATATCAGTCGACTGCATATCCGGCGACGGCCCAGACTCAGCCTGACTTGGGGCCGAGCCCGATACCGGTGTAGTGTCTGAATTATCGCCGTCGCTGCCTGTCGGCTGATTGCCTGCCTGGCTCTGAACAGAACTCGCCGGTAACTGATCGTAGAACAACCAGATCGCAATCAACACGACCAGCCCCAGCAGCACCCCAATCGATACCTGCCGTCGCTGTCCTGCCTGGTCCGGTTTTACAGCGGACACAATATCCGGCTGATCTGCTGAAACAGCGGCAGCAACGGTTTCAGTATTAACGGCCTCGACACTAAATGCTTTCGAAGCCGATTTAGGCACTACTTTCTGTGAGGACGTTGCTGCCGTCCTGAGCTGTTTATATGTTCGCCAGTCGCCAGCAGATCCGTTGCGCACATGCGTGGAAGGACGCACCTTCTTGATCATCGCCAGGTACTCCAACTCCTGACGACTCACGGGGCCGACCACTTTATGGCCATTTTTGTAGTACCAGTCATTCATGGCATCTACTGCATCTGAGCAGACTCCTGAAAGGGCAGAAGTTTCAGCTTTGTGACCACATTTCGAGTGCAGTATTCCGTGCAGCTATCAAGAAATTCCTGTTCGGACTTTCTTAAGAAGGTCACCATCATCTGAATTGCAAGTGCAGCCACAAGGGCTTCCAGTGTTGTGTCGAACGCAACTCCCAGACCGCCCGTCACATTCTTCAGGGCTGGCAGCAGAGCGGCGGAATCTCCAGAAGCACTCATCACCGAACCGAACTCTCCAATCGCAATCGAAAGCCCCAAGACCGTGCCGATAAAACCGAGAATCGGCACGGCCCAAAGAAATCCGTTCAACAGCACGTAGGAAGATTCTGAAACGGCTTCGTCAGACTCAGCCTGAGAACGCAGAATTTCATCAACATCTGATACACGTCCTATGTTTCGCAGGTTCGATAGCGCAATTGATATCCGATTGAACAGCATAAACTGTTTCGGGTCATCCACCAGTTCCAGCATCCTGTCGAACACACGATCCACGGTTGTCGGTGATAGCACAAAGTCAACGTCTTCTGGAATCACTTTCAACTTCAGGCATCGCATCTGCAACGCCAGCTTACGCCATTTCAGAAACAGGATCGCCAGGCACCAGGCTGATAAAAACACGATCGACGTGGGAATCGGCCCCTTACCAATAAACTTGCCATGTAAAAGACTGCCGGGCATCAACAGCAACAGCCCATGAAAACCCAGCGTCAGCAGCACGGCCAGTAGAAAAGACAGAGCCGTGTTGACGCGCGTAAAGCGATTGCCGGAAAACATCAGCCGCTGCTCAATGTCCAGTCGAGCCCACGACAAAACATCGCTGCTGTTGCTTAGTTGACTAAACACTTTGGTTGACATAACGGGTCTTACGTTCTGACGATGATGTTAATTAAACGGCGGCAGCCGTATTGTCTTCGATGCATATTATGACGCGTATAAGTTCGAGTACCGCCATGCCCGTGATGAATAGAAGCCACAGGAATATCAGCTGTATTGGCACCAGCATCAGGCCCCCGGCAACAAGTTCCCAGATTTCCAATTGCACCCACAGGCCAATCTTATAAAAGCTGCCTGCGAGACTCAGAAACATTGCCAGCACAAAGATGATTCGCAAACTTGCTTCGGCAATCCGCAGGTAACGCGTCAGGTTTGGAAATTTATGAATGGCGTTTGAAGGCATCCGGGCGGCTTGAGACGTCCCCATCAATATTTCAAGGAACCCCGCCTGTCCAAGTTTGTCCAAGCCGTCATTCGACTTCCTTCGCGTGCCGCCGACTCCGGAAAACTGAGGCAGGTCGCCGGCAGGAATCCAGTTTTCGAAGGCTTCATTCCATACAAGATCTGACGAACTGAGACTTCCCGTCGACAGCCACATTTGAATATCTGATGCCCGCACGGGCCCCAGCTTGTTGCCGCCTTTGGTGTAATACCATTCCGTCGATGCTGAACCGGTTGCACTGCCACCTTCGACAGCGTCTACATGCTGGTGCTGTTCCCTAACATCTGCCAAGACAGTTTCAGACTCAACCGCGACTTGTTCGCGTTGAGCGACAACTGGCTCAAACAGTTCGGCCATATCACCGGCTTTCTGCCAGTTGACAGCGTCGACTGAAAGTTCGTGATGTCGCCCCAGTCGTTTGCGACGAATCTGAGTCACAATCTGATCCTGAGACAGCGGGCCTTTTACCTCGCCGCGAATTCGGATGTAGTATTGGCCGGCCATTTGAATCCTGAATGTAAATTATTTTTGAATAAAATGTGAACATCGCACACTAAGGAACACAGTTAATTCGTCGGCACTTCGCGATACACGGGATGTCCTTCTTTGGCCCACGGAACAGCTGGTGATGCCGCAATAGATCCAATGGAAGTTTTTTCGATGTCGGCTACCTTATAGAAAACAGCAGCCTTCAGTTCCCCTTCACGCCCAAGGGCCTGAAGCGTAACGCGATCTGTTACGAAAACTTCGCCCTTCAATGCGACAACCCAATCGGCTTCTGCGTTTCGATGCAGCCACCCGACACATTCCATCGCCGGACCGGGATTCTGTTTCATCGCAGTGGCAGTGTCGTCTTTGACAGCGTGCAGATCTTCCAGAATCGCGTCTGAAGATGAGGTCAGAAAAGCTGCAGCCTTCTGACGCTCGCTGCTGGCTCGAACATCTTCCGGTGCTGCCCAGTTTGTTAGCCGCGACACATCAGACTTATTGATTTTGCTTAGATGAGTCTGCATGCGTTCACGAATGAACAGATCGCCCTCGGAACCAATACCCAGTATGCGTTCTATCAGCAGCAGACGCAGAATTTCGTCCATGCCTGGTTGTTTCAATACACGCTCCACCGCAAGTGTGATGGCGTTAACTAAGTCGATTCCGGCTTCTTCCGCAAATACGGTCTGCAGTTGCCGAGCAAGCACAGACTGCGGCGCCAACCACAGATCTCCCGTTCTGGTTCTGACATTCAAAATCCTGGCGACTAAAAGTGCCTTTGCTTCACGTTGCGTACCTGTCGTTGTGGTGTAGAACTGAAAGCGAATGACTGACCCGGTGATTTCCGGAGCGGTGGTGGCGAAATATCGCAGTCCGTCTGTGGTTTCCACAAGGTAGGCTTCGGATATCGATTTGGGCGACAGCATGCGGTCAAGCTGTTCCAGACTGGACCCCGAAGCTCCGCCTTCTCGCGAAGCGATCGCCTTCAGACCATCAACGCGGCGTTCGACACCCATTGTTCCGGGATAAGGGCCAGACGATTTCTGGAACTCTGCAAACTGGTCGACAAGTCGTTTAGCCTCAGCCGGTGCCACTGTCGACAGAGAAGTCAGTTTGATCATGTTTCTAAGCGAATTCCAACTGTCCACGCCCTCCCATAATGGCAGGTCCGTTCGAACAATCTCCAACAGGTCTTCCGCCCGCTCTGTGCCCGGATGTTTGCGAGCAAATTCCATCAGCGCTTTACGAAACTCGATCGGACGTCCGGCGGCACCAGTCACGCTTTGCAGACTGCGAGAGACTTCCAGATTTACCTGGACAGTAGACTTCTGTTGTTCAACTTTAGTCTTCAGAGCGTTTAGCGCGGCCTTAAGTTCTGACGATACGTGAGGTCTGATGTTCAGTTCGGCAATTCGGTTTTCGACGTCCGCATACAACGCGACGGAGTCCTTCGGAAGCAACGCGACCTGCTCAACAAGTTGCTCTTGATCGGTTTCGAAGATCGAATCCAGTTTGGTCTGCATCTGTGATCTCACCTGCTGAATTTGTGTTCCCGTGTTGACGACACGAGCTTTCTCTGCCGGATTAAGAGTGATCAGTTCTGCTTCTTTCAATGCCGCCTCAGCCCGCGGAAAATCTTCCCACCGAGCTGTCTCAGTACCAAGCTGCAGTGCACTGCTAATCAGGCCATTCAGTTGTTCAAGGCGGCCGTCTTCCTGAGTTCGCAGCAATTCCAGCAGCTTTACCCTGCCCAAAATCTCGGGCTGCTGCATAAAGGCGATGTTCTCAGTCGTAATTTTGGCGTAGTAGTCATCCACCGGTTTCAGATCACCAGATTTTTCCGCAGACTTTGTCAGCTGATCCAGCTGCACGATATGGCCGGCGACGGCGCTTCTGAAAGTTACCTGCTGGATAATTAACACCACGGCAATAATCGCGACCAGACACCCGGCGACAATTGAAGACATCACCGCGATTCGTTTGCGTGAGGCCGACGCTTTGATAGCTTCAATCCGGTCAGCCAGCCTGTGTTCCAGCAATTCCGGCAGTACTGCTCCATGACGGACCGTTTGACTATACAGCCGCTCCAGTTCTTCGATTGTCGTTTGATGATCCAGTGCCGCTTCAATCTGCGATCTTCCGTGTTCGAAATCCGCGTTGGCCGCCGCCTTGCTGGCTTCTTCATTCAGCCAGTCCAGTGCGGGACCGGCAATGTCGTACAGCGGGTCTGTTTCAGACAGATCCAGAATTTCCGCCAGAGCAAAAAAACGTGTCTGCAGCGTGGTTGCAGTCGCTTTGTCAAAATCCGCGTAAGCGTCAGACAACTTCAGGCACAGAGGTTCCAGTTCGGCTTTCGCCTGACGTTTCCGAAGATCAGTGTGGGCTTCTCGGGCTGCCTGCTTCAGGCCACCCGGTATTTTTACCGCCCATTTTCCTGAGATCTCCTGATCAAGTACTGCGACCTGTTCAAGGTCCTGTTGTTTATAGGCAGACTGCAGTTCCTGCTTGAGTTGCCCAACGCGATGTGATTCAAACTTGATGACGTCTTTGTGCCAATCAGCACTGGCAGAATCTTCCACGGTCAGTTGCCGCAGAGTGTCGATGCGTTCCGACAGCGGAGCTCGAGACAACGATTGCGTGCGGTACAGTTGCAGCAGACGTTCCAGCGGCGCAGATACGGAATAGGCATCGTTCAGATCTGATGCAATACTCACGGGCAGTTCACGAACCGGCTGAATGCTGAATTCAATCAGATAGTCGTTCCATGCTTCGGCTTCAGGAAAATCGAGTGCCGTCACAATGTCGTTTAGATTGGGTTCATGTTCTGCCAGCGCGATCGCTTCTTCCCGACGTCCTTTGTCGAGCAGTTTTTCAACGCTGAACAGCCTTGCAGCCACCTGTTTAACAACATCATCATGACGTGCCGCCAGATCAATCAGGTCGTCTTCGAACGTGAGAATATCCCGCGAAAGCACCTGCTGAATCTCACCGACCAACTGTTTAATTTCATCGGCCGTCATTGCGGTTGCTCCGGAAGTTCGCGGTCATCAACTGTTATGGCCTCGATGAAGGTGATTGTGGTTTTGGGCTCGCCCGACAATGTGTAGGTCATCCTCACTGACAGCTTGAGTTTTTTGATAGCTTTTGCAATTTCCGTAGCAGCAAGGATCGTTCGAGGAAATCCGCCAGGGGAGTCAGGGCCAAGATATTTATCGCGCAGCTTCTTGGGGCGTCCAGCCTTTTCAATTTTTTCTTCGACCATAGCGATCTCCGTTGGCAATTTTTTTGCGGCGAGGTCTTGCTGCAGCTGCAGCTTCAGCTGCAGAAGCCACGTTTCCGATAGTTGAATGAATGGGGTTAATCGATTTCTGAAGGATTTCTCGTGCTTCTCAATGAGCCTGATCGCAGAACGAACTGGAAGATCGCCAACTACTTCTGTTTTTGGCTCTGTCAGCTGGAGTAGACTGGTTTGATCTTCGAACCAACTGTTTACGCTGCCTGCATTTGTCTCTGCGAAGAAGTCGTCATTGGACGGTGACGGAACTTCACCGCCAGCCTCGAATCGATATAGGTCCGTTGAAACAGGAAATGTCTTCTCAAACAACGTACGATTTTCATTTCGCGTATGGAAAGTCTGCGGCAATCGCGTCGCAACAAGCGAAGATGCTGTGAAAGTGCAGCTTGTATTGCCATCTTTGTGTTGCGGGAATGTGAACTTGAAATCCAAGACTCCGTACGGCCCGTCCATGCTGATTTCCGATTTGTCTTTAACAAGCTGCAGCGGATCACCTTCTGCCTTTGGCAGGTCAAAAAATAGCTGTAGTGGCAGCTGTGCCTGTTCAGTAAAGAGTGGAAAGTCGAATAGTTGAGATTTGTTGATTTCCAGATTACGGTCAGGCCCATCGTGATTGAACTCAAGGACCAGATTGGCCTTGGCAGCGTTCGGGGCCTCGGGGACGGAAGTTGGAATTGGAATAAAAAGTTCTTCGAACTCGGTACCCGTATGGTATACGTCGGACAGCACATCATTGTGTGACTCCATTATGACATTATCTGCTTTGTCCAAACGCGGAATCACCCACAAATCAGGCATTCGTTGCAGATACACGCGTGTTTCCTGAGGCACATTGACAATCAACGGGCACCATCGTAATAACTCACCGCTCTTCTCTGCTTCGTTGCCCGTCCAATGAAACGTCAAGTCATATTCAGCCGCATCTTGATCAGTCGTTAACAGCGAGTAGTACCCGAGCGGAACGTCGTCAATGCCGGCGACGACTGGGACAATTTTCGCAACCCACTGCTTGGCAATGACCTTCTTGTCGTTCCTGTTTTCGTCGTGTTTTTCTTTCTTCAGTTCTTGTAGCTTCAGCCGCAGATCTGGATTCTTGATTAACGACTGAAACCCCGTGTGCAGCTCTAGAGAAAACGCATCGAGATTTGGCAGACGTAGTCCTATTCTATCTGAATCGGTCAATGCAACGCCGTCCCGTGGATTCGGTAGCAGTAACCGTAGCGGAGTTGTGTCTGCGGCAGCCAAACCAAGAAACGCGGACGGCTCTGGGAAAGACAAACGACAGGTAAGCGTGTCTGGCTTGTCCAGATCCTCACGCGAGGCAACTACACTGATTGGCAACTTTCTTAACAAATACTGTGCGCGGCTCAGGTCGCGTTCACCGCTAGGATTGGTGCTTAGTTTCCAAAGCAGCTGAATTTGCCCTAGAGATTTTTCGTTGGCGACAATCCCGCAAACCTCTTTTTCATTTAGGCTGATCGCCCAGACAGCAGAATCTGGAGACTTCGAAATCTTCCAGTTTTCCTTAGGAAGCAAGAAGCCCAGTTTTAAGTTATCCAGGCCATACGTATGCACGACGATTTCTTCGGATTCGTGCCACTCGTACCCGTTGCCCGCATCCCTTGGAAGAACGCTGGCTAATGGACTATCTCCCATGGATGGAGCGGTAACTGCCCACGTGACATTTTCTTCCGAATTCGTTCCGTCGTTGGCGGGCGCCGTCAATTGGAACTTCGCCCGCCCCAGCTGATAGATGGCCCGTCTAAACGTGTGATCGGCAAGACCACCCTTTTTAATTTCCCAAACAAGATCGCAGGAGCCCTGTCCGTTCTGCTTCACAACGATGACACCGACCAAATGGCCATCAATGTGGCATTCCCACGATCGCTGTAAGGTTTGGTCGGACGAATCTACCTCCTTAAGTTTCACATTGGCACTGGGTGGCTCACATTTGATCTCCAATTGAGCTGGTTTCAGCGTCAGTAACGTCCCCAACGTCTGCTCTTTTTCCGAATCTACGGAAGAAAGCGTCCACGCGAAATCGCTATTCTTACTTGCTGTTTTCACCAGTTTGCTAAACGGGCTTTGGCCGTCAAATGGTAGCGACTTGTGTGGTTCATCGTTCATTTTCTGCGATGCATTATCAGTACCGGCGCCCTTCACCACTTCCTGCAAATCTGGTTTGGTTTGGGCAACCTTTGCTGCGTCAGGTTCAAGATTATTTTTCTTCTGGTCAGCCAAATACTGTTTCACCAGCGGAAAGGCCGTGTACCCTCCGATGCAGACACCGGCCAACATAACAACGGCCAGGAAACCAATGATCCATTGGCTACCTCTACTCTGTTTCCTCACCAGAGCATCACCCACCCGCGATCGCCGCGGCGGTGGTGGAGCCGTCACCGAAAAATGCGACTTCTGATCTTCTGGGTGTTTCGCAATACTGATCGGTGTCTCGGAATCCAGCAGTTTATCCAGTTCGTTATCCGATACGGCGGACTGTTCTGTTCGAACTGCGGCAGGCTGTGATTTGGCTTTGATTGTTGTCTGCGGAAACAACAGCAAACCAGCTCGAGCCTGATCCACCAACGTTCCACCGCTGGCATCTGTCAGGCGCGCCGTTAGATCAATCTTGGTCGCTCGGGCATCGTTTCTAAGACTCGTGGCTTCGTTGGTGCTGTCCAAAACAAAACGCAGCTGACATTCGGTGCCAGCCTGCATACGAGTAAAGTAAGTGCTGAACGTAATACCCCAGCGCTGTGGTATTGGAATCAGATCCAGAACTTCTATTACAAGAGCCAGCGTATCTGTACCTGCAGCAAAAATAACAGACACGGGAGCTCGGCCAGCCAGTAACTTTTCGCTGACATATCCGGCCCAGCCGCCATCTCCGCAAACGGACTTCCACGCCGTCAGTTGCACCGATTGAGGAATGGGGGGACCTGCCAGAATTCGCGGCGGTCTGGTTGTGACCGTGCCGTCCCAGGCAGACACAACAATCGATGGATCCGCCAGCACGCGAGCCGGACCAGCCGCCAGTAAATTGACGTCGTCGATAACAATATGGTGGGCCAGCTTATTTGTTCGCCCCGAATAGTCCTGCCCGGCATCTGCAACTCGAGAAATCACGTTTAGCGTCTGCCCAGCCATGCGGGTGGTGACGTGAGCGTAGTTGATCGGGTTTAACGCAACGTTGGGGTCGTTAAGCGGAAACGCCTGCCGATATCCGCTCATGGATTCCAGCCGCTCCGCCATGTTGGCCGCCATACCAGCGGTGCTGACAACCGTGCAAAATCCACGGCTTCCGCTTTTAAGCCCCTTCACGGCCGACGTATAGATAATTTCCTGAATCATCAGGCATCTCCCGGAAAAGTCTGAGACATTCTAACGCTGCTTTTTCTGGACGGAATTCTGATCAGATGTTCGCCCAATCATTCCAGGCATGGTTCTATGCATCGCATACAGCAACGGCACTTCCGACCAGATGGGCGAGATTTCGCTGGGTATCACGCCCAAAGGCAAACGAGGAGGATCGCCCACAGGTTCCGCTCCGGGCAGTTCACGTGGCGAGCAGCCCAATGCACTCACCGGGATGTAGATGACATCTTCAGAAAATGCTTCCGACGTCGACACAATTTCCGGAGCCAGTTGTTGCAGTAATGTTCTGAATTTATTGGAAATGATCTTCAACTGAACCACATTCAACAGATGCAGTCCCTGCTGAAGTTCGCGAAAGATCCAGTCGCGATTTAAGTTGCCGGTTCCGATTAGTGGAGCCCAGACATCGTATTTGGACAGCACCACAATTAGCGGCCGTTTGTCGCGTTCTTCCTGTCCCAGACCCATCTCGCTGCGTATACGTCGTGTTGCTTCGGCAAGAATATGGTCCTGTCGAAAGCTGACAAGATCTTTGCTGACCTGCGGATCGTCTGTCTGGCCGCGACAGGCCTTACGAAACTGAGGATGCTGCGTTGGATCAAAGATAAACATCAGGGCCTTGGATATCGCCAGATGACGAGTGCCTGGCGCATTTGCCGTGTGAGCTCCCGGCAGAAAATGTTCTCCGGCATTGTCGTACAGGCAGATGGCTCTTCCGTTTTTCTCAACACGGTCCGCCTTGGGATGCTGTGGCATCAAACGCATGCGGAACATAAACGGTCGCGGCAGCAACATGGTGCGACCGTGTTCGATTTCTACCTGTTCGTACAGGTCTCCATCCAGTTCTGTTTTCGGAAGAGCCACCAACTGGTCCTCTCGCGAGTTAAAAAACAGCGTCTCTTCGTATTCATGCAGTTTCGCATTGGCAGCAGGGTCAGAGTCTTCAAAGCTGATGGCGAACTGCCGGGAAAGCGTCGTCCTGAGTGACCAGAGGGAAGAGGACAGAAAATATGATTTCCCGGAACTGGGCGAACCCAAAATTGAAAAGAACGTGGGTGGAAGTTCTACAAGGTCTCGTGGTATCGCCAGGTGGCAGCGCGGGCATGCAATCTCAGAACACTTTTCGCCTAACGCGTCAATGGCCTGACCGGACAGTTCAAAATGGGTCGGAATAAAACGCCGCTGCCCCTCTGGAACCTTCGGGTCATCAGATAATTCAGGATGTGCCGAAATCCACTTAATTTCATGAGGACGGGACTTATGCCAACAGTGTGGACACGTAATCAAGGACAGGATTCGTGTGTTTCTGGTTGTCTGGCTCATTAAAAAAGCGGGCCGATCTTGTGGTGAAATAAATGCATAGCGTTTTAGTGAATGGGTTCAGCCGCTAAGGCAACATCCCTCATTCGGTACGACCTTTGCCTTCTACTCGGAAAGTTCAATGACCTATATTCGCACAATCTGTTTAAACCACTTATAAAATCGCTCAGCGCACTTTGTCCATATTACAGACGCGCTCGCAACTGCTATGGTTGTGCAGACATCGTTTATAAGAAAGGTTCTTCAGTTACTTTAGTGGCAGTTGTCAGGCATGAGATTGAGCTTGCCGCAATAGAAGAGGATGCGTGTGCGATAGTTGTTGAAGTTGCGAAAGCCTCGGGCGGCTGATTTGATCGACTGGATG
>Ga0209390_10002487_pt1 | contig 32192 bp, 29 predicted proteins | sample BON01_FD_187212 | JGI IMG/M metagenome (GOLD analysis project Ga0209390, IMG submission 187212) | Freshwater microbial communities from Lake Bonney liftoff mats and glacier meltwater in Antarctica - BON-01 (SPAdes) (version 2) | ecosystem: Environmental > Aquatic > Freshwater > Ice > Glacier...
CGCCATCACAGGGACAATTTGTGATGCACGCGATGTGTTCACCTTAAACTAATTAAAAGATATATTTACTATGAAACTTGATAAAATAACTCAGGTGACTGGACACGCGGTTTACGTTCCCGGAGAAGATATCGACACGGATCGAATCATCCCGGCCCGGTTTATGAAGTGTGTCACTTTTGAGGGACTGGGCGAATACGCGTTCCGCGATGAGCGTAAACATCCCGACGGCACGGAGAAGAAACATCCGCTCAATGCCCCTCGCACCGGCGGATGGCAAATTCTTCTTTCCGGTTCCAATTTTGGCTGTGGAAGCTCCCGCGAGCATGCCCCGCAGGCACTTTATCGGTTCGGTTTTCGCGCCATCCTGGCGGAGAGTTTCGCCGAGATCTTCTTTGGTAATTCCACCACGCTGGGCATCCCCTGCGCGGTGATGAGCAAGGCAGACATTCAGGCTCTCAGCGGATTGGTCGCTGCCGCCCCGGATTTGATGGTGACCTTGGATCTTCTGGAAGAAAAAGTGACGGCGGCGGACATGGATTTTCCGGCCCGGTTGCCTGGCCATGCCCGCGAAGTCCTCGTGGGAGGGAAATGGGACGCCATTGCTGATCTCGTCGAAGGATTGCCTCAAATCAAAAGCGTCGCCGACTCCCTGCCCTATTTCCAAACCGCTTAAGGCCGCGCCGCCTCGAGTCCATCCCTGAGCCTTCGGTGGCAGGACGGCCGCTGGGCAGGAAATCGTCAAATGACCGTACTGGAAACTCTCACCGCCGCCACCGGGTACTTGGAGAAGCATGGGGTCGAAAGCCCCCGCCTCAACGCCGAGCACCTTTTGGCCCATGTGTTGGGAAAAAAGCGCCTTGATCTCTATCTGCAATTTGACCGTCCGCTCTCCGATGCTGATCGCGCTCCACTCCGGGACTTGATTCGCGAACGCGGGACCGGCAAGCCCCTGCAACACCTTTTGGGCACAGTCGATTTTTTTGGGCGTTCGTTTCTTTGCGACGCCCGGGGGTTAATCCCGCGGCCTGAGACGGAGCAACTTATCGAACTCGTCCTGGCCCAAGGCCCGTTTGACACCGCCCTCGATGTCGGCACCGGCTCCGGGGTCATTGCTCTCACTCTGGCTTTGGAACGCCCTTCGGCCCGGATCACCGCGACGGAGATCTCGCGCGCCGCCCTCGCCTTGGCAGGCGAAAATGTCCTCCGCCTCACCCCGGAGATCCCTCCCGATTTTCAAGAGTGCGACCTTTTGCCGGCTCCCGGGCCGACCTTTGACCGCATCGTGGCGAATCTGCCTTATATCGCCTCGTCCGACATCGCCCCCCTCTCCCGCGAAGTCCAACATGATCCCCTCTCCGCACTTGATGGCGGACCGGATGGACTCGTGCTCGTCGAGCGCCTCATTCGCCTCGCGCCGCCCTTTCTCAAACCCGGCGGCCTCCTCGTCCTGGAAATCGGACACGACCAAAGCGGTGCCGTCGCCGGCGACCTCCGGACGCACAATTATCGCGACATCTCAGTTCACAAAGATTATCAAGCCAACGAACGGTTTGTGATGGCAATTTATGGATAAAATCATCGTTCACGGCGGTGCCACCTTGAATGGCTCGGTGCGCATCAGCGGCTCAAAAAATTCGGCGCTCCCAATTTTGGCAGCGGCCCTTTTAACCAAGGAAGAATGCATCATTTCCCGAGTGCCGGATTTGAGCGACATCCACTACATGCTTACGATTTTGAGCGAACTCGGCTGCGAGGTGGAACGCGCCAGCGGCACGGTGACTGTGAAAGCGGAGAAAGTCGTCACCAATGCCCCCTACGATATTGTGCGAAAAATGCGCGCCTCGGTGTGCATCCTGGGCCCGCTCTTGGGCCGGGAAAAAGAAGCCACGGTGTCCCTGCCCGGCGGTTGCATCATCGGCGACCGCCCGATCGACCTGCATCTTCGCGGTTTTGAAGCTCTCGGAGCGGCGGTTTTGGTCCAATCCGGCAATGTCAAGGTCCTCGCGCCCAGGCTCCGGGGAGCCACCATCAACCTGCAGGGGAAATTTGGTTCCACCGTTCTCGGGACCGGCAATGTTATGATGGCCGCGGTGCTGGCCGACGGCACGACCGTAATCGACGGAGCCGCCGAAGAACCCGAAGTCGAAGATTTGGCCAACTTTCTCATCAAGATGGGAGCCAAAATCGAGGGCGCTGGCACCCGCCGAATCATCGTGGAAGGCGTTAAAGAACTCCATGGAGCCGAACATGCCGTCATTCCAGACCGGATCGAAGCCGGCACCTTTCTCGTCGCGGCCGCCATCATCGGTAAGGAAGTGACCGTAAACCGGGTGGACCCCCGACACCTCAAGGCGCTTCTCGATCCCCTCGCCCGGGCCGGATTCGAAATTGCCACCACGAGCAACTCAGTCACGCTCAAAACCGGCGGTGTCCGCCATCCGCTCAAGTTGGAAACCCAACCCTATCCCGGCTTCCCCACCGACATGCAGGCCCAGCTTTGCGCCTTGCTTGCCACCACCGAAGGCATCAGCGCAATCACAGAAAACGTCTTCCCCCAACGCTACATGCACGTGGCGGAACTCAAACGAATGGGGGCCCACATCGAACTGGAAGGAGCCACCGCCGTCATCACCGGCGTACCCAAATTGAGCGGAGCCCCGGTCATGGCCAGCGATTTGCGCGCTTCCGCTGCCCTCCTCCTGGCGGGACTGCGGGCCGAAGGCACGACCGAGATCAACCGCGTTTATCACATCGACCGCGGATACGAGAGCATCGACGACAAACTCAATTCCCTCGGAGCCCAAATCGAACGCGTGAAGGCGTGAGCCGATTGCGGATTGCGGATTGCGGATTGGAAAAAAACTCGCCGGCCACTCGCTCCCCCCTTTTCACTTTCACTCGCGGCGAAGCGCGCGTCACTCGCGCAGCGTTTTTCGGTGGATCCAAACGCTCTGAAGGAGCCCCATACTGAACAGAGTAATCATGAGAAATGATCCTCCGTAGCTGACAAAGGGAAGGGGAAGCCCCGTGATGGGCGTGACCGAAATGGTCATCCCAATATTCATAAAGGTATGCGTGAAGAGCAACATGACGATGCCTACGGCGAGGAGCCGTCCCAAATTATCCCGGGCCTCTAGAGCGACGTACAGCATGAGAACAAAGAGGAGGGCGAAAACTGCCAGCAAGATCACCCCCCCGAAAAAGCCGTGTTGTTCTCCCATAACAGAGAAAATAAAGTCATTGTGAACGATGGTGGACGGCAGAAATCCCAATTCGTTCTGGGTATTGGGGGCCTTAAATCCCTTGCCATAAAATCCCCCTGAGCCAATCGCAATGAGGGATTGATTAATATTCCAGCCTGCTCCTTTGGGATCCAAATCTGGATTTATAAACGTCGTAATCCGGGCATACTGGTAGGGCTGCAGCCCAAAATTCACCACCAGCGGGATGACCGCCAGCCCAATGATAATCATGGAGATCAACCATCGCTTGGGGATGCCCCCGATGAACATCATGGCCAACAACAAGGGAACCCAAACGATGCAGGAGCCGAGATCAGGCTGGATGAGGATCAGACACCACGGGACCGCAACGATGGCCCCGCAAATCATGATCCGCCAGAGCGGTTGCATTTTTCGCGAGATTTCCAAAAATACCCCCAACCCCAAGACGCCGGCCACAATCGCCAGCTGCGAAGGTTGGAAATTCATCACCCCAAAATCGATCCAACTTTTGGCGCCATAACGTTTCACGCCAAAAAACATGGTCGCCACAAGACCACCCACGCTAATCACGTATAGAGGAATGCACCCCCAACGCACCCACCGATAGTCGATGAGTGAAACAATAAAATAGACCGGCAGACTTAAGAACATCCAGATCAGCTGCAGGTACCAATAATTCTCATTCCGCACCCAAGTGGCGCTGTAAATCGCATAAATGCCATAGGCTTGGAGCGCGACCATGGTCGCGAACAAAATCCAATTCATACCGAAGAACTTGCGGAGCCAGGGATGCATAAAAAAATCAGGCTCCGGCCATTACGCGGGCTTTTCTTCTGCCCGTCGGGCCCGTTTGCGCTTCAATTCTGACTTCAACAATCTGCATTCTGCCCACCTTTTAAGCGAGCTGAGGCACGGCGGCCAGCAGCGTTTTTGTGTATTCGTGCTGCGGCGCCCCATAAATGTCCCCGGCCGAAGCCGCCTCCACGATTTTCCCGTGGTGCATCACAAGGACAAAGTCGCTAATGTGCTCGACCACCGCGAGGTCGTGGGCAATGAAAAGGTAGGAGATCCCAAATTCCGCCTGCAAGTCCATCAGCAGGTTGACGATTTGGCCTTGGACGCTGACGTCGAGGGCGCTGACTGGTTCGTCACAAACGATGAAACGGGGCTTCACCGCCAAGGCCCGGGCAATGCCGATCCGCTGCCGCTGTCCGCCACTGAATTCATGGGGATACTTGGTCATCGCTTCCCGAGTGAGGCCGACCTGGTCCAGCAGTTCCGCCACGCGGGCTCGTCGATCCGGGCGGGTCATCGAGGAAAAATGAATCTCCAGAGCCTCGCCAATGATCTCACCGCAGGTCATCCGGGGATTGAGGGAGCCGAAGGGATCCTGAAAGATCATCTGCATTTCCCGCCGCAAGGGGCGAAACTCCGATTCCCGCAGCGGCAAGATACTCTCACCGTCAAACCAGACCTCGCCGGAGGTGGCGGGTTCCAATTTCAATAGCGCGCGCCCTATGGTCGTTTTTCCGCTGCCGCTTTCGCCAACCAAACCGACCGTCTGACCACTTTCGACGGTGAAACTGACACCATCCACCGCCTTGATCTCCCCCACCCGGCGACGCAACAATCCTCCAAAAACGGGAAACCAAACCCGGAGGTCTTTAACTTCAAGTAGTGCCATTTGTTCTCCAATTAATCAGGAACGCGTCCGCTTTACAACTTCACCTCTCCGGCCACGAGCAGCTCGAAAAAATTCCGGGTGGTTTTTGCCGCCAGCAGTCGATTGAGCTGATGCCGGTCGCGGCAAATCCGGGCAATCGCACCAACAACACGCAAATAATCTGAACTGAATGCGGAGGGAATCCCGACCACAAAAAACAACTTCACCAAGCCGCTGCCTTCTCGCGCGGGCACTCCCCCAACCGATCGGCCTGCGGCCATGACCAGCGAGGAGACCGTTTCGGTCCGGCCGTGGGCAATGCAGATCCCGCACCCGTTTTCGACGATCCCGGCGGCATCACGAGCATTGACCGCGTCGCTCAAGCTCGCAAAACTTTTTACCCGGCGATCGCCATCTAACGTGGACAACACCTCCAAGACGGCCTCCGCTTCATTGGCGGCATCCAATTGGAGCCGAATATGACGGTGTTCGAGAATCTCCGAAATGGACGTCATGGCAAAAATGGATCCCTGGAAGCTTTCCCCGGCGGGTTCTGCGGTGCGGCGGACTGGTTATTTTTACTCATTAGACATTACTTCCACTCCATTTCAATTTCTGTCGAAGCACTTTGGGAAATGATCGCCCCGGCAGGGTCACCAGCGGCAGGGTCCTGTCGCTTTTGGAAATTCGGAGGACATCTCCGACCCGCATGGCTCGGGCGGCCCGACCGTCCACCGTGACAAAGACTTCCTTCTCCGGCACCACCAGCCGCGCCTCAATGACCGAGCCGTCGCTCACCACGGTGGAACGATTGGTCAGCACGTGCGGGCAAATCGGCGTCACCACAAAAGCTCCGGAATCCGGCATCAACACAGGCCCACCGGCGGACAATGAATAAGCCGTCGATCCGGTCGGTGTCGCCACGATCAATCCATCGGCATTGTAGTCAGTCAACTCCTCCCCATCAATGCGCACCTCGATCTTGACCAACTGGGACCGCTCACCCCGGCTGAGGACAACGTCGTTGAGCCCTTGCATCTTCGCCCCGCGGCCATTGACCGGGCTGAGCTCGGCCTGCAGCAACGCACGAGGACTCACCACATAATCCCGCCGCACGATGCTCGCCACGGCCTGAGAGATCTCAGCCACGCCCACGCAGGTGAGAAAGCCCAAGGAACCGATATTCACTCCTAGGATGGGGCGAAGCGTTGGACCCAATTTATGGACCACCCGAAGAATTGTGCCGTCGCCCCCCATCACCACCAACAAATCGGACTCGGCGGCGAGGGCTCGTTCGTCCCGTTGCGATTTGCGACCGACCAAGGCGGCCGTGTTCGCTTCCAACTCGAAGGCGATATCGTTGGCTCGCAATTCCTTCATCATGGCTGCCACCGCCATGCGGGCGTCGGCTTTTTCGGAATGGGCAATGAGTCCAATCATGCGTCGAGAGTGCTGAGCGCCAAATCTGCAGTCATGGCTTGATATGAGCCAAAAACTCGATATTGCCTTCCCGGCCTTTGATCGGTGACGGAATCACCCCCATCCAACGATGCCCGGCTGCCGCCACAAAGGCGCGGATCCGCTCCACCGCCTCTTCGTGATAGCGAGTCTCACGCACAACGCCTCCCCGCCCCACCTTGTCCGGGGTCAGTTCAAATTGCGGTTTAATCAGGGTGATCATGTCGGCGTCGGATTTGAGTAAGGCAAACACAGCGGACAAAATCAACGTCAACGAAATAAAACTCACATCGGCCACACAAATATCCACCAACTCTCCGATGTCTTCGCCCACCAGATATCGCGCATTTAATCCCTCTTTCACGATGACCCGGGGATCCTGACGCAATTTCCAATCGAGTTGTCCCTTGCCCACATCGATGGCATGGACCTTGGCCGCACCCGCCTGGAGCAGACAGTCGGTGAACCCTCCGGTCGAAGCCCCCACGTCCAAAGCCACTCGGTCCTGCACCACGATGCTAAATTCCTTCAAGGCCTCCTCCAGCTTTAATCCTCCCCGACCAACAAATTTCTCGCCCGCCTTCACGTCAAAGACCGCCTTGGGATCCACCAACAAGCCCGGCTTGTCGAGCGGTCGTCCCGCGGAAGAGATCCATGCCGCCATGATGGCGCGGCGCGCCTTTTCCCGCGAGGGAAACACGCCCTGCCCGACCAAGGCGACATCCAGCCGAATTTTCCCTGCCATCCCCAAGGAATAGGCGAATCGTGGTGGCAGGCAAGCTGCGACAGCAGGAAAGACTCACTCCAGTTCCGCGGCGGCCAGAACATGAAGTCGACTTTTTCCGCGAGAGTGCGTTGGCGGAAATCGAAACTGACGAAAATATCCGGTGCCAAGAGGACGGCACAGGTGCCATCAAACACGTCCCCTGTCCGGCTTACCAGTTCCCGGGTGTCGAGCGTCGGAAACGTTACCGGCGGGCTGACGAAGAGTACGGGCTTCATCTGCTGGCGCGTGAGGATGATCTCATGCGCCGTGCCCACGCTGTAGATATTGGTCGGGCAATACGCGATAGTGAAATCGCTGGTATCCACCATACGCAAGTCGATATGCAGAGTTTCCCAAAATTGCTCGATGCAGGCCACCCGCGCCTCGTCCCCGGACTGGCCCGGTTCGAAGGTCCAGTTCTGCCGGGTATCGACCGTGTTGACATCCTCCAGCCCATATTCCTCCAGCCCCCGCACCGCTGGCTTAAACCAGGGGTCGAAGACCGTCGAACCCAGTTCGCGAAGAAAATCCCCCACCCGGTTGCGCCACCCAAGCTTCTTCTCGTCGGCGCGCGAGGCCACGAAATCCAGGGGACCCGAAAGATAGACGCGTGAACTGCTGAGGAGACCTTGCCTGTTCATGCGGACCCCTTGGAGCGCAGAGTGCCACATTTCAAGTGCTGCCCCGGAATGAAGCCTATGAACAAAAATATTTACTTTGTCAAAATTCGGCTCGCGCTAGGGTTGCCGAGTGTCCGACCTCCCCTCGAACAGCCCCTATCCCCGCGGATTCCGAGCGCGACGCGGTTTGAACTGGGGCCTCATCGGCCTCCTCTACGCGTCCTACTACATGTGCCGCTACAACTTCCGCTTTGCCACGCCCGGTCTGGTGGAAGAATTCGGTTTCACGACATTTCAGATCACCGGGATGCTCAGCGCTTGGTCCATCGCCTACGGCACCGGGCAACTCGTGAACGGCCTCCTCACCGACCGCATTGGCGGCAAGGTCGCCATGCTCATCGGCGCGGTTGGCACGATCGCGATCAACCTCATCTTCGGCTTCGCGTCCTTCGCGGGAACGTTTACCACCTTCGCCGCGATCTGGCTGATGAACGGCTACGTCCAATCCTTCGGCGCGCCCGGTATGATCAAGATGAACGCGGCCTGGTTCCGGCGCACCGAGCGCGGGACGTTTGCGGGCATCTTCGGGTTCATGATCCAGATGGGACAGTTTGCCATCAACAACCTCGCGCTTCTTCGCCGACATCCCTCAAGGCTCAACCCTCGGCAGTCGGCTCGGCTTCAGGACCTCCTCCAGAGTCAACCTGCTCTTCGAGCCATCTATGACAAAATGCCTGAACTCTGGGAGTTGCTCCGCCTCAAACACCAGACTGCCCGTGCCTGTCGCGGCCATATCCGCCACCTCATTGCCCTGATTGATGAACTCCGGCTCAGCGCGTTCGAGCCCCTCGTCCGCTTGGCCAAAACGCTCCACTCGTGGCGAGACGCTCTAGTCACCATGTGGCGCTTTACAAAAAATAACGGCATCACCGAAGGCTTCCACAGAAAGATGAAGCTCATTCAACGCCGCGCTTACGGCTTTAGAAACTTCCACAATTACCGCTTGCGCGTCATCGCTCAATGCGGCTAACCATAACCCAACAAACTGACCTCATCCCCATTGTTTGGCGGAGAGCCAGTAAATTGGCAACCCCGAACCATCGGGAGCACGTTCTCATCCCTATTGTTTGGTGTAGAGCCGCATTTTCGGGAGCTCTTATCGTATGTTGAGAGAAGTGGCTGGAGAGGGAATCGAACCCCCGACACGAGGATTTTCAGTCCTCTGCTCTACCAACTGAGCTATCCAGCCCTTGGAAAGGAATGCGCAGAGTAAGGTGTTCCCAGCCACTTGGCAAGCGAGGAAGATGAGAATTTTTCGTCTTTCCCCCCAAAAGAAACAGCCGGGTCCTTGCGGACCCGGCTGTTCGGTTGAGTTTCGCGTTGAGCGAGGTGAAGGGGCTTAGTAGCCGCCCATTCCACCCATGCCGCCCATTCCACCCATGTCGCCGCCGCCACCCATGGCGGGAGCTTTGTCCTTTTCAGGGAGCTCGGTGACGAGCGCCTCGGTGGTCAGGAGCAATCCACTGATGGATGCAGCATTTTGCAGCGCACTGCGGGTCACTTTGGTCGGATCGACCACGCCGGCCTTCACGAGGTCTTCGTAGGTGTCGGTCGCGACGTTGTAGCCTTCGTTGCCTTTGCGTTTTTTGACTTCTTGCACGATGATCGCACCTTCCTTGCCGGCGTTGTTCGCCAGGGTCCGGAGAGGCTCCTCAATGGCGCGACGCACGATGGCGACGCCAATGGATTCATCACCTTCGAGAACGAGACGATCGAGGGCCTTTTGGGCACGCACGAGCGCAACGCCACCGCCGGGAACAATCCCTTCTTCAACGGCCGCACGGGTCGCATGGAGGGCGTCTTCGACGCGGGCTTTTTTCTCTTTCATCTCGGTTTCGGTCGCAGCACCCACATTGATGACGGCAACGCCACCAGCGAGTTTGGCGAGACGCTCTTGGAGCTTCTCACGATCGTAATCGGAAGTGGTCTCTTCGATTTGACGGCGGATCTGATTGACCCGGCCTTGGATGTCGGAGTTCTTGCCTTCGCCTTCGATGATGGTGGTGTTTTCCTTGTCCACGATGATGCGCTTGGCTTGGCCGAGGTCTTCGAGGGTGAGGTTTTCCAACTTGATGCCGAGGTCTTCGCTGATGCAACGCCCGCCGGTGAGAACAGCGATGTCCTCGAGCATGGCCTTGCGACGATCTCCGAAACCAGGAGCCTTAACGGCAACGATTTGCAGAGTGCCACGAAGCTTGTTCACCACGAGAGTCGCGAGGGCTTCGCCTTCGACGTCTTCCGCAATGATCAGGAACGGCTTACCGCTCTTGGCCACTTTCTCGAGCAGAGGCAGCATATCCTTGAGATTGCTGATCTTCTTCTCAAAAATGAGGATGTAAGCGCTGTCGAAGTTGACTTCGAGGCTCTCCGCATTGGTGACGAAGTAAGGGGAAAGATAGCCCTTATCGAACTGCATGCCCTCGACGACGTCGAGAGTAGTTTCGATCGATTTGGCTTCTTCCACCGTGATGGTGCCGTCTTTGCCGACTTTGTCCATCGCATCAGCAATGATCGAGCCGATGGTGACGTCCCAGTTAGCGGAAACGGTTGCGACTTGGGCGATTTCCGAGCTGTCCTTGACCTTTTTACTGATCTTGGCAAGTTCTTCGGTGATCGCGGCCACGGCCTTGGTGATGCCCCGTTGGAGGCTGGTCGGATTGGCTCCGGCGGTCACGTTCTTGAGGCCTTCGCGATAAATCGCTTCAGCGAGAACAGTGGCCGTCGTGGTGCCGTCACCGGCGATGTCGGAGGTCTTGCTCGCGACTTCGCGAACGAGCTGAGCACCCATATTTTCATAAGGGCATTCGAGCTCGATCTCCTTAGCGACAGTGACACCATCTTTGGTGATGGTCGGACTGCCGAATTTTTTGTCGAGGATGACGTTACGTCCGGACGGCCCGAGAGTCGCCTTGACGGTGCGGGCCAGTTTTTCGACGCCGCGCAGCAATGCGTGCCGGGCGGATTCGTCAAATAAGAGTTGTTTGGCTGCCATAGTATTTAAGTTCTAAGTTTTAAGTGTTGAGACGGATTAGCCGAGGATGCCGAGGATGTCGTCCTCACGCATGATCAGATAGCTTTCGCCGTCGAATTTGACTTCAGTTCCGCCGTATTTGGAAATGAGGACTTTGTCCCCTTTTTTCACGGTGAACTCGATGAGTTTTCCGTCCTCATCACGTTTGCCGGTTCCCAAAGCGACAACTTTCCCCTCCTGGGGTTTTTCCTTGGCAGTATCGGGAATAATGATTCCGCCTTTTTTGACTTCCTGCTCTTCGAGCGGCTGCACGAGCACCCGGTCGCCGAGAGGTTTGATGTTTACACTGGCCATAGTCGGCTTTTCTCCTTTGTGTTGGTTTGGTTTGGTTTTTAACAATTCCCTGCTCCAAAAGTGGAGCCGGGAAGTTTTGCTAAATTGGTTTCTAAATCGAATTCGAGTTCAAGGACTTCTCAGAATCAGTCTTTCTTCTTGTCCTCATCGACCATCTCAAATTCGGCGTCCACGACGTCGGCATCTTTGGCCGCTTCTTTCGGGACGGCTCCCTCCGGAGGAGGTCCCCCGGCGCCTTCGGCTCCAGGTTGGCCCTGAGCCTCGGCGGCTTTTTTGTAAATTTCTGCACTGATCTCCTGAGACTTGGTCTGGAGTTCGTCGAAGGCAGTTTTGAGCGCATCGTTGTCGCTGCCCTTGAGGGCTTCGCGGACTTTGGCAATGGCCTCTTCCAGCGTCTTCTTTTTGTCTTCGTCGATTTTGTCGCCCAGTTCGGTGACTTGCTTCTCGGACTGATAGGCCAAGCTGTCGGCGTTGTTACGAAGTTCGATCGATTCCTTGGCTTTGTTGTCTTCGGCGGCGTGGCTTTCAGCTTCTTTTTGCATCCGATCCACTTCGTCCTTGGTCAGACCGCTTGATCCGGTGATGGAGATTTTTTGCTCCTTGCCGCTTCCAATATCCTTGGCCGAGACATTGAGGATGCCATTCGCATCGATGTCGAAGGTCACTTCGATTTGAGGCGTCCCCCGGGGAGCCGGTGGAATTCCGTCGAGATGGAAGGTACCCAGCTGTTTATTGTCGCGGCTGAGCGGACGCTCACCCTGCAAAACTTTGATTTCCACGCCGGGCTGGTTGTCCGCATAGGTCGAGAAAATCTGCGACTTTCGACTCGGGATGGTGGTGTTGCGAGGGATCATGGCCGTGGCGATGCCGCCGGCGGTTTCAATCGCGAGGGAGAGGGGCGTCACGTCGAGCAGAAGCACGTCCTTGACGTCGCCCGCCAGCACACCGCCTTGAATGCCGGCACCAATGGCCACCACTTCGTCGGGGTTGACTCCCTTGTGGGGTTCCTTGCCGACCAACTTGTGGGCGGTCTCAATCACTTTGGGCATACGTGTCATGCCACCGACGAGAACGAGTTCGTCGATCGAACTGGCCGTCCACTTGGCATCACTCAAGCAATCGTTGACTGGCTTGATCGTTCGTTCGAAAAGGTCATCCGTCAGTTGCTCGAGCTTCGACCGGGTGAGTTTTTTCTGAATGTGCTTGGGGCCACTTTGATCCGCAGTCACGAACGGCAGGTTGATTTCAAATTCTTGGGTGGACGAAAGGGCAATTTTGGCTTTTTCCGCCTCCTCCTTGATTCGTTGGACCGCATCCGGCTGCTTGCTCAGATCGATGCCGGAATCTTTCTTGAATTCATCGATGATCCAGTCCATCAGGCGATTGTCCCAGTCGTCTCCGCCCAGATGGGTGTCGCCATTGGTGGCCGCGACCTGAAAGACCCCGTCGCCAATTTCCAGGGCGCAGATATCAAAGGTTCCGCCACCCAAATCGTAAACCGCGATTTTCTCATCCGCTTTTTTGTCGAGTCCATAAGCAAGCGAGGCCGCCGTTGGTTCGTTGATGATACGGAGAACTTCCAGGCCGGCAATTTTTCCGGCGTCCTTGGTCGCATTCCGTTGTGAATCGTTGAAATAGGCAGGCACGGTGATGACGGCTTGGGTGATTTTCTCACCGAGCTTGGATTCGGCATCCGCCTTGAGTTTGCCCAAAATCATCGCAGCCACTTCCGGTGGGCTGAAGCGCTTTTTCTCTCCGTTGACATCCACTTCGATGTGCGCGTCGCCATTGGCCGCTTCGACTACTTTGTATGGCACCCGCTTTTGCTCATCGCTCACTTCGGAAAACTTCCGACCCATGAAGCGCTTGACCGAAAAAACGGTGTTCTCCGGGTTGGTGATAGCTTGCCGCTTGGCGGCTTGGCCAACAATGCGTTCCCCGCTCTTGGTGAACGCGACGACCGATGGTGTGGTCCGGGCCCCTTCCGAGTTTTCCAATACAACCGGCTCTCCACCTTCCATCACTGCCATGCAGGAGTTTGTGGTGCCCAAATCAATTCCTAAAATCTTTGACATAATTCTTAATTTCCTCAGCCATTCTTTAAGCAAGAGTTATACCGAATGAATGAAAATCTCATTACTGCCTAATAAAAAGCGTTTTATGAAGATCTCGTAAATGCGGCATTTCTGCTATTTGGGCCACTCTGGCGCATAAGAAACCATCTATTGCGCCACAATGCCGCTAAAAATGGCACAGTTCAATATCTGCGCCCCCACTTTCGATGCTACCGCCATTGCGTCGGACCCGAGCGTCCACCGAAATAGACACATTCGATAAATCCCGGTTTCCCGGCTTGTTTCCCATAAGAACTTCCCCATGATTCCCCTCGGCTTTTCTTTGAACCAACACCGCCGCCCCGACCAAGCCCCATTCCGCTTCTTTTTCATGAAACTCCAACAAAACCAAACCTGGCAAGCTGGCGGTGAATACCTTCGCATCATCCACTTGAACCGGAAAGAAGTCGGATACAAGTCCTTCCTCGATCCCACCAGTTGCGATGGGACCCATCACCAGATTAGCAAAAAAGAATTCTGCCGTCTGGTGAAAGGCGCCGTCCTCCTGCCCCCGGGACGCCGGGAAGACTCGCCCCCACGGTGAGACCGCGTTCGCCTGATCTTTCCTCACTTGGGAAACAACAGCCCCACCTCCGCCACGATCGGCTTTCTGGGAATGATCTTGGCCGCGGCCCGGACATTATCCGATTGGTCTTGGTCCAATCATTTGAAATCGCGCAGTGGAAAGTTGCTCATTTTCTTTCTCTCAACCATCAACGCTCAATCATCAACTGCCGCCTCTAGCCTCAAGCGAGCAAAATCCCGAGGCTCGATGACTCGAACGCGGCGCGTAGCATTTTCTGCTCACTGGCGGAGAACGAACTCAGCCCGGCAGGAAGATCGCCTCCTTCTTCGAGAAAATACTGGAAGGCCATCAGCATCACCTCAGGCTGCTCCTCTTCCGGAACATCCAGTTCCTCGGGGAAGCGGGCATCAAGAATGCAGATCCCGAATTCGTCAACTGCCACGAATTCCTCCACCCAACTCATCACGGTTTTCGTGGGCGGCATGTCGGAAAACCTCTGTTTCACTAAGGCGAGAAAATCCGTCCGAGCGGGAGCATTGAGCAACAGGGCAAGAAAAAATCGAAGCTCCGGTGCGGTGATCGAGCTCCGCAATTCCTTAATCTCATCCCGGCGGGCCGCTTCCTCCAAGCTCGCCGCCACGCCGGAGGCCCGCTCGCCATGGCGGGAGGCAAAGAGATCCAGCATCTCATTCCAGAGACACAAACTGTAGAGGTGGGGCCGGCAATGTTGCAAAATGTAGAAGCCGCGTTCGAAATCCAACTCGTTCAGCATCTCCCGAACCAATTCTGGATAAGCCGAATCTCCGCTCATTTCCAACACATCGAGCAACTGTTTCCGCCGTGTCGTCAGGGCATCACTAAAATCCGGATCCACGGCCACATGCGGAGGCAGATAATTAAACTGCGGTCCGGTGCCTGGATCATTTTGCGTCCGCACCACCACGGTGACCGAAGGCGTTTCCAAATGGAAAAGCGAATGAATCCCCTCCGGACCCGAGAAGACCGGCACGGTGCGACCCGTCTCCAAAAGTTCGACCGTCTTCATCCGCACATCGCCCACCCGAAAGTGCGGGTTGATGGGGTGCAAGTTTTCAAAATTGAAATGAGCGTGGATGCTCGATCCGGCCATGACATGAAAGGCGCCGGAGAACTCGTGCTGATGAATGGCGGTGGTTCCATCCAGCCAAAAGAGAACCTGAATATAAAATCGGGGATGGTCATACACAACCAACTCCGGTTGGCCGAATCCCGAGTCGGTTTGCATGGGCTGCTCGTCATTGCGGAGAAACTCACAGAGGAACTCCCGCAAATCCACATGCTCGGCGGGCGGCAATTTTTCCAATGCCTCCTGGGCGATGATGGGAAACTCGGGCAACGAGAAATCAACCCGTTTCCACCGCGCTAAGACCGTCCGCCCCAGATCCTGAAAAAATGCGTTCATTGCCCACTCTTCCATCAAGCGCCCACTCCCCGCAAGTTCCATTGAGCTCCTGAGAAAGTTCTTTCGACGAGACGGCGACGGCGCTCTACTGCCACCCGACATGCCAGAACCCAATCTTCGCCACGATTTCCCTTTCGATCCGACCTACGGATACGATTTGGATCAATTGCGGAGCGTGGGAGTTCCCCCCGAACCGGCGGATTTCCCCAGCTTTTGGCAATTGACCTATGAGCACTCCCGCCAAGTCGATCTCAATTTGACCAGCCGGGAGATCCCCTGCCCTCACGAGGATTATCAGCTTTTTGAAGTGGCCTTCGACTCTTTGGACGGCGTCCGCATCGGGGCCTGGCTCACCCGACCACGAGTCCCCTCGCCCAGTTGCGGCGGGTGGGTCGTTGGACATGGATATGGCGGCCGCTCCGGCCCAGAGTATGAATTGCCGGGACCGGCCGCTCCGGCCATTTTTCCCTGCGCCCGGGGATTTGACCTTTCCCGTCATCCCGAGATTCCGGGGGAAGCCTCCGCGCATGTTCTTCACGGTATCGCCCACCGAGAAACCTATTCCCACCGAGGCTCGACGGCCGACCTTTGGGGCGCCGCCTCGGCGTTGCTCGCTCTCTGCCCGGAAGCGAAGTCCAACCTTCGTTATTATGGGGGAAGTTTTGGCGGCGGGATCGGGGCCTTGGCCCTGCCATGGGACGATCGATTCCGAAGCGGATTTCTCGATATCCCCAGCTTCGGCAATCATCCTCTCAGAGTGCAACTCCCCTGCGTCGGCAGCGGCGAAGCGGTGCGCCAATATTTGCCGCAACATCCGAAAATTATGGATGTCCTCGCCTATTTCGATGCCGCCATTGCCGCCCGGCAGATCAAAATTCCTATCTTCGTCGCGGCGGCCACATTTGATCCGGCCGTCCCTCCGCCCGGGCAATTCGCGATCTACAATGCCCTGACCACGGAGAAAGACCTTTTTGTCCGTACCGCGGCCCACTTTCCGACCCGCTACGAGGTGACCGAAAACCGCACCTTGCGCCCCCTCCTCGCTCAATGGTTCGCCCGCCACGCCGCCTGACTTTTTTGCTTACTATGAAACCGCTTATCACTCTTGCCCAAGTCACGACCCCCGACGGGACCGAACTCAGTCTTCATCACAAAGACACCCATTATTATTTGCGAATCAACCGCGAGCCCCTCATGGCCACCAATGCGCCCGAGTCCGAACGGGAAATGGCCCGTCTGGGGTGTGTGAACCTGTGCAAAGAACCCCAAGTCCGGGTCCTCATTGGCGGATTAGGTTTTGGATACACCCTCGAACAAACACTTGCCCTCGTCCGAGGCGATGCCGAGGTCCATGTGGCTGAACTTTTGCCAGAAGTGGAGGAATGGAATCGCACCTTCCTCCATGAGGTCAATGGTGCCAGCATGGAGGACCGTCGCACCCGAATCATCATCGGCGACGTCTTCGCCCTCATTGCGAAAGCGCCTGCGGCGAGCTACCACGCTATCCTTCTCGATGTGGACAATGGTCCCACTTCCATGGTGCAAAAAGACAACCAACGACTCTATGACCGCCGGGGGCTCACCGCCATCACCCGCGCGCTCAAACCGGGCGGCCGAGTCGTCTTCTGGTCCGCAAGCCCCGATCCCGCGTTTGCCAAGAGACTCGGCAAATCAGGTTTCGACGTCCAAGTGGTCCCCGCCAAAGCGTATGTCCATGCCAAACGGGCGGCCCACACCCTCTTCGTCGCCGATCCGAAATAAGTCTTCAGGGAGCTGCGGGCGTCCGGACGGCCTCAACCTCCGAGACATTCCGGACCCGCCTGATCAACCAAATGCTGATCAAACTGACCACCGCTGCCAGCCATCCCACGCGATCGACGTGCAGGAGTCCTTCCGGAGTGAGTTCCACCACCGCTCCCGCTAGAATGGCCGCCAAGCCCGAGCAAAAATCCCGGGGGCAGGTTACGCGGCTCATATATCCACCCCGCCGGGATGCCGGGACCGCGGAAGTCAGCGCGGCCTGGGCCGGAACAAAACGCCCACTGACGAAAACGGTCAGACACAGGAAAAAATAAGGTCGGCTAACCTCAGACATCCTAAGGTCACCCGGATCACAAGATGGGGCGAGGAAAACCGATGCCCCGCCCGCACGGAGTCCCGGCTTTAGCCGGTCCGAACCCCGAGCCGCCTGAAGGCGGAACTCCAACATCGACTCATCGCGATTCCCCGGGATCAGGAGGTCCGAACCTATTTCGAAGCGGTCACGTTCTCGTTGATGACGTTTCCATCGGACTCTTCGCCGTCGTCATCATCTTTTTCGACCGCGCTCTTTGCCGCAGGAACCGTCGGGCAGACTTTCCAAAATTGATCGGCAAATTTCGACCAGTCGCCGAGAATCTCCTTGGCGAGATCGCTCTCGGTCAGTTCGAGATGGCGTCCGATCAAGTCCTTCAGCTTCGCAATGTCGCTCTCATGGGAGAGACGTTCCGGCGTAATGAGCTGCGGGTTGTAGCGCTCGAGGAAGGCATTTTCCTGATCGAGCACAAAAGCGACACCACCCGTCATCCCGGCACCAAAGTTTTTCCCCGTCGGTCCGAGGACCACTACGGTTCCGTTCGTCATGTATTCGCAGCAATGGTCGCCCACGCCCTCAACCACAGCCGTGCCGCCGGAATTCCGGACACAGAAGCGTTCGCCGCCCCGCCCATTGGCGAAGAGACTGCCTCCGGTGGCTCCATACATGACGGTGTTTCCTAGGATAATGCAGTCCTGAGGAATGTATTTCCGTGGCGAGATGGCTTTGAGAATAATCTCCCCGCCGCTCATGCCTTTGCCAACATAGTCGTTCGCCTCGCCGGTGAGGGCCAGACGCACCCCTGGGGTGAGAAAGGCTCCAAAACTCTGGCCACAACTGCCAGAGAAATTCAAATTCAAGGTGCCTGCGGGCAAGCCTGCGGCCCCATGTTGGTAGCCGATTTCCCCCGAGACCTGGGTCCCAACAGAGCGGTTCACGTTGGTCACCTTGTAGGACAGAGTGACGGGATGACTGTCGTTGATGGCATCGCGAGCATCTTGGAGAATGAGGTCGTCCAAGGTGCGGTCTTCCGGTCCGTCATTGCGGGAACGGGTCGCATGCCGTGGCGCGGTGGGATCGTCTTTGGCCACATCGACGAGGAGACGGCTCAAATCCAGGGTATTGGCCTTAGGATGATCCGGCAGTACCCGCTGCTGGAGACAGGAAGTTTGCCCGACCATTTCGTTGATGGTGCGGAACCCGAGGCGGGCCATGATCTCGCGGACTTCGCCGGCGACGGCATTGAAAAAATTGACCACGTATTCCGGCTTCCCTTTGAACTTGGCCCGGAGGCGGTCATCCAAGGTGGCGACTCCCACCGGGCAGGTGTTGAGATGACACTGTCGGACATAGACGCAACCGGTGGCAATGATGGCCGCTGTGCCGAAGTTATATTCCTCCGCGCCCAATAAGGCCGCATAGACAATATCTTCACCGGTGCGCATTCCGCCGTCGGTTCGCAGGGTGACCCGGTTGCGGAGTCCATTCAGCATGAGGACCTGGTGGGCCTCGGCCACGCCCATTTCCCAGGCGCCACCGGCGTTTTTGACCGAGCTGAGCGGAGAGGCTCCCGTGCCACCTTCGTGGCCACTGACCAGAATAATATCGGCGTGCGCCTTGGCCACCCCGGCCGCGATGGTCCCCACCCCGGCTTCCGCGACCAATTTCACACAGACCCGAGCCCGAGGATTGACCTGCTTGAGATCATAAATCAACTGGGCCAAATCCTCGATCGAATAGATGTCATGGTGCGGCGGCGGGGAGATGAGGGTCACGCCTTCAACGGCATGACGCAGCTTGGCGATGTAGGCACTGACCTTGTGGCCGGGAAGTTGCCCGCCTTCGCCGGGCTTGGCTCCCTGGGCCATCTTGATTTCAATTTCCTTGGCGCTGGCCAAATAGGCCGCCGTGACTCCGAATCGCCCGCTGGCAATTTGTTTGATCGCACTATTGGCCCAGTCTCCATTTTCTCGGCGTTTGAAACGGGCGGCATCCTCGCCGCCCTCCCCGCTATTGGATTTTCCACCAATCCGGTTCATAGCGATGGCTAAGGTTTCGTGGGCCTCGGGACTCAACGCCCCCAGGGACATCCCTGCCGTGGTGAAACGACGGCGAATCTCTTCAATGGGTTCGACTTCCTCGATCGGCACCGGTCCGGATGAGGCTGGAGACATTTCCATCATGTTACGGAGCGAATGAGGACGATTAGACAAGACGGCATCGACATACTTTTTGTAGTCCTCCGCCTTGCCCGCCTTGTCCGCCCCCTTAATGCCGACGTAGGCATGGAAACTCTGAATCACCGGTGGGGTGACGGCGTGAAGTTCGCCGCCGCGGCGGAAACGATAGACGCCCGGATCGGCCAACTTGCCCGCCTCGACCGGCACTTCGCCAGAAAACGCCATGGTGTGACGGGTCAGGCTCTCGGTCGCGATTTCTGTAAAACCAACGCCCTGAATCTGGGTATCGGTCCCGGTGAAACACTGGTCAACCAACTTGGTGGAAATCCCAATCGCTTCGAAAACTTGGGCCCCCCGGTAGCTGCTCACGACCGAGATGCCCATTTTCGACATGATTTTGAGCAAGCCATTTTCCAAGGCCGTCTTGTAATTCAAGGCCAAGGACGAAAACTTTTCCTCCAGCTTGCCTTTGTCGATCAACTCCCGAATAGCTTCAAAGGCAAGGTAGGGATTGACGCAACTGGCACCGTATCCGATCAGGCAGGCCACCTGATGGACATCACGGGCCTCGGCGGTTTCGCAAACCACGCTGGCGCGCATCCGCTTGCCCACCACCCGAAGGTGATGATGAACCGCACCCATGGCCAACAACATTGGCACCGAAACTTGGGCCGAATCAACTCCCCGATCCGAGAGAATAATGATCCGGGTCCCCGCATCGACAGCCTTTTCCACCTCGGCACAAATGCGCTCGACAGCGTGGGCCAAGCCCTCCGGACCTTCTGCGGCCGGCCAGAGACAAGCTACATCGGTGGCGGGAAAATCTCCCCCGATGGCTCGAAGTTTCTCCACGTCCGCATTGAGGAGGATGGGTGAATCCAGCATGACCTGCCGACAATGTTCCGGCGATTCGGAGAGCAGGTTGCCCCGGCGACCGATCACGGTGTAGAGCGACATAACCAACTTCTCGCGGATGGGGTCGATCGGCGGATTCGTGACCTGAGCAAAGTGCTGCTTGAAGTAGGTATAAAGCAACCGCGGCTGGAGCGAGAGAACTGCCAGCGGGGTATCGTCGCCCATGGAACCCACCGGCTCCGCACCATCGCGGAACATGGGCTTCAAAATCATCTCGAGTTCTTCGGCCGAGTACCCGAAGGCAATCTGCTGCTGGGTCAGTCCCAAAATGTCGAGATCGCCTTCCGGCTCGGACAATTCCTCCGCCGTGACCGCGTCAAAACGAACGATATTGGCCTTCAGCCATTCCCCATAGGGTTGACGGGCAGCCAGGCCGGCTTTGATGTCGGCATCGCGCAGAAGTTTCCCGCTCACCGTATCCACCGCAATCATTTCGCCGGGAGCAAGACGTCCCATTTCCACGACAGTGGATAGTTCCATCCCGGAGATCCCCACTTCGGATCCGAGACAAAAAACTCCATCATCGCTCAGTTTGTAACGGGCTGGCCGGAGACCATTCCGGTCGAGCGAGGCCCCCACGGTCAGACCGTCGGTGAAACACAGCGCGGCCGGACCATCCCAAGGCTCGCAAAGACAGCGATGGTATTCATAAAAATCGGCAACTTCCTTGGAAATCCTCTGGTCCGAACGCCAGGCTGGCGGGACCAACATCGTCATGGAATGGAGGATGCTGCGGCCGCTCATGGTCAGCATTTCCAGCAAGTTGTCGAGACTGGAGGAATCCGACCCGCCCGGCTGGATGATCGGCTTGATCAGCTCCATGTCCGCGCCCCAGAAATCGGCTTGCAGTTCGGCCTCGCGGGCACTGGTCCAATTGCGATTGCCCTGGACCGTATTAATCTCGCCATTATGAGCCAGCATCCGAACCGGCTGGGCCAACGGCCATTTTGGAAAGGTGTTTGTGCTGTAGCGCTGGTGGTAAACGCAAAGCGAGGTTTCGTAGTCCGGATTGGACAAATCTGGATAAAATTTCTCCAGCGATGACGAGACCAAAAGCCCCTTGTAAACGATCGTCCGGTGCGAAAAAGACGGAATGTAGAAATTCTGGATCTTGTCCGCCGCAGCGATGTCCTCAATCTCGTTTCGAGCCAAAAACAACCGCCGTTCGTAGTCGTCGTCCGTCATCCCCCAGGGCTTCCCGATGAGAACCTGCTCGATCCGAGGAAGGGTGGTTTGGGCTTTTTCGCCCAGAACACGCAAATTGATAGGCACTTCTCGCCAGCCGAAGAGGAAGAGTTCCCGTTTTTCGAGTACTTCTTGAGTGATGGCCTTGGCCCGGGCCTGGGCATAGGCATTGTCATGCGGTAGAAACATCACCCCGATCCCGAGGTCACTCTCCTGGTAAAGGGTGTGTCCCATCCGAAGAACTTCCGGCACAAGGAGTTTATAAGGAATCTGGGTCATGACCCCGGCCCCATCACCGGTCTTGGCATCAGCATCGAGAGCGCCGCGATGCATCAAATTGCAAATCGACCGCAGGCCCATACGAAGGATGCGGTTCGAGCGGCGCCCATTGACCTGCGCGACAAACCCGACCCCGCACGAATCATGTTCGTGGGCGGGATCATAAAGCGATTGGGTGGTTTTGGTGGTTTTCAAAGTGGCTTTTTTCATTGGTCAGGTTTTTTCCGAGATCAGACCTCGGCATCCGGGTCCAGAAAACACATCAGGACGAACGGAGACAATTTTCGTTCCCGCCGCCCCGCCTGTCATTAATTATTTCGCTTCAGGCCTGAATTAATTCAGGGATGAGTCATTTCTTCCGCTTGAACCCATTGGTCAAACTCCTCGGAAGTGAGGTGTCCAAGGGCCAGGGCGGCCTCTTTCAAGCCGGTCCCCTCTTTGTGTGCCTTTTTGGCGATCTCGGCTGCCTTGTCGTAGCCGATATGGGGATTGAGGGCGGTCACGAGCATGAGGGAATCCCTCACATACCCGGCGATCCGCTCCCGATTGGGCTCGATGCCGACGGCACAATGGGCATTGAACGATTCACAGCCATCGGCCAGCAAGCGGACCGAGTTGAGGAAATTAAAGATGATCAGGGGCTTAAAGACATTGAGCTCAAAGTTGCCCTGCGATCCGGCGAAGCCAATGGCGGCATCGTTCCCCATCACTTGAACGGCCACCATGGTAAGCGACTCGCATTGGGTGGGATTCACTTTCCCCGGCATGATGGAAGAACCGGGTTCATTTTCCGGAATGGTCAATTCACCCAATCCGCAACGAGGTCCCGAAGCCAGCCAGCGGATATCGTTAGCGATCTTCATCACGGAACAGGCCAAGCTCTTGAGCGCCCCACTGGCAAACACAAATTCGTTGTGGGCGGAAAGCGCCGCAAATTTGTTCGAGGCCGCCACGAAAGGCAGCCCGGTTTCGGAGGCAATATGCGCCGCCGCCCGGTCGCCAAATTCCGGATGCGAGTTCAACCCGGTGCCCACCGCGGTGCCCCCGATGGCCAAGGCATAGAGGCCGGCAAGCGAGTGCTCGACCCGGACGAGGTCCTGATCAAGCAAAGCGACATAGCCGGAAAATTCCTGTCCGAGGGTCAGAGGGGTGGCATCTTGCAAATGGGTTCGCCCGATTTTGACGATATCGGAAAACTCCCGGGCCTTGGCATCCAAGGTGTCGCGCAGTCCCCGTACGGAGGGCAGGAGACGGGAAACGACTTCGCAAGCCGCCGCAATATTCATGGCGGTGGGAAAAGTGTCGTTGGAAGACTGCGACATGTTGACGTCGTCGTTGGGATGGACGGGTTTTTTTGAACCCAAGACCCCGCCCGCCATCTCGATGGCCCGGTTGGCAATAACCTCATTGGCGTTCATGTTGCTTTGGGTCCCGCTCCCAGTCTGCCAGATCCGGAGCGGAAAATGGTCATTGAGCGTGCCGGCAATGACCTCGTCGGCAGCCTGGGTGATGAGGTCGCATTTGGAGGCCTCCAGCTTGCCCAGGTCCCGATTGGCCATGGCACAAGACTTCTTCAAAATCCCCAGCGCGCGGATCAACTCGGGCGGTTTCACGTCCTCACCAATATCAAAATGGATCAATGAACGCGCGGTTTGCGCGCCCCAATAGCGATCATTGGGCACCGGGATCGGTCCCATGGAGTCGGATTCGACGCGGTTGGTTTCCTGAGCAGTGAGAGTGTCTGAAGTCACGGCTCCACGTTAAAGTGACGATCCGTCAGATGAAAAGCCCCAACTGATTTCTGCGGAGGAATTCCGACGCAAGCCGGGAAAACGGGGCGTCAAAACTCCAAACCCATCCGTCCAGAGTTCATTTTCCTTTTCCCTTCCGAAATGCTTCCAGCCACATTTTGGGTTGCCCGAGGAGCAGAATGACAGCGGTTACCGTCATGGCCATCGCCGCAAAGAGGATGAGGGCCCCTGCGAAGAGGTATTCATACCGCCGAGTTAGATCGCACTCATCGGCCCAGCAAGGCAAACCCGCCGTGAATAGCCATACCGATCAACCCACCGATGATCGTTCCATTCAACCGAATGAATTGGAGGTCGGGCCCTACGGTTCCTTCCAATTTCTCCGCCATTTCTCTGGCATCCCAATTATTGATGGTGGACACCACCAATGCGCGGGCATGAGGGCGGGCGGCCAGCAGGCTCTTAAGGACCTGCTCGCCTAGTTTTGAGCGAGCCAGTGATCGTCAGGAGGCCTTTTCATTGCCGACGTGAATCGACAAAACCGGACCGGGTTTTCCAAAAATTTGACACCGACAGATTATTACAATATCATTACGTTTCCAATCATTTTAACATGAAAACACTACAAGTTCGTCTGCCTGAAGAGTTGCGCCATGAAGCCGATTCGGTTTTGGCGGCCATTGGTCTCGATCTACCCACCGCGGTTCGACTGTATCTGACCAAGATCGTGCAAACACGCAGCATTCCCTTTGCGCTCGACGCGGGTCCGAAAACCGTGGAAGTGATCGCGGTTGACGAGGAAACCCAGGCCCGGATGGACGGCGTGGCGACGGCATGGAAGGCACGCAAGCCCTAAGACCCCAACAAAATGCAGATCGTTCTCTCCCGCCGAATATGCAAACGGGAATTCGGTGGCAAAATTACCGCCGAAGATGTCGCGGTGCTTCGCCGCACGGCCATCCTAACTTTGGCAACTTCGTTGAGCGGATCGGGACTTCCGACCGGGACGCGTTTACTCAAAACCTACGGAACCTCAAAAATGGGTCCAAAACGCGTAATTTATCTCCTTGCCGTAGCTGAGAGTGATTTGTTTCTCCTCTTCTACCGGGGCAAGAATGACCCCATCGGTTCGAATGCAAGCCCGGCAAATCCCAAATTTCGCGCGGAGCTTCAAAAATATCTTACCCTGCTTGAGGAAGATATTTTGGCTGGTGAGGTTGAGACCATTGATTTCGACAGGAAAAACGGCTGATCGAATTCCAAAGACGGCAGGGAAAGCACACACTGCCTCGAATGACGACAAAGACTTTCCGAGAGGGCAACCGGAGCTTTGCGGAGATCTGAGCCACAAGGCGCTGCAACGGATCTGTAAGAACGGCCAGGCTTTCAATCAACGCTCCTGCCGAGCCACAATCAACCCAAAGGCTCACCGGGAGGTTCGCCCTCCCGCTCTACTCGGCTCGGCTTGGCCCGGGGTCCACCCGCTAATTCGTGGTCGCCTCGCTGGGTTCTTCTTCCCGGGAATGGGAAACAAACCCCAACTTCTCGCCATCGCGTTTCACCGTCACGGTGTCGCCAGGCTTGATCAGTCCGCGAAGCAATTCCTCCGCAATGGGATCTTCCATGTGCCGCTCGACCGCACGGCGCATCGGACGGGCTCCGTATTCGGGATCATATCCCTTTTCGATGAGGAACTCCGTGGCAGACGGATCGAGAGTCAGATGGATATTCCGGCTCTTGATTCGCTCGACGACCTTGGCAATTTCGAGGTCCACGATGGTGACCAGATCCGGTTTCGTCAAAGTGTGGAAGACGATGATGTCATCCAAGCGATTGAGGAACTCGGGTTTGAAGACCCGCTTCGTCTCGTCGAGGATCTTGGTCCGCATGGAGTCATGCGAGTGAGCCTCATTGATCGCTCCGAAGCCGAGCGAGGTTTGCTTTTTGATCAACTCCGCCCCCACGTTTGAGGTCATGATGATGATTGTATTCCGGAAATCGATCTTCCGGCCCAGCGAATCCGTGACCGTCCCTTCCTCCAGGATCTGGAGCAAAAGGTGCATCACATCGGGATGCGCTTTTTCGATTTCGTCGAAGAGCACGACTGAATACGGACGCCGGCGCACCGCTTCCGAGAGTTGTCCGCCTTCCTCGTACCCCACATAGCCGGGAGGCGATCCAATCAGCCGGGAGGCCGTGAATTTTTCCATGTATTCCGACATGTCGATTTGGATGAGGGCATCGCTGTCGCCAAAAATAAATTCCGCTAAAGTGCGGGCAAGGAAGGTTTTCCCCACCCCGGTCGGGCCGAGGAAGACAAACGAACCGATGGGGCGACGGGGATCTTTGAGATCTGCCCGCGACCGCCGGAGCGCCTTGCTGATGGCAATGACGGCTTCGTCTTGGCCGATGACCCGGCCCTTCAAATCGTCTTCCATGGCCAGAAGTTTCAGGGTCTCCTTCTGCTCCATCCGGGACAGAGGGACTCCGGTCCACTTGGAAATGACGGCCATGATGTCGTCATCGGTGACCACGACTTCTTTTTCTTCCTTGTTGGTCCGCCATTCGGACAAAATTCCATCGAGCCGGTCTTTAGTCTGTTTCTCACCGTCACGGAGGGAGGCGGCTTTTTCAAAATCCTGCGCCTTAATGGCGACTTCTTTTTCCTCCCGGATCGATTCGATCTCCGCTTCGATCTCCTTCACATTGGGTGGGCGGGTCATGGAGGCGATGCGCGCCCGGGATCCCGCCTCGTCCATCACGTCAATCGCCTTGTCGGGTAGGAAGCGTCCGGTCAAATAGCGATCAGAAAGTTTGGCCGCAGACTCGAGCGCCTCATCGGTGATCCTGGCCTTGTGGTGCGCTTCGTATTTAGGACGAAGTCCCTTGAGGATCAACACCGTCTGTTCGACGCTAGGCGCTTCGACTTTGACGGTTTGAAAACGACGTTCCAAGGCGGAATCTTTCTCAATGTATTTCCGATATTCGTTCAGGGTTGTCGCGCCAATGCACTGCATCTCTCCGCGGGAAAGAGCTGGTTTGATGATATTAGAGGCGTCCATGGCCCCCTCGGCCGAACCCGCCCCGACAATCGTGTGGAGTTCGTCAATAAAGAGAATTACGTTCTTGGCCCGACGAATTTCGTCCATGACCGCTTTGATCCGCTCTTCGAACTGACCTCGGTATTTGGTCCCCGCAACCATCAAAGCGAGATCGAGAGTGATGACCTTTTTGTCGTGGAGAATTTCGGGCACTTCGCCAGCGACAATCTCCTGAGCGAGACCTTCCGCGATGGCGGTTTTGCCCACACCGGCCTCGCCGATGAGCACCGGATTGTTTTTTTTCCGGCGGCAGAGAATTTGGATCACCCGTTCAATCTCGTCAGACCGACCGATCACGGGGTCCAACTCGCCCTTCCGGGCCACTTCCGTCAAATCCCGTCCAAAGGCTCGCAGGGCAGGCGTCTTGCTATCCTTTTTTCCGCCGGCTTCGGTGGGAACGCCTTCGCCATCTTCTTGTCGAGAAAAATTGGGATCGAGTTCCTTAAGGATCTCATTCCGGGTGCGTTCGATATCGACTTCCAGGCTCTTCAAAACCCGGGCCGCGACCCCCTCCCCTTCGCGGAGCAAACCGAGCAGGATGTGTTCGGTGCCCACATAGGAGTGTTGCAATGCCTTGGCTTCCTTCCCGGCGAGGGCAAGGACTTTTTTCACCCGAGGCGTGTACGGAATATTGCCGATCATTTTGGTCTCGGGACCGGTACCCACCTGTTTTTCGACTTCCGTCCGGACGGTCTCCAACTCCAGACCCATCTTTTGGAGGACATTCACAGCCACTCCCTGGCCCAATTTGATCAAACCCAATAAGAGATGTTCGGTTCCCACATAATTGTGATTAAAACGATCTGCCTCTTTACGAGCTAGAGCGAGAACCTGTTGCGCGCGGGGTGTGAAATTATTCATCATTTTTAGGTGTGTCCGAAGTCTTTACCGCAATTTTTGCGAAATCAGGTTCAGGAACGTCCCTTAATTTGGCCCGAATCAGGGCCGCGCGCAAGGAGTCCCTGTCCTCGGCGGTCATTTTTTGCGCTTGAGCGCCTTTTTGCAGATGGGCTGGCTGGGTCTCAATAAAGAGGGCGTCCACCGGGAGGCGATGGGCCTCGGGAAACATTCCCAGATCAACCCCGAGCTTAATCACGGAAAGCAGATTGAGCGCTTCCTTGGAACTGACCGAATGGGCATGGCACATGACGCCATAGGCCCGGCCGATTTGATCCAATAAGGTGATCGCCTTGCGTTCGAGCAAGACGGCGCGGGCATTTTGTTCATGCTCGATCACACTGAGAATGACTTTATTGAGCCGTCCGATGATGTCGGCTTCGGTTTCGCCCAAGGTGGTTTGGTTGGAGACCTGAAAAAGATTCCCCATCGCCTCCGAGCCCTCGCCATGCAATCCCCGCACGGCCAAACCGATCTTATTGACCGAATTGATGATCTTGTTCATTTGATCGCTCATGACCAAGGCGGGCAAATGCAACATGGCCGAGGCCCGCATGCCGGTGCCGACATTGGTCGGACAGGCAGTCAGATAGCCCAGACGGGCGTGAAAGGCAAAGTCGAGCATCGGCTCCAATTCGGTATCGGCCGCATCAATGAGCGCAAAGACATTCTCCAATTGGAGACCGCTGGCAATGGCCTGCATGCGGAGATGGTCTTCTTCATTGATCATGAAGCTCAAGGTCTGGGAGCTATTCATGACCACCGCACTACCGACGCCCTTGGCCGCATGTTCCCGGCTGATGAGATGGCGTTCAACCAGAACTTGTTTCTCCAGCGGCGACAAGGCTTCCAGGTTTTCCGCAATGGGTTCGTCCATCTGGGAAAGATTTTCCACCGCCTCCCGGACAACCTTGAGCACCTCGATCCGCTCGGCTTTTTTCGCCCAGCCGGGAAAAGCTTTCTCCCGCAAGTTGCGGGCCAGGCGTACCCGGCTGCTGACGACAATATTCCGATGCGGGCCATTGCCGCTCAACCATTCTCCGGTGTTGGCGGTGATTCGGTTAATTTTCATACTTGGGATCCGGTTTCGATTTGGCGGATCTGATCACGCAGGTTGGCCGCCTTTTCAAATTCCTCCGCCTTGACCGCCCGATCGAGGCCGGTCTGCAGCGTCTTGAGTCTTTCGGTCTGCACCCTGGTCTCGCGGAAACTCTCAGGCGCCTTGCCAATATGCTCACTGCCTTTGTGGACATTTTTCAGAAGGGGCTCGAGCCCCTCGGTGAAGACGTCGTAGCAGGCACTGCATCCCAGGCGCCCGGCCTTCTTGAATTCGCCTTGGGTGAATCCGCAGACAGAACACTTCAAAACTGTCTCCGTGCGCTCGTATTCCTCGGACTCGCCCATGCCTGGCAAGAGATCGGCCAGCGCAAAGCCGGTCGGGTCATTGATACCCTTTTCCTTGGAACAGCTTTCGCAGAGGTTCACTTTCTGCATTTTGCCGCCCACAATTTGGGTAAGAAAAACCGTCGCGGTTTCCTGCTGGCAGACATCACATTGCATAGTCCTAATAAATCGCTGTACCTGTCTCCTCTGTCAACTTGCGGAATTTCTCCGTCAACCGAAGAGTGATTGGTCCGGGACGGCCATCGCCGATGACCCGGTTATCGAGAAGGACGACGGGGATGATCTCGGCAGCCGTTCCGGTGAGGAAACATTCGTCCGCCGTGTAGATGTCATAACGGGTCATATCCGGCTGTTCCAGGGTAAGTCCCTCGGAGGCCGCGATCTCAAAAACCACCTCGCGGGTGATCCCGGCGAGCGCTCCGGACGAAATCGGCGGGGTGGAGAGACGGCCATTTTTTACCGTAAAAATATTGTCTCCGGTACATTCCGCCACATACCCCTGTTCGTTGAGCATGAGGCCCTCGCCCGCGCCGGCTTGCTGGGACTCAAGTTTGGCGAGAACGTTATTGAGGTAGTTGAGCGATTTGACCATGGGACTGAGAGCTCCATGCGGAATCCGCCGGGTCGCACAGGTAACCACATTCAAGCCGTTGCGATAATTTTCTTCCGGATAAAGGGTGATCGCCGCCGCAATGATGAAGATCGTCGCCTTGGGGCAGAGGGCGGGGTTCAGTCCGAGGTCGCCGCATCCGCGGGTGACCACGAGCCGGACATAGCCGTCCTGGAGTTCATTTTGCCGAATCGTCTCAAGAACCGCCTCGGTCACCCCGGCTTTGTCCATGGGAACGGTCAAACAAATTGCCCGGGCGGAATCGAAAAGCCGTTGGATGTGTGCCTCGAGTTGGAAAACCCGCCCTTGATAAAACCGAATCCCCTCGAAGACGCCATCTCCGTAGAGGAGGCCGTGATCGAAGACCGAGATCTTGGCATTTTCCTTGTCGTAAAATTCTCCGTCCAAATAAATTTTCATAGGGCTCATTGGTTGTCCGTTGTGGGAGCGGGGAAATTACCGTGCAAACATTTTTCCCACAAGTCTTTCACGTCAAGGACACTCATTAAAGGGAGCAGGAGAGGACTCACGCAAAGGTTGGGAAGGATGGAAAGAAGGTCTGCGAGCCGTGCGAACGTCCCAGTGAGCCTTCGGATTGCTCATGGCTTGGGGGGGGAGCGTTGACTCGCCTAGCTGAAAACACTGCTTCAGCGTCCGCTTGACCTCCAAGCGAGGCACCCAAAAAAAGCCCCCTGCCCCGGACAAAAATCCATTGCCCGCCCGGAAGCCCCTCAAACCACGCCTTCAGTCTACTCGGATTGGCATCGGAGCGATGTTCTCCCCAAATAATAATTTTCTTGGCGGCCATTTCCAAAATCCGCTGTTGCTCCACATCGAGTCGGGCTGGAGGATTTAACCAAGTGACCGTACAGGACTGAGAGAATCTATCGTCCGCACGGATCGGCGCTGAGCCAGACAAAACAATCTCGGACGGCAAGGCTTTGCGAATCTCCTCCATGTCCCAGGCCGCCCCAACCGATTCTCGGTTCCGAATCGCCTTCCCATAGGCCTTACCCAAAACTGCTATATCCGGTGCAAAACACCAAACTTTTGGTCTCTCGGTTCCCACCTGAACACCCTCGTCCACCCTAAAAATCTCCACCCGGCTGGTGATCGAGCCATCTTCCCCGGATGATTCAACCACCCGCTCTCCCATGCGGCCAAAGCCGACCAACACACCCAGAGCCACCAGCACCCCAAAAATTCCCGCCATCTGCCGACCTCGGGGCCGAGGCAATCCTGCCGCCCACAACAAAACCAAGAACCCCGCCCCTAGAGCGACCACCGCTCCCCGGGAAGCCGTCATTTCCATCATCCCGGCAAAAACCGCGCTCATAACCAAACAAACCCAAAAGCTGGAGGGCATCAGGCCCTTGATGCCCAAACCCCGATCCTTCATTCCCGGTTCGACGATCAACGCTGAACATTCGATGTTCGACGTTACCCAGCTTCGCTCCGGTTGCCTCCCGACCCAAACCGCTACTGCCAACATGGCAAAAAGTGCCCCCGCCAAGTTTGCGAGGGAAATCGGGGTCAGCCATTTAATATTGATATTTCCTAGGAATACGAAGATGATACCCGAATGCCGCGGTCGATCCGTATCGAATATGAGGAGCGCTATACCATGTGATGGCGCGCGGAAACCGGCGGGGGATCATTGTGAGAGACGACGCAGACCGGGGGACGTTTTTGCGCACATTGGGAGAGGCGTGTGAGCGGACGGGATTTCGAATTCACGCCTATGTGTTGATGGGAAATCACTACCACCTATTGCTGGAAACACCCAAAGCGAATCTGAGTCGGGGAATGGGATGGTTTCAAAATGCCTTCACCCGGAGAATCAATACTAGGCATGCGCTCGGGGGTCACCTCTTCGGAGGACGATACAAAGCAATTTTGGTGGAGCCAGGGAACTGCTTCTCGGCCATTCTTGACTACATCCATTTGAACCCGGTGCGGGCAGGACTGACAAAGGAGAGTGATGGACTCGAGTCTTATCCATGGAGCAGTTTACCGGGGTACCTTCAGGGATCGCGCAAACGGGCACCGTGGTTGGAAACGGAAACGGGCCTTGGAGTTTGTGGCTGTTCGGATACGGCGAAGGAACGAAAAGAGTTTCTCAGAGTACTGGAGAGTCGGGTTGATTGGCAGAAGCCGCGGGAGGCCGGAACAGCTTTCCCCGAAGCGGGTGGGAGAACCCGGCTCAGCGTTCATTCCAGTTTGCGAAGAGGATGGCTATTTGGGTCGCAGGAGTTCCGCGAGGGGCTTGTCAAACTGATGAAACGCCGTGAGATACAAATTGAAAAAGCCAACGGCTACCATGGGCCGCAATTGACCGATCACAGTGAAGAGCGGGCCGTCCGCCTTCTGGCTGCCGGGCTTGAGTATTACAAGGTCGATATAAAGACCCTCAGGAGCGCGAAGAAGGGGGATCAGCGGAAAGGCCTATTGGCGGCATTGATCCAAAGTGAGACGACCATCCCCCAGAGCGGGACAAATCGCCACTGGCGTTCAGGCATCCTGTCGTAAGCCGTCCCCTGAACTCCGCAGCTCGAGCATTGACCACGGCTGCCCTTGCGCTCACGCACTTCCACCC
>Ga0209390_10002489_pt1 | contig 32180 bp, 27 predicted proteins | sample BON01_FD_187212 | JGI IMG/M metagenome (GOLD analysis project Ga0209390, IMG submission 187212) | Freshwater microbial communities from Lake Bonney liftoff mats and glacier meltwater in Antarctica - BON-01 (SPAdes) (version 2) | ecosystem: Environmental > Aquatic > Freshwater > Ice > Glacier...
ATAAACTAAGATTAATACATGTTTATAAAGAAGATGAAAACAAAGTAATTGCCATTATTACTAACCAACTTGACTGGGAATACAATACAATTGCAGAGCTATATAAGAAACGTTGGGATATTGAATTATTTTCTAAAGCTTTAAAACAAAACCTACAAGTAAAAACATTCTGGGGAACCAATGAAAATGCAGTAAAATCACAAATATATGTAGCGCTGATAAATTATCTACTTTTAGAGCTTATCAAGCGAACTATTTCCAAAAAAGTAGTTGCTTTTTCTAATTTGTCAGAAAAAGTGAGATTTTGCTTGTATCACTACCTATCACTAGACTATGTGTGCAATAAAGTCAGAGAAGGTGTTCGTAAAGTGACGATTTCACCACAAAAAGTATTGGTGTTAGAGAGGGACTTATTTTCTGGGTAAAGTGAGCTTTTTAATGTAAAAATTGGGGTAGAAACATGTTTTTTACTTCTTTCTAAAAACTTTCGGACGCTAGTGAAAACTAAAAACAAGTAGCATAGCATTTGTTACTGTAGTTTTTTTGATGAAAAGTAAGCGAAAAAGAAACAATTTATTGCGACTTTATAAGGTTAAATTGGTATATTAGGAATAAGAAAATAATGCTATTTTGTTAGTTCCGTAAAAAGAGATTCTAAATTTTTATTTTTAGCATTTAGTCCTAAAATTTTCACTCCGTTTTGTTGTGCTAAATCGAAAATTTTTGGTCGCATATCTTCATTGGTTTCAAAAGTTAGAAACCAAGTAGTATCAGAATTATTTTTATAGGAAATTAAATTTGGTAGTTTTTGAATTAATTGTTCCTCCACATTTCTATCAAAAGTTACTTCAATAATTTGTTGCGTGTTGCTTTGTAAATCTTTCAGTTTTTTATTAATCAGTATTTCTCCTTTTTTGATAATTAAAACCCTGTCGCAAACTGCTTCCACTTCTTGCATAATGTGAGAAGAAAATAACACTGTTTTTTCTTTTCCTAATTCTTTTATTAATTGCCTAATTTCTACCAATTGATTTGGATCTAAACCCGTAGTTGGTTCATCTAAAATTAAAACTTCAGGATTATGTAAAATTGCTGCTGCTAAACCTACTCTTTGCTTGTATCCTTTAGATAATTGATTAATTTGTTTGTGAGCTTCTGATGATAAACCCACTTTTTCAATTACTTTATCGACTTCAGATTTATCAATTTTTCTGATGGATGCTTGAAATTGCAAATATTCTTTTACATATAAATCAACATACAACGGATTCTGCTCGGGTAAATAACCGATTTGTTTTTGGGCTTCTATTGGGTTCATTAAAACATCAACATTATTTACAGAAATTGCACCTTCTGTGGGTTTTAAAAAGCCTGTTAAAATTTTCATTAAGGTTGATTTCCCTGCTCCATTGGGTCCAAGAAAGCCTATAATTTCTCCTTTTTTTGCAGAAAAAGAAACATTATTTAATACTTTTTGATTTCCGTAATGTTTAGAAACCGATGTAACTTCTATACTCATAAAAAATAAATAATTTTAATTTTAATTTGAAACGTAATTTTATCAATAGTAGTGTATCTAATACTCTTATTTAATAATTAGCTTTTTTGTAGTTTGAACGCTTCCATTTGTAACTCTTAATAAATATAAACCTGCAGAAGCTTTATCAAAAGAAATTCTTTCTGAAAAATTAGCAGAAGTGTTGTAATAATTCTTCTTACCAACTAATATTCCTCGAATATCAAATAATTGAACGGAAACTTTATCGTTAGTAATGACGTCAAATTGTAAATTGAAATCGCCTTTTGTTGGGTTTGGAAATAATTTGAATCCGCTAAAAGATACATCATCAATAGATGCAGTGTTGTCTAAAACAATTATTGTGTAATCTTCTACTTCTGCGTCTGCTCCATTTTCACAAGAAGTAGGCATACCATCTGCTGCATATTTTGTAGTAACTCGCATAATTGTATTTCCTAAATTGGCTGTAACTGGGACTTTTATCGCTAATGGACTTTTAAAAGTGGGTCCATCGCTGGTACCAAACGCAGTTCCTAAATCATACTGTTCTCCGGCATCGTCAAAATTACAATTCTGATTCCAATCTATCCAAACCAATGTTCGTGTTGTGTATGAACTAATTGAATCGTTTGCAGTATTAACATTTACAGTTAAATTATGAGAAGAATCTCTTTTTACACTTGTACTTATTGCCGTATAATCGCTATAACCACTTGGTTTTCCAGAAGCATTATTTATCGTATTAAAATTAACCACTGTGGTACTTGTATCAAAATCTATATTTGCAACAGAGTTACAAATAGTACAAACTTGTGTGGTAAAATTAAAAACATCAGAAAAAACACCTTCGCCACAACTATTTTTAGGTTTTACGCGCCAATAATATGTAGTGGTTTCGTTTAAAGTAGTTGTTTTAAAATTTGTATTATTTGATGTTCCAACACTTACAATATTTGTAAAAGTAGCATCAGTAGCCACTTCAATATCATAAGAAGCGGCGTTTGAATTTGCATTCCAATCTAAAGTAGGCGTTAAAGAAGCATCTGTTGAATTATTTAAAGGTGTTGCCAATGTTTGAGCGCTAAAAACATCAGAAAAAACTTTTAGATCTACAGTAATATTTTGCGTAATAGAACTCGATATGGCTGAAATATTTACCGGGTACGTTTGTGCGATTGCTTCATTTACATTGCTAATTTTCATAACCACTGTTCCATTGGCATTTATAGAATTTGGAGTAAAAGTAACAGTAGAATTTACAGGTTCCCCAGAAACTGAAAAAGTAACATTTTCTGAAAATCCATTTACAAAAGTTAAATCTAAATTATACGAAACCGTATCTCCTCCAGTATTACAAACTGCACCAACTCCTGATTTATTTTCAACAATAAAAGTGGGTGTCATTGAATTAATTGTAAAATCTACATTGTTTACATCATAAAAAATATTGTCGGCAGCTTCTACTATAATTCTGGCGTTTGTGGTTGCATTATCTGGCACAATAAAACTATGTTCCCCATCATTTGTTATGCCAGAAGCGAGTACAAATGGAAATGTAATTCCGCCATCTGTAGACAATTTAATATTAACTCGTTGACAATTAATTGGCGATTTATTAGTGTCGCCAACAGCCCAAGTTATGGTTTGTGTACTTCCAGTATTCCATGTTAAGGTTTCGTTTTGAGAAGTAATTAAAAAAGGATCTGAATTAACAACAGAAATCGTTACCAAATCTTTTGCGGTTCTCCCACCTCCTGCATAATTATCTCTAACCAATAACGAAAATTTTAAATCTCTAGCCACAGAAGGAATAACTTCCCAAGTGGATGCAGTATTTCCGCCAATTACAGTTGCTAAAGTGGGCATATATCTATTTGGAGATAGTGATGATGGTAAAGATTGAAACATTGCGCCTCCTGTATTTGTTGACGCTGGCGGAATTGTAAAATCGACTTGATTGTCTATTTGTTCCCAATTATACGTAAGTAAATTCCCAGCATCAACATCTGTGCCTAAACCTTTTAAAACAAATGGAGTAGATTTTGGTATGGAATAATCCAAACCTGCATTTGCGGTTGGTGCACTATTGCCTGTTGGCGTTGTTGTAGCACAATTTGCAGTGTTTTGAATGATATTCCACATTTCTGTGATACTTACACTATGAAAATTTTCATTGCTTTTATTTTGAACGTTTTGTGGTGAACAAATACCTGCGTAAGCCATAATAGATGATCCACTTCCTGGTTCTACAGCGGTTGGATTATTTCTATTTCCGCCAGCACAATTAGATTCTGTTCCGTTAAAAGTATGATTTGCACCAAATTGATGCCCAATTTCATGCGCAACATAATCAATATCAAAAGCATCGCCAAAAGGCGAATTTGTACCTGTAACACCTTTTCCTTTTTGGCCTGTTATACAAACAACTCCTAAACCAGCTAAACCACCAGCGCCTGTGCTAAATGTGTGACCAATATCATAATTACTATCTCCAATTTCAGTATCAAATAACAATTGAGATTCATCAATTAAAGCACCAGCATCATCATTCGTTAAATTATCCGTATTTGGATCTAAAAAAATTAATTTATCATTATCATTTACCAAAACTAATTTCACAGATAAATCTCTTTCAAAAATGCCATTAACTCTATTAATTGTAGTATTCATTGCAGAGGTTACTGCTGCTTTTTTAACCGCTACTGTTGCACCAACAGGAATACCTAATCTTGTTAATTGAAATTGCGAATACTCTCCGGTTCCAGCTAAGGCTAAATCGTATGTTCTTAACAAATCGTCGTTTATATTTTGATTTTTTGAAGCAACTGTAGCTTTAAATTCTTTTACTTCACAACTAAAATCATCATTTTCCTTTTCTAAATCGGTTCTTTTATAAGCTATAAACGTTTTGTTATCCTTTGTATAAGAATCTACATAATAGGTTGATTTTCCTGCTTCATAAATAGCAAAATGCAAACCATCTAAGCCGCTTGTAAAACTTGTTTTTATTGATGAATCGTCAACTTGAGTTCCTTTAAAGGATTTTATTTCTGGAAATTTCTGAGCTAATTCTTTTGAGAAATTGGATGTTTCTTCTATGTAGAATTTTTTAACTCCGTTAAGCGTTGGAATCTCAATAATTTCTTTCTTACTTTTTTTAACTACGGCTATTTTAGATTTGAAATCAGTAAACTCTAACGAATAAATATCATACTTTTTAGGCATTTCATTTCTAACCATTAACTCTTTTTGTAGAATAGTTTGTGCCTTATTAGAAGACAAAGTCCATTGTTTTTTCTGCCCAAATATAACTATGGTTGAAAAACAGAATAAAGTAACTAAACATCTTTTTATCATGCCTATAAAATATAAAATTATTTTTAATGAAATATCAATTGCAAATCATTGTTGTCCGATTAAAACTATTTCAATTTCAATAACATCAATAAATAGTGCAGTTTAACGTTGTTTTTAAATATTAGTTTGAATTTATAGTTCACTTTAAAAAGACAATTAAATGCAATTTCTATTTTAAAAAACCGTTGTTTTTCACATAGTTAGAATCAAGTCTTGTTTCTTGACTCTAAAAGTGAAACGGTCTTGATTCTTTTATCGGACAATAATGATTTCAAATATAATGATTTATTTACCTTTGTTGTGGAAATGATAAACAGAAACTTACAGGTACAAGATTTAAAAGTTAAAGATTATAAAGAAACGTGGGATTATCAAACCAAATTATTACAACAAATTGTTGATGTTAAAATCAATAATAGAAGAAATGGTTTAACAGATGTTACCCGAAATTATTTTTTATTTGTTGAGCATCCGCATGTGTATACGCTAGGTAAAAGTGGCGATTTAACGAACTTATTGCTGAATGAAGCGCAACTAAAAGAAAAAAACGCAACTTTTTATAAAATTAATCGTGGTGGTGATATTACCTATCACGGTCCTGGACAAATTGTAGGATATCCTATTTTAGATTTAGAAAACTTTTTTACAGATATCCATAAATATTTGCGTTTGTTAGAAGAAACAATAATTTTAACTATTGCAGAATACGGACTAAAAGGACTAAGAAGCAAAGGTGAAACTGGAGTTTGGTTAGATGTTGGAACACCCTTTGCACGTAAAATTTGTGCCATGGGAATCCGTTCTTCTCGCTGGGTTACCATGCACGGTTTTGCTTTAAACGCAAATGTAGACTTGGGTTATTTTGACAATATTATTCCATGCGGAATTCGGGGAAAAGCCGTAACTTCTATGGAACTTGAATTGGGCAAGAAAGTGGATGAAAATAAATTAAAAGCAACAATTTTAAAACACTTTAAAGTACTTTTTGAGGTTGATGCCATTATTAACTAAATTTATTTTAATCAATAAATAAATTCGTTAACGTCATTGCGATTTCGATAGTTTTCGGAAGAAGCAATCTTTATTAGAGTTGAGATTGCCGGGTCCTTCGTCCTCGCAATGATCTGTGTTAAAAACCTATTTTTCTTCGTTAAAAAACACTTTGTAATAAAACATTTTTTTCTCTTCATCATATCCTTTTTCTAAATACTCTGATGCGGCATCTGGTGCATCAACATCTAGATTTATTTGAATATTTGTATCTAGTTTTATTAACGTTTTTAGTTTTGTTTTCTCTTTCTTTAAAACAACATCAGATACGTCAAAATTATTTCTAATCAACACATCATTTAATTGTTCGTAGTGCTTTTTATAATCTTCAAATAACGATTTATGTTTTTCTTCTCCAAAAATCTCTTCTTTAAATTCGTTATAATCTACCGCTTCATGTTCTTTAAAATAATCTACCGTATTTGCTAAAAAATTACCTTGTTCTTTTTTACCAAATTCTGGTTTTAAAACATCTTCAGAAAACTCTTTGCACAACTCCAAATAACTTTGCGTATGCGAATTAAAATCATCTGCTAACTTTACGCTTAAAAAGTTTTTAACCCAATACTGCGCATCATAATTGTTGTTATCTACAGATAAAACTACTGTTCCTTCTGCATCAGAAGTATTTAAAATTAAACACCCTTTATCAATTCTTTTTGTACTAATTCCTTGCTGCACAACCACATCAAAACTTTGATTATCATCTAAATAACTTTGAAAAAAGTTAACCTTATTTTCGATTTTAAAAATTCCGATTGCTTCTGTTAACACATCTTTATATTCAATACCTTCAATAAAAACAACAAGTACGTCACCTGTTTTTATTTGAGCCGAATTAGATTGTTCAAACAAATGTGTTACAATATTTTTAGAATAATCTACAAATGAATTTTCATCAGCAAAAACTTCTGAAGCAAATTTATTCAACTCATTTAAACGTACATCTTGATGATTAGTGAAGCGATAACTTTGCGTTAAATTAATAAATGGTTTCAATAAAAAAGAACTCATTAAATCATAACTTTCTTGGTCAAATCTTATCAGATTTTCCGAAAAAGCGTTTTGACCGCTATTAAATTTATTAGCAACTTTATGTAAAATACATTTGGTAATTTCTGCACGCGTTTTCTTAATCATTTGTAAATTTTAGGACTGTAAAAATAGAAAAAGTTTATGTGTTAATTGAATAGAAATGATAAATCTGAAAAAATAAAAATAAGACATAGATTTCACAGATTTCCACGGATAAAACGACCAAAATTAAAAAGATTATAAAATTAGTTTTATCTGCTCTGGCAACAATCGAAAAGACTTTCTGTGATACTTTGTAATCCCGAATTCACGAATCCCTTCTCTGTGTTCTTTTGTTGGATAGCCTTTATTTTTCTTCCAATTATAATCAGGATATGCTGCATCAATTTTCTCCATGAATTCATCTCTATACGTTTTTGCCAAAATAGAAGCGGCAGCGATACTTAAGAATTTAGAATCGCCTTTTACTATTGTTTGATGCGGAATATCTTTGTACGTTTTAAATTTATTTCCATCAACAATAATAAACTCGGGTTTAATTTTTAGCTTACCAATCGCTTTGTGCATTGCTAAAATGGAAGCTTGTAAAATATTTATTTTGTCAATCTTTTTTTCATCAATAAAAGCAACTGCAAAAGCAATGGCGTTTTCTTCAATTATTGGTCTTAATAATTGTCTCTTTTTTTCTGATAATTGTTTGGAATCATTCAGAAAAGGATGATTAAAGTTGTTGGGTAAAATTACAGCAGCTGCAACAACTGGACCAGCCAAGCAACCTCTACCCGCTTCATCAGTTCCTGCTTCCAATACATTTCCACTATAATTTATGCTCAACATTTTACAAAGAAAAGAATTTTAATTCTCATTTTTACTTCGGATGAATTTTGATTTTAATTTAAAATAAGTTTCAACTAAAAAAGTACTTTTCACAATTAACAGTTTTATGAAGATTTACCACTTAATTTTTACGTTTAATTATTTTACATTTGCCCTAAATTAATTTTTGATGACTAAAAAAATATTAATTCTTTTCTTAATTGCGTTATTTTCTTTTAATTTAAGCTACGCGCAAAGAAAATTAGGAGTAGGTGCAAAAAATATAGTCAAAGATGATTTGGAATTAAATGATTCGATTTTTCAAGGTGAAAAACAAATAAAATTAAGCGGTAAAACGAAATATACAGATTACAAAATTATTTCACACCATAGAGATACAACAGTTGTAGATACTACATTATCCATAAAAAAAGAATACAAATTCAATTTTTTAAGAAAGGACAATTTTGAGTTGCTTGAATTCCACAATCAAGGACAAACTTTTAATAATTTAGGATACTCTTTTAATGAAAATAATTTGTTTCCAGATATTGGTTATCGCGCCAAACAATTCTCTTCTTATGATATTGAAGACATAAAATACTACCAGGTTCCCACGCCAACATCAGAAATTTTATACAGATCGGGAATAGAACAAGGGCAAGTTTTGGAATCATTTTTTACCGCTAATATTTCTAAAAGATTAAACTTTTCGTTTTCTTACAAAGGCATTCGTTCTTTAGGTCAATACAGGCAAGCTTTAATAAGTCAAGGAAATTTTAGAGTAACAATGCACTACACCACTAAAGAAAATCAATATTCTTTTAGAACTCATTATGTAACGCAAGATTTATTTAGCCAAGAAAGTGGCGGATTAACGCCAGAAAGTTTGGCTAATTTTATTTCTGACGATGTTGATTTTCAAGATCGTGGTCGTTTGGATGTTAATTTAAATGATACAGAAAATAATTTTAACGTGACTCGTTTTTATTTTGAACACGATTACAAAATATTTTCCTCAAAGGATTCCATCAGCGATACCGATTTTACAAATTTAAAAATTGGTCATATTTTATCTACAGAAACAAAAGAATATAATTTTATTCAAACAAGTATTACAGAAAGTTTTTTTGGAAATGCAAGCGCTTCTGGAGCGGTTAAAGATAAAGTTGAGTATGTTTTAACTAATAATCAAGCTTTTTTAGAATTCAATTCTAAATATGTTTTAGGAACGTTTAAAGTAAAAACTAATTACACCAATTACAACTATGGTTATAATGCAATTCTTAATGGAAATAGTGGCTTTAACACTTCACGATTAAGAGGAAATGCAGTTTCTGTTGGCGCAGATTGGCAAGCAAAATTGGGGATTTTTAATTTAAACGCAGAAGCAAATCTTACGCCTGGAAGTAGCAGATTAGCTGGTAATTATTTAAAAGGAGAAGCCTTTTTTGAAAAAGATAGTATTTTTAAAGTTTCTGGAAGTTTATTGATTAGCTCCAAATCACCAAACTTTAATTTTCAATACCATCAAAGTAGGTATGACGATTATAATTGGGAAAATAATTTGAAACAAGAAAACACTAGAGATTTAGGTTTTGCTTTAGCATCTAAATGGCTAAACACGTCGCTGAACTTTACAAATATCGATAATTATACATTTTTCGATGAAAATAGTCAACCGCAACAATTCGGGAATCAAATTACTTATTTAAAAGCAAAAGTAAATCGTGAATTTACTTTCGGGAAATTTGCGTTGGATAATACGTTAATGTATCAAAATGTGAGTAGCGGAAGTTCAGTTTTTAAAGTTCCTGATTTTGTGACAAGAAACACCATTTATTATTCTGATTATTGGTTTAAAGGCAAGCCGATGAAAGTAAATATTGGTGTAACGTTTAAGTACTTTACAGATTACGAAGCAAATGCATACGATCCTTTGTTGGGCGAATTTACACTCCAAAACGCAACAGATATTGGATACCCAACTTTTGATGTTTTCTTTAACGCACAAGTGCGTAGAACTCGTTTATTTTTAAAGATTGAAAATGTAACATCAGATTTCTCTAAAAAGAATTATTTTTCTGCACCAAATTATCCGTACAGAGATTTTGCAATTCGTTTTGGATTGGTTTGGAATTGGTTTATATAGGCCCATCCTAAATCCTTCCCGAGGGGAAGGACTTTTAGCTTGTTTGGAGATATTACTTTTTAAAAAAATCTGACTGTTGGTTCGGGTGATTTTTCTGACAGAAGAAGAAAAATTGTATCGAAAACAGATAATATTTAGCAAAAAATGAAAAATCAACTTAAAAACAATTGGAAACTCTTTTTAATTGCGAGTTTAACTTTAGGTTTAGCGCCTTTTAATCCGCCACATATTTGGGGTAAAATGCAATGGATTTTAGGCGGAAATGCTTTTTCTAAAGAAAACGGAATGAAATTAGAGGATTGGTTCGATGTTTTATTGCACGGTTTACCATGGGTTTTATTGTTGATTTCTATTGTTCTAAATCTTTTTTCATCAAAAGAAAAATCGCAACTAAAATAGTTTCTTCATTTTACTTTATGTAGCTGGACCTGATTTAAAAATTTTCAAAAGAGTTATCATAAAAACACAAAAAACTACCCAAATAAAACCCGCTATAAAACCACCTACAATATCCGAAGGGAAGTGTACTCCTAAATAAATTCTACTAATTCCAATACTTAAAATAAGAAAAATGAGTAATAAAATTAATCCGAATTTTAATAATTTATTTATTTTGAATGTGAAAAATAAATAAATTAAAAAACCATAAAAAGCCATTGCTGTCATTGCATGACCGCTTGGGTAACTCAATGTTTCTGCTGTAACTAAATGCTCATGACTTGGTCTTGCTCTGTTGATTACTTGTTTCAAAATTAAATTAGAACTTAATGCCAAAAGCAATATTAATGCTAATTGACCAACATATTTCCAACTTTTAAAGAACAAATAAAAGAGTAATGCGCATGTTAAAAAAATAATTAAATATCCCCAAACATCTCCAACATGTGTTGCAAATACAAAATACTTTGTTAAAAAAGGTGATCTAAACGACGTGATATATTCACTAGTTTTGATGTCAAAATTCGTTAGTACATCTGTATTTAAATTCCCTGTAAGTTCTATAAAAATACTTGTTCCAAAAACAACAAGTAACAGCGTAATAAAAGTTACAATAAAATAAGGTAATTTACTATCGTACTTTTTAAATTTTTGTGCTAAAAATTCTTTTAGTTTTTCTATAAACATCTTTAGTTCTTTACGCATGTTGTACTATTAAGAAATCACATTATATTTATAATGTAAAAAACAAATCTAAAAAGAATTTTAGTACTATTCTTTTTAGATTTGTTTTTTTTAAATTTAAAAAAAACTGATAGCTTAATAAATGTAGTTATCCAGCTACATTATTTGGATTATATCCTAAATAAGGAACGTTTCTTTCTGTAAATTTTATCCCGTTTTCTTCTAATTCTTTTAAAATAGGTTTATAAACTTCTTTGGAAATTGGTATTTGAACACCTGGTGTTTTAATTTCACCTTTTAAAATTTTTAAAGTCGCAATGGCAACTGGCAAACCAACAGTTTTTGCCATAGCTGTGTAGCGTTGATTTTCTCCTTTTACAACCAAACTACTTTCAATCTGCTCCTTTTTTCCGTTAAGCTCATACCCAAAAATATGCTGCATTATGATCATATCTTTATCATCTTCTTGCAAAGTCCAAGAGTCTTCTAATATTTTTTGAAGCATTTGTGCCGGACTAGCATTTTTAATTCCGATTATTTTTTTTCCATTAAATATATCTAACTCTTCTAATTTTTCCCAAATTAAATCGTCTTGATCTATTTTTAAATATGAACGGAGTTTTAATTCCACAGAATCTGATGGAGAATATGCCAAAAATAAGTTCACAAAATCTCTGTAACTCATGTTTTCTGAATTTGCAATCGTGTAAGAATCATCTGTCATTCCTAATTGAACAAAAATATTCCATGCTCTAGAAAAACCAACTTTTCTAATAGTACCTCGATACATTGTTGGTATGGCTTCTAATCCATAAACACTTCTATATTTTAAGGAATCTCTGTTTGCGTATGCCTCAAATTTACCACTTCCGTTTATGGTTAAAAATTCTGTTCTTCTAAATAATTTATGGTACGGAATGTATTTGTAAGTTCCTTCTTGTATAAACATTGCAGCACCGCCTTGCCCAGCTAAAACTACGTTTCTAGGATTCCAAGTAAATTTATAATTCCATAAATTGGTATCGCTTTCTGGTGCAACTAATCCGCCAGTAAAAGATTCAAAAAGCAACATTTTACCGCCTTTTGCTTTAATTTTATCAATTATTTTCATGGCGCTCATGTGATCAATTCCTGGATCTACGCCAATTTCATTCATAAAAACCAAACCATTTTCTTTCACTTCGTTATCCAAAGCATTCATTTCATCAGAAACATAAGAAGCAGTTACTAGATTTTTTTTATAGATAATGCAGTCTTTTGCAACTTCTATATGGAATCTTGCTGGTAACATTGAAATTACAATTGTAGCATTTTTAATAGCGTTATTGCGTTCTTCCTTGTTAAAAACATCTAATTTAAGAGTAGATGCATTTTTATGATTACCAATTAGTTTTTCGGCATATTCTGTAGAAATATCTCCAATTGTAAGTTTTAAGTTCTCTTCTTCAGATTTTTCAAGTAGATATTTAATTAATGATGAGCTCGATTTTCCTGCGCCAATAATAAGAATGTTTTTCATAAAATAAATAGGTATTTTTGTGATGTACTAAAGTACATTTTTATTTTTTAAATGTTTAATATTAAACAAAAACCTTCAAATATGTTTAAAAATCTTATCGTCACGTCTTTATTAGGAGTAATAGCAATTATTTTAGGTGCTTTTGGAGCGCATACTTTAAAAGACACGTTGACTATTGATCAATTATTGAGTTTTGAAACTGGCGTAAGGTATCAAATGTATCATGTTATTGTTTTGTTGTTTGTAAACGGATTTAATTTTTTATCCGAAGAACAAAAAAACGGAATTAGCTATTTTTTCTTTGCAGGAATCTTATTTTTTTCAGGATCAATATATCTTATTCAGCTTGCAAAAATCCCTGCTAAATCTATTTGGTTCATAACCCCTTTGGGTGGATTATTTTTTATTATAGGCTGGAGTTTGCTGTTTGCTATTTTCATAAAAAAGAGTCTTCAGAAATCATAATTAAATAAAATTTAGTTTAAAAATGAAGCTGTTTAAAATAATTATGTAATTTTGCACTATATTTTAAACACAAAAATATCGGTATTATGAATCAAGTTTCGAAAACGATTTCGTTGGAAAATTTAAAGATTAAAAACGCCACTATACATTACCAACTTACTGCGGCACAATTACATGAAATATCAATCAAAAAAAAACTAGGCAGAGAAGCTTCTTCTGGCGCTTTAGCTGTTGACACAGGAGGGTTTACTGGACGTTCACCGCAAGACAGATTTATTGTTCAAGATGATGTGACAAAAGATGAAGTTTGGTGGAGTAAAATAAATTTACCTTTCGATTCTAACAAGTTTGATAAATTGTATGATAAAGTGACCGATTATTTATCAAACAAAGAAATTTACGTGCGCGATAGTTATGCTTGCGCAGATGAAAAATACAAGTTAAATATTAGGATTGTAACAGAATTTCCATGGAGCAATCAATTTGCTTACAACATGTTTTTACGTCCAACAGAAGAAGAATTAGTAAATTTTTCTCCAGAATGGACAATTATAAATGCACCAACGTTTATGGCAGATCCAGAAGTTGATGGAACACGACAACATAACTTTGTCATTTTAAATTTCACTAGAAAAATTGCATTAATTGGCGGAACTGGTTATACAGGAGAAATTAAAAAAGGAATTTTTTCTGCGTTAAATTTTATACTTCCAGTTTATAAAAACACATTACCAATGCATTGTTCAGCAAACGTTGGTAAAAAAGGAGATACTGCTATTTTCTTCGGATTATCTGGAACAGGAAAAACAACATTATCTACAGATCCAAACAGAAGTTTAATTGGTGATGATGAGCATGGTTGGACGGCAGAAAATACCATTTTTAATTTTGAAGGTGGTTGTTATGCAAAAGTGATTAATTTATCTCAAGTACAAGAGCCAGAAATATTTGCTGCTATTAAAAAAGGAGCAATTTTAGAAAACATAGTGATGGATGAAAATGGAGTTGTTGATTTTGAAGACACTTCCATTACACAAAATACACGAGTTAGTTACCCAATTTATCATATTGATAATATTAGAAAACCATCCACAGGAAAAAACCCGAAGAATATTTTCTTTTTAACGGCAGATGCTTTTGGTGTTTTACCTCCAATTTCTAAATTAACGCCAAGTCAAGCGGCTTACCATTTTATATCTGGATACACAGCAAAAGTTGCAGGAACAGAAGCTGGCGTTACAGAGCCAGTTCCTAATTTTTCTGCTTGTTTTGGAGCACCTTTTATGCCTTTACATCCTGCAAAATATGCAGAAATGTTAAGCGAAAAAATGAAAGAAGCAGGTGTAAAAGTTTGGCTTGTAAATACTGGTTGGTCTGGTGGCCAATACGGTGTTGGAAAAAGAATTGCTTTGAAGTATACAAGAGCAATGATTACGGCTGTTTTAAATGGCGATTTGGGCGATTATACCTATGAAGATTATCATATCCATTCTGTATTCGGGGTAGCACAACCAAGAATTTGTCCTGGAGTTCCAAGTTCTGTTTTAAGTCCAAGAACTACTTGGAATAATGATGAAGATTATTACAATACTGCTTTTAAATTATCTAACGCTTTTAGAAATAATTTTAAGCAATATGAAGAATTTGCAAATGAAGAAATTCGCAGAGGTGGTCCACAGCGATACGCATTATAAATAAGTAATACAATGAAATTAAAAAGCATCTTTTTTTACTAAAAGATGCTTTTTTTATTAAAAATTATTAAAACACAAATAGGAATATTGATGTTCTATTCAAAAACCAAATAGAAATACTAACGTTCTGTTAAATGTAAGTATATTTAGGCTTTATTAGGTTTTTGAGATAAAAATATACGTTAATGAGTTAACGAAATGGACTTTTTTTATGCAACTTTGTAATTCAAATTAATGAAAAATAAAATTTAGAAATTATGAGTAACGGAAGCAACGCAATATTTGGTTTATTAACTGGAGCAGCAATAGGAGCAGTATTAGGTATTTTATTTGCACCAGATAAAGGAATCGTAACAAGACAAAGAATTGCTGAAGAAGCAATTAATGCAAAAGATAAACTAGCAGAATCTGCTGGTGAATTAAAAACAAGAGTAACTTCTTCTGCAGTGAACAGTAAAGATACTTTAGAGAATCAAGTTGAATCAATTGTATCTAACGCAAGTCATAAAGCAGATGATGTAATTTCAACTTTAGAAGCAAAATTAAAAGAGCTTAAAGAAAAGAATAAGAAATTACAAAAATCGTAATCAACTACTATGTTTGAAACTTTAAATAATGCTGCTGATAAAGGAGCTGAATCTGGAAAAAAATACATTGAATCGTCATACAAACATGCGAAACTAAAGATTTTTCAGCAATTAACAGTTTCAGTTGGTATGGTTGCAAAAATAGTTTTAATTGGTGGATTAATATCTACTGGACTTATTTTTTTAGCTGTAGCCGCTGCGATAGCAATTGGCCACCATTTAGATAATGTTATGTTAGGATATTTAATAGTTGGTGGATTATTTTTTGTTTTGGCGTTAATTATATTCGCTTTAAAAAAATCCATTGAAAAGGTAATTATAGTAAAAATCTCGAAGAAATTTTTCGACTAAAATCATTGTTATTATGAGAATTTACCAAAGTTATGATGAGATAGAAAAAGAATTAAAGCTTTTAGATTTGCAAAAAAAAGTAGCTTATGAAGAATTGGTTGGTGTAAAACGTGATCTTGAAGAGTACACAAAACCAATAACGTGGGTTTCATCTTTATTTAAGTTAGGAAGCAAATATGGCTTACTTCTTTTAGTTAAGAAAATGTTTAAATAGAAAATCAATTTCACATTTACAAAAACCTCAATTTTATTGAGGTTTTTTTTATAGCATAACCAAATTAATTAATTTTTTCTTAAACTGATTTGGAGTCACTCCAAATTTTTCTCTAAAAATCTTCGAAAAGTAGCTTCTACTTGTAAAACCGATCGTATAAACAATTTGAGAAATGTTCAAATCAGAATTACTTAGTAAGTCTCTTGCTACTTCTAATCTTATATTCCTAATATATTCTGTAACAGTTCTATTATACAAAAACTTAAAACCATCTTGTAATTTAGCTTGAGACAAACCTGTTTGAGTAGATAACTGATCTAAAGAATAATTTAAAGAAGGTGATTCTACAATTTCTGTAGCTATGTTTCTTACTATTTTTAATTCGCTCGTAATTAAAGAAGTTGGTAATGGCACTCCTTTTAATAACCTATTGTGCTGCTGAATATGGATTGATAAAATTTCATAAACTTTAGCCTCCATCCTTAAAATCCGTAACATTCCTTTGCCTTTTACTTTTCGTAAACTCCTAACTAAATCTGCCATTTTAAGATTTAATTGTCCAAAATGTGCAAATTGATTTTGCTGATCTTCATCTACAAAAACTTCATATAAACTTTTATTAAGCGTGGATACGTTTGTAGTCCTTTTTTTAAGAAATTTTTTTCTTACAATCTGAATTACATTTATTTCCATTTTTTCGTTTTTTGGAAAATGGATATAATTATAGTTTCCACATTTATTCGTAAAAATTAAAGATTGAAACTGTTCAATTGTTTTTTCTTTTTCATCAACACCAAAACGGTGCTTAAAATCACCATTTAAAGAATACACAAAACGCACAGGGTTAAATTCTTTGTTGGCTTTAATTTTTAATATTAATTCTTTATTAAAAGTAGCATCTATTTCCATTAAATTCACACCCCAATCAAAAGGAATAAATCGTATACTGCCAGTAGCAAATTCATTGTCTATAACTAATTTACACTCACTCCATTTTTCAACAATTTTCCCGCCTAAAGCGACTTGCATTTGCTTTAAAATATCTTTGGAATTATTAGGAATTATTTCTACTTCGATCATGTGGGAATTAGTTTTCTATTTTATTTTAGGTATAAAACGACAAACATAAAGATAATGTATTTTTCAATTTAAAAAAATACTTTTTTAATAACTATGAAAAATAGAAAATTAAAATATTGATTTATTAAAAAACAAGCTGGACTAATAAGACACTATTTTATTTTCTGATTAACCATGATCTCTTTTTAATTCAACTTAAAATTAATTTGTTGCTTCTCTAAAGCCAATAAAAATTCTTGAGATATCTTAACTTTCGTATTTCTACTTGGTAATTTAATTTCAATCTTTTCTTTTTCATCCCAGATTCTAAAATATAATTGTTGTGTTCCACCACTTGTTTTTAAAAGCGATTCTAAATTATTTACGGCAGCTTCATTTATTTCTTGCAAAGCCATATTAATCGTGATTTTTTTACACATTACATCCATCACATCGTGGAGAATTTTACAATCTGTGAATTTAATTCTTGCATCACTTTTAACTCCATCTTTGTTTGTCCAGCCAGGTTGAACTGTAATTTTCATAAACAAAAACTGATTCATTGAAAGAAAATGTTTGAATTTTAAATAATCTTCTCCAAAAATTCGGAACTCATAACTCTCATTATAATCTTCCATTGTAAACATTCCCCAACCTTTTCCTGCTTTAGAAACCCGATGCTGCACATCCGTTAAAATACCTGCAAAAGCAATACTTACGCCCTCATGCTGATTCAAATCTTCCTTAAAAAACGATAAATTACCATTACAAAATTTCAATTCATTTTTAAAATCATCCAACGGATGCGCAGAAATATAAATTCCGATTACTTCTTTTTCTTTGGCTAATAATTGCATGTTTCCCCAAGTTTCACAATCTGGGATAATTGGTTCTGGTAATTCTGTATCTGCACTTTCACCAAACATAGAAATTTGTGAAGAGTTTTTATTTTCCTGATATTTATTTCCATAACGCAGTGCACGCTCTAAAAAAGTCTGACTTTTTTCATCCTCAACATAATATTGCGCTCTGTGCGTTCCTAAAAAAGAATCGAATCCACCGGCAAGAATTAATCCGTCAAACGCTTTTTTGTTTGCAACTCTTAAATCTACACGTTTTGCAAGATCAAAAATCGAAGAAAAATTACCGTTTTCTTTACGCTCATCAACAATTGCTTTTACAGCCAAAGAACCAACACCTTTAATTGCTGCCATTCCAAAACGTACTGCGCCAGCATCATTTACAGAAAATTTAGAATACGATTCATTTACATCTGGACCTAAAACGTCTAATCCCATTCGTTTTGCTTCTTCCATAAAAAAGGAAACCGATTTAATATCACTCATGTTATTCGACAAAACAGACGCCATGTACTCCGCAGGATAATGTGCTTTTAAATATGCCGTTTGATACGCAATCCAAGCATAACACGTAGAATGCGACTTATTAAATGCATAACTTGCAAAGGCTTCCCAATCTTTCCAAATTTTTTCTAATTTCTCTGCATCGTGACCTTTTGCGGAAGCTTGCTCAATAAATTTTGGTTTCATTTTTGCCAAAACTGCAGCTTGCTTTTTTCCCATTGCTTTTCGCAAAACATCCGCTTCACCTCTTGTGAAATCTGCTAATTTTTGCGATAAAAGCATCACTTGCTCTTGATACACTGTAATTCCATAAGTTTCTGCCAAATATTCTTCCATCGCTGGCAAGTCATATTCAATGTCTTCTGTCCCGTGTTTTCTTTGGATAAAAGAAGGAATATATTCCATTGGTCCAGGACGATACAATGCGTTCATTGCAATTAAATCGGCAAAAACGGTTGGCTTTAAAGAACGCATGTGTTTTTGCATTCCTGGAGATTCATATTGAAAAATCCCAACAGTTTCTCCTTTTTGGAATAATTCGTACGTTTTTACATCATCTAAAGGAAAAGTTTCTGGATCCAACGTAACATTATGTCTTGCTTTTACAATTTTTACGGTGTCTTTGATTAATGTCAACGTTTTTAATCCCAAGAAATCCATTTTCAACAATCCCGCGCTTTCCACAACCGAGTTGTCGAATTGCGTTACATACATATCAGAATCTTTTGCCAATGCAACTGGCACATAATTGGTAATATCTGAAGGCGTAATAATTACGCCACAAGCGTGAATTCCTGTATTACGCAAAGAACCTTCTAAAATTCTAGCTTGCTGAATGGTTTCTGCCGTTAAGTCATTTCCTTCACAAAGTCGTTTTAGTTCGTTGACCAATTCAATTTCTTCCGAACGAAGCAATTTTGAGAGCTCTTTATCATCCAAAGAAAAAATCTTTTTCAGTTTCATTCCAGGAATCAATTTCGCAACTCTATCTGCTTCAAAAAGTGGTAAATCTAATACTCTAGCAGTATCACGAATCGCAGATTTTGCTGCCATTGTGCCATAAGTAATAATTTGCGCTACTTGATTTGAGCCATATTTATTAATTACATAATCCATCACTTTACTTCTACCTTCATCATCAAAATCAATATCAATATCGGGCATGGAAACACGTTCTGGATTTAAGAAACGCTCAAAAAGCAAATCGTAGAGAATTGGATCTAAATTTGTAATCCAAAGACAGTAGGCAACCACAGAACCCGCTGCAGAACCACGACCTGGACCAACTGCAACATCCATATTTCTGGCTTCGCGGATAAAATCTTCCACAATTAAAAAGTAACCAGGATACCCTGTGTTTTCAATTACAGAAAGCTCAAAATCCAAACGTTCTCTAATGTCTTCTGTAATCTCTCCGTATCGTTTTTCAGCTCCCTGATACGTTAAATGACGCAGATAATTGTTTTCGCCACGTTTTCCTTTATCCGCTTGATCTGCGATGTCTTGAAATTTTTCAGGAATATCAAAAGCAGGTAATAAAACGTCTCTTGCTAATGTGTATTCTTCAATTTTATCAACAACTTCCTCGATGTTTATAATCGCTTCAGGAACATCTGCAAAGATTTTTTTCATTGCATCAGAAGACTTGAAATAATACTCGTCATTTGGCAAACCATACCGATAACCACGTCCACGACCTATCGGAGTCGCTTGTTTTTCGCCATCTTTTACACACAACAAAATATCGTGCGCATTTGCATCTTCTTTGTTGATGTAAAATGTATTGTTTGAAGCAATTACTTTTACATCGTGCTTTTTTGAGAATTTTAAAAGCGTTTCATTTACAATGGTTTCATCTTCTTGATTGTGGCGCATTAATTCGATATACAAATCGTCACCAAATTCTTGTTTCCACCAAAGCAAGGCATCTTCGGCTTGATTTTCACCCATATTTAGGATTTTACTTGGCACTTCACCATATAAATTCCCTGTTAAAACAATAATATCTTCTTTGTATTTTTTAATAACTTCTCTATCAATTCTTGGAATATAGTAGAATCCGTTTACAAAAGCAATCGAAGACATTTTTGCTAAATTATGATAGCCTTTTTTATTTTTCGCCAATAAAACAACTTGGTATCCGTTGTCTTTATTGCTTTTATCCAAATGATTTTCGCAAATATTAAATTCGCAACCAACAATTGCTTTTAATTTATTTTCTGATGTTTTATTGTGATTTAAAACGCCGCTTACAAAATGAAAAGCCCCCATCATGTTTCCAGTATCTGTCATTGCAATTGCAGACATTTTATCGTCTGCGGCGGCTTGAATTAAATTACTGATTTGCGTGGTAGATTGTAAAACAGAATATTGGGTATGATTATGTAAATGTGCAAATTGCACATCTGCTAAATCCTTCAATGTTTTATTAGAAACAGCTTCTTTTTTATTGTCTTCGAGCTTTTCTAACCGTTTACGTATTTTTTTACTTTCTTTTTTTAGATTGATGTGCTCCAAACCAATAAACTGGATTGGTTTTGGATTTTCTTCAGAATAGCTTTTGAAGTAACTTTCATCAACATCTAATTGTTCTTTGGTAAATTCTCGCAAACGAATTAACTCTAAAAAACAGCGTGTTGTTGCCTCAACATCTGCAGTTGCGTTGTGTGCATCCGCAAAATCTACTCCAAATAAATGTTTGTGTAATTCCGTTAACGTTGGTAATTTAAATTTTCCACCACGACCTCCAGGAATCTGGCACATAAATGCAGTTTTCTCTGTACATGTATCTAAAACAGGTAATTTATTTAGTTTTGATTCTGTTGCCAATCGATGAAATTCACACCCCATAATATTAAGGTCGAATTCCACATTTTGCCCAACAACAAATTTTGTTTTATCTAAAACTTCGTTGAATAATTCTAACCCTTTTTCTAATGAAATTCCGTCTCTTTCTGCTAGTTCAGTAGAAATTCCGTGAATTCGTTCTGCGTCATACGGAATATTATAGCCATCTGGTTTGATAAGGAAATCGTTATGCTCTAGTAAATTCCCAAATTCATCATGCAATTGCCAAGCAATCTGGATACATCTTGGCCAATTATCTGTGTTGGTAATTGGTGCATTCCAGCTTTTTGGTAAACCTGTAGTTTCTGTATCAAAAATTAAGTACATTATTGCGTGTAAATGTTGAAGCGTTTAACTGTTTAATTGTTTTGTAAAAATAGCCATTTGTTATTGAAATAAGAAACCGAGTTATACTGTTTTATCAACAAAAAAGACCAATTTGGTTTAACAAATTGGTCTTTGTAACTAACAAACTCGACGTTTGATAATTAGTTTATTTTTCAAATTTATGATGACACTTCCTCTTGCATTTTGATAGAATTAATTGCTCCTTGAATTGCGTCACGTTGTTTTAATAATAAACTTTCTGTGGTTGGAGGAAGAATAATATCTTTATTAACAATTTCGTTATATTCTTCTAAACTTGCCTTTTCTCCTCTTAATGCTTCTTCTAGAATTGCTTCCTCTTCATTTAAAGTGAACAAAGCTTTTAGGGTCATCCAATTTCTATGCATTGCTCCTGTAAAACTACCGTCTTCTTCTGGAACTCTGCCAAACATTAAAATATCTGTTCTTAATTCTTTCGCAAAATAACTTCTTTCTGATGCTCTTTCTTGAAAGAATAATTTTAATCTTTCACTATCCACATTTTTTGATGCGTTGATATATCCTTTTTCAGCGTCATAATTCTTACATAATAATTCGTTTAATTTGTTAGAAATTTCTTCTGAATAACTCATAATCTTGTGCGTTTTAAATTTCAATAAGTTCTTTAAAGATGTCTATTGTTTCTCATCCACTACAAAAGTATATGAATATGATTGTTTTGATTGATGCATAAAATTCAGGTTTTGACTCATTTGGATTTTTGATTTTGTTAACAGTTTTGAATTCCTGTTTATGGGTGAGTTTTCTTTCTTTCACGCAAAGACGCAAAGTGGCTCTCATTTTTTATTCTTGTTTCTTTTGTACTTAGATTTATTTTCGTTTTTACAGTTTCCTGATTTATCATTTTTGTCTTCTTTCTTTTCAGATAGCTATTGGAATTAAAAGCAAAGCGATTTTGTTTCTTTTATTGTGACAACAATGATTAATTAATTAAAATTTTGTTATTCACTTATTAACTACTTATGAGTAAGTGCGTTAGGGATTTAACGATTTGTTTTGAGCTCTCTCGCTTTTTTGCAGGAAGCGAGTAGTGAAAGCCTGTTAAAACGCACAAAAAAATAGTATTAAAATCAATTTTATATTAAAAAGGTTATTGTACATTTGTGCCCACTTATCACGAGATGGTAAGATTATAATAATCAAGGTCGAGAACCTTAAAACATTAAATAAAAATGTCAGTAAAAATTAGATTACAAAGACACGGTAAAAAAGGGAAACCTTTTTATTGGATTATTGCAGCAGATGCAAGAGCCAAAAGAGATGGTAAGTATTTAGATAAAATTGGTACTTATAATCCAAATGAAAACCCAGCAGTTATTGATTTAGATATTGATAGCGCTGTAAAATGGTTACAAAACGGAGCACAACCAACAGATACGGTAAGAGCAATTTTATCTTATAAAGGGGCAATGTTAAAAAATCATTTAGCAGGTGGTGTTGCAAAAGGTGCTTTAACTGAAGAACAAGCAGAAGAGAAATTTAAAGCTTGGGTTGCAGAAAAAGAAGGAAAAGTTTCTACTAAAGAAGAAAAATTAGCTCAAGCAAATGTAAAAGCTAAAGAAGATGCATTAGCGGCTGAAAAAGTTGTTAATGAAGCTAGAATTGAAGCTGCTAAACCAGTAGTTGAAGAAGTAATTGAAAAAGTTGCTGCAGAAGAAGCTACACAAGAAGTTGCTACTGAAACAATAGATGATGCTGCTGCTCAAGCTAGTAAAGAAGAAACTAAAGCGTAATTTTTTTGTAACGATATGCGTAAAGAAGATTGTTTTTATTTAGGCAAAATCGTTAGAAAACATAGTTTTAGAGGTGAAGTTGTTATCAAATTAGATACTGATGAACCTGAATTGTATCAAGAAATGGAATCAATATTTGTCGATTTAGGCAATAATTTGGTTCCATTTTTTATTCAAAAAAGTTTGCTGCAAAAAGGCAATCAATTACGAACTAGTTTTGAGGGAATTACTAGCGAAGAAGATGCAGATGCAATATTAAAATCTGATGTTTATTTGCCGATTTCTCAATTGCCAGAATTAAAAGGCGACAAGTTTTATTACCATGAAGTTATTGGTTTTAAAATTGTGGATTCGAATTTTGGAGAAGTAGGTATTCTTGATAATATTAATGATTCTGGTGCACAACCACTATTCGAAATAAAAAAAGATGATACAGATATCTTCATCCCAATGGTTGATGATTTTATCAAAAAAGTAGATCGAGAAAACAAAACTATTTTTGTTGATACTCCAGAAGGATTGATTGAAATGTATTTATCCTGAGTCTAGTTCAAGATCTCATTAATTTAAGTTCTTTTTAATATAGTAAATACTGAAAGGAATCTAAAGAGACTGAAATAAATTCAGCGTAAATAGGTTCAGATGCTGAAACAAGTTCAGCACAAGAAGAGAGGTGGCCGAGTGGTCGAAGGCGCACGCCTGGAAAGTGTGTATACGGCAACGTATCGAGGGTTCGAATCCCTTCCTCTCTGCTAACACAATAACAAATCACACCAAAAGCCTATAAACACTATGTTTATGGGCTTTTTTATTTTTGCAAAACATCAAATAACATCTTTAAAAACTGAATAAAAAGGGGCGTATTCGGGGTTTATTTTAATAAATACAAACTGACCCCGAATCGCACTAAAGAAGCTGAATATTAATTATTTATAAAATATTTCAATAAATCTTTTGTATATTTATGTTCAATTATTTAACTGACACCTATGCAAAACTTATTTACATTCATCTTTTATATCAAGCGTAGTAAGGCCAATAAAGAAGGTAAAACAAACATATATTTAAGGATTACAGTAAATGGTAAGCGAGCAGAATTAAGTATCTCTAGAAAGGTTGATGTTGATAAGTGGTCTAGCGCATCCGGAAAAATGAAAGGTTCTTCATCAGAATCGCAACAACTGAATAAATACATAGATTCCATTTCCAATAAAATTTATAAAATTCATCAACAATTAGTTAGTGAAAATAAATTAATTTCAGCTTCTATTATTAAAAATCTTTACCATGGTAAAAATGAAAATCAAAAAATGATACTGAAAATTTTTGAAGACCATAATATTCAGATGGAAAAATTAGTAGGTAAAGATTTTGCAGAAGGTACTTTAGTGCCCTACAATTTGTTCTGGGCTCAAATCTTCACGAATGAGTATTTCTACAATTTCAATAACTTGTGCGCTCAGCGTAATTTTCTTGGGCTTGTCCCGATGACGGGCTCTGCACTTACGTTCTGCTAATTTAGCCTTGTATTCGCCACTGCGACCATCTGCATTGCGCCTAAGCTCCCTTCCAATGCTGGATTTATGCACACCCACAATGCTAGCTATATATTCTTGGGTGTTACCCGAGCTATGGAATGCTGCAATTTCATATCTTTGTTCAAGTGTTCTTTGAGCCATATTGCAATTTTTAGATGGAGAACAATATAATCAAATATCCATTCAGGGAGAGGAGGAAAAAACTCCCTTCTTTCTTCTGAAAAAATTGCGTTTATAAGTTGAATTCAAGATAGGGAATTTAATAACCAAAAAATAATTTATAAAAATATAGCTTAACTTAAATTCCATTTTTTGTTTGCATATCCATTATATGTTTCAACTATTTTATTACTATTCAAAAATATAAATTTTTTTTAAATTAAATCTCTCAAACGCTGTACTGCTTGCTCTGCAGTAATATCTCTTTGAGGCGAACCAAACATTTCATAACCCACCATAAATTTTTTTACAGTTGCACTTCTTAATAAAGGCGGATAAAAACTCATGTGCCAGTGCCAATGAGAATTATCTTCACCATTTGTTGGTGCTTGATGAATTCCGCTAGAGTAGGGGAAAGAACAGGCAAATAACTTATCATAAGCTTTTGTAATCACAGAAATGGCTTCTGCAAAACTTTTGCTTTCTTCTTTAGATATTTTAGTAATACCTGTAGTTTGTCTTTTAGGTGCAATCATCACTTCAAAAGGCCAAATTGCCCAAAAAGGAGTAAGGACTACAAAATCATCATTTTCGAAAATAATTCTTTCTTTCGCAATTAATTCTTGTTGTAAGTAGTCGCCTAATAAACTGCTCTTTTTTTCTGAAAAATATTTTTTTTGATGCGTATCTTTTTTTAAAATTTCATTTGGTAAAGTAGATTGACTCCAAATTTGTCCGTGAGGATGTGGATTACTACAACCCATAACTGCACCTTTATTTTCAAAAACTTGCACATAATTAATCATTTTATTTTCACCGAGAATTCTGAATTCTTTTTGCCAAGTTTTAATCACTCTATTAATATCTTCCACTTTCATGTCTGCCAAACTTTTGGAGTGGTCTGGACTAAAACAAATTACTTTACAGATTCCTTTTTCGCTTTCTGCAATTAGCAATCCATCATTTACAGTAAAAGATTTCGAATCTTTTTGAAGCGCGGCAAAATCATTCGTAAATACAAAAACGTCTTTATAATCAGGATTTATTTCTCCATTAATTCTTGTATTTCCTCCACATAAATAACAAGTTGGGTCATGAGAAGGTCTTTTTTCTTTTGTAATTTCTTCTTCCTGGCCTTGCCAAGGTCTTTTGGCTCTATGGGGCGAAACTAAAACCCACTCGCCAGTTAAAATATTGAATCTTTTATGAGAAAAGTCTTGTAAATCTGTTTGCATAGCTTTTTATTCTTTGATTAAAGATGTTCCTTTTGATAGTTTAACCACATAGATGGAACACTCTTTTTTAAATTTTTCTTTGTATAATTTTGAAATTGATTTCTTAAATTTTTTTACTTCCTCTTTATGGATAAGGTTAATAGTACAACCTCCAAAACCACCACCCATCATTCTCGCACCAAGAATATTTTTGTTATTTTTAGTTTCATCCACCAAATAATCCAATTCATCACAACTCACTTTGTATTTGTTTTGCAAACCAGCATGCGAGGCATAAATAAGTTTTCCTAGTTGCTGTAGATTATCATTTTTAATTGCTTTTCCGGCATCAATCACTCGATTATTCTCTTCAATAACATAGCTTACTTTTTGATAATCTTCTTCAGAAATCTTGTTTTTAATTTCGTTTAAATCACCGACTGTAACATCTCTTAATGCATCAACTTTGAGAAGTTCAACAATTTTTTCACAAACGGCTCTTCTTTCATTATACGCACTATCAGATAAATTGTGTTTTACATTGGTGTTGATTAATAATAGCTTGTATTCTTTAAAGTCAATTTTGCAAATTTTAGATTCCAAAGATCTGCAATCTAATAAAATGGCACTTTTTTTCTTGCCAAACATACTTGCATATTGATCCATAATTCCGCATTGTACACCTGCAAAACTATGTTCTGCTTTTTGCGAAATAAAAATCATTTCTGTTTTAGATAATCCCAATTTAAAAAGTTCATTCAAACTAAAAACAATACTATTTTCTAAAGCTGCGGAAGAAGACATGCCAGCACCGCCAGGAATATCACCTGCAAAAGCAATATTGAAATTAGGTAATTGAATCCCTTTTTTCTGAATTTCTGAAATCACTCCCAAAACATAGTTTCGCCAATCACCATTTTTGATTGGTTGAATATTTTCCAAAGAAAATTTATACAATTCTTTTTTATTTACAGCAAAAACTTTAGATGTTTTTGCATCACTTTTTTGAATTGCCGTGACAATACCTTTGTTTGTTGCCGCAGGAAAAACAAAACCTTCATTATAATCTGTATGTTCTCCAATTAAATTAATTCTACCTGGAGAATATACCAAAAGGGGTTCTGTATTAAAATGATTTTTAAAACTCTTTTTAACCTCTTTAACTAACTTTTTTTTCATTTTAAGCAAAATAAATATAAACACTAATTACGATAATACAAATAGCTATTCCTGTTTGTTTGGTATATTTCCAAGGTGTAATATCTACTTGCTTAGTATATTCTTGAACAAAAGCTTCTTTTCTAGGTCTTATTTTTCCAATTATTAGCATAATAACAATGTTCAATAAAAACAAAATTGCCATAACATCTAAAAAGTGTGGATACGCATTAGCTTCAACCAAAGCTAATTCTATAGTATCTGTTATTCCAGAGATTTTAGCATTTTCTAAAGCATTATTTACAAAATAGGGTTGCAAGAAAAACTGACTTATTATATACAGCAAACATCCAGAAATTAAACCAATTTTTGCGGCGATTGCTGGTACGTACTTTGTTAAATATCCAACAACAATGATAGTAAGAATAGGAATACTATAAATACCGTTTATTTCTTGTAAATAATCAAAAAGACTGCCCGCATTCACAATTAAAGGCGCTATGAACATCGCTGCTATTGCCAAAATAACACCAAATAATTTACCGTATTTAACTATGGTTTTTTCGTCTGCTTCTTTATTAATATGTTCTTTATAAATATCAATTCCAAAAAGCGTTACAGAACTATTTAGAACACTATTAAATGAACTTAATATTGCACCAAATAAAACTGCAGCAAAGAAACCAACCCATGCATCTGGTAAAACTTTATTCACAAGCATTGGGTAAGCACTATCTCCGTTTTCTAAACTTCCATCAAAAATATGAAAAGCAATAAGACCAGGTAAAACAACAATAATTGGTCCTAAAATTTTTATAAATGAAGCTAGTAATAACCCTTTTTGACCTTCTTTTAGATTTTTTGCACCCAATGCTCTTTGAATAATTTGTTGGTTGGTTCCCCAATAAAAAAGTTGAACCAGCATCATTCCAGTAAAAATGGTGTAAAAAGGAACAGGATCTGTTGGACCACCCATTGATTTGAATTTTTCTGGGTTTTCTTTCGTTAAAATAGATAAACCGTCCAAAAGATTACCATCACCAATCATTAATAAACCAAAAACAGGAATTAGAATTCCTCCAATTAACAATCCAATTGCATTAATTGAATCAGAAACTGCTACTGCTTTTAACCCGCCAAAAACAGCATAAATTGAGCCGATAATACCAATTCCCCAAACACAAATCCAAATAGATTGGGTTTGCGTTACGCCTAATAATTCTGGAACATTAAACATACCGCTTATCGCCAAAGAGCCAGAATATAAAATCACAGGAAGTAAAACTACCACATATCCTGATAAAAATAAAAAAGAGGTAAGTGTTTTGGTAGTCGTATCAAATCTTTTTGCTAAAAAGCCAGGCACTGTAGTTAATCCACCTTTAAGATATCTCGGCAATAAAAACATTGCAGTTACAACCATTGCTATTGCTGCTAATGTCTCCCATACCATAACAGAAAGTCCGCTTTGATAAGCAGCACCGTTTAAACCTACAATTTGTTCTGTAGATAGATTTGTTAAAAGCAATGAACCTGCGATAACGCCAGCTGTTAAACTTCTTCCTCCTAAAAAATAGCCATCAGAAGTGGATTCTTTTGTGTTTCTTGTCGCTAAATAAGATATTAATGCTACTAATGCTGTGAAACCTAAAAATGTTAAAATTTGCATATCGTTTTTGTGTTAGTTATTTTAGTTAATTATATTTTTTTTCATTTTATGGAGTAATTTTTATTGGAATTAATAAACTAGAGGTTGTATTTATAAAGAATTTCTTAAAATTAATTTTGTTGGATTTTCAATTTTTTGTACTTTTTTAGTATTGATGATTTTTGCTAGATTTTTTCCCATAAAATTAAAATCGGTAGAAATAGTTGTGATACCACCTTTTACTACTTCTTTTAATAAAGAATCATTGTAAGAAATAATACCAATATCTTTTTTTAGTATTAATTTTTCATCCTCAATTTTTTTTATAATTCGGATTAAATTTCTGTCGTCAGGAATAATATAGACTTCACTTTTTTCTAATTTTCTGTTTTCAACGGTCTCTATAATTTCATTTTTCATTGCATTTTTATCGCAAAATTTTAGAAAACCATCTTTCATACCTTGTGGCTGTATTTTGGATGAAAAAACTAAAATGGCTTTGGTATACTTTAATAATTCGGATTTAGCTTTGGTTAAAGAATTAAAAATATCTTTCTCAAAATTCTGATAAATAGCAGCATATTTTTCTAATTCTTTATGAGTTTGATCTAAAATATATACTTTATCAGCAGGTAAATGAGCAATAATTTCATTTGTATCCTTTAAATTTGCTGGCATAATTATATACTTACTGTAATTACCAAAATTGTTTAGAATATGATTTTGAAATGTTTGTCGATTAAAATGATGAAAGAAAATATCTACTTGAATGGTATCATCTAAACTATTTACAAAAGAATTGTATAAATCTTCTTTAAAACTATTTAGCTCATCAAATAATAAAAAAAATTTTTGTGCAAAAATGATATTTTCTGTAGAAACATAATATCCTTTTCCAACGATAGAATGTATAATCCCTCTATTTTTTAGTTCATTAAAAGCATTAATAACAGTGTCTCTTGATAATTTAAAATTGTCCCGCAAGTTGTTTATGGAAGGAATTTGATCTCCTTTTTTAAGCAGACCACTTTCAATTGCTTTTTCTATTGAAGAAACGATTTGCTTGTATTTGGGTTTTCCAGATTTTTTACTAATTGTTATTAAACTCATCTGACAAATATATAATAATTATTTAAAAATGCAAACCAGTACATACTAGTTGTATTCTTAACCAAAAGTAATTATTAATCTCTGTATGTAATTCAATCTAAAAAAGATGAGCATTGCTGGGGATCTCAGGTTATAATAACGATAATCAAAGTAGCAGAACTTTTAAAACTAAATTCAGCTATAAATTGTCAAAAAGAGTATAGTAGAGAATTGCTTAAGCAACATAGTTTTTTTATCCTTTAAGACTCAATCATTATTAGCTATATTTGGTTATATATGGCTAGTTGGCAACAATTAGAGTGCTATAAAAAACAAAAGTTCACTTAATTAGTGAACTTTTTGTATTTATTTGTATCTTTGTACTATGATAAAAGAAAGCTATGGAAATAAATTTCGAGAAAGATTATCTGAAAGAACTGTACGAAAATGGTAAGACTCGAAGCAAAAAGCATAGGTTTCAACCAAATGTTATCAAAAAATATATACAAACAATAGATAAATTAAGAGTTGCAAAAAATACAGAAGAGTTATATCCCATTAGGAGTTTGAATTATGAAAAACTTATTGGCGATAAAAAAGGATTAGAATCTGTTCGAGTGGATGGCAAGTATCGAATAGAATTTATAACTGCACTAGAAGGAGAAGAACCTAATTGTATTACAATTTGCTCAATTATTGAATTGAGTAATCACTACAAGTAATCACTACAAGCAAACACAGGGAAAGATGGCAACAAAGAAAATTTTAACACCAGCACAAGCGACGCACCCAGGAGTTTTAATTAAAGATGAATTAGACGCGACACCTGATTTAAACCAAAGAATATTGGCAAAAGAATTAGATGTACACCCCTCATTTTTAAATGAAATTATAAAGGGAAAAAGACCAGTAACCGCAGATATTGCAATTTTATTAGAAAAGATATTGGGTATTTCAGCGGACTATTGGATGAAATTTCAATCTCAATACGAGATTGACAAGGCAAGAGTTAAGCAAAAAAACATCAAAAAAGTAAGAAATATTGAACTATGGAACATTATTAAAGAATATGTTCCAGTTCGATATTTCAAAAAACATAAATATTTAAATGATGACATTGAAAGTGATATAAAAACAATAAAGAATATTTACGAAGTGGAGACTATTGATGGTTTAATATCGTCATTTTCTAAAGATAGATTTGCTTATTATCGTAAATCGGATAAATCAAAAATTGATGATAAAAATATGTTTGCTTGGAGTTCATTAGCTCAATATGAAGCTAAAAATCAAAAAACGAATACTTTTAACTTTGACAATTTAAATCAACTCTGTAAAAATCTAAATACTATTTTTTACGAAAATTCTGGAACACCAGAAAGAGTTCAAACTGTACTCAATCAATTTGGAATTAAAATGTTGCTGATTGATAAGCTAGAGAAAACACCTATTGATGGATTTTCTTTTTGGTCAGATAAAAACCCAGCTATTGCATTGACTTTGAGGTATAATCGGATTGACAATTTTGCTTTTACAATTATGCATGAAATAGGACATATTGATTTGCATTTAAGAAATGATAAAGACATCAAATTTATGGACTTAACCAGAAAACAGAATTTGGATACATGCGAGACCGAAGCAGACAACTATGCTCAACAAAAACTAATTCCTAAAGAAATTTGGCAAAATATTTTAGACAACCATTTACCTTTAAGTGATGATAAAATTAAAATGTTAGGGGATAAATATATGATTAATCCCGCTATATTATTGGGTCGTGTTTGTTACGAAATGGATTACTACGCAATGAAAACTATAATTGATAAAAAAATGAAATAACTGGTAACTATTCAGCCGTTTCCGGTATGAAAGGATTTTTGCTAAAAGCAAGCTGAATATTCTCCAACACTTTTTGTTTATTTTTTTTGAGCGTTGTAATGTATCCTCTAATTCTAGCAAAGTATTGTGCATGGGTTTCTGACCTAAAACAACCAGACACTTTTTGTTTCACTTTAATCATCCTTAAATCTCTTTCCGCTTGATTATTATCAAAAGGGACGTTGGGTTGTTTAATGAATTTCAGAAATAAGTATTTGTGTT
>Ga0209390_10002495_pt1 | contig 32080 bp, 14 predicted proteins | sample BON01_FD_187212 | JGI IMG/M metagenome (GOLD analysis project Ga0209390, IMG submission 187212) | Freshwater microbial communities from Lake Bonney liftoff mats and glacier meltwater in Antarctica - BON-01 (SPAdes) (version 2) | ecosystem: Environmental > Aquatic > Freshwater > Ice > Glacier...
CACGTACACGGCCCAAGCGGGAGAGGCCAGGCACAGTGCAAGAGCGGTGCCCACAGAGGCCAAGAAAGCGCGTATTTTCATCGTTAATTCCTAAAAAGTCCGGCGGTACGCTAGTGCCGTGTCTGCATTGGTATTCAAGGTGCCAGCCTTGATGCGGCTTTCTTTACCGCACCACCACCTCACGTTGACCCATTCCTGCAAGAACCATGCCTCTGATGTACGGCACTTCATGATTCACCGCTAAACCCTTGTGAGCGTTGAGGAACATTCTTTTCATACATCCAGAGAAGGTGCGCTGGAAAAAGCTGCATTTACACTTTGTAAGGAAGCCCGACACCCCCAAAACCCGTTCCGGAACCATGGTGCAGGCACATCATGCAACCCTGGCACACCGTCGAACGGTATGCCAGGTTCCTGCTCGTGCAATCGCCTACAACAACGAGATGCTGATGCTGGCATTTGGCGACACCACAACCGGCTTGGCCAGATTGCTGACAAACCCCTTGACCCAGTTGTCGGCCTGCGTGGGTGCGGGCTGGCTTCCTGTTGGTGTCGCAGCCACGCTGTTGTCCGCATTCCAGTAACTCAGGCCCAGGTCCAGCGCGACCGCCGGTGGTGAGCCAGCTGCCGGAGCACCAAACACCGGCAGTGTTGTTACACCTGCCACTTCCGGAGCATCCGCTGTGAAGGCGACGGCTGGCGAAGGCGCAGCTTCTATCGCCACCTGCCCGTCACTGGCGTCTGCCCCCACCACAGGCTGCGTGGCCAGTTGCTGGTTGCCCCCGTTGAGCCGCACCGACTGCAGATCGAGCGTCGCGTTGCCTTCGCCCAGCGCCGTGAACACCAGTTCGGCAATGGCGCCACTGCCGGTTGGCAGCGCAGCACCGCTCAATGTCACCAGCACACGTCCCGGGCTCGTCAGCGCCGTCAGCACCTCGAAGCCCTGCGTCAGGTCACCGCGCAGCACGTTGTCCAGCCGCAGCAACGCCGGATCGAAGGCCAGTTCGAACTGCGCCGAGGTCAGGCCGTTGGCGTTGTCCAGCTGCACCGGCACGCTAAACTGCCCGCCCACACTGGCCGCCAGGGCGGTGTCGATGCTGACCGACACGTCCGCAGTGCCCTGGCGCACCAGCGTGATGCCGCCGGGGATGTCCGGGATCTGCGGGCGGTTGTAGGCCGCGATGCCGCGTTCGATGTAGGTCGCCTCGTACAGGATGTTCTTGACATCGAGCACATTGAGCACACCGTCGCCGGTGATGTCGCCCACCAAGTGCGGGTCGGCGTTGGCGTAGGCCGCAAGGCCGCTACTCGGAACCACCACCATCGCGTTGAGCGTGGTCACGTCCGCGCGGCTGATGCGCCCGTCGCCATCGGTGTCCCCGAAATACGCCGCCAGCGCCACCCCGTCATCGGCGCGCCCTGCCACCTGCACAGCGCCCGCACGCAGGCTCAGGTTTGACAGGTCCAGCACCTGCATGGCGCCGTACGGTGCGCTGTCGGCTATTTGCGCCACCAGCGAGAGCAGTTGCACCGCACCAGAGGTCAATGCCGCGCCGCTGTAGCTCACGTGCACATGGCCGGCGTCGACGCGTGTGAACTGCACACCCGCAAGCACGCCAGTCATGCTCGCCACATCGTCGACCTCCAGCAGCGTCGGGTCGTAGGCCAGGTCGAACGCGATGTCGGTGATGCCCGCGCCGTTGGACAGCGTGATCGGTAGTCCGGCGCCGGTCGCCGGCACGTCTACGTCCTGGCCCGCACCGCGCGCAAAGTCGGGCAGGCTCAGTGTCGGGGCTGCTGCCGTTGCCGCGCTGACGCTGAAGCTGCGCACCGCGTCATCGCCGGCGATGCCGTCGTTGTTGCCGTCCAGCAAGCTACCGAACCAGTCCTCGAACGCATCTGCGCCGCTGCGCAGCGTCACCGTATAGGTGTCCGCGGCCAGAGCGCCACCAGTCTTGACGAAGCGCAGCTCTCCGCTGGCCGCATCGACCACCATCGAACCCTTGACCAGGCCGCTGGTCGTGCCGCGCAGCACCACGTCAGCAGCGCCCAGGCTCCCGGCAGAGGTGTCGTACAGGTTTAATTCGGAAGCATTCAATGCATGGTTGAACTGCACATCGAAGCCGCTGTCGGTGGCTGTCAGCGCCTTCACCTGCAGCAGAACCCTTGCGACATTGACCGTCAGGTCGTTGGCACTGGTGCTGCCGTCTTCGTCGGTGGCCGTGGCCGAAATCGTCAGCAGCCCGCCTGCGGCAAACACATGGTTCACGCTGGACGGGTTGCCAACAACAGTCTGGGACTCCGTGCCGTCACCCCAGTTCACCAGCCAACTGGTGATGCTCACGCCGTCCGGGTCGCTGCTGTTCAGGTTCAGCGTGTAGGACTGTCCTTCGTTGCCGCTGGCAGCCCCACTGATGCTCAGCGTCAACGGGTCGTTGACCGGTGTCACCGTGATGGACACACTGGCCTGGTTGCTGGTGCCGCTGTCATTCGTCAGGCGGTAGCTGAAGCTGTCCGGGCCGTTGTAGTCCCCGTCGGGGGTGTAGGTTGCGTTGCCGTCTCCGTCGATCGTCACCGCGCCATGCAACGCCGGAAGTATCAACTCGATCGTCACCACACCGCTGCCCAGGTTCGTGTCGTTGCCCAGCAGGTTGAAGGTGATGCTGCCGTCCTCCGCTACCTCGGCACTGTCATTGCCGGCCACTGGCGGTTGCGTTGCCGCAGCCAGTATGCGCACCGTCGTCAAGGACGCAAATGTGCCGCCGTCCTTGTCGGTGACTACACCGCGTACCGACAGGTTGCCAGCGGTGTTGCGCAAGGCCTCAGGCAGATCCACGCTCGCAGTAGTGCCGACAAGGTCGATCACGCCATCGTTGCCGAAATCGAAGCCGTACAAAAATCCCGCGGCCTGGTCGGGTGCAGAAACATCATTGACGTTGGTGAAACCCACCGTCACCGCGCCGCCCTGGGTCACAGGCCCGCCTACGCCTTGCGTGGAGTTGCTCAGCTGGGCCAGCGGTGCCACGTTGCGCACATCCACCTGCAACGTCGTCGCATTGGCCATCGAGCCATCTTCGTCGATCAATGTCACCGTGATGGTACGCAGTGCGCCACCGTCGGCATTGTCCACGTACACATGGGTCACGCCGAGCGTCGGCACAAGGCCGGTCGTGGCCGAGGCCAGTGGCGCAACCACCGTTTGCACACCCGAACCATCCCCCCAGTCGATCGTATACTGGATGACGGTATCGGTGCCCGGATCATTCGGCGCAGAAATGCGCAACGTGAAATTCGATCCTTCGTTGACGGCAACCGGCCCACTTATCGCCCCCTGCGCGGCCAGCCGCAACGCCGGCGTTCCGACGCCGCTGAGCGTCACACGCGGTGCCACGTTGGCCACCGCGACGCTGGTCGACGTGACGTACGCACCATCTTCGTCGGTGGCAGTTGCGCTGATGGTGTAGACGCCACCTACGCGGTCTGCGCTGTCATCGGCGTAGATATGCGTGGCGGTCTTTGCACGGCCCGCCACCGTGCTGGACGTGCCGTCACCCCATTGAATTTTCCATTGGGAGATCGTGTCCAGGCCCGGGTCAGTGGCAGCCAGCGTAAGCACGTAAGCGTCGCCTTCGTCAACCGTCGCCACGCCGCTGATCGTCAGCGTCGGCGCTACGTTGGCGACATCCACGCTTTTTGTCGCCGTGTAGATGCCGTCTTCGTCCTGCGCGGTCACGCGGATGTCTGCCGGGCCGCTGTCGGCGAATACATGGCGCAACGTGACCGTCGCCGTCGTGGCCACGCTGCTGGTGCCATCGCCCCAGTTCACCGTCCACTTGCTGACGGTGTCGTTGCCGGGGTCGGTGGCGCTGAGGCCGAGTTCGTAGGCCTGGCCTTCGGTGGCCATGGACTGGCCCACCAGGTTCAGCACCGGCGCCACTTCGCGCACCCGCACACCGGTGAAGACCTCCGTTGCGCCACCATCCTTGTCGATGATGACAGCGCGCACGGTACGTGTACCGGCATCGTTCACCAGACTGCCAGGAACGGTAACGGATGCCAGATCGGAAACGACGATCTCGAACACGCCGTCGTTGTCGAAGTCGTAGGAATAGGTGTAACCCGCCGCTCGGTCGGTCGCAGATGCATCGTTCTGGTCCGTAAAAGTGACCGTCACCGAGCCGCCTTCGTCGATGGCACCGGCGAGGTTCTGCGCCGTGTTCGTCAGACGCGCGGTCGGCGCCACATTCAGCACGGTGAGTTGTGCCGTGGCTTGCGCCATGGTCTGGCCGAGCACACCCGGCCCGTCGCCGTACACCACTTGCACACGGATGGAGTAAGCATCGCTGCCGTCGTCACGCCCGAGCGCCACGAGGTCGGCCACGGACAAGGTGAGGTCGGCGCCATTGGCGCTACCGATGTCTCCTTGGCCAGCAAAAATACCGTCGCCGTTTGTGTCCCACAGGAACGACGTCGGCGCACCGGCTGCCAGCGCGCGCAGCGTGATGCCTTGCCCTTCATTGATCTGCAGCGCCGTCGGAACGCCGACACTGGTGATGGTCGGCTCCGGCGGTGTCACCGTCACGGTCTGAGCGGCCCGGCTGTAGTCCGGCTGCGCGGGATCGGATGCCGTTGATCCGGCGCCGTCTTCGTCCCACGCGCCAAGCACCGGCGTGTAATCGCCCGGCGTCTGATAGCCATGGCTGGCACTGCGCGCGTCGCTGGGCAAAATTTGCAGCGCGGAGCCGTCGTCCCAATCGATCGCCCAGTTTGTGATGCGGTCGTTGCCGAAATCGAAGGCGTTGAAATCCAGCACCACCGGTTGACCGACCACGGCGCTCGCATCGGAGATCACAGTGATCACCGGGTCCGTGTTGGTGACGGCCAGAACACCGGTGTCCAGCGTCACGTTGCCTGCGCTGTCGGTCACCTCCAGCGTGATTTCGCAACTTCCGTCATCGTTGATGCCCAGCCCTTGCAAGGCGCTCCAGGACACGTCTGGCGTCACAATCACGCCCGCGTCGGCGCCCAGGTTGTCGGCCGTCCATGTGCCAACGGCATCGGTATAGATGCCGTCGCCATTGAGGTCCCAGCGCGCGCTGACAATGCTCGTTCCTGTGGCCCGCGTAGCGCGGCCCGACAGCAACAGGCTCCCGCCTTCGGCAATCGGCGCGATGACGCCTACTTGCGCCACCGACGGGACAAAACCCGGAATGTCTTCGATGCTGACGTAGTCGACGCGACCCAGAGCCGGATTGTTGACCTTGAGGGATCCACTCACGAAGTCATCAGGATTCGATGGCGTGATCGATCCTGCGCCGATGCTGAACAGCAGGGTGTCATTGCCGCCCGACCCGAACAGGTCGACCGTGGCCGCGTTCGTATCTGCGCGCGCGGCGATTTTGTCGCCGGCGATCTGCACCGTGTCGTCGTTCGCGCCAACATCAATGCTCACATGATTGTCAAAGGCCAGTTCGCGTAGGACCACCCGGTCTGCGCCGTCGCCGGTAGCCATATCCAGCCGGGCGCCTTCGCGCACCGAGCGCACCGTCACTACATCGTCGCCGCTGCCGGTCATGACATCGGTGTCCGCACCCACATTGAGCAGGTCGACCGTGTTGAAACCGTCGCCGGCATCGAGCCTGAGCAGGGCAACCGGCGCGGCATTGATCTGGCGCAGCGCGTCGTCATAGGCGCCAGTTGTCAGCGACAACGTATCGATGGCATCGGCGCCGGTGCTGCTCTCGAAGGTCACCGTAAAGCTGCGCGGCGGCTGCAATCCGGCCGATGCCGCCTGTCCGAACACCGCGATGCCGCCATTGGCCGCACCGAAACCGGACGCGGACGCGAGGTACAGCCGCCCGTCCGGCGCACCCGCAATGGCGCTGGGCGCCGAGAGACCAGCACCACCGCGCAGGATCTGCGCGAATTCCAGCGCGCCATCGGCGATGGTGTCGCTGCTGTCGGTATTGCGCGTGAACGCGGTCAGGGTATTGCCCGCAGAGCCGCTGGCCATTACATACACCAGCGAACCGTCGGCCGATACTTGCACGTCGCTGGCGCCGGCCAGGCCACGGACGCCGCCCACATCCTCCTGCAAGGCAAGCAGGGCTAGCTCTTGCAGATCGGCACTGCCGAGCGTACGCGTGAACACCTGCAGAATGCCTGCCGAACCGACGGCATAGACCTGCTCGCGAGCGCCATCTGCGCTCAGCGCAACGGCCAGCGCGCTGGCACCCGGTATCACACCGGTGCGGGCAAGCACGGTTGCGAGCGTATCGCCCGCCAACAGCGTAAGGCCATCGTCCGCAAGCGCGAACAGATAATCGCCGTCGCTGCTGTATGCGAGTGCCACCGTGTTCGCCAGCGCAACGCTCGCGGGAACGCTCAAGCGCCCCGTGGAAGGGTCGCGGTGGTACTGGAGGATGCCGCCCGGGCTGGCGATCGCGACCCGATCTGCAGCACCCGGCCGCACGACGAGCGTTGCGTCAGGGCTGATGCCCATCGGGATGTCGAGCGCTTCCACGAACGCCAGATCGCCGCTGACGCCGCGCGCAAATACCGTGATCTGCTGGTCCCTCGCGCCGGCGACATAGACAAAGCGGCCGTCGTCACTGATGGCCACGTCGGTGGCGCCACCCAGGCTGTTGATGCCGTCCGAAGTGTCGGAAAAGTGCTGGCGCTGGCTGACGCCGTCGGCATCGACAACGACCAGGCCGCTGCCTTGCCCATCCACGGCATATATCTGGGTGGTCGACTTCTGATAGTCATGCGTGGCGCCGTCCGTGTCGGTGAAGTCGAGCGACCATCCGTCGAGCGTGCCGACGTTGCCAGTCGCCGAATCGGTGACGCGCAAGATCCAGTTGCCAGCAGACGATGCACCGTTGAAGGCGGCAACTGTCATTTGCGGATTGAAGCCACCTACAGAAAGTTGCGCCTCGACGCCGTCCGGACGCACCAGCACCACCGTCAGGTCACCTACGGCGGTATGCGTGACGTCCAGCCCGACGGTCAGATCGCCGATGGTGAATTCCTCGGACACATGCACAACCGACTGCGTCGTCTGACCGTCGCGAATCGACTGGTTGGCCACCGCCAGGTTCTGCAAACCGGCGACTTGTTGCGCCACCGGGAAATCCGGAGTCTCAACTTGTGCGGTCAGTGCACCGCCCACGGCCAATGGCGCACCATCGCCATTGGCGACACCAAATCCACCCGCCCGCACGGTCACCGATGGGGTGTCGGGCACCAATGTCACCCAGACCTGGTGCGCTGCCAGCGCGCCAATCGTCTGGATTCCGGCGATACCACCGTGCAGCAGGCTCTGGCCCTGCACTCCGTTCAACCCGATTTCCGGATTGAGCAACGGTACATCAAGCAGGTTCACATAGAAGACAAAGTCGAACCCGGCATAGGCGTTGCGGATCTCCGACGGCACCCGCGGGTCGTCGGCATTGAGTCGCAGCACCGCGAACATATCGTCGGGACTCGATGCGCCCAGTCCCAGCGATTGCGCCGTGACATCGGGCCCGAGCAAGCCGTAGGCGGCTGCGCCGCCCAGCAAGCCGGCAATCATGGGAGTCTCTGCGGGAGCCTCGGATCTCGGAATAAACGGAGGAAAACCCGGAAACCTTATCGTTGGCAGAAACGGGTTGACCTGATTCGGAACAAGGACAGTGTCGGCTGTCTTGTCACCCAGCCGATTGCCGAACTTGGGGTCGCCGCCGGTCGTATTACTGCCCAGAATCAAGCGGCCGGACGTGCCGTCCAAAGCCTTGCTCGCGCCAGGGCTCAGCCCGCCAGTGCCACCCCGTGTATCGACAAGGGCATTGGGCATGCTCAACACCGAAGCCACCAGTTTGACCGTGCCGCCGGCACCCCCGCCGCCTCCGGCGCCGTCGCCTCCGGTGCCGCCGGTGCCGCCCTTGGCGCCCTCGCCGCCATCACCGCCGTAATTGCCGCCAGATCCTGCCGCTGTCGGACCTGTCCCGCTGGTGCCAGGGTCACCTGCAAGCCCATTGCCGCCCGCGCCACCTTGTGTCGACAGGGTCAGTGCACCCTGGCTCAGCAAGTAGCCTTGTGCGATCAGTTCCACTGCACCGCCACCCGAGCCTCCCGCACCACCGGCGCCTGCCGCACCGCCCACTCCACCCTGGCCACCACCCCCGCCACCGGCGCCACCACCCGTCTTAAAAATCTCGGAATCGCCGCCGCCGCCGCCACCGCCGCCGCCGCCGCCGCCGCGTCCGCCTCCGGCGCCACCGCTGCCGGCCGAACCACCGCCGCCACCGGAAATGGCGCCGGTTCCAAGGTTCGTCCCTGGGGTACCAGCCACACCGTTACCGCCGTCCCGGCCGGTGCCACCAACTGTTGTTCCGTCACCGCCACCGCCTTCGTTTTTCTGACCCCCGTCACCGCCAGCACTTCCAAACCCACCGGCACCGCCCTGCAGGCCGCCGATACCGAAAGTCCGCAGCCTCAATTCGATCTCTATGCTGCCAAAAACCGCAGTCACGTTCGTATAACCAGAGGTGTTCACGTTCGAAACCGAAAATGAATAACCCAACACCTTCACCGTCGCAGTCATCTTGGCTGGCAGGGCGTTGGTTCTACCGTGCAGCGTCTGGTAATAGTCAACGCTGATCGGCGAGGAAAACGACCCAAAACCAAAATCTTGCGTCAGGGTTCCGGTTCCGGTGACGTGCACGCTGTCGAACACGCCTGCGCCGCCAGCCACCGTATTGGTGCCGGTATTGATGCCGCCAGACCCTGCCCCGCCCGCACCGCTGGTGCCGCCGGGACCGCCGTTGCCGCCGTCACCACCCCCGCCACCGCGCTCCGAACTGTAAAACCCCCCGGCGCCGCCGCCGCCACCACCGCCGCCGCCGCCGGCATACCCGACGCCGTCATTGCCACTATCACCCTTTGCGTCAAGGCCTCCGCCCCCCGCTCCACCATCACCAACCCCGGTACCACTGAAGCCACCGCCAAAATTGTTGCCATTGCCACCATCGCCACCATACTGACCGTCGGTACCGGCGGCGCCTGCGGTACCAGCTGTTCCGCCCCGGCCACCACCGGCATAAATACTCGGCCCATCGCCGGACACGTCGATGGTGACCCCTTCACCCAAAATAATGTCGTTGTCGGCCATGATCGACAGCGCGTAGTTGCCCGTCGTCGCATTGCCGCTGAATACGGCAATATGGGTACCGTCCGGGATCACGAGATCGCCCCCGAAACGGTACTGCGTGATCATCGCGTTCGGGTCCGTCTGCACAGACAACGAGACGCCGAAAAAGTCGTCGCCGTCGCCATACGAGCCGTGGTTGTCGAAACTGCCGTCCTGCTCATAGTCGACAAACACCACGCCGCCGGTCGGCAGCGCCTGGAACCACAGGTCAATCGTTGACTCATCAAGTGCGGTCAGGGGGTTGTCGACAAACAGCGTCTTCGGCACCGCGGCTACTGTTATCGTTGCCGCGTTGTCGAACGCCAGTGTTTCCCGCCCGACGATGTTGTCCACCAGCACGTCGGTGTTGTCGCCCAGGTCGATCTCCAGCGAACGCAGCGCCGAGAAACCGGGCGCGCTGGCAAAGTCGATGGGCAGCGTCACGAAACCGGTTGCGCCGTCGAAGCGCAGTGTCTGCGTGACCACGCTGCCGTTGAGCGTGGTGCCGCGCAATACGACGGTTTTCTGGCCCGATGTGGTGGCCGCAAGATCGAGTGACTGGATCGCAAACGCATTGCCACTGGCACGCGTGACCATGAAGCTGCTGGTCGCCACTCCGGCGGCAAGCGCGGGGCTGATACTGCCGTCCACTGCGAACGAGCCGTTGGCCACAATTCTGAATCCGTCTTCCGCATAGACCGACGAGCCAGCCTGCAGCGTGTCGAAGTCGATTACCCCAACCAGACTGGGCAGGCCATTGACCGCGCCGAGCCGCTCGAGCACGACGCGCCCAGCCAGCAGTTCGACCGAATTACCGTCGATCGTCGCCTGCACCGGATTGCTGGTGCTGGTGATGGCCAGCTTGTCCTGCGCCTGACTGGTGGCACCCAGACCGGCCAGGATACGTACATCATCGGCAATGTCGACAAACACCAGGTCGATCGGATCATTCGCGCCACCCGGGTCGGCTGCGGACAACTTGCCGTCGACGATGCGCCAGTCGACCGCACCCTCGAACGACGCGTTGTCGATATGCACCGCTTCGACATCGACGGTGAGGCCGCCGATCAGATTGCCATGCACACGCGCGCCATCCTGGTTTGCCCACGGCGCATCAGGAATGTCGAGTACGACGGTGTCCAGGTCCAGCACGCCGCCGCCGATGATCTCGGTGCTCGGGCCGCCCAGACCGTCACCGGGGATACGCTTGACGACGATGGTGTCATCGCCGCCGTTGCCATGTATACCGACGAACAGATCCGCCAGGCCGATGTCTACAGTGAAGTTGTCGTTGTTCTGGCCGAGTTCGACCTGCGCGACCTCGATGCCGTCGAACGCCAAGGCCGATGTCTACAGTGAAGTTGTCGTTGTTCTGGCCGAGTTCGACCTGCGCGACCTCGATGCCGTCGAACGCCACGTCCGCAATCGGGCCCAGGCTGGTCAGCATCCCGCTGCCACCCTGCTCGCCCAACACGCCGCCGAGCAGTGGTGCGTCGGAGCCGCGCACGTCGAAGGTCAAGGTGTCGGGGCCGCTGCCGTCTGCGGCGTCGACCACAAGGCCGGTTCCAGCAAACACTGTGACCTGATCTTTTCCGTCACCCAGCCGGACCATCGTGCCTGGAGCGGCTGCATTGCCGGCCGAGGTGTTCTCGACGAACAGCAGATCGTCGCCACCGCCCAGATCCAGCGTCGTCGTGATAGCGGTGTCCAGGATCCGCACGTTGTCGAGCTTGTCGGACAGGTTCACCACCAGCGACGAGAAACCGCTGTGGCCGATGCCCGCCTGCGCGCCCATCGACGTGCCGTCGATACGCTGCGTGCCCAGCACCAGGCTGGGCAGTGCCGCGTCTGCGAAGCCGTTGACGGTATTGCTGATGTCGTCGATACGCAGCGTGTCGCCGCCCGTCTCGCCCGTGGCGCAGGCGTCGAGCACCAGCAGCGCGTCGATGTCGGCCAGCTTGCGCTGCGCGCCTTCGCGTGCATCGCCTACGACCACGTCGTCGTCGCCGCCACGCAGGTCGATGTGGGTCTCGGTTGCCAGATCCCAGATGCGCAGGCGGTCCGATCCCTCGCCCAGCGCCAGACTGACGATGTCTGCGCCCGCCGTTTGCAACACCACCTGGTCGTAAAGGCCGCTGGCGACTGGACTGAAGACGCCGGGTTCGCCAATACGCGCGGGATCGTCCGCGCGCAGTTGGTTGCCGGTGATGAGCCAGTCGGTGGCCTCGTTATTGGCTTCGTTGCGCATTGAAACCTGTTCTACGCCCGTCGTTTCGAGACCGGCAGCGCTCGCAGCGCCAGTGGGAGTGCCCAGCAGCGTCGCGTCAACGCTGTCGCTTCCGATGCCGAGGTCGACGATGACACGGCGCGTCAGGTCCGCGATCGCGACCTGGTCGTTGCCCCGGCCCAGGCGCAGCGCAACGGATTCGACGGCAGCGTCGTATTGCAGCGCGTCAGGCGCCGACTGACCCGTCACCAGACCCGTGATGGCGGTGACGCCGATCTGTGCCAACGTGTCGAGCACTTCGGCGGAGCCGTCGAAGACAACGGCGTCGGCGCCGATGCCGCCCCGGATATCGAGATTGCCGACGATGCCGGCCAGGCTGCCCTGGTTGCCGACAGTGACGGTATTTGCGCCGCCGTTCAATGCCACTGTGGTGTCGCCGGCCAGCGCGCGCAGCGCGATCATGTCGGGGCCGCTACTGCCAGTGATGCCGACCGCGCCATCGATGCTGCCGAACACCGTCAGGTCGTTGCCGGTGCCACCAGCGCCGAGCGTCAGATCGAAGGTATCAAACCCGCTGAAGCTGAGCCGGTCATCGACCTGCCGGTCAGCGGCCACACCCAGCCCGGACTTGACGCGCGACACAAGCAGATCGGTCGCGCTGAGTTCCAGCGTGGCCGCACCAACCAGGGCCTTGTCGTCGCTGCCGATCTCGACACCATCGACACCGTCACCGCCGATCAGCGTGACGTTGTCGTAAACGCTGCGCAGGGTGTCGTTATCGGCGCCACCGTCGAGCGTCACCGCAATCAGGTCCGACACGTCGATGCCGGCGCTGCCTTTGGACACACTGAGGATGTCGTTGCCGCCCAGGCCCTGCACCTCGAGCGTATCGCGGTCGGGCGAGCTGTTGATGATGAAGAAGTTGCTGTTGCGGGCCGCCATGCCGTTGCCGGCGGGGGTGTCGTCGATCAGTTGCAGGATGTTTTTGAACGGCGCGGGCACGTCTTCGGCCGGGGCGCCCAGGTTGGTCTGGTCGAAACCGGCGACCACCCCCTGAATACTCAGGCGGTCCGCAAATCCGGTGCCGTTGAACACGACCGTGTCGCCCTCGACGCCGCTGCCGCTGACTTCAGGCGAGCTGAGATCGACGGCAAACAGATTGACATCGGTTCCGGTAAGGTCGCCGATCGTGATGGTGTCGGAGCCGGCACCCGCATTGATCGACAAACCCTCGATGTTGTCCAGCAACAGACTCGCAATGCCCGATTCGGCATTGCCATTTTGCAGCAGCACCTTCAGCACCCCGCCATCGATCACCTTGCTGACCGAGACGTCATCCGCGCTATCGGTCCCCCCAATGGTGATCCTGTCGATGTCCACGCCAGCGCCATCTTCCCCCTCGACGATGTCGTCGGCACCCTGACCGACGGACCATGAATAGGTGTCACTTCCGGCATCACCTTGCAGTGTGTCGTCGCCCAGACCGCCGTCGAGCCGGTCATTGCGAGCGCCGCCGCGCAGCTCGTCTGCGCCTGCCCCGCCGTGCAGTTCGTCGTCGCCGTCACCGCCATCCAGCACGTCGGCGTTGGAGCCGCCAATCAGCAGGTCGTTGTCGTCCCCGCCAGCAAGTTCGGCGACACCACTGCCCTTGTACGTCAGCGTATCGTTTCCCTTGCCGCCCGACAACTTCACCGAGGCCGCCACCGCTGCGTCCACCACGATGGAGTCGTCGCCGTCATCCCCATCAGCAACAACGCGTTTGACGTTGTCAAAGGTATCCGTGGCACGGACAACCCATTTGTCACCGTCGCGCACCAGGAACTTGACGACCAGGGTCTCGCCGCCATCCGGATCATTGGCCGACGTCAGCCCGCGCGAGGTGATGCTGAAGCCTTCATCGATTGCGTCGTCCTGCCCGATGCGCCCGGGCCCGGTGTTGACGCGCTTGTCTGCAGTCAATCCCATGTACAGATCCAGCGTGCCATTGGTCACCTTGCCCAGCACGGGCGGACGGATCTGGATGCCGGCCAGCACATCGGCGTCGTCCAGTGTGTGGATATTGAAGTCGAAGATCGGTACCGTGACCAGGTTGACCGTCTCGTCCACCAGCACCACCTTGAAAGGGCTCACTCCAACCGAGGCGTAAACGTACGCGCTCAGTCCTGCGGTCAACGCGCCCGTGGTGTTGAAAACCGCGAAAGGATCTGCATCGGCGATCAGCGCGAGCTCACTGATGCGTACCCGCCCGTCATAGGTATAGGGCGCCTCGGGCACCGGACTCTCACCCACATTGCGCACGTAGTCCGCCTGCGCCGCGTTCTGCGGCTCCGGAAGGTCGTTGAGGTCGAACATCACCTCGGTCGTGAAGCTGAGGTCGGCGCCCGCTGTGAACTCCGCGATCAGGATGTCTTCGCCGACCTTGGCCCCCGCAGTCATCGTCGCATACAGGGTCAATTCGGGATGGTCCTTGTCGTCCGGGCCATTACCAATGCTGATGGTCGTATCTGCAACGTCTCCATCCTGCAATGTGGGCGAGGCGTCTTCGCCAAAATGGTCGTCGAAATAGAACCCGTCTTCCAGCAGGTAGGCATACGTGTCCACGCTCTGCTTGAGCGCCTCCTCGTCGCTCGAGAAATCGAGCTTCTGGGTCAGTGCCTTGGCGCCGGCCAGGTCATAACCGGCGCCGAAATTGAGCGAAGCGCCAATGTCCAGTTCGATCTGGGCGGCCAGAACACCGGGGATGATGGGAAACTCCTGGCCAAACTGGTAACCGAAATCAAACCCGATGTCGAAAGACACCAATTGCGCCGTCGCGTCACCGAGCAACATGTCGAGCACGGCCGATGGATCGACAAGGAACGGGAACTGCAGATTGCCGGAGAATTCTGCGTAACCTTCGGAATACGGCGTCGACTGGGCCTCTTTGAGCAGGTCGCTGCTGGCGTTCATGCGCGTCAGCGTCGGTTTTTTGGGCTCTTCCAGTTCTGGACTCACCGGGTCACGTTTGCTTCCTGCCAGTTGCAGGCTGATATCACCCACGCTGGCAAATTGCTCCGGCAGACCCTGGCCGACAGGTTGAAGATCGTAGAAGCTGTTCAGTACCCCAAGTGCCGTCCTGGCCTTGGTCAGTTTTTCCGACTGTTCCTTCTTTTCGGCCAGGTCCAGCTTCTTGTTGGCGGCAATCGCCACATAACCCAGATCGAGCGGCGTGATCGGCTCGTCCCCCAGATCGCTCAGAACAGGTATGGGGTAGGTCAGGAAATCGACGATCGGCTTTATCGGCGACAACACAGTCTGCAGGGCCTTGACGGTGGGATCGAAGAAATCGGAGAAAAAATCGCCCAGGTCCATTCGCACATCGTCGTAGGACAGCGTGATCGGATCACCAAATACTTCGGCGCCGGTGTTGGCGGCAGACAGTTCCTGCGTGATCCGGACATCGGCCTGAACCCCCAGATCAAAGACACGATTCGACATGTCGACGTCGGCAAAGTTCGGAAACAGCGAGGCATCGATGTCTAGGTGTATGTCCGACGTGCCGGTGACCAACCCGGTGACGCCCATCGCGGGAATCTCCGGCAGCGTCAGGCGACGGTCGGCGCCACCGCCGGTGACGTCAATGTCGAATTTGCCGGTGAACTGGCTGGGCTTCGCTGCTACGAAGGCCACTGCGGGATCAACAAAGGTTGCCGGCTTGGCCTGCCTGCCCTGATCCATCTGGATCAGCGCGCCAAAAATGCCTGCCGTGCCCTTGGCCGCAAGCTGAAGGTCGTCACCACCATCGAGCACAGCCAGTACGTTCTCGAGCCGCAACTCATTGGCCGACGCCGTGTCGATGTAGAAAAGCGACTCCAGCGCTGCGTTCTCGAAGGTGCCGAACACCAGGTCGAACGACCAGTCAAAACTCAGCGCGACCTCTTCAACAATACCCAGCTGCGCGGTCAACAACGCGTCCTTGCCCAGCGCCAGATCCAGATTGATACGGTCTGATGCGCTGCCACCCAGTGTCAGCGCAAACCGATACTCGGAATTGTCGACCGATGTCGTGACACCGATCTGGTCATTCTGGATCATGCCTCCCAGCGCCGAACGCAGACCCGCGTTGACCTCGTCGACCGTCACGGCGGGGCCAGCCGGCGTGGTCGAGAAATTGCGCAACGCATCAGAGATGTTCTGCGCAATTTTTCCTGATGCGATGTCCGCCAACTGGGTGCCGATCAACGGTATCGGCGCGGAGAAGACATCTTCGTCGAGCTGTACCTGGACCGCGTCGAAATAAGCCGTGAACGCACTGGCACCGATGGCGCCCAGGTCGGCCGACAACAGGATGCGCGGCTCAACGGTCTCGAACTGCATCGCCTTCTGGCGACGGGCCTCACGCGCCTTGCCACCCACTCCACCGCGCTTGCGCCATTGCGCAAGGCGCCGAACCTGGCTGGCCAGCTTGCCGTTGAAAATCTCGTACAACGAAGGCTGCTGCGATACCAAAGCCAGTTGCTGCTGTTGTTGTTCTTCTGAATGCGTGGCTTGGTTGTTCATGCGGATGTGCCTCGTGGGTTCTGCGGAATGGTCCGCGGGTTCGCGATCCGGGAAAAAAATTGACGCCAATGGCGGCCAGCGTAGGTTGAGCCGACTGCGCAATGTTCATGCGCGCTATTGCCGGCGCATGCGCGACACGGTGTCGGATGGGTGAAGATCAAAATTGAAGGCCTGTGCGACAGTCAATGCCACGCACAGGAGCCGGGTCGCCAGTATGGTTAACCCGTGCGGGGGCATTGCCAAAGTGCGGCCCACGTTCACGCACAGGGTCAGACAGCGGGCTGCAAGTATGGAAATACACAGGGGCCAGGTCAGAGGCCGCCGCGCCATTAGCGTGACGCAACCGCATGATTGGCGCAAAAGATACTGGCGGTTCTGTTCAGGCAATGGAAATGGCAATGGCAACTTCTCAATTAACAAATTGCTGCCCGAGGACAACGATAGACCCGTCGACACGTGACGCCTGAACAAGCCAGGCGTCAACCTCCACCGTCTGGGATTGAACCCATCTGAACGCAGTTGGCACCAACGGCGTCACCAGCCAGAACATTTACATAGCCATAAATGCAAGATCCATGCCCATTGCGTGCCTGCCTGGATCAAAAGCAGCCAAGTCCCTGCCATGACACAAAGTTTTCTTTTGGAGGCGCACCCTAGGCACACGTCAACGTTCTGTTGAATTTCCAAATGTAAACAATGTTGACACTTTTAAACCTGTCCATACGCCGCTGGGAAAGAGCGAGGCGGTCGGGCGTTGTCCGTCTCCAGCCGCCTCCAACCCCATTTGCCGGGCAGCACACAGCAAGACATTTGGCATTCATTGAGAACGACACCGATCCGCAAGCGGCCGGTCGGCATTTCCCGATACTTCCTTGCGCCCTGCCATCGCCACAGCGACGACAAACCTTCCGTACGACCGCAATCCAGCACAGGTTGCGCGAACGCAATGGCAGGTCAAGTCGCACCATACGCAATGCGCGCGCACCCTTTACAAGCCGCACGGCGCTGCTATTCTTGGTGCCATGTTTCGACAATCTGCCGGCATTTGCCAATGGCTGCGTGGCATGATGCGCGCCGCAGCGGCTGCCGCGTTTTGTGCGGGGATGTTGTCGACCGCACCAGCCGTCGCACAGACCACCGCACCTGTCGTATGGCTGCTGCAGATCAACGGCGCAATCGGGCCGGCGTCAGCCGACCACTTCATCTCGCACCTGCAGGACGCCGAACGCGCGAATGCAGCGCTGTTCGTGCTCGAACTCGACACCCCCGGCGGGCTGGACCATGCGATGCGCGACATGATCAAGGCCATACTGGCATCCAACGTGCCGGTTGCCACCTACGTGGCGCCCAGCGGCTCGCGCGCCGCGAGCGCCGGCACCTATCTGATGTACGCCAGTCACATCGCGGCCATGGCCCCGGCCACCAACATCGGCTCGTCGACGCCGGTCAGCATGGGCGGCGGGTCGCCATTCCCGATGCCGGGACGCACGCAGCCGGAGCCGGCGGACACGCGAACGCCTGACGCGGGGTCCCGCCCGCCGGAACCCTTTGCATCGGCGCCACCGAGGGCCGGCGCGTCGGCGGCCGGAAGTGACTCGGAAGACGCGCAACGCACCGCATCGCCGCTGCCCGGCACGGCCATGGAACGCAAGGTGCTCAACGATGCGGTGGCCTACATCAGCAGCCTCGCAGAATTGCGCGGACGCAACCGGCAATGGGCCGAGAAAACCGTGCGCGAGGCGGCCAACCTGACGGCATCGGACGCGCTGGCCCGGAACGTCATAGACATTGTTGCGCCCGATCTGGACGACCTGTTGCGCCAGGTCGATGGCCGCGCCGTTGTTGTCGGTGCAAAGACGGTGACGCTGAACCTCAAGGCCGCCACGATACAACGCGTGGCGCCGGGCTGGCGTTACGAGGTGCTGCAGCTGATCACCGATCCGAACGTGGCCTACATCTTGTTGATGATCGGCATCTACGGCCTCATTCTGGAGTTCTACAGTCCGGGCACCGGCGTTCCCGGGGTCGTCGGCGTGATCTGCCTGCTGCTGGCGGCCTATGCGCTGCAGATGCTGCCGGTCAACTACGCGGGGCTAGCCTTGTTACTGGTCGGCATCGGGCTGATGGTCGCCGAGGCGTTTGCGCCGGGCATCGGCGTGCTGGGCATTGGCGGTGCCATCGCGTTCATCATGGGCTCGACCATGCTGATGGAGACCGAGCTGCCGGCCTACCAGGTCTCGATGCCGATCATCGCGGCCTTTGCCGTGGCATCGGTGGCGGTGTTCGTATTCGTCATCGGCGCGGCCTTGAAGTCGCGCAGCACCCGGGTAGTCACCGGCCGCGAGTCGATCATCGGCGATAGTGCCGAGGTGATGGAGGATTTTCCCGAGCACGGCCTGGTGCGCCTGCATGGCGAAATCTGGCAGGCCCGCTCAAAGGTAGCACTGACCAAGGGCGCCATGGTGCGCGTCGTGGGTATGGGTGACCTCATTCTCAGCGTCGAACCACAGGAGAAAAACTGATGCAGATATTTTTCGGTGTGCTGATCGTACTCGTTGCCGGGCTGCTTTTCAGCGCGATACGCGTGCTGCGCGAATACGAGCGTGGCGTCGTCTTCATGCTCGGCCGGTTCCAGGTCGTCAAGGGCCCCGGGCTGATCCTTTTGATTCCGATCGTGCAGCAAATGGTCAAGCTCGACCTGCGCATGATCGTGCTCGACATACCAAGCCAGGACCTGATCACGCGCGACAACGTGTCGGTAAAAGTCAACGCAGTGCTGTATTTCCGCGTCGTCGACCCCGAACGCGCCGTCATCAACGTGGAGCATTACATGGAAGCCACCGGCCAGCTCGCACAGACCACGCTGCGTTCGGTGCTCGGCCAGCATGAACTCGATGCGCTGCTGTCCGAGCGCGACCGGCTCAACATCGATCTGCAGAAAATCCTCGATCAGCGCACCGATCAGTGGGGCATCAAGGTGGCGAATGTCGAGATCAAGCATGTCGACATCGACGAAAGCATGATCCGGGCCATCGCCAAGCAGGCCGAGGCCGAGCGCGAGCGGCGCGCCAAGGTGATCCACGCCGAAGGCGAGTTTCAGGCCGCGCAGAGGCTGGTCGATGCCGCAGCGTTGCTCGCAACGCAGCCGATGTCGATGCAGCTGCGCTACCTGCAGACTCTGGTCGAGATCGCCGGGGAGAAGAATTCGACAGTCGTGTTCCCGATTCCAATCAACCTGATGGAAACGGTGCAAAAGCTGCTCGAAAAAGCAGCAGCACCGACGAAGCCTTAAAGCTATGGCGCCATGACGCCATAGCGCGCGCGACCCGGGCACCGCGGAGCGCACGCGCAGCGGCGCCACAGACCGTCGTTTGCAGTGTCAAATGGCCGTGACCATTTGCCTGCGTTGCGTCGAGGCGCCCGCGCGCTACCAGCTGTGCAGCGTGCCGTCGTGCTTCTGCCGGTTGACCGGCAGGTAGGCGCGCTTGTACGGAAATTTCGCCGCCAGCGCCTCGTCGATATCGACCCCATGCCCGGGCGTCTCCCCGCAGTGTAGAAAGCCTGCTTCGAAGTGGTAGTCGTGCGGAAAAACGTCGTTTGTGTGGTCGCTGTGCGGCATGTATTCCTGGATGCCGAAGTTGGGCACCCAGGTATCGAAGTGCAGCGCCGCTCCCATGCAGACCGGGCTCAGGTCGGTGGCGCCGTGGCATCCGGTCCTGACCTGGTAGAGCGCGGCCAGATCGGCGATGCGGCGAAGGTGCGTGATGCCCCCCGCATGCACGACCGTGCAGCGGATGTAGTCGATCAGCTGGTTCTGGATCAGCTCCTTGCAGTCCCACACCGAATTGAACACCTCCCCGACCGCCAGCGGTGTCGTGGTGTGCTGGCGAATCAGCCGGAACGCGTCCTGGTTTTCGGCCGGCGTCGGGTCCTCGATCCAGAACAGGTTGAACGGCTCCAGTGAGCGCCCCAGGCGCGCAGCCTCGATCGGTGTCAGCCGATGGTGCACGTCGTGCAGCAGGTGGATGTCGGGGCCCACCGCCAACCGTACCGCCTCGAACAGGCCGGGTGTGTGCGCCAGGTATTTTTGCGTGTTCCAGTCGTGCTCGCTCGGCAGGTCGGCGTCGGCCGGTTCGTAGAAACGCGGTGTCGCGCCCACGCCATACACCTTGTCCAGGCCCGGCACGCCGGACTGGGCGCGGATGGCGAGAAACCCCTCCTCCTTGTGGCGCAGCACTTCATCCACGGTCTCGGCAATATCGCGTCCGTTGGCATGGCCATAGACCATCACCCCGGTGCGGCTTCTTCCGCCCAGCAACTGGTACAGCGGCAGGCCCGCCAGTTTGGCCTTGATATCCCACAAGGCGGTGTCAACCGCGGCAATCGCCGTCATCGTGACCGGGCCGCGCCGCCAGTAGGCACCGCGGTAGAGGTATTGCCAGATGTCCTCGATCTGCTGCGGGTCGCGCCCGATCAGACAGGGCATGACGTGCTCGTCCAGATAGCTGGCAACTGCAAGTTCGCGCCCGTTGAGCGTGGCGTCTCCGATGCCCTTGATACCGGCGTCGGTTTCGATGATCAGGGTGACGAAATTGCGTCCGGGCGAACACACGATGACGCGGGCTACGGTGATTTTCATGATGGCTTCAACCTGGATCGGAAGGGTCAGGTCAGGTCAGGTCGCACGCCGTTTTCCAGGTCATCGAGTGCACGGTGCACGCCCGCCTGCTCGATCCGCTCCAGCCAGTGCGACACGCTGGCCAGCCAGCGCGCGCACACGGCCAGCTCGGCGCCCCAGATGGCCACCGGCGTGCAGAGTGCGGCAACGGCCTGCCGCGGCTGACCGGCATGTTGCCGCGCGAGCGCCTGCAGCGCAGTGGCCATCGGATCGTCGAGCGCGTAGGCGCGGCCCTGCTCATCCACGCCGCGCAAGTAACGTATCCATGCAGCAGCGGCAAAAGCCAGATGCTGTGGCAGTTGCCCCGCGCCAAGCGCGGCCAATGCCGTGGCGACCCAGCGCTGCGGGATCTTCTGCGAGGTATCGAGGCAGATCTGGTGCACCCGATGGCACAGGGAAGGGTTGGCAAAACGCTGCAGCAGCGCATCGCGGTAGGCAGGCCAGTCGGCACGCGTCAGTTGCGGCCCGACATCCTCACTCATGAAGCTACGGACAAACTGCTCCACCCGCGCATCCGCAACACAGTCGTGCACATGTTCCAGGCCCAGCACGGCCCCGATGCAGGCCAGGGCGGTGTGGCTGCCGTTGAGCATGCGCAACTTGGCATCCTCAAACGGCAACACATCGGCCACCACGCGCACGCCGACGCGGCGCAACACGTCCGCATCGCCGGCATCGACGAAGCGGTCTTCGATGACCCACTCCCAGAACGCTTCGGTGCCAACGGCTCCCGCGTCCTGCATCTCCAGGGCCTGCGCGGCCTGTTCCAGCATGTCCGCGGTGGCGGCGGGAACGATGCGGTCCACCATGGAGTTGGGAAATGCACAGGCCTCGGTGATCCAGTGCGCCAGAGCGGGGTCGCGCCTGCGGGCTTCATCCAGACACAGGTCGCGCACCGCGTTGCCATTGCCGCGCTGGTTGTCACACGAGGCAATCGTCAGGCCACCGGCGGCCTTTGCCTGCCGGTCTTGCAGGGCACCAACCAACAGGTTCGCCAGCTGCTCGCCATGGCCCTTCTCGGTCACGGTCAGCGTCACCCAGCGCGTGCCCGGCGCGGCGATAGCCGCCATCACGCGTTGCGGCTCACGCGCCGCCACTGCCGTGCGCCAGATCGCACCGCCCAGTTGCCAGCGCAGCCCCTGATGATCCGCCACGCGCACCGCGTACAGACCGTCCTGCGCGGCCAGCGCATCGGCCAACGCTGCATGGTTCATGCCGACACCCAGCACACCCCAACGCGTGTCTGCCTGGCGCAGCAGGGCGTCAAACACCAGTGCCTGGTGCGCCCGGTGAAAACCTCCCAGGCCCAGATGGATGACTCCGGGCTCGCCGCTCCGCGCATATTCGGGCACATCCCAGCCCCTCGCTGCAAGCGCAGTCAGCATCGTGGCCTGCAAACGGGGCAATGCCGCATCAGCCAAACTGCAGTCCTCCATTGAGGTCCAGCACCGTACCGGTCATGAAGCCGCTCATCGGATGCGCCAGAAACAGCACCGTATGGGCAAATTCGGCCAGTTCGCAGAACCGGCCGACGGGAATACTTTTTCGCAACTCGGCCTGGCGCTCGGCGCTGACCTGTTCGGTCAGCATCTGCGTCTTGACGAAGGTCGGGGCAATGGCGTTGCAGGTGACGCCGTAGGGTGCGTATTCGCGTGCAAAGCTGAAGGTGAGGCTGCTGACGCCGCCCTTGCTGGCGGCATAGGCGGGCAGCGGCGACAGGCCGCCTGTGCGGGCGCCGAACGACGACACGTTGACGATACGCCCGAAGCCGCGCGCCTTCATGCCAGGTGCCACCCGCTGGCTGACATGAAACACACCGTCCAGGTTGATGCGCAACGTCTTGTGCCACAGCTCGGGCGTGGTCTGCTCGCAGTTGGCGTATTTCAGATACCCAGCGTTATTGACACACACGTCGAGTCGGCCGAAATGCGCTTCGATGGCATCGATCGCGCCATGCACCTGGTCGCGCTCGCCCACATCCATGTCCCAGTAGGCCAGCTGTCCGGAGGCCAGCGCGCCGCCGAACTCCTGCGCGAGCGCGGTGTTCTGCAGATCGGTGGCCGCCACGCGGTAGCCGGCCTCCAGCAGCGCGGCCACAGTGGCCATGCCCATGCCGGCGTTGGCGCCGGTGACCAGCGCCACCTGCTGCGCGATGGGGGGGGTCGGCGTCATTGCCCGTAAACCATCGACGGCAGCCACAACACCAGTTGCGGCACATAGGTGATGACCCCCAGGCTCAGCAACAGCGGAATGAACCACGGCAGGATGGCCACCATGGTGCGCTCGATACTGAGCTTCGATATGCGGGCCATGATGAACAGCACCAGGCCCACCGGTGGCGTCAACAGACCGATCATCAGGTTCAGCACCATGACCAGCCCGAAGTGCATGGGATCGATGCCCAGTTCGGCCGTGATCGGCAGCAAGATAGGCACCAGAATGGTAATGGCCGCGACCGGCTCCAGGAAACAGCCGACAAACAGCATCAGCACGTTGGCCAGCAGCAGGAACTTCCATGGCGTTTCGGTCACACCCAGTATCCAGCTGGCGATATCGGCAGTGACGCCGGTGGCGGTGAGCATCCAGCTGAAGATCGAGGACGCCGCCACAATGAGCATCACCACGCTGGTGGTCTCGACAGTGTCCAGGCACACCTTCACGAACATCTTGAAACTCAGGCTGCGGTACCAGAACAGGCCCAGGATCATGGCCCACAGACAGGCGGCGATGGCACCCTCGGTGGGCGTGAACAGACCCACTGTCATGCCACCGATGAGCAGGATGGGCGTCATCATGGGCAGCACAGCCACAAAGCGGAATCTCCAGTCCGCCAGAAACAGCAGGATGAGCCCGACAAACACGGTCGTTCGCGGCGGGAATCCCAAATGCACCAGGCCCCACAAGGCCAGCGGCCAGCCCACCACGATCAGGATCTCGAGCAGCGCCTTGCCAAAACGCCCGAGGGCGAATTTGGTATCGCCGCCCCAGCCATTGCGCCAGGCGAAATAAGTCACCGTGATCATGATCAAAAAGGCGATCATAAGACCCGGTACGATGCCGCCCAGAAACATGCCCCCGACCGATGTATTGGCCATCATGGCGTAGATCACGATCGGCAGGCTCGGCGGAATGATGGGCCCCAACGTGGCGGACGCAGCGGTCACCCCGACCGCGAATTCGGTCGGATAACCGTTGTCCTCCATCGCCTTGATCTCGATCGTTCCCAGCCCCGCCGCATCGGCAATGGCCGTTCCGCTCATGCCCGAAAAGATGATGGACGCCACCACGTTCACATGGCCCAGCCCGCCCTTGAGCCAGCCGACCAGCGCCATCGCCATGTCGAAAATGCGGTTGGTAATGCCGGCATTGTTCATGAGGTTGCCGGCCAGAATGAAAAACGGCACTGCCAGCAGCGGAAAACTGTCGATGCCGTTGACCATGCGGTGGATCACGACAAACGGCGGCAACGTGCCGGTCCACAGAATGTAGATCAGCGAGGCTCCGGCCATGGCGATGGCCACCGGAACACCACCGGCCATCAGGATCAGAAACAGGGATTGCAGCATGTTGGACTGACCAGGGGCCAGGTAATAGGTTGGGTCCGGTCAGACACAGATACGTCGGGCGGCACTACAGCCGAGCCCGCAGGCGCGCAACGCAGGATCGAGCGCGCACTCAATTCAGTATTTCGGGACGCTCAAGACCGCTGAAGCCCTGTCGCCAGTGCTGCACCGACAGCCAAGCTGCGCGCCCGGTCATACACACGAAACCGAACAGACAGATGCCATAAAGAATGTTCATCGGCAGATCGATGATCGTCATCTGGTAGTCGCCCATGGTCTTCATGAGCATCGCGGTCAGCACCACGCAGGCGCCGAAGAACAACACGCGCAGAACATCGACCAGCGTCGCCAGCACCCTGCCCGCCTTCGCGGGCAGAACACGGTACAAAATATCGACCTGTACATGGTTGTTGCGCGTCACGCCCACTGCAGCGCCGACAAACACGGTGGCAATCAGCAGGTAACGCGCAATTTCCTCGGTCCAGGCGGCAGAGTCGTTGAGCACGTAACGGGTGAAGAACTGGTGAAACACGGTTGCACCGAGCATCCAGAAAAACCCTAGCGACACCCAACCCTCGAAGGTGGTTTTCGACAGATCGACTTCCTGGTCGGTCAGATGGAACTGACCGTCTTCACCCACGATGGGCGCGTCTTGTGAACCAGGCTTGGCCGGTGTCTTTTTCATGCTCATTCTCGATAGGGCCCGACGCGGCAAGGCTGACAGCCGACCCGAACAGACCAGCTGCGCAAGCGTGCCGCAACGAACTTACTTGGCCGCCTGAATCGCGTCGTAGTCGGCGCGGGTAAAGCCCATCGAATCGAGTGGCACGTTTTTCAGCACCGCCTGGCGGAAACTCTCGCGGTCCACGGCCACCACTTCCAGTCCCTTGCTGCGGAATACGTCGGCCAGCTTGGACTCACGTTCCTTGATCTGGGCAGTGGCACGGGCGGCCGCTTCGCGGGTCACCTCGGTGAATATTTTCTTGTCGGCATCGCTGAGCTTGTTCCATACATGGGGCGCGATCTGCGTCACGACGCCGTCGACAATATGGCCGGTGAGCATGATGGCTTTTTGTACCTCATAGAACTTCTTGGCCTCGATCGTCGTGAGCGGATTTTCCTGCGCATCGACGGTGCCGTTCTGCAGCGCCAGATAGACCTCGGCAAAGGCAATCGGCGTCGGATTGGCGCCGCAGGCACGTGGCGTAGCGGTATAGGCCGGTACGTCCGGCACGCGAATCTTCAACCCCTTCATGCCCGCGCAGTCCTTGAACACCTTCTGGGACGTGGTGTGGCGCGCACCGTAATACGTGTAAGCCGTCATCTGGATGCCGGTCTTCTTGCGGAACTCGTCGACCATGGTCTGAAAGACCGGGCTCTTGGCATAAGCCAGCAAGTGGTCACCATCGCGGAAAATGAACGGGTAGTAGGCGATGCCCAGACGCGGATAGGTCCGCGCCGCAAATGACGGCCCGCTGATGATCATGTCGACCGTGCCCAGGGTCAGGCCCTGGTTGATATCGGTTTCCTTGCCCAGCGTGGACGCGGGAAACACCTGGATGTCGAAGCGCCCACTGGTGCGCTTCTTGATTTCCTCGGCGGCCCACACCGACTCTGTGTGGAAGGGTTCCGAAATTTCGTACACGTGCGCCCATTTGAGCTTTTGCTGCGCCAGCGCGGCACCACTGCCCATCGCGCCCAGCGCAAGCGCCGCTGCGACGCCCAGAATTTTCAAGCTTGTGCGTTTGCTCATGGTTTGTCTCCTGATTGAACCGACATGAAAAATAATTGGCACTCTTTAACGCAGTGGTGCAACGCGCCAGAGCACGTTGCACCAATTTAAACACCAGTTTCAGAGAGCGCTTGCAGCCGCGAAATGGTGATCCGATGGCTGCCAGCGGCATGGGCCGCGAAAAAAACTGGCCAAATGGCCTTACCAATTTCAGCTGCCATCGTCGCATCGTTACTGACACCCGTCAACCCGAAACGACTGGAAACGATTAGAGGAAACCCTAGTTCGCCAGCCTGGTGTCAGGCCACTGCAGACACTCGCATGCGCGGCCATTGGCCAACCAAGCCTCTGAATTGAGACCACCGGCTGTGCCCGGGCCAGCTCGGCCTCACGCGCTTGGTTTGCGATACGTCGCCCAGGCCTGCCCGGTTGGCGTGGTGCCTGCACCCGGCTCCGCAGGCCGTCGGAAATGGCCCTCGACCACCTCGGCCGGATCGGTGAAGCAATGCTTGATCCACGGGATATATTCCAGTACCGTCACCGCCGGATGGCCATAAGCCAGGTGCACGTGAACCTGACTCATGTCGCCCGCGTGCGGTGCCACTGGTATGTGCCAGGCTTGCGCCATGGCACAGACACGCAGCACTTCGGTCACGCCGGCCATGCGGGTGACGTCCGGCTGCGCCCAGTGAATGGCGCGCTGTTGAAAAAACTCGGCGAAAGCGTCGGTGGTGTACAGCTGCTCGCCCAGCGCCACCGGAACCAGGCTGGCGCGCGCCAGTTCGGCGTGGCCCTTGACGTCGTCGTACCACAGCGGCTCTTCGAACCAGTACAGGTCGTGCTCCAGCGCGGCGCGGCAAAAACGCAGACAGGTGGGCAGATCCCACTTGCCGTTGCCATCAACCGCCAGTGTCACATCCGGGCCGATAGCCTTGCGCACAGCAGCCAGCCGCCGCACATCGCGCTCGACACCGGACCCCACCTTGATCTTCACGCCGGTAAAACCTTCATCTACCGCCCTGCACGCCCCGGCCACCAGCGCATCGTCGGGAATATTGAGCCAACCGATGTCGGTGTTGTAGGCCCTGACGCGCTCGCGCGCCGGACCGCCCAGCACCTGCCACAACGGCTGCCCCGCCGCCTTGGCCCGTATGTCCCACAAGGCCACATCGACCGCCGCATGGGCCAGCGTCATGATGCCCGCCCGGCCAACCCACTGCAGTGCAGGCTGGCGGGCGATCTTCGTCCACAGATGCTCGATGGCCAATGCATCCTCGCCCACCAGCAGCGGCGCCATGCAGGTCTCGATGCACCGCGTGATGAGCTGGTCGCTGGGCAGGTGCGCATGGGTTCCGGTATAGCCGTAACCGGTGATACCGGCGTCGGTCTCTATGCACGCGCCCACGACGCCCCAGTGACTGACGGTGTGGGTGCTGTCGGCAATCAACGCGCCCGTGACCGGCACATGCAGGATGAACGAGGAGACGGAGAGTATTTTCATGGGCGTCCAGTAACCGGCTGACGGTGCACTCAGCCGCGGGCGGCGGCGCCCTGCACAACAGTTGGTGCATCTCCACTATACACAGGCCACACCGCGCAAGTCGACCGTCGCACAAGGGTGATCACCTGCGGCGTTGCCGGTGCGCCGCCGGCGTCAGCGTTTTCCAGGCGCAGTGCCATCAGGCGTAATTGATCACCAGATGCCGGATGTCGCTCATGTCCTCCATTGCGTAACGTGTGCCTTCGCGGCCGGTACCGGAGGCTTTCCAGCCACCGAACGGCATGTTGTCGATACGGTAGATCGGCACGTCATTGACCATCAGGCCACCCACTTCCCAGTCCTCGATTGCGCGGAACGCACGCCGCAGGTCCTGCGTGAACAGTCCCCCCTGCAGGCCATACTTTGAATCGGCGCAGCGTGCCACTGCATCGTCGAAATCGTCGTAGGGGTTGAGCGTCAGCACCGGGCCGAATATCTCCTCGTCCTCGACTTTCATGCCGGCTCGGGTATCGGCCAGCACCGTGGGCTGCACGACGGTCTTGTCACGTGTGCCGCCGCACAACACCCGGGCGCCCTGGGCCACGGCTTCATCGACCCAGGACTGGATCCGAATCGCCGAACCCTCGTCAATGACCGGGCCCACGTCGACGCCCTCTTGCATTGGATTGCCGACCTTGCAATCTGCCACTTTGCGTACCAATAGTTCGGTAAACGCCTGGTGTACCGAGCGTTGCACCAGGATGCGCTGCACGCCAATACAGTACTGGCCACCATACACGACGCCACCGCGCACGCAGCGTGCTGCCGCAAACGCCAGATCGGCATCCTCGGCCACGATGACCGCACCGTTGCCGCCGAGTTCGAGTGCGACCTTCTTCTGCCCGGCGATCGACTTGATGTGCCATCCGACCTTGGCACTGCCGGTGAAGCTGACCATCGCGAATCGATCGTCACGCACCATGGCTTCGGCCAACGGCACCGGGCAGTGGCAGACTTCGAGTGCGCCTTCAGGTAATCCTGCGTCGCGAAAAAGTTGCTGCAAAAGTTGCGCAGTCAGCGGCGTCTGCGGGGCTGGCTTGAGCACCACACTGTTGCCGATCGCCAGCGCAGGCGCCACCTTGTGCAGCACGAGATTGAGTGGGAAGTTGAACGGCGCGATGGCGAGCACGATGCCGATCGGAAATCGCCGCGCCAGACCTACCCGGCGCCGGATGTTGGCCAGCGCCTGCGGATCGAGCTTGTCAAGCGACACCGCGCGCCCCTGGGCGTCGGTCGTCTGGTACTCGAACACGCCGGCGTCCATGTCCAGCGGCACTTCCTCGCCGCCGAAACGCCGTGCCTCGGCCGCCGCATTGGCCAGGTTGAAGATGGCGCGCGACACCTCGCCACGTGCGTCGTACAGCGGCTTGCCGGCTTCGGCCGCTATCAGCTGGGTAAAGGCGTCGCGCCGCTCGCGCAGCAGCTCGGAGGCGCGCGCCAGTATGTCGGCGCGCACGAAGCGCGGCAGCTTGCGCATGGTCTGGTATGCCTGGGCCGCGCGTGTGATCGCAGCCTCTACATCCTGCGCACTGCTGACCGGCATCTCGCCGACAACAGAGCTGTCGTAGGGCGACAAAATGGATTCGGTCTGCATGCGGGTCTCCGTGAATGAATGTGACCGCATTCTGTTCCGGCCCGAGGGCAGCCGGTAACACCCGCAGTGGCAACAGCGCGTTGCCCGAATCAGAACGGCGCTGTGTGCACCAAAGCTGAGCGTCGCGCTCGGCCGCTGCCCGACCGCGACGCTCAGCTGCGGTCGCGGGCCCGCGCGACCAGTGTTTCCAGGAACTGCTTGGCCGCCAGCGACACGCCATGCCCGCGTGCAGTGATCACGTCAATCGACGCGCGTGCGAACGTGGCTTCGGGCAGATCGATCGCGTGCAGCGTGCCGTTGGCCAGTTCGCGGGTGAAGGTCATCGGCGGCATGAAGGTCACCAGTGACGTCGCGCTGACCACGTTCTTGATCAGTTGCAGCGAATCGCTTTGCAGCATGATCCTGAGCTGGATGCCAGCGGCATTTTGTGCCCGGTCCACCAGCCGGCGGATGCCGAAACTGCGGTCCGGCAACGCCGCAGGCGTGCCGTCGAGTTGCGCCATCGACACGTTGACAAGTCCGAGCAACGGGTGCCCGGGCGCGCACACCAGTTGCAGCGGTTGTGCAATACGTGCCCGCAGCATCAGGTCGTCACGCGACGGCGAATTGAAGGCCATGGCGATGTCGGCTGCATTCGACAGCAGACGTTCGGCGACCTGGTTGGTCCCGCACACCGATACCTGGAATTCGATACCGGGATGCTGGCGCGAAAAATCGGCGATGGCCGAGGGCAGGAATCGGTGTGCGACCGCCTCGACGACGGCCAGCCGGACGGTGCCGCGGCGCAAAGAGCTGAGATCGTCGAGCTGGTCGCGCAGTGTATCGAGCTGGCGTTCGTTCTGGTCGACATGGGCAAGTAACACCTTGCCGGCTTCGGTAGGTGTCATGCCGCGCGTATGGCGCTCGAACAACTGAACGCCGAGCTGATGTTCGAGCTGGGCAATCTGCCGGCTGATCGCACTCGGCACGATGTCGAAGGTCTCAGAGGCCTGTCGCAGCGAACCCGATCGGGATATCTCCGCGAAATACTCCAGAGCCTGGGGTTGCAAATTGCGGGATGCGCGCGAGGAGTGGGACATGATCGAGGCTGTCAGTCTACGTTACTTCCACACGATCACCGAGCACGACGCGTGGCGTCTCGCCGTTTCCCATGGCGCTTGTCGAAGCGCATTGCCGCGCGCCAAGCCCGCATCGCGTTCTCGATTCGAGAACGCGGCTGTCTCAAATCAGTGACCCTCGACAAACCTAATGGTCGTTAGACTGAAAACGTCGTTCCCAAATTTACGGAGGTCCACGTGTCACAAGCCAGTTCCATCGTCACCGTCCAGTCCCGATCCGCCCTGTGGCGAACGCTCGGTTGCGGCATCGCCATGACCTGCGCCCTCCCCCCGTGCCAATATGACATGCTGCACCTGGCTCCGAGAAATCAGTGAGCAACGAGGTAGTTATGTCCAAGATCCATCAACCAAAGGTTTCCATGCACGCAGTGCAGTCTCTCCCCGATTCAGGCGCATCGCAAGGAGCCCGTAGGGCGAGTGAAGATGCGCCTGAATCGGCGTCGCCGCCGGTACCGCCGACCCTCAGTTCCGAGGTCGTGCCGCACGCACGTCGGCGCAGTTTCTCCAACGCCACCAAGCGCCGCATTCTGGAGGCTGTGGACCGGTGCACCCAGCCCGGCGAGGTCGGTGCTTTGCTGCGCCGTGAAGGCGTCTATTCCTCTTCCCTGAGCACGTGGCGCCGTCAGCGTGAGACAGCTGACCTTGCGGCGCTGGCACCGCGCAAACGAGGCCCCAAGGCCGATCCCGCCCGGGTGGACACCGTGCTCATCGCCCAACTGACGCGGGACAACCAGCGCCTGCAGGTCAGCCTGGACAAGGCCAATCTGGTCATCGAGGTCCAAAAAAAACTTGCAGTTCTGTTGGGCTTGGCTACAGCCGACGACAAGCACGGGAGCACCTGATGACCAGCGTGCAAGAACTCATCCCGACCCATGGCGCCGTCGCAGCGTGCCAGGTCCTGGGGCTGGCGCGTGGCTCGCCTGCGCGGCACCGTGCCAGCGAGCGCCGTGCGGCCTTTGTGGGGCCCAGAGCGGCACGTCGGGCACGCCCGCCGCCGCCGATGGCCTTGGACGTCCTGGAGAACCAGGCGCTGCTCGATACGCTCAACAGCGAACGCTTCATGGACACCGCGCCGGCGGCCGTGCACGCCACGCTGCTGGGCGAGGGCCGCTATCTTGGCTCGGTGCGCACCATGTACCGATTGCTGGCGCGCACCGGTGGCTCTCGCGAGCGGCGCAACCAACTCGTGCACCCGCCCTACACCAAGCCCGAGTTGCTGGCAATCGCACCCAACCAGGTCTGGTCCTGGGACATCACCAAGCTGCGCGGACCGGTCAAGTGGACGTACTTTCACCTGTACGTGATTCTGGATATCTTTAGCCGCTATGTCGTGGGCTGGCTGATCGCCGATCGTGAGAGCTCAGACCTGGCTGAGCAACTGATCGCCGATACCGTGGGCCGCCACGACGTCGAGCGCGGCATGCTCACACTGCACGCCGACCGCGGTACCAGCATGCGCTCCAAACCGGTGGCCGCCTTGCTGGTCGACCTGGACGTGGCCAAGAGTCACAGCCGCCCTTACGTGTCCGACGACAACCCGTTCAGCGAGGCCCAATTCAAGACCTTGAAGTACCGCCCCGACTTCCCGGCGCGCTTCGGTTGCCTGGCCGATGCACGCGCTTTCTGTCAGCAATTCTTCGCCTGGTACAACGACCAGCATCAACACTCTGGCATCGGCTACATGACCCCACACAGCATCCACTACGGCACGGCACAGGCCATCCATGCCACTCGGCAAGCCACCCTGGACAAAGCCTTTGCGGCTCACCCCAACCGCTTCAAGGGCAAGCAACCTCAACCCCATCACCTGCCTACCGAGGTATGGATCAACCCACCGAAGGACTCAAACAACCTGAATATCAATCAGCCCAACACACTAAATTAATTCCGCCACGTGCAGCAAAGTCATTGACACGCTCC
>Ga0209390_10002498_pt1 | contig 32066 bp, 18 predicted proteins | sample BON01_FD_187212 | JGI IMG/M metagenome (GOLD analysis project Ga0209390, IMG submission 187212) | Freshwater microbial communities from Lake Bonney liftoff mats and glacier meltwater in Antarctica - BON-01 (SPAdes) (version 2) | ecosystem: Environmental > Aquatic > Freshwater > Ice > Glacier...
GCGGTCGTCACGTCGATAGACGGAGCCGTTCGCCATGGGTGCCTTCCGGAGTAAAGCAGGAAATTCTGCTACCCAAACAGCTGATTCCCGTAAATCAAGAATCGGCTCAAGCCATCTACCAGGTGTTATTCAGCGCCCCTGGCAGGAATCGAACCTGCGACACACGGTTTAGGAAACCGTTCCAAGCCGTCCAGCAGGACCCAAGGTGTCCGCCAAGTGCTGTCGAATCAACCGTTTCGTCCAGCCCGTGTTGCCGAGTGTTGTCTTGTGGCGGCGGATGTGTGGGACAAAATATGGGACAAACGGCGTTGGCGTTTCGGTTTTCTGCCGATTCGAGCTACCAGGCTCGGTGACTCACAAAGTGGGGGAACTCCAAGGAGTACGAAGCCCAGTCGACGGACGCCGACACGCTTAGCTGCGTTGGCAGTGTCGGCACGTTCGGCGACCTCCCGACGAGCCTCGGATGCTCCGAGATCACGTGGGGCGGCTACTCCAACGGTCGGATTCCTTCGTCAGCAATGAGGTACCGACCGCACTCCGGCTCGCTTCACCCACACGCGTCTGGCACATACGACGAACTGTTCGCAGCGGCGCAGACCGCCGGACTTGATCTGAGCGGCTATGGATACCGTCATGGCATCGGCAGGCGGCACGACGCCGGGTACTTCCTGTCAAGGCGTCGGCCTGGCAATCGACATCGCCGTGCTCGTCGTCGGTGGCGGCCACCGCTACCCCACCACCGACGCCGCATTCGCGGGCGCCGAGTTCACCTGGCTCTGCGCGAACGCCCACTACTTCGGCTGGATCACACCTCGGTGGGCGATTCCACCCGGCATGGTCTGTGGAAGCGTCGTCGGAACGGGTACGGGCGGTCACGTTGGCGACAAGTGCTGCTTCCTCGAACCGTGGCACGTCGAAGCAGCCGGGTCGCTGCCATTCTTGGACACGTCGACACTGCCTGGTCCCGCAACAAGACCGTGAGCGGCCGGCAACTCGCTGGGTGTTTCGAGATGATCAGCCGTGATCGGAATGGCCGCTTACCGAGTTGCGGCTCGTACTGGGTCGGCCAGGCTCTGGTCAGGTGCGCCGGTCGGTCCGTTGGGGAAGCCGAATCTGTAGGGTCGCGCTCGGTGACGAACTTTGCAGCGTGGATTTCGATGAGGCCGCCGCATGCCTGCTTCGGGGTAAGGAGCAGCCCAGGTTCTCAGTCGCTCGCATTCCAGGGCGATGTCAGGATCGGGTGAGCGAGTGAGGTTGCCGACCATAGTCCTTGTAGGCGGGCCATTCGTTGACGGCATGAAGCGCATGGATTCGCGCCAGCCGATGAAGCGCGACCCGACGTGTGCACTGATCACGGCGGGACTTGCAAGGTCGCAGCCGTGGTGGGAGGTCGTGGCATCGCTGCCAGCGGCCTTGCTTGGCGACGCACTCGGCGCAGGCGCGGTGCTGATCGACGGGCCACGGTCGCTCCACGCGCCGTCTGCCGTGTCAGCGGTGAACTGGGCCCGCGACAATAAGACGACGCGACTAAGGCGATTGCTCGATGGGCCGGTTGGGAAACTGACCCGACAAACCTCAGTAGTCGAAGGGCACTTCGACGTGCAGTGGAACGCGAATCCGCCGGATGCAAGTTGGTACTTCTTGGATCCGTCCGGTTCGGCAATGCGGGACTTCCCTCCAGCGAGGGAACTTGGGCTAGCCGTGATGATTCATGCGCGTCCACTGGACTACGACCCGCCGCAGCTCGTTGAGAAACTCGGAATCAACCCCTACGCCGCTGACAAAATCAAGCTCAGGTTCGAACCGTGGACCGAAGCCGTCGTCATAGTTCCCGACACTGCCAACATGCGGTCGGTTCTTGATGCTCTCATCTATTGGCAGGGACGCAAGCCTCGTGCGCGACGAAAAGAGACCCCGTACATCGACCCCTTCGACTACAGCGATGAAAAGGCCTCGTCCGCACAAGTACGCGTTACCAGCGCGGAGTTCGGAGTGACCGGCCTGGTGGCCGATGGAAGGTGGGCCGATCCGTCGATGTTGGCCTTGCCGTCCCATCTGCTGCAAACGGCACCGATCCCTCCCGGTGACCTCACCCGGCCGTCGGAGTTCAATTCTCCTCCGAAGAAGCCGAGGCGTAAGAGGACGCGTCCTCTGAAGGAGAAGATCTTTGACGATCTGTCGCTTGCGCTCAAGCCGGCAGGCTGGGAACGAACGTGGAACCGCCTCAACCTTTCTTCCGGCGTTTCCCACCGGGTTTGGTGTGAGATCGAGGTCCGTAGCAGGTGGACAGAGATTTGGGTCGCAGGGGAGCTTGATGCGGAGGACTACGACGGCTGGCTCGATGATCATCGAGCCGAGTTGGGACGACTTTCGCCGGCGGCTTTGAACAACTTCGGAGCCGGGGAGGCGACGCGGTCGTGGGAATGGGCGCGTTGGATTTGGCGCGCCAACGGCGGCAAGGCCGACGACGTCGACTGGCAACAACGCGGGCGCGAGATCGCCGACGCGACCGCCGCCTTACGTTCAGTTCTCGCAAATTTCCCCGTCCCGGTCGTCGAGGATCTCAGGCCCGAGGTCGCGGAGGAGAAGGAGAATGGTGAAGACGATCCGGCTGCTTTCCTCTCCGGCCTATGGGACTCCCGCCGAGAGGAGAGTGAAGACGATCCTCTTGCTTGGCTCGCCGCCCTACCGCACTATCGTCGAGAGAACTCCGCCGACTGAATCACCAGCTCCCGTGGCCCAGCGCCTTCAAGACGACAACACCGATCGAAGCTGGCGGCTTCCAACCTTGAAGCCGGCGCCGGCGAGGGCCGTGATGTTGGGGCCGCGACGACTCGTCGCCAACATCGTGGCTGTGCGAGAACCCATCGAAGGCGCCATCCAAGACCTGCCCGGCCAGCTGGGACTGAGATCCCGACCAGCCGATAGGGGCAACACCATCGGCAATTCTTCAGTTTGAGGGTCGCCAACCGTTCGAATTAGTCGATAGCCGATGATGGCTCCCATTCGTGGCGCCGTTGGCTGTGAGCTCTAGAAGTCAAGAATCCCTGCCGGAGCACACATCGTGCACGGCACTGTTGCATTGAGCCACTATGACGGTCGAGTCGTGGCGGTCTGTCACTCTATGTGGTGGTGGTGGTGGTGCTGGGCGTCAGTGTCGTTCGAGGCCTACTGGCGCCACTGTCGGCGGCCGGAGTTCGCGCTGGATAACTCAATGCAACAGTGCCTGCGTACGTGCGATCGAAATGCCAGTTACCGATCGGTTCTGAGCCTCGTCGGCCGCTGTCGATATGTGCCCCTGACCCGGAGCAATAGGCAATGGTCGCCCAGGTAACGATCGAGTCGCTCCAGCCAATATCAACGCCACGGTGGATCGGTTGGTACGAGCACCACGCGAGCGATTGTACTCAGCCGTCGAACGGGTCTCCGAGCGAGATGGCGATCGCACCATCTTCTTGCAGGTCTTCCCACGCGTAGGAGATCTCTCCGCGGTCGCCGACTTCGAGTATGTAAAGATCCTCGCCTTCGATGAGATCAAGTTCGAACTCGTATGAGCACCCGCCGAGAAGGTCGACTTCACCTCGTCCGAGCTGAGCGCGTGTGAGTTCGTCTCCGCCAGTCGTGGTGACAACCACGCGAGTCGAGCTGTTGATGTCGCCGTATCCGCCGTCAGGGGAACAGGAGCGCCCGCTGTCGGAGCGGTCCCAATCGTCGTCGTAGACAGCGAATGTGCCGGCGACGGTTTTGTTCTCAAGGACGCGGAAGTCGGCGAGGTAGTCGTTGCAGAGCTGTTCAACAGCGATGAGGTCGACCTCCGAACCTCGCGCAGGCGCGCCGCCGTCAAGTCCTTCGCAGACGGTGAATCCGGCGTTGATCGCGGCGCGGTCAGTCGACCAGTCGTTGAGGTCGGCGTCGTTGAGCGCGGCTAGGTATTTGTCGTCAGCTGACTCGCCGCCAGATAGGACAGCGAATGCGACAATAGCGATGACAGCGAGGGCAGCGATGCCGCCACCGATCAGCAACTTCGTTCGGTTCGATCCTTCATCGTGGGGTGCGGCAGGTTCAGCTTCGGGCGCTGCTGGTACCACCACTGCCGGTGGTGCTGGGAGCGCTGCGACTGGCGGCGATGTCGCGTCACCTGGCGACGTTGGAGCGGCGGGAGTTGCTGGTGGTGTGATCGGTTGGGACGATGCCGGTGGGGGCGGCCGGAAGTCCGACTTCTCTTCGGGCGGGTACCAGAGGTCGTCGGATGCTTGCCACCAGCCATCTCCTACAGGTGTGTCCGACATGGTGGGCCCTTCCGCTCGGTATGCGCCAAGTGATACTTGGCGCGACGTCGACGCTGAGACTAACCCCCTTCTACTAGCTGGCTGGTGGATGTGTTGACCGTTGCTTGGCGGGCGGGTTGAGGGCGGTACCCGCGGTTCCGCGAACTCAAGCCGGCCACGGCGTCCAGAGCGACGCCAACCTCGTACTCGAGCCTGGTTTGTTCTCCTGGTCAGGGTCAGAGATGGACATGTTGGGCAGCCGCCGTGGGCGTGATGCACGCGGTGTGCGCGGCCCGGTCAGCAAGGGTCGTGTTGGTGGCGTGTCCGAGTCCGGTGACGACGGGGTGGCGGTGCCGATCGATGGCGATGCCGACAAGGGGATCGTCGTAGACCGCGAAGTCGCTGACAGGACCGCCACCTCGGACCAGGAGAGTGACGGCCGGTCGCGGGTCGAGCGCAAGACGGTCGAGAGCCTGGGCGATGAGGACCGGCGCACGGGGTCCGGTGACGGCGACGCGGTGCTGGATCGTCTCGACGTTTGCCTCGGCGAGCACGGCTCAACATCGGCGACCGCATCGTCTCCGCCTGATGGGGCGACGAGCCCGACGATCCGGATTGCGGGCGGCCAGACAAGTTCACCGTTCGGTCGGGGCCGTTCGAGTTCTTCACCGATCAGTGACTGCTGGCCGAGTGTGAGTCGCAAGAGTTTGATCTGAAGTCCCCATCGTCGATCGAACACGACATGTCCGTGCACGGTGACGTTGGGTGCGGTGCACTCGGCCGCTGTGAGGGTGTCGAGTTGTCCAGCGACGGAATGTGCTGCGTGACGAGCGGCCGCGACCTTGAGACGCACGCCACCAGCGCCGGCGGGTCGGGTGAGTTCGGCGACACCGATGCCGGACCGGAACTGTTTCCACCCGTGGAGTTCGCCCTCGATCGCGACGAGCCCGAAGCCACAGTTGCTGACGCTGTCGGCAATGGCGGTCGCGAGTTCGGTGACCGTCAACGCTGTCATGCGATGCCTCGGCTCGTGTCGCGCTGCGACGGTGCTGCGAGTCGCCGGGCCAATTGAGCGTGTCGCGCTCGGTCCAACGCATCGGTGGGGGTCGGCCCGAGTGGTGAGCCCGGGTCGGGCTGATCGATGAGGTCGTGTTCCACTCGCCACTCGTGGACGTCATCGACAAGCGTTCCGAGCCGATCGACGTCGACCGCCACGAGTGCGCCGCTGTCGGCGAGGGAGTGGAGGTGTTCGGTGAGCCACTCGGGTCGGTGACGCACGATCGTTGCGATGGCTGTGTCGGCGTGACGATCGCCAAGTTGTCGGCACACGATCTCGGTCGCCGTTTCCCGAAGAGACCGCGCGGTCCGATCCCAATAGGCCGGATCTGGTGCCCCGGTTCGAGACCCGATCACCCCTGGTAGACCGGCCTGATCGTGTCTGACCCTCGGGTTCTCAAGGGCGAGGTAGACGGCGGCATCGGCCACGGAAGTGCGCCACCTCGCCGCCAGGTGCGGACAGACCGGGCGGTCCGGGAGCATCTTGCGGACCGACGAGGGTGGTTCGTGTTCGGCAATGCGACGGACCGCCGCTTCGGCGTGCTCGATTGCCTTCGCCAGATCGGGTCCGTCGTCGCCTCGTCGTTGGGCTGCGACGAGTCCTGCGAGCGACCGCCCCTGAGCAGTCCGCGAGACCTGTGGCGATGACGGGGACGCGCTGAGTGCGGTTCGGGCGTTGGATCGCGCGAGGCGAGCGCGCAGGACCGGGCCGAGTTCGGTTCCGATGCGAGGCAGGTGTTGCTCGGTGTCGGTGTCGTCGGTGACCGGACGGGTGCCGTAGAGCTGGTTGTTGTGACGGCCGCGGGTGATGTCGACGTACAGCTCGCTGCGGCTCGTCGACGGGGTGACTGCCGATGTCGACACATCGTTCGTTGCTCCCTGAACGGCGTACGACGTGACTGCGTAGGCGAGGTCGATGCCACCGGCAGATCGGTCGAACGTCGCCCGGTTGCATGTGATCGTGCCGTCGGATGTTGCGATGTCGATCTCGTCACGCTCAGCCGATGACGGGTCAGCGCGGACATCGATGATGTGTCCGGTGGTCCCGTTGCGCATCCAGCCGTTCCGGTTGTCGTGTGGATGGATGGAGCGGTCGCCGTGACGGGCCACGACTTGGTCCCCGACGCAGAGCCGACGTCCGTCGTCGAGCGTGACATTGCGGTCGGCATCCACGACGCCATCGGCGATGAGCACTTGTTGAGCCAGGCTGTTGAGGACCCGACGTTCCCGGTTTCGTCCGTGCACCATCGGATGCGGGCGGCCGGCTGTCCATTCCGTGTACCAGCGGGCGAGAATCGCGGCGTGGGTGTCGTGCTCGCTGTCGGTGAGGACGAGTTGCCCGCTCGCTTGGAGTTCGTCGATTGCTTCGGCAACCTGACCGCTGCGGATCAGATCCGCCCGATGTCGTTCACCAGCGTCTGTCAGACGATGAACGGTCGCGAGCTGCGGTGTTCGGTCCGAGTAGATCTCGACCAACTCGTTGAAACTCCCGCCTGCCGGGACAGAACCGTGCTGTGCGGGATCGCCGATCAGGCGGAGCGTCGCTCCCGTCTCGACGGCGAGGTCACAGAGTCGGAGGAGGTCGCGGTCGCCAATCGTCGATGCCTCGTCGACGATCAGGACCGTTCGCGAATCGAGCACACGGATACCGGCATCGGCTCGACCGAGGAGCATCGCGACCGTCTCGGATTCGATGCCGGCGTCGTCGGCCAACTGTCGTGCAGCTTCGCCTTTCACGGATGCGCCGAGGACTCGGTAGTCGGCGTCGGTCCATGCTCGTGCGGCGACTCGCATGGTCGTGGTCTTGCCGGTGCCGGCGCGTCCGACAGCGCATTGCACACGATCACCGCTGGTCAGCCAGTCGCGCACGAGTCCCGCTTGCTCCTCGCTGAGCACCTCCGCTGACCCGATCACCACCTCCACGATCGACGGCTCGATGGTTCCCACGTCGGCGCCGATTCCCGCTTCCACGGCAGACACGATTCGCGCCTCGACGTCGAGGAGTTCGATCGTCGTGAACGTCGGCTCGCTCTGCCCGTCGCTCACGACCGTGCCGTCACGTCGACGGATCACCTGTGATGCGTCGATTTCGGCGACCAGATCAGTGGCACAGAACCGGGCCGTCAATCTCTCGACTTCGGCTGGGGGTACAAGCACCTTCGTGCGCGAACCATCGTCGCCGATGATCGACCAATCGGCGACCGCTCGCATCACGTCGCTCCGAGCGAACGTGGTCGTCTCCGCACACAGTCCTTCGGTGGGGTCGACCAGATCGTTGAACAGTTGGTGTCGGAGATCGTCGGGGAGCACCTCGTGCGCGATCGCACGATCGGCCCGGTCGAAGCACGATCCGATGTCGAGACCCACACGATCAGCCCTGGTCAGCCACTCTTTCCGTAGCTCGTTCGGATCGACTGCCCGCTTGGCCGATCGGGTGTTCAGCGCAACGTGGTCCTCTTCGCGATTCGTGATCGTGCGACCGAGCCGCTCCTCGAGCGCCTTGCGAACTTCGTCCATCTCGGTGCGCCGGCTGGAGAACTCGCGGATCACCTCATCTGACACACCGACGACTTCCCACACGCCGTTGTCTCGGCGCCGCCATGCGACACCGAGGTCGCGTATCTCCCAACGCACAGCTGCCGTCGCAAGAGCTGCCGCAGCGGGTGCCTGTCGATACAGCGCCCGAGCGTCGAGAGTCCGAATACCTCCCTCATCGTCGACGACAGCGTTCGCAACCACGTTGTGATGGTGCGGGTGAGGATCCAATGCCCGACTCGTGCCGTGGAAGTACGACGCAGCGACGAGGCCCTCCGATCCAACGACCTCACCACGACGGCGGGCAACCGCCCCATGAACGTCCATGTGGCCAACCGCCGTCGCGTTCGCAGTGTGGAGCGCCCGCACGATCGTTTCCTGACGATCACCATCGGACAACGCCGCCAGAAGCCCGATGGACTTCTCAACCGTCAGAGTGAGATCGAACCCGACCCGCGCAACCGGCGGCTTGCGTTGCTCGGCAAAGTCGGCCAGCACATCTCGCCGAATCCGGAAATGACCGTCCTCGCTCGTCCGTTCGCTGCGCAGACACGTCATCCGCCGTTCGCTCGTCGCCCGCTCTCCGTTCGCGCAGAGCCGCCGGACATAGGCGGGTGTGACCTTCAGTAGCTTTGCGGCTTCGCCGACAGTGAGGAGATCCGACGGATCACCGGTGGCCCGGACTGCATCCGCAGTCGGTGGCTGCGATGCAAGTTCGTGATGCCGGGTGATCTCGGCGTCGGTCACGAAGACCGCGCCATCACCCCATTTAACCGTGGCCAACCAGCTGGAATCTGCTGGGTCGCACAAGGCGGATCGATCCGCAGATCGCACGAGTTCGTCGATCTCCTTGAGCTTCAGTCCGAGCAAGCGTGCCGCATCACTGAGTTCATAGAGAGGTTGACCGTCAGCATCGAGGCGGGCGTGGGCACCGACACCGAGATGCTTGCGTTGCGACGACCCCTGCGCTGTAACCAGTCGCTCTCCCGTTGACGGGTGACGGCCCTCCAACACGCGTTGGAAGGCATCGCGCTCCACATGCCCGGTGAGGTTCCGATAGGAAGCACCAGCGCCGAGCCATAAACCCGGACCTTCGATCGAGTCGGCGTAGTAGCTGACCGCACCGCCAGTGAGAGACCTGCCGAGGACGCCCGGAGTGCCGCCCGCCCGCTCGCCCTCCAGGTAGTCGACCACGGCCTTCGCCACAGTCGCGGTCGATGAGCCCGACGAACCGATCGGCGTCACGGTCAGGCGCATGAACTGGAACCGAACGTGGCGCGAACCGGCCGATTCCGAATACCAAATCCACGGCGTGCCAGACGACGGGTTTGAGGGCCGAAGGCCAAACCGCAGGTTGCGCAAAGCGCAACCTGCAAGGGTGTATGCCCTCCCACCAACCCAACACACGACATGCCAGACCCGACCTCCGACGGGACACCATCTGGCGAGGCGGACCGCCCCGAACGACGACCGCACCGCACACGACCGGCCCTCACAGCGCCAGCCCTCGGACCGGCATCGGACCACGCGCTGACAACCGGCCAACCGCCGCCAGGACGGCACGGGCCGGCGGAACTGGGCGAGAGATCTCCGACGCAGCGACGAGGCAATCATGAACGAGGCGACCTCGCTCGCTGAGGCGAAGCACCCGGGCGCACTTCACCGACCGGGCGAAGCCAGAGACACCAACAAGCGACTGCTCGGGCGAGAAGTGCACGACCTCAAACCGGTTCAGCCGCTCGAGCGCCTTGCGAGCGATTCCACGCTGCACGCCAACACCCGATGCCAGGTCAGCGAGGTCAATGTCAACGCCGCCAGGGTGTTCCTCGATCATCCGACCGAATCGGCGGGCCAACAGCGTTGCCGTCGGCCCGAGGTGCTCTGACCACACCTCCTCGATGTACCGGTCGCTCAACCGCCACCGGTCGTCGGCGCTCGCCGACAACGGGACGATGTGCAGGATGGTGGGATCTGGTTCATGGTCCATGCCCTCGTAAAGGCAGATGGAACCTGGAAACGGGACGACTACCCAGGTGCCCATCGCTCAACGCCCATTGCACGCTCGCCGAGCAACGCTTCAAGGGCGTGACGCGCGATGAAACGGGTTCATCGTCCTACGGTGGACGCGAGAGACACTTCGTCAGCGGGCCGACACGTACTCTCTACGGCATGACACCTACGGCCTCGGTCGCCCCGGAAGGCATTTGCGGCGATCGGGAGGAGTGCATGCCGCCAATCGTTCAGCGATTCTGGACAGAGAGCGCACTTTCGTCGTTCAACACAAAGCGGCCGGCTTCTCGATGAAAGCCCCAATCCTGACGGGAGATGCCCTCGCTGCAGTCAAGCATCGTGGTTCACACATGCAGATCATCGCCGCCGCTGGATCGGGAAAGACCGAGGTCGTGTCCCAACGAGTGGCGGACCTGCTCGAAGATGGCGTCGACCCGAGGGGAATCGTTGCGTTCACGTTCACGAAGCGCGCCGCCGAGGAACTTAAGCTGCGCATCGCCGAGCGCGTCGAGCAGCGAATGGGCGCCATTGCGCTCGACAAGCTGGTCGGACTGTACGTCGGAACGATTCATGCGTTCTGCTTCGACCTGCTTCAGCGATACGTGCCGAAGTACGAGACGTACGACGTCGTCGACGAAAATCAGTTCACGGCTCTGCTCTCACGCGAGTCAACTCGGCTGGGACTGAAGGACCTGAGCCCATCGAACAGACAGTTCGAAGCGATCAGTCTCTTCGCGAAGAGCGTCGATGTCGTCGAGAATGAACTCATCGACCCCGCCGTAGTGCCTGATCGATTTGGAGAGGTCCTCCGCGACTACCTCGGCCTGCTTGACCAATACCGCTTGATGACCTACGGACAGCAGATCGTGCAGGCCGTCGCCGCATTCTCCGACCCACCAACAGCGGCTGCGATTCAAGCACCGCTGCAGCACCTCATCGTCGACGAGTACCAAGACGTCAACACCGCGCAGGAGCAGCTGATCGAGCTGCTTGTTGGCGGCGGAGCAGAACTTTGCGTGGTGGGCGACGACCAACAGGCGATCTACCAATGGCGCGGCTCAGACGTCGGCAACATCGTCAGTTTCAGCACCCGGTACAACGATGTCGCATCGTTTTCTTTGTTGACCAACCGCCGGAGCAGGCCAGAGATCATCTCAGCCGCCAACTCTTTCTCATCGACAATCCCTGACCGCCTTGAGAAGACGATGCTGCCCGGCCGCGAGCCGAGCGAAGCTGGCGATTCGGTCGCTATCTGGTCGGGGGACACCACGCTTGACGAAGCGGGGTGGATCGCGCAGATGATCCTCGACCTTCACGAGGACCACGACGTCGCATACAAGGACATCGCTGTACTGGTTCGGACGAGTAGCTCATATCCAGCGCTCATCGAGCAGTTCGCCGCCTTCGGGATTCCAGTTCAACCGGGCGGGCGAACGGGCCTCTTCGATGCCCCCGAGGCCGTCGTGCTCGGACAGACTGTCTGCTGGCTCACGGGTTCCGACTGGCGACAGGGATTCAACCGTGGAACACCGGTCGACGACGATGCTCTCTTTGACTCGTACTCAGCGACCTTCGGCGTCGACGGATCACAGCGGAAGGGTCTGAAGGCGTTCCTCACAAATTGGAAGGCCCACGCCAACCAGGACAAGCCGACGGACCTCGTTGGCAACTTCTACGAACTCTGCGATGTGATCGGGGTGAGCAGCTGGGATCCCGACGATCAGCTGGCCAACAGTCGACTGGGCACTCTCGCCCGGTTCACGATGCTGCTCGCCGACTACGAATCCGTCCGGCGTCGAGCCCGACCGGACGCACTCGCAGCGGGCGAACAAGTCGGTGGTCAAGATCGTGGAACCTGGTACCACAAGAACTTGGCAATACACATCGTCAACTACGCGTCACGTGCCTACGAAGGGTTCGACGGCGAACCGGATCTCGACCTCGACGCTGTTGACTTGACGACGATTCACCGAGCAAAAGGCTTGGAGTGGCCGGTCGTGTTTCTGCCGGCGATGACCAACGGAAGGTTTCCAAATTCGAACGTTGGCAAGCCAGGCACCTGGCTGCTCCCACCGACGATGTTTGATGCACCCCGCTACGAAGGCAACGACGCTGACGAACGGCGCCTGTTCTACGTGGCGATGACTCGCGCCCGCGACCTACTGCTCGTTTCTCGGCATGATCGCGTCAAAGTCCAACGCAGGAAGCCGAGTCCCTACCTGGCGGACCTCGACGGCCGACGCTGCGACCCCGACGATGTCGTGTTCCCGACCATCGAACCTCGGAAGGCGGACGAGGACCTGCCTGTCAGCCTCTCGTTCAGCGAGCTGTCTCAATATCTGTCCTGCAGCATGGAGTACCGGCTTCGCGGTCTGATCGGTTTCCAACCACGGCTGGCTCCCGAGCTCGGCTACGGCAAGGCGGTTCATCACATGCTCCGGTCGATCGCCGATCACACTCGCGAACTCGGGACGACTCCCACGACGGACGACATCGATGCGCTGCTGGATTCGAAGTTCTTCCTGCCGACCGCCAACAAGCCAGCCCACAGGCAGATGAAGGATGCTGCGCGAAGGTTGATCAATGACTACGTGACCACGTACCAGAGCGACCTTCACCGCGTTTGGGAGTCTGAGCGACCGTTCGAGCTTCGTCTCGACGGGGTGACGGTGAGCGGGCGCGCAGACGTGATTCTGGATCAAGAAGGGGGCGTGCCGACGGGGCTCGCGATCATCGATTACAAGACCTCGACTCGTGGCGACGGGGACCACGACCTCCAGCTTCAGATCTATGCGAATGCAGGGCGTCGCGAGGGCCTTGACGTCCGCGGTGCGTACGTGCACGATCTGAAGCATGTGAAACGGTCAGATGTCGACGTCGGCACGGCAGCCCTTGAGGGCGCCGAACGATCCGTCAACGATGTTGCCCTGCGACTGAAGGGGCGCGACTTCTCAGCCTCACCAAGTCGTGCGTGCCGATCGTGCGAAGTCCGCACCGTTTGCGGATCTGCACACCGTTGACACCTACTCCGGGAACTCTTTGTGGATGACCCGGCCGAGAATCTCGATTGATCTCAGATCGTCGACGCTGATCGGCGGGGCGCCGGTGTCGGTTTCGAGCCGCGCCGAGGTCACCTCGCCATCAGCTGATCGCTCCTCACCGAAGTAGCGGACACTCAGGACTCCACCCGTCTCGGGTCGGTCTGATCGAGTAATCGGACGACGACGGGATCTCGATCCGCTGCCTCGTGGGCGGAGACCGCGAAGGCCACTCCGCCCCGATAGGCCAGCCCGAGCGTCTCCCCAGCAATCCGCACAGCGAACAGTCCGGTCAGGTCCTCTTCAACGCACTCCGTTGGGCACTCGACCCAGGCGCCGGTTTCCGTTCCGTCCGAGTAGTCGTAAAGCGGTATCGGAGTAGCCAGCGTCAATGGATCTGAAGCTGTAGCGATCTCAGGAAGCTCCTGGAACCGCTGGACCGAGTCATCAGCTGCGGCCTTCCAGCCTGAGTCGAAGTAATAGCGATCGATCTTCCCGGCAGGGTTCTGAATTCGGTACGGCTCGCTTGAACCGTCAGCGGCTACCGCCACGACGTAGAGCCAATACTGATCACCGCGCCGCAGTGCCTCGTCGAACTGGCGACTGGTGATGCCGACTCCCATCGAATCCCACGTACCGGCCGTTCCCTTCACTTCGATGTAGCGAAGGGAGCCTCCGGGCTCGACACTTTCGATGTCGTAGCCCGGATTCGAGTGGTCCATCTCCTGTGCAGACCGACCCATCCGTTGCTCAAAATCCAGCACCGCAGCGATCGCTGCTTCATCAGTGACTGAGCGGCGCTCACTCGCGACGAGGTGCTCGTCCACCTGGTCGTCATTCGAGGAGGGAGCGACGTACGACACCATTCGTTGGCGGTCCTTGGGGCGCCGCAGGGCGTCTCTCGACGATGGGGATCGGCTGCGACTTCCGGTCAAACCGGCGGCCGCGTTCAGACCCGTGCCGGCTATTGCTCGACGTGGCATCGCGGCCGGCTCGGCTCGCGAGCCGTGGTTGTTGCCCGCCCCATGTTCTGGATCTTGAGGCTCACTCTGCGACTTCTGCTCGGCGGTCGCGTTGCTTGGAACCTCATCATCCGACGGGTCCAACACGTCGTCCTGCTCACCTCCGTCGCTCACTCCGCCGGCCAGTGACGACTCGATCGACTCAAGCCCTGGATCAATGGCCTCGCCGACGTCAGCGACTCCGAGCTGGTCCAGTTCCTGAGATGCGCCTTCGGCGGTCCGTGCCTGCAGGACGATCATCAGTTGGCTCGCCACTCGGGCAACGTCTTCCTTGTCAATGCCCAGAGCAAGTGCGAATTCTCGTGCGACCTCGGGCCAGCTCGAACCGCCTTCGACGACCAACAACTCTGATCGCTCGGCTATCCAGAGCGCCGCTCGATCGAGAGGTATCGGATCGGTTGGAGCACCAGCGAAGTCAAGTCGCTCGACGACGGCGAGGCGGTCGAGAGCAAGTACATCGATGTCGCGCTCGAAGGCGTCGAGCAACTCGAACGGAGCAGTCACAAAGCCGTCCAGAACCCGAGCGAATTGGGGACGTCGCTCGGCAACGTGATCTTTGAAGCGCGAGGGCTCGGTGCGATCCTCTCGAATCGCGATCTGTATTTCGATCGCATCTCGAAGGTGTCGGACGCCCACGGCGTCGAGGGCGGCCTTCATGTTGTCCGGTCGGGCAATCAGACGAGCTGCAGCCGCCGCCGACAATTGTCTCGCGACTTGGCTGCCGTCGCGGAACAAGACGTCGGACGGCTGGCGCAGGCAGTTGCTGGCGTCGAGCACACACTCGACGCCACGGAGCTCCGCCCAGTGCGACTCTTCCACGTCGCCGGCTCGCACCAGCTGGTCGAGCAACGCCCAGCAGCTTTGAACAATCGGAATGTCTTCTGCAAGCAATGACTGCTGCGATCCGCCGTGGGCCGTCGCAATGTCGCCGAGGAGTTCGACAGCGTCGTCGGCATCCGGTACCGACCGGACACCGATTACATCCAGCACCGCCCGAAATCTGCGGAAGCCTTCCGCCAGGAGCACTCGATGCCGACCGAAGGGGTTGGAGTCCCAAAAGCAGGAGGCCGGTGAAGTGAACCCGCGACCTTCGACTTCGAGAACCTTCTTGCCAACGAGCCGCTCGATCGCAGTGTCCTCGGCGTGTCGATTCAGAAAGGTCCAAACCTCTGCGTTCACCGATGTACCGGCTGCTGAACAATGTAGAAGGTGCTTCACGACGTGCTCAGTGCTGGGCTCGCTTCGTACGCCCAACCACCGCAGCACATCTGATGCGCGCTGCTGTGTTGCCGGTGGGACAGCGAGAAACTGAGCTTGGCTCTCGAAGAGGTACCGCTGGAAGGTTGAGAAGAGTTCGGTCGGCTTCACAGCGGTCGCGACGCCTTGCGCCGGCAGCCACCGAAGCGGCTGCAACGCTGCGTAGTGGCGATCGCGACGATCACCGTCAACCTCGTTCAGATGTTCGAGGATGGCGGATACGGCATCGCTGCGCAGTGAATGGTCTGAAGTCAAGCGGCGGCACTGATTGATCACGTCACTCGGACGTGGAATGGCAGATGCCCCGAGCCACTCGAAGAGATCGGCGATCAGCTGACTCGTGGGTGCGGCAACAGGCTGCGACCCAACGACAAGGGGGCTGACGTCGCCGAGGTAGACCTCGTCAGCGCGACGGGCGACACCGTCTCTGCAGAGGACCAGTGCAACGGGGTGCAAAGCACGTCGGACCTCAGCGTTGTCCTTGAGCTGCGAGAGGTGCTGGGCCAGATAGCGGACCAAGCTGTCTCGATCAGGACCGCTAAGTCCGGATTCAATCGCACTTGGCACGAGGTCCGTGCAGAAGTGCTCAAGGTCGAGCCGGGGGACACCCAGTTCGACCAAGAAATCCTGCACTACACCAGGGCGGTGCTGACGGACGTATAGGTCGCCCCGTTTCAGGGGCGCATCGAAACCATCACTTGGAATCAACAGATCTCGGGCCGTCGCGAAGCCGGTGCCCGTCGGGAAGATCGGCAGCACGTCGAAAGGCTCTCGACCGAGTAGAACGGACTCGTCTTTTCGATTCGCAAACCAATCGAGAACCCTGGCGCGGTCGAAACTCTCACTCGCGTCGCCATCGACAAAAAGCTCGGATGCGAGCTCCGCCATTCTGTCCGGTGTCAGCGGTGGAGCAAGTTCCGCGAGACGGGGATAACTCCTCGCGAAGTTCGGCTCGATGACAGGCGCAACGAAGGCACCGTCGATGAGGAGTTGTCGCTCGCCGGCCTGGACTCGCAGGGCCTCGGCCGGCGGGGCCACAATGCCGTTCTCGAGCTGTATTAGCGGCAGATGGGACGCGCGGGCTCTGATGGTCTCACTACTGCGCGTTTCAGTCAGATGGTCGACGACCGACCAGAACGCAGGGCGTTCGTCGTCTGCCAGCGCCGTGGTGATCCACGCGCCTTCGATGTTCCGCTCCTCGCGTTCGAGCGCTTCAACGACGGGATCAAGTCGCAACTGACGCAGGCCGATGCGCGCTTCGCCGTTGAGTTCGTACCATTCGCTTCTCACGTTCGTGTGGATGAGATGAACACCGAGTTTGGCGAGTACTGGCGCAGCTGGCCCCTCGATCCGCGGGTCGTTCGTGAGCCAAACATCGCGTGTCGTTCGGTGTCCGCCTGCCAGCGTCGGAACGATGCGCCGATCGGCGAGAGCTCCTTCGAGGCATGTCCACCAAACTGCATGAGTTCCGTCCACACTGCCAGCCTCGGCTCGCTTCGAGAGGTCGTGAGCCTTACGAAGAAGATGCACGATCCAGTCGTCGCCGATCTTGTCGACGAGGTGTTCGAGGGAGTCCGCCAACAGCTTCGCTGCGCAGTCAATGATTGCTTCGTTCCAAAGGGACTCTGGGCCATCGTCGAGACGAATCCGCTTCCGGTCCGGCTTGGGGAAAAATGACCCGTTGATGCTGAGCGGCAGCTCGGTGCTCTGCTCCGTAGGCAGGGTCACAAAGAATCTGCCGTGACTGGGTTCCGTTTCGAGCTCGATCGCGACGGTCACTTCCGTCGGTCGAGAGGCACCAACGAGTTCGGGATGTGCTTGTTGAATCGCTACGGCTTCATGAGCGAAGTCCGCCGCCAGGAGCAACCACTGGCGTCGTGACCCATCGCTGCGCTCGATCGTGACGACGTCGTCTTGAACCGTCGAGGCGAACGCCGTCGTGACTTCCGCCGCCGACATTTCGAGCCGCCGCACGCGCAACAGAAACAGCAGGAGTTCAGGGGCCACGTCGAGCAGATCGTCAGCAAGTGCGCTGATTCGCTCGGCGTTCATCGCTGGCTGGGCAAGCGATCGGCGCATCTCTGAGTCCTCCCGCGCCCATGGCAGAACGAAGCGCGTTCCGTCGGTGGACGTGAGGCGGTCTCGTTTGATCCGTTGACCCTCAGCAGCGCCCTCGTCGAGGACCCAGTGCTCGCCGTTTGAGACGAGTTCAGGTCGATCTGTGACCTGGTATACGGAGGTGAAACCGATTCCGAAGGCCCCGGTAGTTGCCTCGCGTGACTCCTTGTCTCCGCTGGCGACCTCTCGGAAGCTATGAAAATCGCACCTGTGGTCCTTCGTTGCCCGCCAGTCGCACTCAGCGCTTCCTAAGTCCGCGCACTTGGTGAACTCGCCATCATTCGAGACCACGAACGCTTCGGAGGTCACCTCGAAGCGAATGAGCGTCGCGCCGCCGGCATCATCGGCATTCTGCGTCAGCTCGCCCATCAAGGCCCGAGCGCCCTGGAGGTCCTTGAGGTCCTTTCTGATCGAGCCGAGGTAGTTCCTACTCCGGCTGAGAAACTCAGACTCACTCGGCGTCTCGTTAGAGCTCACAAGCGTCGCCTACACACCCAGCCCGGCGCGGATCTGTTCAAGCAAATCGATCCAGGCGTCGCAGTCTGCGGCTTTGGCCTTGTCGAGCGTGTGCTCGCAGAAGGGTTGCTTCGCCTTGCTCGTGTAGCCGTAGTGGAAGCCCCCGAGAGGGTTTGGCCGCTTCGTCTTCTCAGCGAGGCAGTCGTTCTCATCGACCTTGCTGAGAAAGGATGTGTGGATCCGCTCTGGCCAGAGATCCTCGGCTTCGTAGTCAAACTCGTGGTCACCCGGATTCAGGGCGAGTCGATACGAGAAGACTCGCTTTCCCTCACCCCAGACCTTGGTCTTCTCGTTGAATCCCCGCATCATTCGAAGACAGTCCTTTCCGTCTTCGTCGTTGTCGAACAGCACTCCCACAGGGTGCTCTGATGTTGCCTGAAGGAGAAGCGCCTGGACGACCGCAGCCGATGCTCCGCCGGCGGCTTCGATTCTGAGCCCGACAGTGAGGTCAGGTCGACCAGCAAGTTTGGCGGCATGTTCGAGCCAGATCCGATCTGTCTCTCCTTCGACCACGAGAACCGCCTTCTCGCATGGAAGGGCGCGCTCGGCTTGGTCGAGGAACCCGGCAAAGAGCGAGTTGCGAAAGAGCCCACTGAACGCCTGCTGCATTGGCTCGTGCCCGTGCTTCTGATCGTGCACGATCGTGCGGCCCTCCGCGTCCTTGCGGATGGCGACCACTTGGGCGTCAGGTGCCCGCGAGATCACGTAGGGCGAATGAGTCGTGATGAGGACCGAGACGTCCTTTCGATCGGCAAGGGATTCGAGGTCATCTCGCAATGCCTCCTGAGCTGCCGGGTGCAAGAAGGATTCTGGCTCCTCGACGGCAAAGAGAATCGATCTGGTACTCGATGTGGCGAGGTGTTGAAGCATCGCAACTATGAGCCCGCCTCGGACACCGGTGCCCTTGTCGGCCAGGTCAGTGACGGCCACGTCGGACACGCGGACACTCATCGAGGTCAGCGTGTCCTCCAGACTGCGGACATTCGGTTCGAGTTCGACGTTGTTGACCTCCGGGAAGAGATCGGAGAGCTCTTCGGAGATTCGGTCGCGAAGGCTGCTGAGGACGCCCGCCTGCAGCGACTCGACGTATTCCTCACGGCTTCGTTCAGCAGCCTCGAACTCGTCGCGGAGTTCCTCTCGCAGCACGGTCTCGAGCACCTCACGGAACCGCCCTTGCAACAGGCTGTCAAGCGACTCCCCTGATCGGATGAGGACGAACTGCAGGCACTTGTCGAACTGCTCGAGAGCAGAGATCGTGACGTCGTCGTCATAGCCGAGTTGCTTCGCACCGGCGCCCCGGGCCACGAACGTTCGCCGACGGACTCCCCACGTGTCCTCGCCCTGCTCAATGGTGACGCGAAGTCGGACCTCCCCCATGGACGCGTACGTCTTCGAACTTCCCGGCTTTACCTGCTGCTCGTACTTCTGGAGTCGCCTGAGAAGCGTCTTCTCGCGGCTGGGGGCTCCTTTGATTGGAATCTGGAATGTGAGCGTGATGACGGGTTTCGACCAGGCGTCGAAGACGGATGGCATATCGAGTTGGCGGTCGAACTCGAAGTCCTCGTCCAGCGCGAGCGCCATTGCGCGAAGGATGTTCGATTTACCTGCGTTGTTCGGTCCGGTGATGGCGTTGACGCCATCGGACACGGACATCTCAAAGCTCTTGCCGCTGCCGTAGTCATGGAACAGCGACCGATAGTTCTTGACCTCGACCCTGGAGAGCTTCACAGCTACACCTCGAAGACTTGCATGACTTCGTCGCCGTAGTCGTTGATCACCTTGATCGCGATCTTGCCTGTCTGCGGCGCAGGGAACGATCGGCTGGTCGTCTGCTTCAACGACTCCCAGGCTTGCTCGTCGATGTCCGCCTTCAACGTCTTCTTGAGCTTCTTGTATGGATCGTTGCCGCCAGTGAAGTAGCAGTGGCGAACGAAAAAGGATTCCTCGTTGTAGTTGGTGTCGATCATCCAGAGAGCGATTCGGCCAGTGTCGTTGCTGCGGACCTGACCTGTCGACGGGTCGTACACGTCAACGCCCAGAATCTCGACGGTGACGTCGTCGCCGTCTCGCCGGATGTCGATGTCCGGTTGACCGAACACGGTGAAGAGGTTTCCGGCACCCGTCTTCTTCAGGTCCTCGCCCATCACCAGGTCGTTGTTCATACGGACGAGAAGCACCGGCAGTCGTCCCAGGCTTCTTTCGGCCGCTACGTCTGCGAAGCCCTCGGTGGTCGAAACATACTCATTGTCCTTGCCCAGGGCTAGAGGGTCGAACGAGAATGCGAGAACCGCAAGCATGTCCAACTTCGGATCAGCCTTGAGCGCCTCGCGGGCGGCATTCTTGATGAAAGAAGCGCCGACCGTTCCGTACTGCGGACCGATGGAGATCCCCACCCGCTGAGAATCGTCCTCGTCGGTCTCTCCGACTGCCTGAACGTAGTCACCTGGATACGACTCAATGCTCGCAAACTCCAGACGCTCGTCTCGACGACCATTTTGGATCGGCGATCGCTGCAGATTGTCGAGAATCATCGTCTCAAAGCCAACAGCGTCCTGCTCCGCGCTCAATTCCGACTTGGAGCGGTGTTCGCCTGTCTCGCCCGACTCCGCGCCGGCAAACGCCAAAGAACGATACGGCGACAGCGACTCAATCGTGAACGGACCAGAGACCCTGACCTTCTTGTTGTCAGTGAACGGCCGGTCGACCAACATCTCAAGCTCAGCGTGACGAACGATCGCTTCGTCTATTGCTTCTCGACCCATCCCTTCCTTGATATCCGGATTGTTGGTGATCGACCCGAGCGTGACGTGAGGTACTCGATCCAGAACAAAACCACGTCGAATGTCACGCGATGTCGGATTGGACGACGGTTCCGATCCAGATACCTGCGCCTCTTTCAGTCGACCCTCTGGAGAATCGGCCAGCATGTAGTAAGGGTACTCAGCACCCATGAGCCGTTGCCTCGAAAGTGCAAGTGCTACGCGTGAAGTGTCGCTGGTGATCCACCGGCGACCGAACTGTTCAGCAACATAGGCCGTCGTACCAGACCCACAGGTTGGATCCAGAACTAGGTCCCCGGGGTCTGTAGCCATCAGCAAGCACCGCTGTACAACCTTGCTAGCGGTCTGGACGACGTATGACTTGTCTGATGCCCCCTGCGTGTCGGACCAGACGTTGGTTAGCTCTTGCACCGGGTAGTCATCGGCGAAGAAGACGTAGTTAGGAGTATTTGAAGGTGCCTCGATGCGACCAGCCAAGAGCAGCTTTGCCATTCCCTCTGGATTCGTCTTCCACGACTTCTCCCCACTGGGACCGAATTGGCGACCGTCGAGATCGAACTTGAACACGCACGATTCGGTCCGACCGGCGGAAACGAGGTCCGTATGGCGGTACAGACGACCTTCGACATTTTCTGGATCTGCCTTCTCGGCCTTGGTCAGGTTGCGACGGGTCCCATCTGGCAACTGAACTTTTGTGAACTGGGTGCCATCACCCGTTGCACGCGCCCCGAAGAGTCTTCGGAATTTGAGGTTCTCCTTGTCGAGTGCATACCAGAGGATCCGGTCGTAGATCGCGGGAACGAGAGTGGTCCTCAGAGGGATCTTCGTTCTGAATGAGAGGGAGGCCGCGAAGTTCTCCCGACCGAACACCTCATCCATCAAAACACGAACGAGATGCATGTTCTCGTCGCCGATCTGAACAAAGCAGCTGCCAGAGGTTGTCAGCAGATCACGGGCGACTACGAGGCGATCGCGAAGATACGCAAGGTACGAGTTGATACCAAGCTCCCAGGTGTCGCGGAACGCCTTGATCTGTTCTACTTCCAGCGTCACATCCGAGAGCAGACCGTCCTTGATGGTCTTCTTTCGTGACGACGCCTGCCAGTTCGATCCGAAGCCAATCCCATAGGGAGGGTCGATGTACACCATCTGGACCTTGCCGCGGAGCCCCTCCCGTTCGGCGAGGGATGCCATAACCTGGAGCGAGTCTCCGAGGATCATCCGGTTCGACCAGTTCGCGTCGTGCTGATAAAAGTCGACCGAGTCGAACTCATCAAGTCCGTCGAATGAGTCGAACAGGGTCAGTTCTGGCTCGACCTCGCCAGCCTTGGCTGTTCTGCGGAGGTTCTCGACAAGTACCCGCGGATCGATCTTTTCTTGGATGAAGATGGGCGGTGCCGCAACCTCGAGGTCATCGGCATCCTGCTCATCCTTCCCCTTCCAGACGAGCTGTGGGTCAAGCGAGGTGTCGCGGGGATACCGAAGACTAATCGGCTGAGTCGACTCCGGATCAACAAACTCTTGGGCGTCGGCAGTCGGGATATTGGTGCGTTTGTCGGGGTGAACGTGTGCCTCGACCGGCTTCGGGCCAGCGGGCTTCTTCTTGCGTGGGGCCATCAGTCAGTCATCGCTCTCTCGAAGTCGGTCAGGTACATGCGCTTGATCGCGCCGTTCAGGTTGGATTCGGCGTGCGCCATGTCGTCGATCTCCAAGAAGTCCCACTGGCCGTGTCCTCCGTGACGGTTTACCGCGCCGCACCACTTCTCTCTCGTCGTCTCGGCTTTCACCTGGCGCTTGACTTGGTCTTTGAAGGTCCCCGACACCTCAATGATCAGGAAACGGTCGACCTCTTCGGCTTCGGACCGCGAACTAAGTTTCACGATGAAGTCTGGCTTGTACTCGTAGGCCACGCCAGCGTGTACGTAGGGGACCATGAAGTCGAGGCCGTCGTTCTTGACGTAGGACCAGACATCGCTGTGACGTTCGAGGAGACCGGCGACCGTCTCTTCCCACGTGTTCCCTTTGATGCCATCCAACGTCACTCGATTGATTGGCGACTTCACAGCGTCGACAACGACCTTGCGGGTGAAGAACGACACCTCATCGGTATCACCGACTGGTGCGAACCGGTCCAAAATCGGCAGCAACACACCGGCGCGTTCTACGTCGTCCCGATGCACCAGAACGATTGAGTTCTCAAGCCGTTCAGCCGCACGATGACGCCACTCAGCAATTCGAGCGACTACCCAGAGCTCGCAACCGGGCTCGTACTTCACACAGTTTTCGAGCCACTCGCTAGCGAGCTGGACGAGCTGCGGGAAGCGAGTGTGAAATGGGACGGTCGTCTTGCCATCCTGATCCAGCCCTAGTCCGAGGCGACCGTTGCGCAAGACCTGAGCTGCGAGGTCATAGGCAACCTCTTGGAGTCGCGCTGGTCGATCGCTCACCTCGTGTTGATCGGGTGGTCCAACTACGCCGGACACGGTTGTCCAGGTTGCGAACTCGGTCTTGTTCACGTGCAAGTGTGCGCTCGGGTCCTCGAAGTCGCCCATCAATATGTCTGGCGGGAGCTCGATGCGGTAGCCGGTCAACCTCGGGAACGAAATGCGAAGGTCACCACGCTCAGCAACCGATTTCACCTCGATGGGGGGAGGCTTTGGCTTCGGGTCTGGCAGCACGTTGGCTTCAGTGGGGATGAACTTGAACGGAACGCCGTACACCTCCGCGAACTCAGGTTCGAAACGGCCCTCGTCATTCACGGTGTAGTCGCGTCGCCGTAGTCCTCGGCCGATCACCTGTTCGCAAAGCAGCTGAGAGCCGAACGCTCGGATGCCAAGGATGTGGGTCACCGTGTTGGCGTCCCAGCCCTCGGTCAGCATTGAGACGCTGACCACGCACCGGACTTGCTCGCCGAGCTTGCCCTTCTTCCCGACGGTGTTCATCACTTCACGAAGAAGGTCTTCATCAGTGATCGAGTCCGTGTCGGCGCCGGGTGTGCGCACTCTGATCTCTGACTTGAACGCCTCGATCTCGTGGGCAGCAGCCTTCTTGAAGTCGTCCTTGATCGCCTCACCTGATTCCAGCTGCGCAGAGTCGATCAGGACAGTCCGTGGTTTCTTGATCCAAACGCCTTCGACGACATTTGAGAGAAGGTCCAATTTGCCTGGCTTCGGCACCGTCCTGCCGTCGGGCGTCTCGACATCGGCCCCGGCGATCCAGTCGTAGACCAGCTTCGACACGATGGTGTTCGGGCACACAACAATCAAGACTGGAGGGGGCTCACCAAGGGGTGCCAACGTCTCCTGCCAGCGATCGAAGCGAGCCGCGTAGGACCGGTAGAGAGAGAACAGAGCCCCTTCCAGGGTCTCTGGCGGAACCCAGTCTGAATCACCGCCAGCCTTCTTGCCGGCGCGCTTCGGAAGCTCCGTCCCTACGAAGTCCCAGAGATGCAGGTAGGCAATCTCTGGAGTTGTTGCGTCATCGTCGACCGGCATTCGAGGGACTTTGACGACGCCGCACTCGATGGCGTCCATGAGGGAGAAGTCACTCACCGTCCAAGGGAAGATGAAGCCTTCGTTGTAGCCCGACCCTGACAGGTAGTAGGGGGTAGCCGACAAGTCGTAGACCGTCTTGATACCGATCTTCCTCGCCACAGCACGAAGGCCCCTGAACCACACCCGAGCGTCCTCGTTGCGCGACTCGTCTTCCTTCGCTGCCGTCTCACCACCGTCGAGTGGCTTGTTCTGGTAGCAGTGGTGAGCCTCATCGTTGAGCACGACGATCTCGTTCAGCTTGCCTTTGCCACCGAACTGGCGGAGCACGCGAGACACGATCTGATCGGAGGTCTCTTCGAACGGGTCGACCTTCTTGCCATTCCGAAGAAGCTTCCGCGTGTTGCTCGCAACGCCCTGCATTTCCTTCACTGTCCGAGGGAGGAACCCGTGGTAGTTCGCAACGACGATCTCCGCCTCGTTCAGCGCCCCCCACAGGTCACTCGGCACCAGATCACGTTGGCGGTAGTAGTTCTCGGTGTCGGTCGGCTGGATGACGCGCAGGCGATCACGGATCGTGATGCCCGGAGCAACGACCAAGAACCTCTTCGCGAATCGTGCATCACGAGGCGAGTACACCTTGTTGATCGTTTGCCAAGCAATGATCATGGACATGACGACCGTCTTGCCGGTCCCAGTCGCCATCTTCAGCGCAACCCGAGGAAGGTTGTCGTTATGCGTGGCGTTTTCGACGGCCAGCGTCCGCGGGTAGTCCTTCGTGCCGTGCCGACCTGCGACCTCCGCGAGGAAAATAGCCGTCTCGGCCGCCTCGCGTTGGCAGAACATCACACGATTCTCCCGATCTGGGTCCGCCCAATGCTGAAGCAGCTTGCGGCTGATCGGTGTGACGCCCGGATAGTTGCGCCGACGCCAGAGGTCGACGTCCTCCCGGATGTCGTTGATCAGTGGGTTGACTTCCAGCCGGTCGCCGGTTCCGTCGAAGTCCAGGGATGTTTGAGCCTTCTTACTCTTGCGATTCGGAGGCACCGGGATGAACGATTCGGACTTGCGGCGCCCCGGCAACACCTCGCCCGTTGGACCCTGATCACCGAGTTCGAAGTGCTGCGACGGAGGGTCGTAGGGCCCATTCAGAATCGGATTGTCGATCACCGCCACAGACATGGTCTAGCAAAGCCCGACTACTCAGGGGGTTTCCGAATGGAGTCATGCCTACAACGCTCCCGCAACCGGGTGCAAGAGGGGGACGGGTCTGCTGCACGAATCGGTGTCATCTGATCTGGCTTGCTCGAGTCAGTGGACTAGAAAATAGAATGACTTTGGAGTCAGTCAGATCGTGAGGACCGATCCGGAGCACACGGGAACGCTGGTGGCTGGTCGACTGCAGCCGAATCAGCCCTCGAAACAATCGGTGCCTGCAGGTGGTCAACACTGTGCGGCAACGTCGCCGGTCGCCCGTAGCCGACGATGGCAAACGATCCATTCGGTCTGGCTCATGCCAACTCTCGCGAACCAAAATCACCGAGGGCGGACAAACGCTACGGTTCGCCGGTGACTCCGTTGGCGATCGTGGACCAGAACGTCTCTCGCATCACGATTCGTTCGTCGTCATGAAGCCAGCGATTTAGGTAGTCGGGACTGCTGGCATACCGGAGCAGAGCGGCATCTAGTTCAGCACCGAGGAAGGGACGCTGCGACAAGAGTTCAATCTGCTGAGCATCGCTCTTTATCTCTAGCCACTGTCTTCCAAACTCGGCGGCAGAAGCCTCAGCCACGAGAAGGTCACCGGCAACAGGCGAGGTCGGTTCATTACCGGGCAGAGGGGAGTCCATCCACTCTGGTCTGTCTGGCGGAGCGCTTGGTGGGACGGCGACCGGCGACGCAGGCTCATTGATTCCAGGGGGAGTGCTCGTGACCACAGTCGGGCTAAGGAGCTCGATGTACTGGCTCAGGAACTCTCGATCCAGTGTTCCTCGGCGATCGAAGGTGCGCAACAGATCGCGCGACACCCCTCCGAAGGGCACCTCCAATAAGTGCACGCGTGTGCCGACTCGCTGAGCGGACTCAATCGCCTCAAGCAAGTCGTCATCACCGCTGATCACGACAGCGTGCTCCAGTCGACCTTGGAGCGAAAGCATGATCAAGTCGTGAATGATCAGGCCGTCGACGCCCTTCTGTCCGGAAGGTGTCAGCCGGCCCAGTCTCAGCTTGACGTCAGGCGTTTCGGCAATGGGGACATGATGGTCATCCGGTAAACGATTTCTCGAGCCGTCGTACCAGTAGGTGCGCAGCTGCTTTGCGTCCGCCGGAACCAGCTCGGAGGCTCGCTCGACGAGCGCAGGGATGAACGTCGCAGCATCCCACCGGAGAGCTTGTCGTGGGTGCAACTTACTGAAGATGGAATCCGAGCTGGCCGCAAATAGCCAGCCTGCGTCAACGAACAATGCCCACGAACCCGTCATCCTCCGCACTATACGGTGACGTGTCTGCGGTCACCGACGTAGTGTTGGGCTCGCATCAGCGAGCGGGACGGGGCGAGAGTTGGCGAAGCATACGACGGTACAAGAATTGGCAGAACAGATGGGAATGTCTGTCGACGCCACGCTGGACCTGTGCCACACACTGGGGGTCGCCGCGAAATCAAGCAAGTCAAAGCTTCTAATCGCCTACGCCGACATGGTCGAACGACGTGCTGTCCGCGACGGCCTTGCTACTTCGCTTCCGCCAGCGACGATCGCCGTCGCCCCAGAGCCCGAAGCGCTGCCACCTGAACAAGAAGCTGTCGTGGTCCCGAGTTCGGCCGATGCGCCAACCGATTCGAACCCGGTCGTCTTGAGATCCAGCCAGGCCCGCTTTCATCCCCCTCTGCACGAGATTGATCACCTGGCAACGCCGCTCGTGCCTGGCGAGCGACGAGTACTTGAACTACTCGTTGAGAGGCTCGATGACGAGTGGGATGTCTTCGTACAGCCAAGATTTCTCGACAGCGAACCTGACTTCCTCCTGGTGTCGCGTCGAGGAAGGGCCACTGCAATCGAAGTGAAGGACTGGGCACCGTCCATCTACAGATCATCGAATGAGGTCATCGAAGTTCTCAACCAGAACCGGTGGAGTCCGATGAGTGCCAAGAAGCCGATGGACAAGGATCCCCTTTTGAAGGCCCACCACTACCGGCAACAAATCGACCAACTGGCAGCGGAACCCACAGGGCGAACTCACCATGCCAGCATCCACGGAGTCGTCGTGCTCCCGCAGTGGGATCGACCGGATGCACAACGTCTACTCAACGTCGCGACCGCCCTCAGCGCCACGGATGCACGGTTCATTGCCGTGTGCGGGCAAGAGATTTTCGGTGCAGCCGAATCGTTCGATGAAATGGTCATCGGGAGAAGGTTGTCAAGGCTGCCTCAGCAGGCAACCGAACGCCTGCGTGATCGGCTTCGCGAGTCGGAGTCAGTTGCCGACCAACGAAGGCCTATCCGTCTGAGCGGAAAGGCGCTGGAGATCGCTGAGAACAAACAGAACACGCTCATCCGTCGGGTGCGGGGCTCTGCCGGTTCTGGTAAGTCGGTCGCACTCGCTTGGCGAGCCGCTCAGCTCGCAGCCGAAGGCAAGCATGTCCTTGTCCTTGGATACAACAAGACGCTCCCGCACTATCTTCAGGACCTCGTCCACCGCCGAGCGCGAGAGATCGGCGCTGACAGCGGCTTGGTGAGGTGCACCCACTTCCACGGCTTTTGCCGAAGCGTATTGTCGAGTTCCGAAGTTGCTGACGGTGATGTTGTGGGCCCGGCAATCAAGCTTTACGAGCAATGGCGAGGGGGTCTTCCGACATACGACGCAATTCTCGTTGACGAAGGCCAGGATTTCAGACGCGAATGGTGGAACTTCCTTCGGACCAACGTGCGCCGCAACGAACAATCCGAAATGCTCCTCGTCGCCGACACCACCCAGGACATCTACGGGGTGCGCTCATGGGTTGACGAGGACGCAATGCCCGGCTGCGGATTCAACGGCGACTGGTTGCGGCTACCGGGCACCTATCGTCTGCCGCCAGACCTGGTCCCCGTGGTCGCAGAATTCGCAGCCAAGTACGTGTCCGCCGAGGTCGAGCTGCCAAGCATGCCTCCCGACCGGTCCAAGGACGCCGCAGTTCCGACGCGCCGTCGCTGGGTGAATGTCTCGGCCGAAACGGCTGTTTCGGCCATGACCGACGAGATCGACTCACTACTCAACCTTGAGGGAGCACCATCGGCCGCCGACGTCGTCTATCTGACGAACGAACACGCCATTGGAGTAAGAGTCGCTGATCTCCTACGGGACCGCGGGCACGAAAGCGAGCACATCTTCTCACTGTCGGAGCACGAACAAAGCATAGCCAAGGCACGCTTCTGGCCCGGAAGGCCACGATTGAAAGGCTGCACGGTCCATAGCTTCAAAGGCTGGGAATCACGAGCAGTCGTCGTGCTACTCCAAGGGGAACTGGACAATCGTGCCGAGCTCGCCTACGTCGCCTTGACGCGAGTTCGAGGGCACCCGACCGATCGATCAGCCTTCGTAACCGTAATCAACACGTATCCAGATTTCAACGAGTTCGGTGCACGCTTCGAACGCCCAATCGGCGCTGACGAGATCGACGCCCTTGCCGGCCAGACCGCCCTCGATCTGAACTGAACCATGAAAGTGATCGATGCCTGACCAATACCGACCGACAGAGGCAACGTGTCGCCAGTGCAAGGAGCTTGACAGCGTCAGCGCCCCATGGATGGACACTGTTGACATGCCCCCGTCTCAGCAGAGCGACGAGTGGTCCCGATGGATCGGTGTCGTCAAAGACTTCGCCGACGGTGTCGCCCATTCGGTTTGGTTCGACTCCGAAGTGACAGATGTACTTTTGCGCATTGCTGGAGGCTGGGGACGATTGAGACTCGAGATCGCCACTTCTGACGCTTTCAGCGAGGCCGACCGATTGGGCCTTGCTGGACGTGGTCTCCTACCCGTTACCCGTGAGCCGAGCCTCGCACTCGTGACCGAGCCGCCATCGGGCGTTGTCGTGAACGCCGTCATCGTGCATGAGGAAACGTGGATCTGGACCGGCAGCGCCAACGATCTCCAATCAATGATGCAGACCGCGTTCTGGGGGTTGACAAACTTGATGTGCCTCAGGACATCCGATTCACTCCTGATCCAAGTGGTACAGCGCGATCGCAGCTGTGAGCGATGCTGGGAAGTAGTCGCTCACGACTATCCGTACTGAAGGTGAGGGCGAAACGGATTGATCGCTCCGATGGTAGAACGTCAGCGTGCTAGCGATCTCGCGCTCCGAGTGCCGCAGTCACCTGGCTCGTAAGCAGCGGCGGGTCGCTGTCGACCCAATGTGAGTAGCGGGCGAGCGTGAACGCCGTCGACTCGTGCCCAAGTAGACCACTCACCGTCTGCGGCGCAACGTTCTGAGACAGCAAACGGGTTGCGAACGTGTGGCGCAACGTGTGCGGCGTCCACCCGATGTCGCCGACAAGGTCGACGAGGCGCGGCCGGAGCTGACGACGGATCGCCTGCGTGAATGTCTCGGGGTCGGGCAAACCGCCCGTCCGGCTGCTGAACAGCGACCCGTCAATCGACGCAACGCCGTGCTCCTGTCGGTACCGCCGGACGGCAGCGATCGTTCGATCGGGCATCACGACAGTCCGCCGCGACCGTTTGGTTTTCAGGCGCTTGTCCACCAGCACGCCCGACTCGACGCTGATCCCCGTGTTGATCTTGAGGCGGTTCGTCTCCTCGTCGATCATCGTCACCTTCACGGCGAGGATCTCACCACGACGAAGGCCGCAGTCCAGCCCGATCAGGACCGGTAGTGCCCACGGTTCGTCTTCGATATGCCGCAAACACCAGTCAGCGAGCGCGTCCGCTTGGGACGCGCTGAACACGACCAATTCTTCCTCGCCGTCGTCGCGGGGCCGCTCCACTCGCTCGGCATCGCGCACCGGATTCGAGCGGAGCAGATCGTCATTCACTGCGGTGCGCATCGCTGACGACAGCGTCGACATGATGTTGCGGATCGTCTTGGGCGACAGCGTTCTCGCGTTCCGACCACTCGACGGGTAACGGCTGACCACCCCTCCGCCCGAACCGATCGCTGCACCTGCCCGGTGGATACGACCCGTCGAGTTCAGCCGTTCGATGAGCGCAGAGACGTGACTGGGCTGCATTGTCCCGCTCGGCGTCACGAACTGCCTTTACTGAAGCACGGGAGGACGCCACGGTGCTGCCCGAACAATGGAGGAACTGCATGTCGACAATTGGTCCAGCCACCATGACCGTCACCCAAGCAGCGACGGTGCTCGGCATCTCAAGATCAAGCGCGTACGAATGCGTGCGGATCGGCGCGATCCCGTCGATCCGACTCGGTCGCCGAATCGTCATTCCTCGCCGCGCCGTGGACGAACTACTCGCCTCCGCCTATGTCGAACAGCCAGCTACAACCTGAGCAACGCCGCAGCGGCCTCACACCACCGACCTCTCGACACGCGATCGCCCCGTTGCTACGAATGGCCAGCAAAGCCCCCACCCGACGTAGGGGCCTGGGTCAGCCGCCATCGAGGCGGGCGCCAAGATCGTCGGCTGCGGCACGGTCGCTGCTCTGCCCACGGTGCGCGTAGACCTTCGCCAGCGTCTCGACGTGGTCACCGATGCGCGCCGCTACCGCCGGCAGCGACTCACCTGCGTCAAGCTGGGTCGTGGCGTACCAGTGACGCAGGTCGTGCAATCGAATGGCTGCAGCACCGGGCACCCTCGTCGTCAACCGCTTGAACGCTTGGGTCAGACGATCGGGGCGAATCGGCACGTCGCCGGTTGCGTCGACGATCAGGTCAGCAATCACGAAGGCGTCGTCGCTGAGTTCGCAACCAAGCTGAGCGGCAAAGGACTGCTGGTGCTCGTGATGAACGCGCAGGATCTCACATGTGGTCGGATCGATCGAGACCTGCCGAGTCTGGTGACTTTTCGGATCTTTCTGAATCAGCTCACCGGTTACCAGTCGGGCGACAGCGTGGCGGATCCAGATCGTCCGCTCCTTGAGGTCCACCGACGACCAACGAAGTCCGCAGATCTCGCCTCGCCGCGCGCCGGTTGCTGCGAGCAATCGGAACGCCACCAAGTTCTCCGGGTTCCGGCTCTCACCGGCAGCGCGTAGAAGCGCCGCAACAAGTTCGGGCGTCGGCACAGTGCGCGACTGGCGCGGCACGGTTGGCGGCGTCGCAAGCCGCACGACGTTGCGTGACGCCCAGCCCCACTTCATCGCCTGTTGAAACGATCCGCCCAACAGTGAGTGGTAGCGCTGCACCGTCGCTGCAGACAGACCCTTCGAGCGGAGGCGGTCGTAGAAGTCGTCGAAGTCCTTCGGACCGACATCTGTCAGCAGCCGAACTCCAACACGGTCGACCGCCACACCGCGGGCGATGCTGCGATATCCCTCGATCGTCCGCGCCCCGCGACCGCGCTGCTCGAGATGGTCGATGTGCGAGCCGAGCAAGCCACTGACCGACAGGTCCGCTTGAGTCCCCTCTACGTCGATCTCGGCAACGAACTGGGACAGCGCTTTGCCGGCATCACGCTTGCCGCCACGAAACACACGGCTCACGTACCTCGGCCGAGCGGTGATCGGATCACGCCCCGCATACGCCCTGAGTTCCCAGTAGTCGGGCTGCCGTTTGAGTCGCATGCTCCCTCGTGCCATGAGAAAGAGAGTAGCGAAATATGGGACACGTATGGGACAAACGCTGACATCGGCAGGACGTCAATTCATCAAATGCACGTCTAGCAGGTGTTATTCAGCGCCCCTGGCAGGAATCGAACCTGCGACACACGGTTTAGGAAACCGATGCTCTATCCACTGAGCTACAGAGGCGGGGCCGGCGCGAAAGGTGGGAGAAAACCCCCTGGATCCGCTGGTGCCGGC
>Ga0209390_10002499_pt1 | contig 32056 bp, 28 predicted proteins | sample BON01_FD_187212 | JGI IMG/M metagenome (GOLD analysis project Ga0209390, IMG submission 187212) | Freshwater microbial communities from Lake Bonney liftoff mats and glacier meltwater in Antarctica - BON-01 (SPAdes) (version 2) | ecosystem: Environmental > Aquatic > Freshwater > Ice > Glacier...
GCGAAATCATAACGGATTAACATTAGAAAGAAAACAGAAATTCATCGATGGGTTTTTGAAGGCATAAAGCCTCCAAAAAGAACAACAAAAAAGGGAGAAATAACTCCTCCCTCTTAGGACTTTTTGTCGGCATCGAACCTATCCCTCAACAAGTTGCTCCCCAGCAGAGCTCGCCTCTGTTTTGCTCGACAATTTCAAAGTAAATAACATCAACTCGTCCAACAAAATATTACACGAAAAAACAGCCTCCCAAATGTCTACATGAAAAAAAAAGCATAAAATTAGCCTCCCGTTTGTCTATTACACCGCAAATCATATGTGGAACAACTTGTTTATCAGTGTAATATCCCAGTAATGTACGTACAGTCTAGTGATGTTGGACTTGCTTTGGCCTCAGGTAACTAGAGACCTTTATCTCGAAATACTAAGCCTGCTGCGGGTTGAGCTGTAGGCATAATTGTAATTTCGTTTATGTTAACGTGCTTAGGTCTGCTCACTATGTACCATATAGCATCTGCTATATCTTGAGCTACTAAATTTTCAAATCCATCATACACACTAGCGGCTTTTGCTTTATCGCCATCTAGCCTTACTAAGGAGAATTCTGTTTCCACAGCTCCCGGATTTACGCCAGAAACACGTATTCCAGCTTCAGCTAGTTCTCTTCGCATAGCTTTATTTAGAGCATCTACCATATGCTTAGTGCCACAGTATACGTTACCACCCGTGTATACTTCTTTGCCTGCTATAGAGCCTATATTTACTATGTGACCTTTTGTTTTTTTAAGCAACGGAATAAGAGACTTAGTAATATGCAATAAGCCTTTAATGTTGGTGTCTATCATCCTATTCCAATGATCTAAATCTCCATCTTCTAGATTTCCAAGTCCTGCGGCTAGTCCAGCATTATTTACTAATACATCTATAGCTTCCCACTCCGCAGGTATGTTATTTACAAAAGTTTGTACTTGCTCTGCATCTCGCACGTCTACTTGCATGATATATGTTCTTATACCATACTTAATTTCTATGTCTTTAGCTTGCTTAGCTAGCCTATCGGCTCTGCGGCCATTGAGTATCAGGTTATACCCTTCCTTAGCAAAGGTATGTGCAGAAGCTTCTCCTATACCTGATGTAGTCCCCGTGATTAAGGCTATTTTACTCATTTTTTGGCCTTGCCTTTGAGCATATTTAAGATGGCCTCATCGCTCATTTCTAGCATACCTAAAGACAAGATTTGTTTTACCTCTGGAGCTAATTGGTGGTCCGGATATTCTGCTAAAAATTGATTATAATACTTTTTAGCTACCTCTATATCTTTAGCATATTCCCAAGCTACAAAACCTGCTCTATACAAGACATTGCCTCTTTTTTCATACTTAGGAAATTGGCGTACGGCCTGGTCTAAACTGCCTATGGCCTCATTGAAACTGCCGATGGCTGTGTAGGCCAGTGCTAGTCTTTCAAAATCCATTGGCTTTACATCCTTATCTGCTTCTATCTTTTGCTCATATATTTTTATTACATCCTGCCATTGTGCAGCTGTAGGTAGGTCATCTTCTAGCACTTTAGTTATGAGTTCATCTGCTTTGCCAAAATCAGCTGCTTTGGTATGCAATAAGGCTAAATTTACAGCAGCGTTTCTAAACCTGTCGGTACTGTCGTCTCGGCTTATGTACTCCGTAAGTAAGATTTGAGCTTCGCCTAAATTATTCTCGTAGAAGTAGTATTGCCCTGCTGCGTATAAGTAGTCATTTGCTTGAGCATCGGTATATTTCATGCCATATGCTTTGTGCAGTAGAGCTAGCTCTACTAGGCCTTCTTTTGTACCTGTTTTTTCTGATTTTTCAAACTCTGCTATCTTAGCTAGTGCAGATTCTTGACTCGGAGAGCACGCAGTCATCAGTAGACAAAGTGCAATTATTACGGTTATTTTTTTCATAAAATTTTTAGTATTGACTAGTTCGCAAAAGTACTAATGTACAGGCTTCTAAGGTTGCTATCTTTTGCGAATTTGCTAGCTCCATTAGTTCTGGGTTTTCAGTTCCAGGATTAAAGATAATTCGTTTGGGTTTTAAGGCTAAGATTCTATCATAAAAATCCTTTTGAATATTAGGATTGATATACAGCGTGACGGTATCAATGTCCTCGTCCGTAGGCCATTCGTTTAGAATGGTCAATTCGCCTATCTCACCTCTCTTTACTCCAAACGGGATTGCAGTGTGACCAAAGTCTATTAGCATTTCTGTAGCTATGTAGGCATATCGTTCTGGCTTAGGAGTAGCCCCTATGACTAGGGTCTTCTTACTCTGCGGCATATCCTAGATAGTTAAACGGAGTTATGTTGCTAATCTCCATTTTTACTGCATTGCTTACATCTAGTTTAGTCACAAAGGCAGCAATACTCTCAGCATTTATGCCATCGTTGGTTCTAGTAAGGTCTTTTAATAGTTCGTATGCACCTTCTATTTTTTCTCTACGCAATATGGTTTGAATAGCCTCTGCTGTCACAGCCCAGTTTCTATCTAAGTCTGCGTGTATTGCTTTCTCATTTAGTATCAGCTTGCCCATTCCTTTGTCTAGGCTTTTTAGAGCTATGAGAATATGCGAAAGGGGCACTCCCACATTTCTCAGTACAGTACTGTCTGTTAAGTCACGTTGTAGTCTGCTAATAGGTAACTTGTTACTCAGGTGGTCCAATAATGCATTGGCTATTCCTAGGTTTCCTTCAGCATTTTCGAAGTCGATAGGGTTTACCTTATGCGGCATGGCACTAGAGCCTACTTCCCCTGCTACTATCTTTTGTTTAAAGAAATCCATACTAACATACTGCCAAATGTCTTTAGCAAAATCCATCAGGATTACATTGATACGTCTCATAGCATCAAACACCGCTGCTAGTTGGTCGTAGTGATCTATCTGAGTAGTTGGGTAGCTTCTTATTAAGCCCAAGTCGGCAACTAGTTTATCTCCAAACTCTGGCCAGTTTATTTGCGGAAATGCTAAACGGTGAGCATTGAAAGCTCCTGTAGCTCCGCCAAACTTAGCACTGATAGGAGTTTCTATAAGTGTGTCTAACTGTACTCGTATACGCTCCGCAAATACGGCAAACTCCTTGCCTACAGTGGTAGGAGTAGCTGCTTGGCCGTGCGTACGACTAAGGAGTGGTATGTTTTTCCATTGCTCTGCAAAGGCATTTATTTTCTCTTGAATGTTTTTAATGTTCGGAATTATAACCTCGTCTATGCCCAGTTGCAGGCTAAAAGGAATGGCTGTATTATTTACATCTTGACTAGTAAGCCCAAAGTGTACAAACTCGCTGTATTCTTCTAGGGTAGTGCCTTTAAGTTTTTCTTTAATAAAATACTCTACTGCCTTTACATCGTGGTTAGTAGTCTTCTCTATATCTTTTATTTGCTGAGCATCTGCTTCGCTAAAATTGAGATATAAACCTTGCAGAAAGTCAGTATCTGTAGATGATATGCTAGGGAATTGTTCCAAATCAAGTTGAGATAAAGCAATGAAATATTCTATCTCCACCCATACACGGTATTTGAAAAGTCCGTATTCTGAGAAGTAAGGAGCAAGCTCTTGTACCTTACTTCTATATCTCCCGTCTATAGGGCTAATGGCTGATAATTGCGATAGCATAGTGCAAAGGTAATTTTAAGATAAGATTGTACTATATTTGAGCTGTAATTGTGAAAAACTTATGAAACTAATAATAATGGCCTTCTTTACGCTCTCTGTATTGAATCTCAAAGCTCAAACTGTTAGCTACGATATTGGCTTAGTACAGATGCCAATAGTAGATTCTATAAAGGGTGTCCCTTACACAAAAATGAAAGCTAGGCATTACAGATCAGTTTACGAGTCTGTATGGGGCGAAAATCTAGGAGTTAAAGTGATTTCTAAGCCGCTTAGTCGTACATATAAAGTAAAATTTAAAGGCATAGATTCAATGTGCAAATACAAAGGAAAGTATTTCATAATAGATGGGATCCTTACTAGTTATAAGCTTTCTGCTAAAAATGCATCTTCGTTTACGGATGTGAAAATTTTTGGTATTTTGGCGGATAACTTAGAAATCAAATTGCAGTTCTTTCAATCTGGTTATATAGGAAAGATAGAATGGAATGAAACAAGTAGTGAGACAAATAGAAACTACAACCTTCAGCTTATGTTGCCTGCAATTGAGGATTTAGGTAGTTTTTCTACAGAAGGACTATTACTAATTCTCCCTACTATAAAAAAAGTACGCTAAAATTACATCTCACAGTTACGTGAGTAGCCTATCTTCGCAGCAATGAGAAACATCACTATATTTCTAATTCTTTTAGTAGGATTAGCACAAGCACAGGTTACCCTATCTCTTAATCAATTAGATTTTGGAGATGTGCTTACCACTGCGGATAGGGAGCTAGCCATTAACGTTACCAATACGACATCCGTTGCATTAGAAATAGATGATGTGAATGTCTTTAATACAGATTTCACGTATAGTATACCCAACGCTACTATAGATGCAGGAGCTACTGAGAAAATCAGAGTGACTTTTAAGCCGAGACACAATCTTATGTACAATACAGAGTTAATTATTGTACTAAGTGATGGCTCAGAGCATAGACTAGATTTAATAGGGAACGGTAAATACGAGGGCACGTACTACGATGCTACGTTTAATAAAAGCTATCAAGACTTAAAAGATGAATTGAAAACGATACTCGCAGCAGGATATACTAACCTCGGATATACTGGTGCACGAGACAAGATGTACGGAGAGATAGATAATGATGCAGGTAAGGTAACTTGTGTGTATACAGGTAGAGTAGCCACATTTAATACTAGAGACGGTGCTAATAGCAATAATTTTAATTGCGAGCACACTTGGCCTCAGAGTCTTTTTAACCAAAATGAGCCAGAGCGTGCAGACATACATCATTTGTTTAGCACAGATAATCCTGCTAATGGTCAAAGAGGGAATTATCCATTTGGAGTAGTAACTGGCACGCCTAGCTGGACAGAAGGAGGAAGCAAGTTAGGAGGAAGTGTTTTTGAACCACGCGATGAACAAAAAGGAGCTACAGCTAGAGCTATGTTATACTTTGCTATCAGATATCAAGATTACAGTAATTTCATAGACGGACAAGAAGCTATCCTAAGACAATGGCACATAGCCAATGAGCCAAATACAATAGATATTACCCGAAATGAAAACATCTTTAAGTATCAAAAAAATAGAAATCCATTCGTAGATCACCCAGAGTTCATTGAGCGTATAGATAAGATAGGAGCTACAGATACTAAGCCAACTATAAAAAGTGCAGAAGCATCTCAAAATAGTATTAGCTATGGTACAGTTGGTTCTGCTGAGCAGCGATTTGTATATATAGTAAATACGGGTAATACAGATTGGACAGGTGTATCTGTAGCCACTACGGTAAAAGGAGACTTGAAAATCAAAAATACGAGTAGTTCTGTAGCTCCAGGAGAAGCTCTTATAGTAGAGTTAGGATTTAGTGGTTTGGCAGATGGTGCATATACAGACGATTTAGTAATCAATATGCAAAGCCAAGCAGACAAAATATTTACGATACCTATAACTTTTAGCGTAGGAAAAGTGAGCATCTTTACCCCTAAAACAGAATCTATCAAAGTTTCGTATAATCCCATGAACCAATCAGTTCGTGTATTAGAAACACCAACTGATGCTCAGAATATTTCTATTTATGATGGTTCTGGAAAATTGGTCTTATTAAAAACCACCTTCACCGATATTCCGTTCGGTGGTTATACCGCAGGCATTTACTTCGTTGTTATAAAAACTGAGACCGGGAGCTACAGCTCTAAGTTCTTGGTTTATTAATACATAAAAGTAAATTAATATACATGCATTTTTTAAAAGTTGTTTTAGCCTCTTGCTTAGGTTACCTATTAGCTGGTATCGTCATTTTTGGTTTACTTTTTTTTATAATAGCAGGTGTGGCATCTAGTGCCAAGCCAGAAGTAGAAATACCGCCAAATGGGGTATTGAATCTGAAACTCAATTACCCGCTACAAGATAGATCACAAGATAATAATCCATTTGCAGCTTTAGCCGCTCTCGATCCTACGTATCAAATGCCAATAGGATTAAATGATATACTTCATGCTATAGACGAGGCTAAAGAGGATGATAAAGTAAAAGGAATAGTGTTAGACCTTACGGCTTTTCAGTCGGGCTATGCCAAGCTTACAGAAGTAAGGAATAAGTTAGAAGATTTCAAAGCATCGGGTAAGTTCATATATGCCTATGCAGATTACTATTATTTTCCTACATACTACATGGCTAGTGTAGCAGATAGTATTTTTGTAAATCCAGAAGGCGAAATGTCTTTCACTGGTATGGTGGCACAGATTACTTTCTTTTCTGGAGCATTAGAGAAGCTGGGTATCAATATGCAGGTAGCTAGAGCAGGTAAGTTTAAAGGAGCTGTAGAGGCTTATACTAGAAAAGACCTTAGTCCAGAAAATCGTGAGCAGATAGAAGTATATATAAACTCGCTATTCAATGAAACGTTAGCTAAAATATCTGCAAGTAGAAATATCTCAGTAGATAAGTTGAAATCTGATGCAGACAAACTAGAAATGCGTTCAGTGCAAGATTTCATTGCAGGCGGATACATAGATGGTGCTGTTTATAGAGATCAGTTTTACAGTGCTATGAAAAAGAGAATGGGAGTAGAAGAGGATACTGAAGTGCCGCTAATTTCTGAGCAGAAATATGTAAAATCATTAGGGACCGTAGGGTCTGGAAGTGATAGAATAGCTGTGGTATATGCAAGTGGAGATATAGTAGGAGGTAAAGGAGATGGTACACAAATAGCAGCAGATGATATGGCTGCTACTCTCAAAACAGTACGCTTAGATGATAACGTAAAAGCAGTTGTTTTTAGAATAGACAGTAGAGGAGGTAGTTCGCTAGCTAGTGATATTATCTGGAGAGAAGCGAAGCTTCTGGCAGAAGCAAAACCACTTATAGTAAGTATGAGTGATGTAGCAGCCAGTGGAGGCTACTATATAGCTACTCCTGCACGTAAGATTGTGGCAGAAGCTACTACTATTACGGGGTCTATTGGTGTGTTTGGGTTAATACCAAATGCAGGTGAATTACTGAATAAAAAACTAGGACTCGATTTTGAATATGTAGGAACTGGTAAGCATTCAGATATGGGTCGAATAGATAGAAATATGACAGCAGAAGAGCGAGCGTATATAGAATCTATTATTGATAAAATATACGACACCTTCCTTAGTAGAGTAGCCGAAGGCCGTAAAATGTCTAAAGAAGAGGTGCATAAAGTAGCTCAAGGACGAGTATGGACAGGCACTATGGCCAAGGAAGTAGGATTAGTAGATGAGTTAGGTGGTTTAGATAGAGCTATAGAATTAGCGGCTGCAGAAGCAGGAATGGACACCTATAAGCTGAAAGAATATCCTAAAGCCAAAGATCCAATTATGGAAATGGTGAATGCCCTACAAGGGAATATATCTATGCAAGCTAAGGTGCAAGAAATGGTAAAGAATACGGGGTTTGAGTCGTATGCTAAATACCTATCTGATATAGAAAGATTTGGGACCAAGCACACTGTGCAGGCTATGATGCCATATGATATTACGGTTCAGAATTACTCGTTGAGGTAGATTTGATCTGCGTAACGGAATATCCATTTTTTTATTTGGTTAATTTCATTATTTGGTTTTTTGGCTGTTATCGGTAACGCGGTTTTGAAATTATTTCATTAACTTTGACAATAACCAATTATGATATGAAAAAAATAACCTTAACCCTTCTCAGTTTCCTTCTTGTATCAAGTGTCTACGCACAAATGGACAGCTCGAAAATCGCTCAATTAGCCAGTATTGAACTTTCCAAAATTTCAACAGTTATTGAGGGTGAAGTCCTTGATATTGAATATTTTGCAGGAGATGAGGATGGCAACCTTATGCCAGAAATGAGTATTGTCTGGGATAATCAAGGATACGGCTACTATATGCTACCCAACGGTAAAAAGGCCTCTGGGTATACCCTATCAACAGTGAAAGTATGCCAAGTATATAAAGGAAACGAACTTCTCGACACCATTCAGATTCTCTGTAAGCCTACTGGTTTTCAGGTGTTCAAAATGCCCTATTTAGATAGAGATACAACCTGGTATGATTTTAGAGTAAATGTATCTGACCAATGGCCAAGAAAGAATTATCTTGGCCCAAGAAACATTGGTTACAAATCAATTTTCTTTTGCTACAATTGGGAAAATGAGCCGATAGACCGCCTTTATAAACTTTCAGTTTTCGGAGGATTTAACTTTAATCCTCAGTGGAATCCCAATGCTCAAGCTCCAAATGAAGATTATAAAGTCTTTAGTAATTCTCAGGGTCTCTTTACTTACTACAACAATGAGAATTTTTTTTCACGTCAAGAAATGAATGATTTCTTAGTTGCAATTCCAATTCTGGAACTTGATGTCACAAATAATAACAGTTGTGTAATACCTAACGTTGCTAACAACGAAAAAAAAATGTAAGTGGTGGCAATTCTGCTGTCGAAGAGCGTCAAAACGAAAAGTATCAGCAGAATCTAAAGAATTATAAGGCGTGGGAGAAACGTTCAATCGAGAAAAGGGAAAGAATCGAAAAAACTCGTAATTCAGAGACAAAAAAGAAAGCAGGAGAGGAACTTAGTTTTGAGATGACCAACCCTAGGCTAACTGGCTCTGATAATGAACCGTGGTTCACCTTTGATGTTCTTGTATCTTCAAATGTCAGCACTACGTATCTTGATAATTCCCTTATGAAAATTGCCTATGACGACAGAGTCTTAAATAGTTCTTTCGGAAGTAATATAGTAGCGAACAACAATGCTGAAGTTTTACTCATTGGTGCATTTAATTCAAGTACGTATGCAGACCCAAGCACATTAATTTCCGATGATGGAAGCGGAACAAGCCACATACTAAATATCCCCACCACAATTGAGTTTACAACAGTACCTCTCAATAGAGTCTTGATAACCACTACACCTCAATCTATGCTGACCGTAAGAATTAAAGTTAAAAATAGCGGTAAGACAATGGATATATTGTATACCGACAAAGTGACAAGCAGTGGTTTATCTTATTTTACCGTAGCTGCTTCAACACCTTGGACTGGTTCAATATCATCGTACTCCACCACAGATTACACAGGTTCAAATTCTGACGAATCAGCTATTCCGATTATTACTAACTTTAATAACAATGTACCTGCAGGCAAGGGCGAGATACTCACAATCTCAGGCAAATATTTTGGTCAAGGAATGGGTCCAGACGGTAGTGTTATTTTCAAAAACGCTGATACCGACCAATACCCAACAAGAAGATCAGTTCTGTACAATAGAGGAATAGACCCCTATGATGTTGTTAGTTGGAATGACAATGAAATCAAGGTTAAAATACCTGCGGTTATTGATTCAATTAATGATGTCGCAGGACAGGCCGATTTTCAAGCAGTCGCAGGTACAGGTTACTTCAAAGTAAGAAACAGATATGGTTATGAAAAAGAAAGCAGCACTGAACTTGATATTCCTCACGCAATAATGCAAGATGTGGAGCGAGACCTTTTTACTGCTATACATAAATACAATCCTGAGCTGACAGGTAGTGAAAATGGTGGTTACATTGTCCGTATCAGTCAAGATGTTATCTACTACCTACCCAAAAGCTAAAAAAGTAATTGAAAAAGCCTTAAAAGAATGGACCTGCGTGACAGGAATTGATTGGGTCTTAGGCTCTGATATTTCAACCCCTCTGAGTTATAGTGACGGAATTTGTCAAGTCTCTTTAACTAATAATGCCTCCGACCCTGCTTTGATGGCTACCTATGTGGATCAAAACCCGTGTGGGACATCATTCCTTAGACGGTTTTATTTAAATAGTTTTGATATTATTATTAATTCAGCCTATCTCTATGATTTTGACACACTCGGTAATGTTGATAATAACAAGTACGATTTCTATCATCTCTTTCTTCACGAACTTGGTCACGCACATATTCTAGATCACGCCAATCGTGAAGATGTTGATTTAATGTTCTTCTCTAGTGACAAAGGGCCACGACAATTTATTGGTAGGTTAAACGTGAAAAATTCAACTGAAACACAAATTGCAGGAGACTATATAATCAATAACCTAGTTGGTCCAATATCGAACTGTTCAGGTCAACATATACTAAGCTATCCGAACCATTGTAAAAAAAACCTCAGGCATATTTGGGTCCGATGAAGATATTTCACAAATACGAGTATATCCTAATCCTATTTCATCTAACAACCAACTTAGTATTGACCTAAGTTCTCTGAAAACTACAGATGAGCTTCAATTTACTATTTAGGATAATTTTGGGCGAAAAGTTCAAATAGTATCTAATGAGCCTTGTGGATTTAAGCACTATAAGTTGCAATTACAAGAACTTACATCAGGGATTTATTACCTGCTAATTTCGAGTGGTACAGATCAAACGAGTGTTATGTTTCTTAAATAAAAGAAGCCTTAAGTTTAGGTTCTGGTTTTGTTAACTGTAGTCTCCTATCGATTTTTTATCGAAAAGTCTGCCATTAAACCAAAAAAATCTGCCATTTTTGCAGTCAATTAATGGATTTACAACAAGTAAAACAACGATTTGGAATAATAGGGAATAGTACCAAGCTAAACTACGCACTGCAAACTGCTATGCGTGTAGCAACTACTGAGCTTACTGTATATATACAAGGAGAGAGTGGAAGTGGTAAGGAGTCATTCTCTAAAATAATACACCAACTAAGCGGCCGTAAACACGGGCCTTTTATAGCCATAAACTGTGGAGCACTACCAGAAGGAACTATTAACTCAGAGCTTTTTGGTCACGATAAGGGAGCATTTACGGGTGCCTTAGATAACAGAAAAGGCTATTTTGAAAGTGTAAACGGCGGAACTCTATTTCTAGACGAAGTAGGTGAATTGCCGCTTGAGACACAGAGCAGACTGCTACGTGTGCTAGAAAACGGAGAGTATATACGAGTAGGTAGTAGCAAAGTACAGAAGACGGACGTTCGTATAATTACAGCTACCAATAAAGAGTTAATAGGTCTAGTAGAGAAAGGTAAGTTTAGAGAAGATTTATACTACAGACTTTCTACGCTACCCATAGCGGTGCCGCCGCTTAGAGATAGAGGGAGTGATGTGGTCCTATTGTTTCAAAAATTCGCATTTGATGCATCAGAAAAATATAGAAGTGAGCCACTAAACCTGACCTTGGATGGAGAGCAAGTGCTTACCAACTACAGATGGCCGGGTAACATTCGCCAGCTAAAGAATATTGCAGAGCAAATAGCGGTGTTAGAGCAGGACGATATTATAGATGCGGGTATTATTTTAAAGTATTTGCCAGCCAAAGCAGAAAGTAACTTGCCTGCACTGTACAAAGAAAAAAGTGAACATTCAGACGTATCGGAACGGGATATTTTTTACAAAGTATTAATAGATCTAAAAAAAGATGTCTCTGATTTACGCAAGGTGGTTTATGGAATGGCAGAAAACGCCAATATAAATGAAGATTATCTGAAGGATAATAAGGCCGCTATCACACGTGTGCTATCTCAAGACAACGAAAAAAGTAATGAATCCTCTTATGCTTCTGTGCATCACTCAGAAACGGATGATGACCTACATGAGCACACTGTAGTAGAAGATCAGGACAATGTGGGAGAGCATGAGATATTGTCTTTAGAGGCTAAGGAAGAGGAACTTATACGCAAAGCATTGCTTAAAAATAATGGCAGACGAAAAAAGGCTGCTCAGGAATTAGGGATATCAGAAAGAACTTTGTACCGAAAAATAAAACAATATGAAGTCGATAAGTAAGGTTTTTTTAATAGGTATATCGGGATTACTTTTTCTGCTATCTTCTTGTAATCTGTATAAATTTAGTGGGACATCTATCCCTCCAGAGGTGAAGACTTTTTCCGTAGGCTTTTTTGATAACAGAGCCTCGATAGTATCACCGCTACTTAGCCAGATAATGACTGAAAAGTTAAAGCAAAAATTCATTTCGGAAACAAATTTGAGTATTGAAGAGACCAATGGAGACTTCAGTTTTAGTGGGGCCATAGTAGAATACTCGGTAACTCCAGTATCTGCACAAAGTTCTGATAATGCTCAGCTTAATAGATTGACCATAGTGGTGGAGGTGAAGATGGACAGCAAGAAGTCTCCTAGCAGCTCATTTGAGCAAAGAGTACCTAGTTTTGTAGATTTTGATGCGAGCAAAGATTTTTCGGGTGAAGAAGATCAGTTGATAGATGAGATATCTGATATGATTGTGCAGCTAATTTTTAATAAAGCAGCTATAAATTGGTAGAGAGATATTCAGATATATCTAAATTAGTGGCTAATAACAATAGCTTAGCAGGAGACGATGTAGAAGTATTACAAAATCTAGTAGCACAAATGCCGTGGTGTTCTGCCTATCGTGTGGTGCTGGCAAAAGCATATCACTCGCAAGATTCTTTTCAAAAGAATAAACATTTGCGGTTAGCTGCAACCTACATAGGGCAGCGGGAACAGCTATTCTCCTATATTAACGGAGTGCTAAATTTAAGTAATGCTACGTCAGTACAAGTTAAAGTGAATTTAGAAGAAGATGAGGTATCACAAGAAGTTACTTTAGATGAAGTTACTCAAAGTGTAACTTCTGAAAGCTCACAACTAGGAGTAAAAGAAGAGAAATCTGAAGTAGATACTAAGAGTAATGAACTATCGGTGTTTGTAAATGAACAAGAGACTGTTTTTGATGTTGGAGCTTCTGAATCGACTCTTAATGAAGTGTCTGCCAAAGAACAAGAGGCTATAAGTGAAGCGAAAGAGATAATTACTAAAACGGACGAACCGGCAAAGCAAAAAGAAATTAAAATAGACTTTGAGAAAGTGGTAAAATATAATCCACTGACGGAATTACCCAAAATAGAACGTCCAAAGGAGCGAGATCGTACAGAATTAAGTTTTGACTACGTAGCGTATAATCCAGAAAAAGAGCTAAACAAGCTAATAAAAGATAAAGAAAACAGACAGGAAGATAGTGAGAATGATTTCTTGTTTTGGCTCAATACGGTAGGAGAGGAAGAAAAGACCGACGAAAGTAAGCCTGAAGATAAATCGCCAGACACTGTACAGCGTTTACTAGAGCAGTTTTTGGCTACTAAGACTACCAGGCGGCGTATACGTCCGGCAGAGTTTTATCGTGCGAGTAATAAAGCTGAAGAGAGTGAGCAGGATAAAATGGAGGTGATAAGTGAAACATTAGTAGAGCTTTATGCAAAACAAGGCTATCTAGAAAAGGCCGTCACTGGATTTAAGAAATTAAGTTTGCAAAATCCTGATAAATCAGCGTATTTTGCCGCCCGTATCAAAGAAATAGAAAATAAAAGTTAGATCAAAATAATATGTTTATCACACTTATAATATTAGCATCCATAGTAGCAATACTACTTATTTTAGCTGTACTTATCCAAAACCCCAAAGGGGGAGGAATAGCAGCAAATTTTTCTGCAGCTAATCAAATAGCTGGTGTAAAAAAGACCAACGAATTTGTGGAAAAAGCAACATGGACCTTAGCAATTGCACTTTTTGTTTTTGCAATAGGAAGTCGATTTGTCTATACTCAAAATGTAGAACAGCGAAATGCTTTTTTAGATAGAATTGAGAATAGTACTCCCGCAGCTCCTGCTCCTGAGGCATCTAATAGCCCTGTACCGCAGCAGCCGAGTTCTGAGTTAGATAATCAACAATTGAACCCTGAGGCTATGCCAGAAGGTCAAGATGGTGATTTGTCTCAGTAATTTTTTTTAAAAATAGTAAAAAGGCAAGACTACATTAGTCTTGCCTTTTTTTTGTAATATTTTGTCAATCTGGCTTGATTACAGTATTGGAATAGAAAGTGTAAGATTATTTATGGACACCATCATTCAAATTACATTAGGCCTCACAGCCATTTTGCTAATAGCAGCTATTGCAGTACAGTCCCCCGCTAACTCAATAGGACAAACCCCTAAAGTACTACAGAAAGTATACGCACATAAAACTACATCCGTACTGCAAAAAGGTACTTGGTTCTTGGGTTTTGCCTTAGTATCTCTTGTAGTTTCACAAATGTTTGTGTAGACTAACTGTCTTAGTAACTTCGTAAATACTGCCAGATTGACTTTATCTCTGATTGCTTTTCAGGATTAGACCCTAATTTAAAGAAATTATGTCTTTTATAGCGACTTGGCATAGAGTGTGAAATAGCTTGAACACAACCGTAAATTAATAATAAAAAAATGAGTATAAAACCATTATCAGACAGAGTATTGGTAGAGCCTGCAGCTGCAGAAACTAAAACAGCTGGTGGCATCTACATTCCGGACACAGCAAAAGAGAAACCTCAAAAAGGGACTGTAATAGCCGTAGGTCCTGGAAAAATAGACGAACCAACTACAGTTAAAAAAGGGGATACGGTACTTTATGGTAAGTACAGCGGAACTGAGCTTACTGTAGACGGTAAGGACTTATTGATTATGAGAGAGTCAGACATTCTCGCAATCGTTTAATTTTATTTAACTAAAAAATAAAAAACATTTATAAAATGGCAAAGCAAATATTATTTGATACGAAAGCTAGAGACAAACTAAAAAAAGGAGTTGATGCCCTAGCAAATGCAGTAAAAGTAACTTTAGGACCAAAGGGTAGGAACGTAGTAATAGACAAAAAATTCGGGTCGCCTAATATTACCAAGGATGGGGTGACAGTAGCTAAAGAGATAGAGCTTAAGGATCCTATAGAAAATATGGGAGCTCAAATGGTAAAAGAAGTAGCATCTAAGACTGCAGATATAGCTGGAGATGGTACTACTACCGCTACAGTATTGGCTCAAGCCATAGTGGCTGGAGGACTTAAAAATGTAGCTGCAGGAGCTAACCCTATGGACCTTAAAAGAGGTATAGATAAAGCAGTAGCAGGCATTAAAATTAGTCTCGCTAAGCAAAGTGAGAAAGTAGGTGATGATTTTGATAGAATAGGCCAAGTAGCATCTATCTCTGCTAACAACGATGAAGTAATTGGTAAACTCATAGCGAACGCTATGAAGAAAGTGGGTAAAAGTGGTGTTATAACTGTAGAAGAAGCTAAAGGAACTGAAACTGAAGTAAAAATAGTGGAAGGTATGCAGTTTGATAGAGGATATCTATCTCCCTATTTTGTTACAAATACAGAGAAGATGGAAGCTGATATGGAATCTCCTTACATTCTTATTTGTGATAAAAAAATCAGTAGTATGAAAGAATTGCTTCCGGTACTTGAGCAAACTGCTCAAACGGGTAAGCCATTAGTTATCATCTCTGAAGAGGTAGAAGGTGAAGCTCTTGCTACATTAGTAGTAAATAAAATAAGAGGTTCATTAAAAGTAGCTGCTGTCAAAGCTCCTGGTTTTGGAGATAGAAGGAAAGCTATGTTACAAGATATAGCGATACTTACAGGTGGTGTAGTAATAAGCGAAGAGCAAGGACGTAAAATTGAAGATACGACTCTTGATATGCTAGGAACTGCAGAGAAAATAACTATAGATAAAGAAAATACTGTAATCGTAAATGGTGCTGGTAAAGCTGCTGATATCAAAGGAAGAATCAAGCAAATTCAAGTAGAGATAGAAAATTCTACTTCTGACTACGACAAAGAAAAATTACAAGAAAGACTTGCAAAGCTTTCTGGTGGTGTAGCCGTACTATATATAGGTGCAGCATCTGAAGTAGAGATGAAAGAGAAAAAAGACCGAGTAGATGATGCACTTGCAGCTACGAGAGCAGCTGTAGAAGAAGGCATAGTAGCTGGTGGTGGTGTTGCTTTTGTAAGAGCAATAGAGTCTATAGCTAACCTAGAAGGGGATAATGCAGATGAAAACACAGGTATCAATATAATCAGAAGAGCTTTAGAAGAACCACTGAGACAAATCGTAGCAAATGCAGGCGGTGAAGGATCTGTAGTTATTCAAAAAGTGAAAGATGGTAAAAAGGACTTTGGTTATAATGCGAGAACGGATGTATACGAAAACCTCATAAAAGCAGGTGTTATTGATCCTACTAAGGTGAGTAGAGTAGCTTTAGAGAACGCAGCTTCTGTGGCGAGTATGCTACTTACTACGGAGTGTATCATAGCTGATATACCAGAAGACGAAAAACCACACAGTCACTCATCAGATATGGGCGGTATGGGTGGTATGATGTAAGAAAGCTCTTTTGCCTTCAGGCAAATTACAGACTTCTTATTCGCCTTGGCGAAGATTTCATAAAAACGAACAACTAAAGGAGCAGGCATAGAGTCTGCTCTTTTTTAATTAATGTTAATAGCAAAGGACCACCAAGCTGTGTTCCTTTTTTGTACTTTTATGTTTTTAGCTGAGCTATAATACTTTCTCTATATCGCCTGCTATCTTGTCTGGTGTCGTGGTAGGTGCATAGCGTTCTATTACTTCACCCTCTTTGTTCACTAAAAATTTAGTAAAATTCCATTTGATAGCTGAAAGAAAAGGAATCCCTTTTTCTTTTTTTAGATACTTGAATATTGGATGAGCATTTTTGCCATTCACCTCTATTTTCTCGGTAAGCTGAAAAGTAACACCGTGATTTATTTTACAAGCTTCTACTATAGAGTCGTTGGTTTCTGGCTCTTGACCAGCAAATTGGTTGCAAGGAAATCCGAGTACTACTAGTCCTCTTTCCTTATAGTCTTGGTGTAGTTTCTCTAACCCATCAAACTGTGGCGTAAGTCCACATTTGGTAGCGGTATTTATGATTAAGATTGCCTTCCCTTTAAAGTCTGCCATTTTCAGTTCTTGTCCTGCGGGTGTCTTTGCTGTTAGGTCGTAGAAGTTGCTCATTGCTATTTATTTATACAAACTTAACGTATCAAAAAACAAACTGTTTATCTATAAAATTGATGAAGGTATAAGCAAAAGAAGTGAGAGCCAACTAGTCTTCTTCGATTACATTTTTCACTCTCCCAACTTCACCTGTTCCTAGTAATACTTTAATACCGTGTGGATGTTCAGGCGATTTGGTGAGTATTCGTTTTACAAATCCCTCGGTAAGTTCCCCTGTACGTTGGTGATGCTTCTGTACGGCCTCCACTTCACAGCCAATCTCTATATTTTTACGGTATTTACCAGATAGCATTTTTGTCATAAATAAGCGTTGTCAGGCTGATGTCCGTCAGCTGACAGATGTTATAGCAGGCTAAGCTCAAACGTGTTTTAATGCATTCCGATCCACTTAAACTCGTATTCCTTCTCAGGCTCTTTCATGCGGTTGGTTACACGTTGTAGTCTATCTGGAAGTGCCATGAGATAGTCTCTAGCTTTCTCGCCTACTTCATTTATATCTTTCATATGCTCTATATCCCACTCTTTTATGAGGCCAGATAGTATATCTATATAGTCTTGAGCAGTGTATACTTTGGTACGCTGTGCAGCATCACTGAAGTGTTCCCATAGTTCGCCAGCTTTATCTCCAGTTTGTCGCATAAAGTGAGCAGGCATTACTATTTTTCTACGCATCATATCTTCGAAAGCGGTCATCATTTGACTAGGATCTAGCTCAAATATACGTTTTACAAATTCAGAATATGCGGTAGCATGCCTGGCTTCATCAGCTGCTATTATACCGTTAATTTTGGCTAATAATGTGTTGCCTGTTTTTTTTACTAATGTAGCTACTCTTCTGTGAGACACATTGGTAGCTTGCTCTTGAAAACTAGTATATACGAAATTTTTGTAAGGATCTTTGTCTGTACCAATGTCAAAACCGTCACTAATAAGGTGCTGTGTAGTGATTTCCATTTCACGCATATCTACTCTTCCGCAGATATAGAGATACTTATTCAGAAGATCTCCGTGTCTGTTTTCTTCTGCTGTCCATCCACGTACCCATTGGCTCCATCCGTTTGGTTTACCATTGTTGTATTGCTGATTTACGCCTTCTACGTCCATCAGCCAAGATTCATATGTGGGAAGTGCTTCCTCGGTTATGGTATCACCTATAAGAACTGTAAGCAGATCATAGTCCATTTCTTTGGCTATCTCTTGTATTTCTTTTACTTCATCAAAAAACTCCGGATCACGTGAATCAGGGAGTAAGTCCGACGGTTGCCAGTTTGATTCTATTGGTTTTAAAAATTTAACCAGTAAGTCATCCATGGATTTCCCTATGGTAGACATTACTTCTAATCGTAAATCGTGTAAACTCATATTACTGCGAAGATAATGAATGAAGGAATATTAATCGATTACTTCGTGAAACATTAAGATTCTAAATTGCGAATATTGAAGTCATTGCTAAAACTAATTTAGAAGTCTTTGTAGTGTGAAGAACTTAAATGGTTGTTTGTAGTATCTTTTATAGTGCCACTATGGGACGATATTGTTGCTCATTAGGGATGAAATCTTGAAATGTTTTATACATTTAGGTACTAGCTGTTTTACTCATTTACCCTTTCACTCAAGTTCTCTTTCATAGGTATTTTTTAATATTAAACTTAAATCTAGACCTGTACTTAGACTTATACTTTGTCCTACCTTTGCAGTGCAATGAAATTTGAAGAATATAGACTATCCACAGAAGTAAAGCGAAATCTTTATGAAATGGGATTTCGTAGACCAACGGATATTCAGTTCAAATGTATTCCTCATATACAGAGAGGTGAAGACGTGCTAGCTATAGCCCAGACAGGTACAGGTAAAACTGCAGCCTTTGCTATTCCTATCATAGATAAAATCCAGCAGATACAGTTCAAAGCTTTTGAAAAAGGCAGCTTTGTAAGAGCTATAGTAATGGCACCTACACGTGAGCTTGCTCAGCAGATTACTCAGGTATTTAATGAGATAGGAAAACACACAAAGGTAAAAGCACTCTGTATCTATGGAGGAGTAGAGCAAGATCATCAGATCAGTAAGTTGCTAGAAGGAATGGATATTATCGTAAGTACTCCTGGTCGTATGTTTGATTTAGCCAGTCAGGGATACTTGAAGCTAAATAAAGTAGAGATACTAGTACTGGACGAAGCAGATCATATGTTAGACCTCGGATTTGCTAAAGATATAAGCGATTTAGTGGATAAAATCCCGGGACGTAGACAGACCCTCTTTTTTTCTGCTACTATTAATCCTACCATAAAGAAACAAGCCTATAAAATGGTAGGCAGTGGTGCTATCCGTATACAGGTGAGCCCTAAAGATCCTGTAAGTAAGAATGTAGATCACCAGATTGTCTTTGTAGACATGGATGATAAACGGTTCTTTTTACAACGGTTGCTTCTGGAAAATGAGGATAAGAAGTTTTTGGTATTTGTACGTACCAAAGTACGAGCAGAGCGAGTGAAAAATGCAATGGAACGTGCCGAGATAGATACGCTTACTATACACGGAGACAAGGATCAAGCGGACAGAGAAACTACTCTATTGGCATTTCGTACGGGAGCATGCAAAGTGATGATAGCCACGGATGTATCCGCTCGAGGTATAGACATAGATGGCATAGACTTCGTGGTAAACTATGATATACCAGATGTAGCAGAGAACTACGTACACAGAGTAGGGCGTACAGGCAGGGGCAGAGCTAAGGGGAAAGCAATCTCATTTTGTGCCAAAGAAGAAAAAGAATACCTAGCAGCTATAGAGGAATATACTACCGTACCCATCACTAGAGCAATGGTGACTAAAGGGGAATACTCCGAGACGATAGAGCTAGCAGATGAAAGCAAAAATGACTGGAAGTCACTTATGACTCAAGCACCAGTTAAAAAGAAAAAGAAGGGAAAGAAGAAGTAGAGGGGGTTAAGTAACTTCTAAGACGGTATCTATCTGCCAAATAAGCCGCTCCTTACTGCCATTGTCTAATGCTCGCTGAGCATGCTGGTGTCAGCTTAAAACAAACTTCCTTGGATTTCTCTCAAAGGATAAAATACTCCGATAATAACAAACGGATTACTCATTCTTCGTCTATGAAACTCTTTGGTAGTACCTAAAAAAAAGGTAATATCATTTTTAGCTAGAAACACTTTCTCATATTTCTCGCGTACCTTTTCTAGTGCTACCTCCTCATTACCATTTGCTCTTTTAAGGCAATTCCAATACAGAGCTCCTATTTCCCAGTCTTCTATCATCATTAAGCTAGATTTACCAGAGTCGTCTTCAAATCTATATTTAAACTTATAGGGCAGTTTGGGTATTAGACTTTCAGGAGATTTTACATCTGTAAAAAGGTCGCCTTGCTGCCTGAGTGCAGTCCACTCGTCTTTCCATTCTCGGTCATCTGGGACTATCTCTAGCTTGTGTATCTTAGTTGGCTTAAAACTAGCCAAAGACTTGTTCGTAGGGTCTTTACTCAGCTCTATCAGTTTACTAAGGCTTGCATAGACATTATCTAGGCAAAGCTCTTTTCGTCTTAGCCAGTTGGACTTGGTATCATAGGATTCTCCTACTACTATATCTCGAAAATCGTAATGCTTGGGCGAGTAACTCTCTGGTCTAAAATCGTCCGTTCGTTTTACCAAGTCCAACTCTATCCATTGATACTTTATTTTATTTAAGCTTTCACCCTTTTTTAAGTCAAATAGAAAACTCATCGGGATAGGATAAATCCTAATCCAAGAGCCATCTTCTAATACACCAGCTGTGCATACCAGCTCATCATAGCTGCGGGACGGCAGTGGATAGGTAGTAACCGTGAGTAAGACTTTTAGTCGAGGCATTTTGGGAATTTATAAGTGAGTTAAATTCCCTTTAAAATTCGGTAGTTTGGTGATTGCTTCTGCTAGTGGTTTTCTATGACATTGGCAAATATTGGCTTCAAAGCATGTCAAGGCTATTCGTTTGTTTTGACTGAGCAAAGTAGCAATTTCCGACTGCGTTTCTTCGGTTTTAGTCAAGTTATCTTCTGAGTATTCTGCAAATAGACTATCATAATCTGCTTGCGTTTTGAGTTCCTTTCGTTTATCAGATACTATGCCTACCTCGGGTAGGTGTGTGTAGGTTATCCCTACTCCTTCACATACTTTCTTCAGTGTGGACTTAGAGAAACCATACTTCATACTCTGTGCGTTGTTTCTCACATCCACAAGCATCGATACTCCGTTTTTTAAGAGTCTATTCATATACTCTTCTAGTGATATGCCTTCGTATCCAATAGTGAATAGTACGTGTTCCTTATCTACATTCACGCAGTCTTTCACTTTCTGGTACTGTGCATCGTTCAGTATCTCTCTAGCTACTGTACTATTGGTACTCCAGTACGGAAAGTTAATATACGTATGCTTCATAAGTGCATTAGCACTCATACCTCCATACATAGCGAGCGTATCTTCTAGTATTGCGGCATCCTCGGTATTGAGCTGTGGCGTGTAGTCTGTTGGGTCTTCTTTGCAAAAAGTAGTCTCTGTCTCACTCAAAAAATCTCTGCGTACCATAGCCGTAAGGTCTGCATTAGCAGAGAAAGAGTAACAGCCATACTTATACGGCACAAAATCGTACGCCTTTGATTTCTTTTGTCTTTGAGTAAAAAGGAAAAGCAGTTTTTGTAGTCGAATTTTCTCTAATTCTCCATCAAAATGCTGCAGCATAGCGAGTATTACTTTTCTACGATAGAACATTGTACGAAGGTAATGCAGAATTTACTGGATTTAAATCTCTGTTTTTTATAAGACTAATCTTAAAATTAAATAAAGGCTATACCCTTTATTTCAAAAAACCTCTCGCTCTCAGATCCAGGTGTATCTCCTTTATGTTCTCAGGTATATCTGATAGTAATAGCCACTCTATATCAAAACCGTGATATAGTGCTGCTTTCATAATTTGGTTGTTAGAAGAGAAATATTCTCCTAGGATTCTTAGATCTGCATTAAAATCAATACGATAGTCCTCGTGCAAAGAATCTATGAGTAGTAAAATCTTAAATGCCTTAGATAGCATGTACACATAGAGCTTTTTTGTTTTACTTGGAGTGTAGCTCTGCAGCGTTTCGTTCAATCCATCTAACGCAGTATTAAGCAACAATAAGTTGAGGTAAGCATCTCCAAATTTGTCTTTGGTGGTTTTAACGTGCTCGGTTATGTCTCCGCTGGTAAAACGTAAGTCCATCATAAGGTATCCAGGACTATAAAACCGCAGTACCGTCTGTTTTAAATTATACAGCAGAGTAGTTTCAAACTCATCTCTAAGTTCATCCACAGATTTTGTGTTTATCAGCTTAAAATACAATTGATTGCATAATAGCGGTTCCTTTTTGAGCAAACGAAAAAGTAGCTTATTCTTCTCTGATGATGGTAGGTTAGCAATCGCTGTTTTAAAATCTTTGTCTAAGGTCATATCTACTTGAGTTTATTGTTATTATGTACTCTTTTAAACTGCAAGCTCTTAGCTCCAAAATTGATTAATAATCCAATTTCTAGGTTATACGCCTCTACATAGTTCATCGCTTGAGCTAGGTGTACGTCTTCAAGTTTTATTACGGCTTTTATTTCTACCATTATGCCGTCTTCTACAAAAAAGTCTACTCTGCGTGTTCCTATACCTTCTCCTTTGTAGTTTATCTGCATCTCGTGCTCTCGGCTGTAGTTTATACTTTTCAGATTAAATTCTATAGCCAATGCACGCTGGTAGATTACTTCTTGAAAACCATTGCCTAGCTCACTATGCACTTCCATAGCAGCTCCTATTATCTTATGTGTTAGATCTTCGTGTTTCATACTGTTTTCTCCTTTTGTTGGAATCTTGATTATACATGATTGAGCAGTATTTTCTTGATTTTTTATTCTCTCCGTCAAAAATAATCAATCCTTTTGTCTGCACCCTGATTCTCTTGATGAGCCTTGATTTTTTTATTCTAACAATCAAGGCTCATCTACTAATCTTTTTAAATCAAGGTTAAGACCCCTTATGTCTGCACCCTGATTCTCTTGATGAGCCTTGATTTTATTGATTTTTTATAGTTCCATTATCAAGGCAATCCTTTAATCCTTCTAAATCATGGTTAAGACCCCTTTTGTCTGTACCCTGATTCTCTTGATGAGCCTTGATTTTATTGATTTTTTATAGTTCCATTATCAAGGCAATCCTTTAATCCTTCTAAATCAAGGTTACGACCCCTTTTGTCTGTACCCTGATTCTCTTGATGAGCCTTGATTTTCTTGATTTTTTATAGTTCCATTATCAAGGCAATCCTTTAATCCTTCTAAATCATGGTTAAGACTCTTCCACTCTTTAGGGCTTGGGCTTCGGCTTTTTTGGTGGTGAAGAGCTCCTTATACTCAAACTCCAGTGTATTAATTCGCGTAACGTGAGGTTCTACGACCACTTGGTAGCCACTTTTTTGAAGAAAAAAGACAATGCGATCATAGATAGCAGCTTTCGTTTCATAAGTAGCAGATGCCCGCATGTGAGCATATAATACTGGAAACCCCAGTTTCACACTCGGTAGACTCCAATCAAAGTATTCTCTTTTTCGTATGATTTCTTCGTTACTCATATCCTAGCTCTCTAGTATCACCTGCAGTATATCGGGACTTTTTTCTTTGAACTGGCTCATACGTTTTACTACTTCATTGGTAGGGTCTGTCCATGTAGCCTGTAGCTGCTCTGTGACTGCTGTCTTTTGCCCCTCACTCAGCTCATCCCAGTCTCTGCCTTGCATAGCAGCAGCTATATCGTGCTCTATGTAGTCTTTTACGTCTATACCTCGTTCTTGCATGTGCTCTGGAAAGTACAGATTGAAAACTAGTGCATCTGATATTTGATTTCCGTGAATAAAGTCAAATTTAATAAGTGAAATAAGACAATGAGCTAGTGCTCCTAAGTGCTGATCCTTTATTGGTAGATGCTTAATGAATGAAGACTGATATCTATAAAAGCCACCTGCTTGAGGTATCGTATTATTTTTATGATAGAAGTTTAGAATTTTGGAGTTCATCATCAATAGGAAACTTTCGTAATGTGAAGAGTACTCGTCGTTCAGAATAATTGAATATGTTGTCGTTGTGCCTAAAAATCCACTTTCATCAATACAAAAGCTATTTTTTGAAGCATTATCTAAAGTAACTATTTTCTTAACTTTAAATTTTTCCTTTTTTCGTTGATTCCATAACTCAAACCATAGCTTTGTTGAAGAGTCAAAGTACTTCCTTCCACTTAAAAGTGATTTGTTATTTTTTAGATAATTATAGATTCTTGGATAGTTACTTGATAAAGACTTCTCTGACAAAACCTTACCACTTAAATTGTATGGATAGATTAGGTAGTTTCCTGACCAATTTATTTTATAAGGTCCTATATTTTTTCCTTTCAAAAAGGGTTCTAGAATATCCATTTCTAAGTCGTTCTCAATAATGTCATTATTGTCGATAATAAAAACATCATCCTTACCCGTGCTTATACCTTGTGCTATATCTGAACAATAATAATCTAAAGGCATAGATCCTTTGTCTATCATATCTGATATGTTCGAAATAATTTGAGGTTTAAAATACCAACTAGAATTAGGAATAAGACTACTTCTTTCAATGCTGACCTCTTCCATATCCTCTATTCTATGTGGCTTAGAAGTATCAGTGACTAGATTTTTATTTATTAGTTTAACTTTAAAATTAGCGTCCTCCTTGGAATTCTTAAGTGAGAATATTCCAGTATATGTAGTTGCATTTTCGAAAATTTGATAATCTGAAAAATCTACAATTTCCATAATTGAGTACTGGTTAACTAGAAGTTTTCTTAATCCTTTGCCATAGTCTCTACTCAAGAACCTAGTAGGGTTAATAAATGACAGAAGTCCATTTTTAGATAAATGGTTCAATCCATTTTCAATAAAAGGTACATACAAATCGTATTTACCACTGGTGGTAGCGTAATCCGTTAGAGTCTTTTTGATTTCAGGATCAAGATTTTTAAACTCGACATAGGGCGGATTCCCAATAATCACATCAAAACCTTTGGAGATGTCAAACATCCACTCGGGGTCAAAGAAGGAGGAGGATGCATTTTGATCGTACGGGTCCCAGCTGGCTAGTTTGTCTGCAGTTTCATTGGCCCAGCCGGTTTTGGTCAGTTCTGTGGCTATTTCATTTCGCAGCCGTTCGTCTTCTTCTCTGTACTTTTTCTTTGTCTCTTTGGTCTTTGCACTGAAGAGCTTGTGGCGTACTCTTTTGAGCTCACGCTCTAGCATCCTTACTTCTTTGGTATCATACAGGCTCAGCTGTGCACTGGGTTTATCTATGCCTATGAGTGTATTTGCTGCTACGAACTTAGTCTCTAGATTAGGCAGTGGTCGTATCCCAAAGTTCGGCTCGTCTGTATTTACCTTTTGCTCTACTACCAGTGAGATGAAGAAGCGGAGCTTGCTTATCTGTGTGGCTACGGGCTGTATGTCTACTCCGTAGATGCAGTTTTCTATGAGAAATAGCTTACGGGCATAGTCGGCATCATTTATCTTCTGATCAAATACTTCATTGATTTCATTTAGCTTATCTTTTCGCTCTTTCTTGTCTTCTATGTAAAATGCTTTGTTGGTTTCTGCTTGAGCTTTGTCTATTTGCAGGTCTTTCCACGCTTGATTATTGGGGTCTAGCTTGGTGAGTACGTGTACCATCTTCTGCAGTATGCCCATAGGATATGCCCCAGACCCGCAGGCGGGGTCTAGTATCTTGCAGCGGTCCAGTGCTTGTATGATGGCTTTTTTTATCGGTTCATTTTCTGCATAAGGATTCCCTTCCTCGTAGGCAAATAGTATATGCAGCTCCTTGTCCAGTTCATTTTCTGTACCTGTGTATACCGCAGATCCTGTTTTAGTTTCTAATCTGGTTTGCGTTTTCTTTTCGTTACTCGGCAGTAGGCTCGTTTGATTATCGCCAAATTCTGCATAAGATTCTTCTTCATGCAGTAGCTGCGTTTTGAGATAGGCGATGAGACTCTCATCTACCATATAGTTCACTATCTCACGTGGCGTGTAGAATGAACCTGTCTGCTTACGTGCTGTCGTCTTCGTCTCAGGATTATAACTGGCTAGTAAATTTTCGAATACCTTGCCGAGTAGCTCAGGGTCTAGGGCTACGTCTTCTTCTATCGGCGTATTTTCGGTGATGGTAAATTTGTAGCTTTTTAGGATATTGATCAGTCCTTTTACTGCGGCTTGTTTCGCTTGCTTACTATTGACACCGTACTCTACTGTGAGGTCTGCCTCTTGACTCACCCCAAAGAATAGAAAGTCAGGAACAACTAGTTTTTTCTGTTTGGTTGGGTTGTCCGTAAAACCGTCTATATATTTCTTGTTGATTTTATCGTCTAAGCATTCAAAAAGTCCTCCATTCAAAAAAGGAACGGTTTCGTTCATCATTTTCAGAAATTCAGCTGGATCTTTGAAATGTTTTTCATACCGCATAAGATGATCTATAGCATAGTGAGTGTTTGATTTACCGCTTCTAAAACCACGCTTACGGGTATCTTCACCATCCGTATCTATAGGGCAATTGAGTGATGCAAAGAATAGGTTTTGAAGTACCGCTTTGTAGTACACACTCTCATTACTTGCTTTCACGAGTAGGTTACCTTCTTGATAGGGAGCTATCTCTTTGAGTATGTCCTCTTGGAGTGTCCCTAGATCAAATAACTCATCGGGTATCAGCTTTTTTTCTTTGATAAACCACGTGAATAGCAATCTAGTGAGAAGGCGAATTACATTTTTAGCCTTATGTTCTTGTATCTTTTCAGTGAGTGTTTTGCTATCGCTTTTGCCTGTTTCAGCCAGTACGCTTTCTGCGGTAGGTTCACTGGGGAAGGTGACATGTTTTATAGCCCAGAAGTACCAGTTGCTCAGGTCATTGTAAAACTTCTTGTTCAGTACATTCACACTAAATACGTCTTGCCAGTAGGCATAGAGTTTAGTGAAGTCGTCTATAGCCTTTTTACTTGATGTAGGGTTTAGTTGTGCTATGATATCGTGATGCCCTCTTTGAGGATCATTTATCTGTATATCTCTAAGTAGCGACACTTTCCCTGCTTTCTCACCCTCTCGCCACGCTTGCTTGTAGGCGGTACGCTCCGTATTGGCAAAGGCCAGGTACTGCTCTGTAGCATCAGCATAGTGGTAGAGCACTACTACGGGTGTGTAGGCAAATCGCCTATTAAATGCACGAGCTATATCTGCTAGCTGAGATCGGGTAGGGAGTAGATTATTCTCTCGGCTATGCAGCGTTACGCCCAGCAGCAGTATACCGTCATAGTCTTCGGTAAGTTCTTCGTAGTCTTTGGCTTTACTCCCTTCAAAAGCCGCATCGTCTAGCATACCTATGGTGTACACCTCATGGATAAGGTCAAAGGTTTCATTGCTTTTGTGGTATTCTCCCAGTACCTCTGTGGGAGTCATAGGCTCGTCTGCTATCTCATTGATTGGTAGATTAAGCTCTGCCATGAGAGCTTGGGTAGCCTTTACGAAAGAGAGTGATTGGTATATTTTGAGATTCATTTCCAGTTTTTTAATTGTTGTTGTAGTTGTGCTTCTAGTTCTTGTACGCTCGGCAGTACTACCATGTATTGCTGTACGAATAGGTTTTGGTCCATACCAGCGGTGGCGTATTGCACCAGTGCGTGGTCTTTTTCTGCTACCAGTAGTAGTCCTATGGGTGGATTATCTGTTGGTTCGCTTACTTCTGCTTTGTAGTAGTGCAGGTAGGTATTGAGCTGGCCTATATGCTCGTGGCTAAAGGTGCCTATTTTGAGTTCTATGAGAATGTGGCACTTGAGTATACGGTGATAAAAAACGAGATCTACGAAGTAGTAGGCATCTCCTATAAGTATGCGTTTTTGGCGTGCCTCTAGGCAAAATCCGTTGCCTAGCTCTAGGATAAACTGGTGCAGATTATCCAGCAGAGCGGTCTCTAGGTCGCTTTCTTCTATGGCTTCTCTATTGGCTATATTCAGAAATTCAAAGGCGTAGATATTTTTGATAAAGTCATTGGAATTGGCCGCTTGGGTTTTGGCTTGAGTAAGCTCACTCAGCTTCTCTGGCTTAGCAGATAGTCCGCTTCGCTCATAGTATAGGCTGCTTGTCTGCCGCTTGAGCTCACGCACGCTCCAGGTTCCTTTTATGCATTCTACTTCGTAAAAAGTCCGTTTGATTGGGTCTTCTATACCAGAAAGTAGTTCTAAGTGCGAGTAGGCCAGTTTAGCAATGATCGTTTTAGCTGGCACCTTATTATCAGTTCGTTGCAATTCGGGGGACACCGTCCCCCGAATTGTATCTGGACTGGAACTAGTAGATTCTGATGACTGATTTTTGTCGTTTTCCGTTTTGGGGGACAGTGTCCCCCGTTTTGCATTGGAGTCTAGAATAGGAGCGATTTTAGTTAAAAATAAGCTGTTTTCTAATTCGGGGGTCAGTGACCCGCGAATTAGAAATTCTACTTTTTCGGCTACTACAGTTCCTAGATAATTGTAGGTGAGATAAAACTGACGAAACCTTCTCAATGACCTTTCGTCTAGTCCTTTTACATCCTTTAGACTTTGAGACAGTGCCTGTAGCATCTTAGAACCATAGGTAGCTTTATCTTCTCCTTTTTGCTCATATTCCACTATGTACAGACCTATGAGCCAGTTACGTATGGCAAGCGATTGATTGACTGCACTATATGCCTGCTGCTGCAGCACACTGTGCGTATCCTTTATGCTTTTAGTCAGTTGAGTGAAATTATCCATTTTTTTCGTTAATTATCACTGACCAGCATCCAAGCTAGGAGATCGTAGTTTTCTGGTTTGTACCTATCGGTCACTTTGCCTTGTTTTATTTCTCGTGTAGCAGACTTACTACCCGAGGCTATTTTATTCAATAGGTCTACCGCAGCACTGCCTGCTTTTCTCTTTTCGGTACCGTCTTCGTTTTTCGCTATGCTCACGGCTTGCTTATCTAGCCATATGGCTAGAGCTTTGGCCAGTTTATCTATAGCCTCAGGTTTACCTGCGTCTATAGCATCGGGTACATATCGTTCTTCGCCCTTGTGCAGGCGAAGAAACTCCAGTACTTCTTTCTGATTGAGCAGCAGTGACTGACCTTTGGTGTCTGTATACACTAGCTCATAAGTTTTATATCTATGATCGGGTGACTTGCTCGGCTTGCTGGGATACCCCATCAGCGAGACTATACTTTGCTCTCTGGGCACTTCTTCCTTGGCTACGAATCCGGAGTACACACCTTTAGGCATAGTAAGATATACCTGTTTGTTTTTTTCGAATTCTTCGTATAGGTCTTGGCGGTATCGCTCTAGTGATAAATCGTCAAACCCAAAAGACTCGTCACCTTCTAGATCATCGAAGGTAGTTTCCATCTGCTCGAGCATCTTATTTTTGAGTCGTTTATCCAGCGTCTCGTCATCTATCATTTGCTCAAAAGAATCAGAAAACTGTGCATCTACCTCAGATCCTGCCAGTTTCATAGCCGTCATACGTTGTTCTATGCGGTCTTGCAGATTGAGGTAATTGTTGATAGTATCGGAGGGCCAAAAGTTTATGCCAAAAATCTCACTATTGGGAGAGCCCAATCTATCTATACGACCCATACGTTGGATTATGCGAACAGGATTCCAATGTATGTCGTAGTTTATCACGAGATCACCGTCTTGTAGGTTTTGTCCCTCGCTCAGAGCGTCTGTAGCTATGAGTATATCTATAGGTTTCTGTATTTGAGCGTATGTTGCAGTGGCATTGTCTTTAGCCCAAGTGAGCCACTCGGTGTAGTCATCTCCACCTGTATAGGCATCCCATTTCTTTTCTTTATAGAGCTTGGTATAGGGTGCAAATCGTTCAAGTATGGGTTCGAATTTTTTGGTATCTTCATCTGAGTCAGAAGTTTTAGCTCCTGAGCCTGATACCATAGCGAGTTTATCAAAGCCTCTATTTTTGAGCTGTGTAAAGAGATAATCAGCAGTATCTTTATATACGGTGAAGATGATGACTTTTTGATTGTTCTCATTTGCACCTGTAGCCCGTTTTGCTTTTATCTGCTCTATCAGTACTTCTAGTTTATCATCTGCAGAAGTGTGATTGGTAGGTTTTTCGATTTCGGTGGCTATCTTTTTCTCAAATTTGGCTAGATTGGTACAGAGGGTATCTAGTGATAATATGTCTTCCTTTAGGTCTTTTTTATACTCCTCTATTTTGCCAGCAGCATCTATATCAGTGAGTGAGATTGGGTTTTTCTTACCTAAGGTAAATTCTGCTAATTCATCCGCTATCTCATCATCATCAAAATCATCTTCGGTTGTATTCAGAATACTGTTCTCCTTTGTAGTTTGGTAGAGTTTTATCCTGTCTAGAGCCTTTTGGTGGTGGTCTCTTATTTTACCTACAGTACTGTAGAATGAAATCCACGAGGATTCCAATCTTTTTACCATTAGTATATTTAGCATTTTTACTAAGAAGAATTCCCGTTGTTTTTCATCTTTTAGTACATCTTTTTTAGCCGTAGTGTCATCTTCAGTATAGTACGAAGGCTGATAGCCAGATAGTTTGGGCGGGAAATTCTGAAACAGTTCTTCAAAAGATTCGAAATTGCCCAATTGTGAAGGTGTTACAAAAAGATTAAGCGGCTTATTTTTGAGTGGAAATGTAAGTCCTGTCTCCTGACCTTCTATCATCTTACGTGTACGAGAGACAATAAGCGGATCTGTAAGCTTCACAAAATCGTCTGGGAGTGTGCGTATGAGCTCTGCAAGAGTAGGGTTAGGGTCTGTTCTCCATTTATTGAATGCCTTATTAGCCGTACGAAAAACAGAATCAATGTTTCGTACATCTAGTTTTTCTGAAAATCCTGTTGGTTCTCCCTTTACTAAGAGTTTGAATTGGTTTCGGATATCGTTTAAGGAATTATTGATAGGTGTAGCAGAAAGTAATAATACTTTAACATCTTCATTTTTTTGGAGGATATTTTCCATCAAGAACTGGTAGCGAGAAGATTTATCATTTCGTAGGTTGTGACTTTCATCTATCACTATGAGCTTAGGTCTGTCATTGGTAAAGTATGGATCCGATTTTTCATAATACTTTTCCAATCTTTTCTCATACATGTCCGTATGGAATCGGACAAAATATTCAAGCTTATCTTCTTTAAACCGGGAATCAAAATTTTTATGATATCTTCTCCAGTTATGTTCAAGTTTCTTAGGACATAGTACTACTATCTCATGACCTTGTTGCTGGAAGTATTTCATCACCGCAAGAGCACTCCATGTTTTACCCAGACCTACTGCATCTGCTAGTATAGCTCCATTGTGTTTTTGGAGCATCTTGATAAGGCTGAGCACACCACTCTGTTGGAATGGGAAGAGCGTTTGGTATATCACGCTATTTTCCAGTCTTCCTACTTTACGAGCAAACTCGGGGTCATCCTGTCCTGCTATGAGGTCATGGCCAAAAAGCTCGAAGAGCATTTTATAGTAGATATCCTTGGGTTCGTACTTTTTAAAGAGCTTGCTAATCTCGTCTATCAAGTATTCTTTAAAGTCTTTAGTCGACTCTTTTTTGTTTTCTATTATCGTTTTGTTTTTGTGAGCCTTGGGGTTTGTCCAAAGAGATTCAAACCAATTCATCAAGTCTTTGTATTGATAATTGCCACTGGTTTCTGCAATATTTAGTTCTAAGTTATTATTAAAGTTTCTACCAATACCAGCATCCGTAAGATTAGAACTACCCGAGATGAAGTACTTTTTTCTATCATCTCCGTCTGCTGGTTCAAATAAGTAAAGTTTTGCGTGACAAAAATTTGGTTCCAATGTTTTCACTAAGACCTTTTCTTGTCTTAAGAAATCAACAGCCTTTTGAGCGATATTTTTGAGTTGAAACGCACTAGTCAGTGATATACTTTCATTGAGTAGATCAAGTGGCCGCTCACCTTCCAAACCTGTTTTTACAATGTCGCCAAGCACCATTCTGTATTCTTGGACCGTAG
>Ga0209390_10002500_pt1 | contig 32049 bp, 27 predicted proteins | sample BON01_FD_187212 | JGI IMG/M metagenome (GOLD analysis project Ga0209390, IMG submission 187212) | Freshwater microbial communities from Lake Bonney liftoff mats and glacier meltwater in Antarctica - BON-01 (SPAdes) (version 2) | ecosystem: Environmental > Aquatic > Freshwater > Ice > Glacier...
CAGGTAATCGTGGATGGCCGCAGTCGGCTACGCCTCCTTCGCCATGACAGATGAGGAAGGGAGCGGCTAAAGTTCATCGCCTCATCCACGCAAGCCGGAATGGTTTGGTTGGCCTTCTGCTAATGAACTCTTCAGGTTTGTCATTGCGAGACCGCCTTTGGCGGGCGTGGCAATCCACGAACACTGGCAGACGTAAACGACAGGTAATCGTGGATGGCCGCAGTCGGCTACGCCTCCTTCGCCATGACAGATGAGGGAAGGAGCGGCTAAAGTTCATCGCCTCATCCACGCAAGCCGGAATGGCTTGGTTGGCCCTCTCGCAATGACAGTCTATTTATCTCGAGGCATTGGTATTTATACTCGAACTCCAAGCCCCGGTCTTCGTGGCTTCGAAGCTCAGTCCTCCCAGCGGCCATAGATGCCGCAAGGGAGAATCTTGCCGTCGCGGCGAGAGGGCAGGCCGACCTCGCCGGAGGTGATGTTGCCACCGCGGCCGTGGAAGAGTTCGGACAGAAGGTTGGCGACGACGGTTGGCGACAGGCGCGCGGTGTAGGCGTTGATGAGAAAAAAGAGCGGTTGGGGGCTCAACACATCGCGGCATTCGGTGAGGAGTGTCCAGAGGTGATCCTCGAGTTTCCACATCTCCCCGGTGCTGCCCCGGCCGTATGTCGGCGGGTCCATGATCACGGCATCGTAAGTGCGGCCTCGGCGGACTTCACGCCGCACAAATTTTAGACAATCGTCGACGATGTAGCGAATGGGCGCTTCTTTCAGTCCACTGAGGGCGGCATTTTCGCGGCACCATTTCACCATGCCGTCGGCGGCGTCGACATGGCAGACCTCGGCCCCGGCGGCGGCGGCGGCGCAGGTGGCCGCGCCCGTGTAGCCGAAGAGATTGAGCACCTTGACTTCGCGACCGGCGGCGACGGCCTGCTTAATGCGGGCGCTGAACCAATCCCAATTGACGGCTTGTTCAGGAAAGAGCCCGGTGTGCTTAAAACTGGTGGGGTGAATCTTGAATTTAAGGGAGAGCGCGGCGTAGTCGATGGTCCAAGAGTCGGGCAGGGGACGGCGAAACTCCCAGTGGCCGCCGCCACTCTCGCTGCGATGATAAAGGCCGTCCCAATTCTCCCACTGGGCATTGGGCTTGGCTTGGTGCCGCGGCCAGATGACCTGCGGATCGGGCCGCACGAGGGTGAAGTCGCCCCACTGCTCCTGTTTCAGGCCATCGCCGGTGTCGAGGAGCTGGTAGTCTTTCCAGCGATCGGCGAGGAGGATGGCAGGGCGGTGCGGTGTCATCCGGACAGCATGGACGATCTCAATCGGGGATGAACACGAAAAAGATCACGTGGTCGGTGTCCTGAGGCCGCCGATCCCCGCTGATCTGATTATTGACATCTTTATGGCGTAAACGTTGTGATAATATTTTCCCCGATGACCCGACACCTCCAGAAATTCACGCGAGTCTTCATCAGCCTGCTTGGCGCCGCCCTTTTCGGGGTCGCGCATCTCGAGGCTGATGTGGTCGAAACCAAGAACGGCGCGCGCATTGTGGGCAAGGTGACCAAGATCGAAGACGGAAAGATCTTTGTTTCGACCGATTTTGCCGGTGATCTCGTCATCAAGCAGAGCGAAGTGACGGGGTTGACCACCGACGCGCCGGTCGTGGTGCGCTTGGCCAGCGGCACGACTCTCCAAGGCACGGTTTCCAGCGACGGTCTGGCATTGAAAATCACCGGTGAGGTCGGCGAACTCAGCACCAACGTAGAGAAAGTCGCCGCCATCTGGACCCCGGGCGGCAAAGATCCGCAGATCATCGCGATGGAGAAGGAAATCGCCTCGCGGGAACGCCACTGGTCCTACGAGGCTGCGGTTGATATCAGCGGCAAGAGTGGGAACAAGGAGCAGTTGGGCACGGCGGTGAGCGCGCGGGCGACGTTGAAGACGCCGAACGACACGCTGCAGTTCTACACCAACTACAATCGCCAGGTCACCGACGGCACAAAATCAGCCGACCAGTTCAAGGCTGGGATTGATTACCAAAACAATTTTTCTGGGCGCAAGTCCTGGTATGTCCGCGACGAGGGAGGCTTTGACCGGGTGAAGGACATTGAGATCTATAACGTGGCCGCGGCCGGTTTGGGTTTCGATCTGATCAAGGAAGAGAAGCACTTGTTGACGGGCCGCGTCGGTCTCTCGTTCCGCTACGAAGGCTACACGAATCCGGCGACCGAGGACGTGAAGAGCGCCGGTCTCGATTTCGGGCTGAATAATGAGTGGGAGTTTGGCAGATCGAAGTTGGTCAACCGCCTCGCGTTTGTCCCGGCGTTTGCCGACTTCGGCAACTACACGGTCACGCATGAGTCTTTCTACGAGATTCCCCTCGCCAAGCCTGCGTGGAAGCTGCGCCTGGGTGTGGGCAACGACTTCAACAGCCAGCCGGGCGTGGGCATCAAGAAGCTCGATACGTCTTACTTCACCCGCCTCGTGCTCAACTGGGATTGAGCGTCGCCCAAGTTTCGTTAGGGGACCGGCCCGAAGATTCGTCCTCGAGCCGGTTTGCATTTTGCAGGACGACCCGCAGGTTCTTTTACTCAACGATGTCGTTCCAACGCCAAGACTATCTCCTCCGCATGATCGGCGAGCTGCGGCAATTTGTGAGCACGGTGGTGAGCGCGGGAGGACCGGGCCGGGCGGCCGAGGCGTTGCATGCGATTATGCACGCACAGCAGCAGCTTTTTCAGATCCCGCCGGAGAAAATCACGAACCTCACCCTTGATGAACAGCTCGATACCTTGAGCCGAGGAGAGCGACCGACGGGGGCCGTCGAGAAAGTGATCGCTCATGCGACGATTTTAGGGGAAGCCGCGCGGATCTACGAAGGGACGGATCGACTGGCTTTGGCGCGCAGTTCGCGGCAATTGGCGTTGGCCGCGCTCTTGACCGCAGCGGCGCGCTGGCCTGAGCAACGGGCGTTAGTGGCGCCGTCGATTGCGGCCCAGCGCGACGGGATCGACGATGAGACGCCCGCGCCGGTGCGCGAGCTCTTGAGCGTCTACGATCAATCGGCCTGAGCGCCCGTGCCGTAGAGGCGGTCGCCGAAGTCGCCCAGCCCGGGGAGAATGTATTTGCTGGAATCGAGATCGCGGTCGCATGCGCCCGTGTAGATCGGCACGCCCGGATGTTCGGCTTGGACGGTTTCGACGCCTTGGGGCGACGAGACGATGCAGACAAACGAGACTTCCTTCGCGCCCGCTTCTTTGACGATGGTGAGGGCATGGGCGGCGGATCCACCGGTCGCCAACATCGGATCCAGCACGAGCACGCGCGTGCCGATCAGTGACGGGAGCTTGCAGTAATAGCTGCGGGCGACGGCCGTCTCGTGATCACGCTCGAGGCCGACGTAGCCGACGCTGACGTCGGGGAAAATATCGAGGAAAGGCTGCATCATCCCGAGTCCGGCTCGGAGGATCGGGACGACGACGAGCGGGCGGGCGAGCACCTGCCCGGTGTGGGATTCGAGCGGCGTCTTGACCGTCTTTTCTTTGGTCAGGAGGTCTCGGGTGGCCTCGATGGCGAGGAGCAGGCCGATTTGGTAGGCCAGCGTGCGAAAAGTCGCCGGGCGCGTGGTGTGGTCGCGCAAGTGAGTCATCACGTGCGCGGCGAGAGGGTGTTTGAGAACGTGGAGGGACATGGGGGAAGAAGCTGCGATCACCTCTACCTGTTTCTGCGGGTGAGGACGAGTCCACGTTTGGGCCCGGCACCGATAAGGTTTAGGGTTGAAGGAGCAAAGTATGCTCGGTCTTGCCCGGTAGGAACGGCGCGGGAGTGCCCTTGACCCAAGCCTCGTGCCCCTCGCGATAGAACGGGGAAAGCGGATGTCCACTCTGCCCACCGGGCATCTGGAAAATGCCCTCTGATTCGCGGCCCGGCGAAACCACGAAGCGGGCGCTGGCCCCGAAGTCCGGACGTTGCACACGCGGGGTGATGCTGTCGCCGGGCAAAGGATCAGCGGGCAGATTCATCCACCCCGTCAACCACGCGGGAAACGAGCGAGCGAGTGGGTGATGGATCTGGGCGCGATTGCGATCGCCCCAGGTCGTTTTGCCCACCTTCCCGCCTTGATCGACGAGTTGGTTCGTGACGGCGTCGGCCGCCGCGAGGAGCAGTTCGTCCCACGAGTTGAAGCGAGGGTTGAGCAAATGGGACGGGCGTTCTTGCAAGAGAACTCGGAGCGGTTGCTCGTAGTGGAATTGGTGCCAGCCGAACCCCTCGTATTGCTGGGTGCAGGAGGCCAAGATCGCATTGAACACGTAGTTAGCGGTCTGTTGGCGGAAGGAGCGCACGAGCCCGTAGCTGGTGTCGTTGACGTCCGCCCGCGCGGTCCAATTTTCCAACTGGCGTAGCAGCTTCGCGCGGGAATTCTTGGCCTTCACGGCTTCCGGCGTGAGGGTCGCGGCGAGGAGATCTTTCCAGTGGTTGAGCAGCGGAGCCTCGACGTCGAGTTGCACCGCGAGAAGGTCCGCGGGCGTGGCTCCTTCGAGGGTGCTCAGGCGATCGCGAATCCGCGCGGCGCGCGGTGGCCGGTCGTAGCCGCCGTCGCCGAGCAAAGTGAGACCGGGCTCACCGATGACTCGATTGTTGGCGGTCCACAGGCGGCCAGACGCGGGATCGGAGATCACGGGGATTTCCTCCGGAGCGAGCAGGCCGTCCCAATAACGGTCGCCATAGGTGCGGGCGACAGGGAATCGACCGTCGTAGCCCACGCGCTTCGGCAGCTTGCCGGCAATGCTCCAGGCGATGTGCCCGGCGGTGTCGGCGACGAGAATGTTCTGCGCGGGCATGCCGGCGCGGTGCGCAACTTCGAGCGCCTCGGCGGTGGTGTGGGCGGTTTCCATCTCGACGAGCGATAAGTTGAAAGCGCCCGGCAGGTGGGCGGTCCAGCGGTAGGCGAGCGGTCGAGTCTTGTTCCCGATGCCGACGACCGGACCCCAGATGGTCCAATCAACCACGTAGTCGATCGGCTCGGCATCTTTCACGCGGATCAATTCGTGGCGTTTCTCAAATTCGACTAGCTTGTCGCCGCGTTTGTAGAGAGCGCGACTGATGATGTTGGGCTCGACGACGACCAAATCACCGACGTCGGCATAGGCGTTGGTGAATCCCCACACGATGTGACCGTTGCTGCCGGCGATCACGAGGGGAAGCCCCGGCAACGTGATCCCTGTGAGGGTGTGGCTCGGCGCACCCGCTGGTTTGTCGGTGGCCGGCCATTGCAGGGAAGCGCGATACCAGGCGTTGGGGACGCGTAACTGGAGGTGAATGTCGTTGGCGAGGAGTGGGGCACCGCTGGCGGTGTGTGCGCCGGAGAGGGCAAAACTGTTGCTGCCGGTCACGGGGCGTGCGTCGATCGAGGCGACTTCGGTATCGGTCTCCGTGCGATGGCGCAAATCGATCACCCGCGACGAGGGCATCGGCGGGCTGCTTTCGGCGACGCTGCCGTCGAGCGCGGCGTCGGCCGTGGTGAGGAGCGGCGCAAAAAAGTTGGCGGCTTCGCCCCCAAGCGTGTCGCGGAGAGCGGTGAGCGAGCGTTCGTAGGCCCCTTCGTCGTGCAATTCTAGAGCCATGGCAAATCCGACGAGAAGAGAGTCCTCCGCGAGCCAGGGCGCGGGATCGGTCTGGAGCAGCAGATACTCAAACGGCGCGCGTTCGAGGGCCGACAGCCCCGCGTTGACTCCGGCGGTGTAGGCGTCGAGCAAGGCGCGCTCCGCTGGGTCGAGGAGCGCGAGGTTCTCGCGCGCGGTCCGGCGAAAACCGTGAATGCGCGCGGACTTGTCGAGGGCGACAGCTTCGGCCCCAAAAACTTCGGCGAGCTCGCCTGCGGCGCGGCGGCGAAGGAGGTCCATCTGAAAATACCGCTCTTGCGCGTGGAGCCAGCCGAGGGCGCGGGCGACATCGAGTCGGTTCCCGCCTTGGATCGTCGGCACCCCGGCGTGATCACGCTCGATCGTGACGGGGTGGGTTAACCCGGAGACGTGGGCGGTCCCGTCGAGTTGCGGGAGACTGCGGCGCATCTGCTGGTAGAACCAACCGGCTCCGGCGAGGGCGGCAATGAGGACAAGGGCGACGACAACGGCCCCCCAGCGGAGACTCTTGCGGACAATCGGGTTCATAGCGAAAAGGCGGTGCGGATCGTGGCGACCAAGGCGGGCGGATCGGCGTCGATCGAGACTTTGAGCGCATCATTAGGTTGTTCGAGGGCGGCGAGCTGACTGTCGAGTATGGCCGGCTTCATGAAATGTCCCTGCCGGCTGCTGATCCGGGCCAGCAACAGTTCGCGGCTGCCGTGCAGGTAGGCGAGCCTGACGTCGGCGAGTCCGTTCATGAGGACGTGCCGATAGGCTTGCTTCAACGCTGAGCAGGTGACGACGGCACCGGTGCGCTCCGCCAGACAGTGTTCCATGTGCGTGCGAATCGCGCCAAGCCACGGTTCCCGGTCGGTGTCGGAGAGGGGAAGGCCCGCGCTCATCTTGGCGACATTGGCGGGGGAGTGAAACTCGTCGGCGTCGTTGAACTGCCAGCCGAGCTGGTGAGCAAGCAACTGGCCGACCGTGGTCTTGCCGCTGCCCGCGACGCCCATCACCAGCACGATGCGGGGAGCGTTCACTGTGCCCATGCGCGTCGCGTGACCGGATCACGGCCTTCATCAAATTCAATGAAGTCAAACATGGTCTCGATCGGCTTATCGGTGAGACCGCATTCCTTAATGCGCATCTGCAAGCGGTCGCTGAGGGAATCGCGCCAGCCGCGTTTCATCATGAAACCGCACCAAGCTTCGCACTCTAGGTCGCTCCGGGCACCGCCTTGGTCAAAACACCACGCGAGAAGTTCCTCATCGGTGCCGCCGGCGAGGGTGTGAGTGCGCAGCGCTTCGTAGTCGACCTGGAGGAAGTGGCAGCAGCGGTCGTCGAACCCAAGACCGAGGTTCTCTTGGTAATCGGCGGGGAGTTGGCCCGCCGCGTTGAGGCGGATTTTGTCGAGCATACGTCCAAAATAGACGAGCTGACCGACCTTGTCATAAATACTGCGAAGTCCGGGAACGTGAGGCATGAGACTATCTCCGTGGGTTTTAGCGAGACGGGCGAGGCGAAAAACGACTCAGCGGCGACAATAATAAACGAGCGTGGCGAGGAGCCCGAGGGCGAAGGTGGGGGCGTTGATCCAGAGCTGGTGGAACGGCACGGGCCAGTGGTGGCAGGCGTAGATGATCGCCACGTGCTTGATGGCGATCAGCACCCAGCAGATCATGATCATACGCTCGACCCGCGGATTGCGGACAGGCGTCGAGCGGACGTTGACCTCCTTGACGAAAGCGGCCTCGGAGGCTGGGTTCGGGCGGCCGGTGATGAGTTGGATTAGGTTGGTGAACACGGCAGTGCTTGAAAGATAGCGCAAAAATTCCAAAATAACAGCCGCCGTGTCGAAACATCCCCAGCCATCTGCTCAAACCCCTGTCGAACTCAAAGGCCCCCGCCTCGGGCAACCAAGCTCGGCGGCGGCTGGCCTCGCGGCCGTGGCGAAGACAGCGAGCTTCGTGGTGGCCGGCGTCGGCCTGATTAAAGGGACGAAGCTCCTGCTCGGGGTGAACCAAAAGGATGGGTTCGATTGCCAATCTTGCGCGTGGCCGAGCCCCGACGGCGACCGGCACACCTTCGAATTTTGCGAGAACGGAGCCAAGGCGATCGCCGATGAGGCGACGCCGAAGCGGTGCACGCCGGAGTTTTTCGCGCGACACTCTGTGGCAGACCTCGCGGGGCAGAGCGATTACTGGCTCAACCGCCAAGGGCGGCTCACGCACCCGATGGTGCTGCGGCCAGACGCCACGCACTACGCTCCGATCAGTTGGGACGAAGCGTTCCAGCTGATCGCGGCTGAGCTCAACGCGCTCGGCTCGCCCGACGAGGCGGCGTTCTACACCTCGGGCCGCACGAGCAACGAGGCCGCGTTTCTCTACCAACTCTTCGTCCGCCAGTTCGGCACGAACAACCTGCCGGACTGCTCCAACATGTGTCACGAGTCGAGCGGGGCCGCCTTGGGCGAGTCCATCGGCATCGGCAAGGGCACGGTGAAGCTCGAGGACTTCGAGCTAGCCGACGCGATTTTGATCATCGGCCAGAACCCCGGCACCAACCATCCGCGGATGCTGTCGTCGCTCGAGGAGGCGAAGAAGCGCGGGGCGACGATTGTTTCGATCAATCCGTTGCCGGAAGTCGGCACCGAACGTTTCAAGAATCCTCAGCATTTTATGAACCCGCTCAAGGCATGGCCAACCCTATTGGGCGAAGGCGCGCGGCTGGCGGATGTGTGGGTGCAACCGCGGATCAACGGCGATCTCGCGCTCTTTAAGGGCATCATGAAGGAGATGCTCGCGGCCGAAGACGCGGCGCCGGGCACGGTCTTCGACCATGCGTTCATCGCCGAGCACACGCACGGCTTCGAGGCGTTGATCGCCGACCTCCGCACGACCGAGTGGGACGCCGTCGTCGAATCGAGCGGCGTGTCGCGCGAACAGATCAAGGAAGTTGCCGTGATCGCGATGCGTTCCAAGGCCACGATCTGCTGCTGGGCGATGGGGCTGACCCAGCAGCCCAACGCGGTCGAGACGATTCAAGCCATCGTCAACTTTCTCTTGCTGCGCGGCGACATCGGGCGGCCCGGCGCGGGGGCGTGCCCAGTGCGGGGACACTCCAATGTGCAAGGTGATCGCACGATGGGCATCTTTGAGAAGATGCCCGATTGGTGGCTCGACCGGCTCGACGCCGAGTTTGGTTTTAAATCCCCACGCGCCCACGGCCTCGACACGGTCGACGCCATCAAGGCGATGCACGCGGGGGCGGTGAAGGTGTTTGTGGCGATGGGCGGTAACTTTCTCTCGGCGACGCCGGATACCGAATACACGGCGACGGCGCTGCGGCGTTGCGCGTTGACTGCCCAGGTTTCGACGAAGCTCAATCGGGCGCACTTGGTCACCGGGCGCACGGGGTTGATTCTGCCGTGCCTCGGTCGAAGCGAGCGCGACGTGCAGGCCTCGGGCGAACAGTTTGTCACCGTCGAGGATTCGATGGGCATCATCAACCCCTCGCGGGGCAAGGCGGCTCCGGCTTCGACCGAACTGCGCAGCGAACCTGCGATTGTCGGCGGACTGGCGAGGGCTGTGCTCGGCCCGGACCATCCGACCCCGTGGGAATCGTTGACGGGTAACTATGACCTGATCCGCGACCGTATCGCGACCGTGGTGCCGGGGTTTGAAAACCTGAATGAGCGCGTGCGGGCGGGCATCTTTTATCTGGCGAACGCTCCGCGGGACGACCGCGAGTGGTCCACGGCCTCGAAGAAGGCTCAGTTCTCTGTCGCGCCGATCCCGCGTCGCGCGTTAGCGGCGGGCGAATACGTGATGATGACGATCCGCTCCCACGATCAGTTTAACACCACGGTTTACGGACTCGATGATCGCTATCGCGGCGTGTTTGGCGGTCGCCGGGTCGTGTTCATGCATGAGGACGATATCCGCGCGGCTGAGTTGCAGCAGGGGCAGTTGGTCGATTTGACCAACCGGCACGGCGGGGTCGAGCGCGTAGCGGAGGCGTTTATGGTGGCGCCCTACCGGATTCCTCGCGGGTGCCTCGCGACTTATTTCCCCGAGACCAATGTGCTGGTGCCGATCGATAGTGTCGCGGCGGTGAGCAACACTCCGACCTCGAAGTATGTCGTGGTCACTTTGAGTCCCACGGCCGATCCAGCCGCGGCGCTTGCGCGGCGGATGGCGGAACTTCAGGCGGATTGAGCGGGGAGGGCGCTTTGACTTGATCGGAGCGCTGCGGACGACGACTCGCCCGGGCGCTTTGCATGAATCGCCGAGGTGTCGGCGTGCGCTTTGCAGACTAGTAGGCAGTAACCGATGATTGATCGTATAAAAGCTTGCTGCAAGGTAGGGACGGACCGCCGGGCCGTCCGGTTGGATCCACGAATGAAAGTCAGCTGTCCTTAGTCGCGGCGGTCCCAGCGGTCCCGCCCCTCCATCCGAAGGATTCCACGTTACTGCCTACTAGGGCGGGTCGCGCGTCGGATGAAAAGCCTCCGATAGTTTGGTTCTCCAATGGGTTGTAAATATTCTCTGCACGATCCGGCACCACGGGGTGGGTTATGGGTCCATAGGTCTAAGCAAAGACGCATTATTAAACCATCGAAGAAAGGATCATTATGAAACCCTCAAGACTGACAATTCTGGCCCTCGTGCTCGCGGCTGCGCCGTTGGCGGTGTGGGCGACCGAAGCCGACGACCGCATCGAAGCCGCCACGATGGAGACCGATAATTTCCGCACGGTGCTGCACGACCAAGTGAAGGTCGAGGTCGACGAAGGTGTGATGGAGCTCACCGGCACCGTCTCTGACGAGAGCCTCAAGGCGCTCGCCGAGGAAACCGCGCGAAACATCCCCGGCGTCGTCGAGGTGGACAACCAGATCGATGTCGAAGTGCCTCCACCTGAGCATTCCGACGCTTGGATCGCCCTCAAAGCGCGGACCTCCCTCTTGATGCACTCCGAAGTGAGTGTGAATAAGACCGACGTCGCCGTGTCCGCCGGGGTCGTGACCCTGTCCGGCATGGTCGACAGCGTCGCACAGAAGGAGCTCACCGTGGCCTACATTAAGGAGATCGACGGCGTGAAGGATATCATCGACCGGATGACCGTGAAGGAAATTCCTGTCGAAACGCGCACGCTTGGCGCCGTGATCGACGACGCCTCGATTACCGCTCGCGTGAAGTATGAACTCTTGTCCCATCGCTCCACGAGCGCGTTGACCACCAACGTTACCACCAAGAAGGGTTCGGTCGTGGTGGAAGGCGAAGCCGACTCCATGGCCGAGCGCACCTTGGTGACCAAGCTGGCCCGCAGGGTCCGGGGTGTCATCGCCGTCGACAATCAGATGACGCTTAAACCCAGCGAGTAGAGTTTTGTTCAGGGTCGCCCGACTGGGCAGCTCTTAATCCAGTTGCGTTGACGGCGATCCGGCATGCCGGATCGCCGTTTCGCTTCCGAGCCCGGATATTTCACACCCATGAAATTACTTTTCAGAGAAATCTCCGTCGGCCCTGCGGGCAGAGCGACTTGGTCGCGGTTAGCCCCGACGAAGTCGGCCCGACCGGGCCCAGGTTTCACCCCTCTGAATGTGCAATCTGCGGGCTTCTCGGGCCCGGCTAGGCCGAAAAGCCCTGCGTTGCATTGGGCGGAACTATTTCCCAGCATCTCGGGTCTCAGACCTCAACTATGAAAACGAAACATTTCTTACTCGCAGCAATCGTCGGCCTGGGCGCGACGGGGAGCATGTTCGCCGTCGAGGCTGCCAAGGAGGCCGCCGTCGAGGCCGCCAAGGAGGACGCTAAGATTCAGGTCAACTTTACGAAACCCGAGAAGTTCACCGACGTGAGAGACGGCTTCACTTCCTCCCAGAAGGGCGAAGAGTCTAACCTCCTGCAGATCCGGGATTATGTGGAGCAACAGGCCGGACGATTTGTGCCCGATGGTTACCGGCTGGCGGTGACGATCACCAATGTCGACCTCGCGGGAGACTTCGAGCCCTGGCATCAATTGGGTTCCAACGACGTGCGCATCGTGAAGGACATTTATCCACCGCGGATCGACCTGACTTATACACTGACCGATGCTTCGGGCAAGGTGGTCAGCGAGGGCAAACGCGAACTGCGCGACCTCGCCTTCATGATGAAACTGAGCATTCGCCGCGACGATCCGTTCCGCCACGAGAAGGAGTTGCTCGATGACTGGCTGCGCCGGGATATCAAGTCTTCGCTCGCCAAGAAGTAAGCGCGGCTCGAAAAACCATTTTACCCACGGCCGGGAGTGGTCTCCACTCTCGGCCGTGTCTTTTTCCCCCGATCATGCCCGGCTCGACAAGTGGTTGTGGTGTGTGCGCCTGTGCAAGACCCGGGCTCTCGCGGCCTCGGCCTGCCGATCGGGTGCGGTCCAGGTCAATGGCGAACCAGCCAAGCCCGCCCGCGAGCTCCGATTGGGCGAAATCGTCCAAGTGCGATTGGGCATCCTCACGCGCACAGTGCGATTCATCGCAGCGCCGGCCTCTCGGGTGGCCGCCAAGCTCGTGCCGGACTACGGTGAGGACCAAACGCCCGCGGCAGAGTATGAGCAGGTGCGCGTGGCCTCTGCGGCGCAGATCTTGACCCGTCCGCGCGGAGCGGGCCGACCGACAAAACGGGACCGACGGTTGCTCGATGAGCTGCCTGAGGAGTGAACTTGCGCTTCAGCGGCCACCGGCGATGACTCTTTTCTGATGAACGTTTATTCCAAGTTCGAGACCGAGCTGGCGGTGAGACCCGACGACATCGATCTGCACCAGCACGTGCACAGCACGCGGTATCTCGATTACATGCTCGCGGCGCGCTTTGACCAGATGGAGCGCTGTTACGGGATGTCGATGCAGGCGTTCGTCCAGCGCGGATTGAGCTGGTTCATGGCCACAGCCAACATCAACTACCGGAGGCCTTTAGGGTGGGGCGACCGCATGATGGTGCGCACCTGGATCGAGAGCTTTTCGGAGACCGGTTGCCGCGTGGCGTTTGAAATCGAGAAGCTGCCCACGGGCAAGCGAGTGTGCGATGGCGCCTGTGATTATACCCTTGTGACGCTAGCGACGGGACGGGCCACTCCTCTGCCCGAGGACATCAAATCGCAGTATTCGATCTGATCCGGCCTCAAGGCCTCGAGAGACTCCCACGATTAAACTTGTGTCATCATCAGGCCTCTGCATTGCTCCCCTCCTCGATAGAAAAAACGTTAGATGACAGGATCTGGTGAGTCGTTAGCTGAGCAGAGGCTCAAGTGATGATTTCGAAACCCATGGTGGGAACGGAACTGGCAGCGGACGGTGTATCTTCGAATCATCAGATGAGTAATTCAAAACTATATGTCGGCAACCTGTCATTCAAGACGACTGAAGACGAACTCCGTTCGCACTTCGGCCAATATGGCAGTGTGACCGACGTTTACGTCGCTATGGACCGGATGACCGGTCGCCCTCGTGGTTTCGCCTTCGTGACCATGGGAACTGCAGAAGAATCGCAAGAAGCAGCCGAGAAAGTTAACGGCTCTGAACTCGACGGTCGTCAATTGACGGTCAACGAAGCACGTCCTAAGGAAGAGCGTTCCGGCGGCGGTGGCTTCGGTGGCGGCGGCGGTGGCGGCGGTGGCGGCGGTGGCGGTCGTGGCTTCGGCGGCGGCGGCGGCGGTGGTGGTCGTGGCGGTTTCGGCGGCGGTCGTGATCGCGGTGGCGATCGCGGTGGCGAGCGTCGTTACTAAGTTCGACACACCGGTTTAAATAAAACCGATTTTCAAGGGACGGAGCCCATCTGGGGTCCGTCCTTTTTTGTCTTTCCAGCGCTTGCAGAAAATCATTCTGAGCACCGCATGGAAGTCCTGTGGCGAATAACTCTTTCGTCACTGCAACGGAACCGTCCCGTCGGATGCTTCGCTGCCCTCAGAATGACGGAAATGATCTCTCATGTCTTTTAAAGCTCTCAATTTATCAGAACCAGTGCTCCGCGGCGTTCAGGCCGCAGGCTATTTGGATCCCACGCCGATCCAGTTGCGCGCGATTCCGTTGGTGCTCGCCGGTGGCGACGTCATTGGCTCAGCCCAAACCGGCACCGGCAAGACGGCAGCGTTTGCGCTGCCGATTATCGAGCGCCTCGGGGCCCACGGCAAAACCCGGGTGCTCGTCCTCGAGCCCACCCGCGAACTCGCCGCTCAAGTCGAAACCGCTTTTCGCGATTTTGCCCGCTTCACCGATCTGCGGACTGTCGCGGTGTTCGGTGGCGTCGGTTACGGCAACCAGCGCAAGGAAATCAGTCGCGGGGTGGACATCATTGCGGCCACGCCCGGTCGTTTGATGGATTACCTTAAAGCTGGCACGATCAGCCTGCGCGACATCAACACCCTCGTGCTCGACGAGGTCGACCACATGCTCGACATGGGCTTCCTCCCAGTGGTGAAGGACATCATCAGCCGCTGTCCTCGCGAGCGGCAGACGCTCCTTTTTTCGGCGACCGTGCCCCCGGAGATTCAGGCGATCGCCTCGTTCGCGCTGCGCAATCCGACCCGGATCGAAGTCGGCGTCAGCCGCACCGTCAACGAATCGGTCAGTCACGCGCTCTATCCCGTCGGCTTCGCGCAGAAGTTCGACCTGCTGGTGGCACTGTTGGAGAAAACCGAGTTCGACAGCGTGCTGGTTTTTTCCCGCACCAAGCACGGGGCCGACAAGATCGCGCGCCGTCTCAAGGCCGCTAACCACAGCGTCGCTGTGCTCCACGCCAACCGCTCACAGAACCAACGCATCGAAGCGTTGGAGGGTTTCAAATCCGGGAAATACGAAGTGATGGTGGCCACCGATATCGCCGCGCGCGGCATCGACGTCGCCGGGGTTTCCCACGTCATCAACTACGATGTGCCGGAAAAGCCGGAAGACTACGTTCACCGCATCGGCCGCACCGGCCGGGCGCAGGCGGTCGGCGATGCCTTCACGCTCGTCACGCCCGAGAACGAGAAGGACATCCGCGATATCCAACGCTTCATCGGCGCGAAGATTCCCGAGCTCAAGCTCGCCGGGTTCGTCTACGGCCCTTACACCGCCGGCCCGGATCGTCCGCCGGAGCAACGCGAAAGCCGCCGCAGCGCCGCCGCCCATGGCGACTTCGCGAAGAATCGTGGTGGCTTCCGCGGTCGCGGCCGACGGTAGTCTGGGGCGGCCGCTCCCCATCATTTCCGACCGGCCGCTTGGTCTCTCCATCCCGCACTGCGCGCTTGAACCGGTGCAGTGGGGGCGTCTTCTTGCTGTGCAACCACTATGTTTGAATCCCTCTTTGCCAAGAATGGTCTGTCACTGGATCGACTGCGCATGCTGATCGAGCTGGATAAAGCGGGCAGCATCGTCGGAGCGACGAAGGGCGATTTTAACAAGAGCACTGGTTATAGTCGCAACCTACGCGAGCTGTCGGTCTTCTTTGGTGTCGAGCTTACGCGCCGGGAGGGTAAGACCCTTGGGTTGACTCCCGCCGGAGCTGAACTTGCCCGTTTAGTGCGCGAGCATTTCCACGCGTTGGCCGGCTTTCAAAGCCGTTGGGCGGCGGCACCCGCCAACTACGTGATCGCGGCAGACGAAAGCCTGCTGCAATGGCTGGTCGCGCCCCGCCTACAGGCACTCATGCAGGCGAAGGCAAAAGTGGTTTATGAACTGCGCAACCGACAGCCCCCGGATATTATCCGAGGTTTACAGGAAATGTCGCTGGACTTCGGCATCGTGCCGGCGAATGCGGTGCCGGCGACTTTGAAGCAGCACCCTTTGGGGGCGCTGGCTTATGCGATTTACCTGCCCAAAGGCCTCTGGCGCAAGTCGTCTAGGCCTCTGGCTATTTTAGCCAATGTCCCGATGGCACTGCATACATCAGGAGGCCCCTTTGAGCAGCTGGCTTTTGCGCTCGCGAAGGCCTATCGAGTGAAACTGGATGTGCGCCTGCGATGCGAGTCGTTTCCACAGGCCTGCAATGCTCTCCGCACCGGACAGTTTGCCACTATTCTGCCCACCCTCGTCGATCCCGCGTGGTATTCGGAACCGGAAGTGCAGGTGATCCCTCTCAATCAATTTGAGAACGTCAGCAGCCCGCTCGTGCTGGCATGGAATCCGCGCATGGTGGAGGTGCGGCCTGAGGCGGCCCATCTCCTCGAAATTTTGAGTGCCGCGCTCCCGCTGACGCAGCGGACCAAGGCTAAAACCTGATTCAGACCGCAGGCAGGCTGCGTTTCCACGCATGGATGAAAAACGACGATGCGAGTAGAATTCCTCCTATCGCCGCCTTCGGTCGAAACATCATGCCTAAAAATACTCTCCCGCTTCGTCTCGAAACTCTCGTCCGTGAACTCGCTCTACCCGATGGTCGCATGGTGGGATCACTGGGTCACGAAACCGCAGCCGATTGGGTATTGGCCCAACTCGGGGCACTGGACCTTGATCCCTACCGCGGCGACGGGCTTGAACTCCCCTATCGGCGGGGTGGACAGTCCTTCGCGAACTTTGCCGGTGTCATTCCGGGACTGAACCGTCGCCTGCCGCCGCTGCTCATCGGCGCGCATTACGACAGCGTGATCCCTTATCCCTGTGCCGACGACAATGCTGCCGCCGTGGCTGTCGTCCTTTGTGCGGCCGCCCGGCTTGCCAAACAGGAACGCGAGCGCGATATCGTCGTCGCCATCTTTGACGCTGAGGAGCCGCCTTATTTTCAATCCGAAGCGATGGGCAGCGTGCGGTTCTGCGCAGACCAGACCGACGAGCGGGGTTTCCACGCTGCGCTCATCCTCGACCTCGTCGGGCACGACTTGACGCTGCCGAAAATGGGCCGGCTGACGCCGCCTCGCGTGCGCAACCTGCTCTTCGTGCAGGGCGCGGAAAGTCACCCAGGACTAGCTAAAGCCGTGGGGGAGTTTGTGCCGCCGAGATCCTTAGGACTCATCGCCACGCTGAACGAATACCTGCCGGACATGAGCGACCACTATGCGTTTCGGCAACACGGTGTGCCGTATCTCTTCTTTTCCTGCGGACAATGGGAGCATTACCACCAGCCGAGCGACACGCCCGAGAAACTGAACTACCGCAAAATGGGGCGAATCACGGAATCACTGGTGACGCTCGCGGAAAAGATCGCGATTGCCGTATTGACTGTTCCTGTTCCGGAGCATGATTTCACGGCTGCAATGGAAGCAGCGACAATCAAGCGAGCGCTCGGGCCATGGTTGCGCGTATTCGGCACCAAATCGATGAGCACGCGCGCGGATGTGAAAGACTTTGCAGAGACTCTCACCGGTTACGTCGGGTTTTTGGATTGAAGCATCACTTTTTCTTTATGCCGAAACTACATCGATTTGTGGCGAATAGTCCCAAAGAAGGCTGGTATATAAAGCTGACCCGCACCGAGCTTGGTCAATCGGGAAAGTTCACACCAAGGTTTGCCGTAAACCAGGTAAGTCCTGAGGGAAACAGGTTCTTTGATGCCATGAATTACAAGGACGGTGATGCTATCGAAAGACCGCTGTATTGGATGCTGTGGAAACGCGGGCTTATTTCGGTCGGTGAGACACCTCCCAGCCGTCCCGAACCGATTACTCCTGACGAATGGGCAGAAATTTGTCGGATGGTTGCGATGAAAACTCGGCATATTCCCCTCGCGGAGCTTGTGAAGTGGCTTGGGTTGACGGCTACAGAAGTAACTCGGCTTACTCAGGAGCGCGGAGAACCCAAAGATTCGGAGCGTCCGCCTTTGATGCCAGACGAGAAACTGTGGGCGGCCGAACCGCTTTCCGGCATAGTGATGAAACCATGGGAATTCCGTTCAAAATACCAGCTCTCTCGAAGTCAGGCTGGAAAACTTTATGCTCTATATTGTACCTCGGTTGACAGAAAATTGTTTGAGGCCCTTGTCAGAGGTCAACTCCGGGTTGCCCAGGCAAAAAATGATTGCAGCGCAGGCACCGTGCCGGAAAGGACTAGCGTTATTCCACCTGTCCAGCTTGTTGAATTAGAGGAGGTCCAAACTGGACGGAGATTCGCGATAGCCACCACCCGCGCTGCTGCACTGCTGGAGACTGCGTTGCGTGCGCTCACAGGGAATCATGAATGCCTGATTCGGGGTGACAATAATAAGAAAAAATCCGAAAGCAGGAACCTAGAATCGGTTCTAGTCAGTCGACGACCGAAGAAAGTTAAGCCAACTGGAATCGTTAGGGGCCCAATTACTTTCAAAGAACTAATAGGTGGCAATGGTGCTCAACGATACTTCGTTCCCGCCCCCGATTGGGCAGGACTGAAGTGGACCCCGTTGGTTGGACAGGGGATCGGGAAAGTTAGTTATGCTGGGTTATCTCTGATTGAGAAGAAGATAAATATAGGGAGGGGTGCAGGGGAGGGAGCTTGCTCCCTCCCCGCTCTGACTGCCGCCGTTAGGCGGCCTGCTGAGGTTGAAGAGGTTGGGATTTGGGGTGGTTGCGGTAAACCTCCGAGGGGGTTTGTCCGTCGTGGCTGCTGTGCGGCCGGGTATCGTTGTAGAAGAGGAAGTAGGCGCGGAGGCTGCGTTCGGCTTCGAGGACGTTGACATAGGCCCTGAGGTAAACCTCTTCGTATTTCACCGAGCGCCAGAGCCGTTCGACGAAGACATTATCCAAGCAACGCCCCTTGCCGTCCATCGAGATCTTGATGCCGTGGGCCAGCAGCACGCCGGTGAACTCCAAGGAAGTAAATTGGCAGCCTTGGTCGGTGTTGAAGATCTCCGGCACGCCGTGAAGCTGAATCGCTTTTTTGAGCACTCGCACGCAGAACGTCGTGTCCATGGTGTTGGACAACTCCCAGGCAAGCACGCAACGGCTCCGCCAATCGATCACCGCGCACAGATACGCAAAGCCGCCGTGAACAGGAATATAGGTTATATCGGTGGCCCACACCTGATTGGAGCGCAGCACGTCAAGCCTGCGCAGTAAATACGGATAGACCCGGTGCGCAGCGTTCGCGCGCGAAAGGTTGGGTTTTCGGTAAATCGCCTCCAGCCCCATCACCCGCATCAAGCGTTGGGCGCGCTTGCGATTGATCCGGTAGCCTTGCCGGCGCAGGGCCCTCGTCATCTGGCGTGATCCATAAAATGGATACAACATATACAGCTCGTCGATCAGCCTCATAAACATGAGGCTGATCGGTGAAACCGGCCGCGCCTGATGGTAATGCGTGGCGCGCGGCAGTGCCAATAGCAGGCACTGCCGGCTCACGCTCAAGCGGGGGTGCTCCGGCTCGATCATCGTGCGTTTCTCAGCCGTGGAGCTGCGCAGATTTTTTTTTCAACCACTCGAGTTCCATCTCGAGCTGCCCGATTTTCTGGTAGAGCTGGGCTTCCTTTTGCGCCGCTTCCGCCGCCCCAGGCGGCGCTTTGGTCGCGAAGATCTCGGGGAGCCGCCCGAGCACTTCTTTCTTCCACTGACTCACCTGCACGGGATGAACCTCGTGTCGCGCCGCTATCGCATGCACCGGCTCTATGCCTTTAAGTGCTTCCAGCCCAACTTGGGCCTTGAATTCGGGACTGAATTTCCGTCGGTTTTTATTGGACATGATCTGGATCGTCTTTCGGGTTTGGACTTAACGATCCCTTCTGTCCAGTTTTCGGGGGCCACCTCACATGAAAATTACCCCAGCTGGCTCTCAGGCCTCTGCCCCCGGCCCCGCCGAATGGTTCACCGGGACGGTCCGCATCGATCCCTTGTTTCAACCTAACGCTCCGGCCCGCGTTGCCGGGGCCAGCGTGACTTTCGAACCAAGTGCGCGCACCGCTTGGCACACGCATCCGTTGGGCCAGACGCTCATCGTCACGGCCGGCGTTGGTCGGGTGCAGCGGGAGGGCGGTCCGATCGAGGAAATTCGACCCGGTGACGTCGTTTGGTTTCCACCGGGCGAGAAACATTGGCACGGCGCCGCACCCACCACGGCCATGACGCATCTCGCGATCCAGGAAAGTTTCGACGGCAAAGTCGTCGAGTGGATGGAGCACGTGAGTGACAAACAATACGGCGCCTGAGTCCTCGAGATCCGAACGCAGCAAACCCACCTTCCCGATGTCCAGACCCAGGCCTGCGCTGGCTTCGTTGGAGAACGTGAGTTGGTTGCGCAGAGCTTAGTCGAGGGTGGCGTCGAGAGTGATTTCGGCTTTCAGGAGGCGGGATATCGGGCAGCCGACCTTGGCGCCGTTGGCGATTTCGGCGAACTTCGCGGCGTCGATGCCGGGGACCTTGGCGGTGGTCTTGAGGTGGACTTTCGTCACGGTCCAGCTGGTGTCGGGTAGGTTTTCCAAGGTGACCGTGGCGTTGGTGGCGACGCTCTCGGGAGTAAAGCCGGCTTTGCCGAGTTCGGCGGAGAGGGCCATGCTGAAGCAACCGGCGTGGGCCGCGGCGATCAGTTCCTCGGGATTGGTGCCCGGGCCGTTCTCGAAACGGGTGCCGAAAGAATACGGGGTGTCCTTGAGGACGTTGCTGTCAGTGGAAAGGGTGCCGCGACCAGACTTGAGGTCGCCGCGCCAAACGGCGAAGGCTTTGCGTTTCATAGATGAATCGGGACGGAGACTGCCCGAGCGGTTAAGAGCAACCCCGGGAATGTCGTAGCCTAGGCAATCGGTGGAAGAGTGCAAATCAGACGTGACTTGCCGGTCGGTGCTCACGACAACCTGAACGACAAAACGGTTGGCTCTATCGGCCAGTCAGATCGGACCCACGGGAGCTTTTGACCCATCCCGCGGCCTCTTGGGAGCGAAAGACTTTTTGAATGCGACCTAGCATTCTAAGCAGTGATCGGCTGATTCTGGAGAAGCTCATGGAGAGGGTGGGTTTGGACGGCGAACGCGGGAAGGAGGAATGAGTAACTAAGAGCGGCAAGATTTAGACTTCAAGGGTTGAAGAAACTAGCGAGGCGCTCTGATGGCCCCGACGAGCGATCGAACTTGGGGGAGGGCGCCCATTCTACTCGGAGGTTACTTTCCGGCCGGGCAAACGGAAGGTCAGCGAACAGATAGGTGACTCCGCTGACACCGGTATCACCCGACCATTCTAACAAAGGGTATTTGAGCGTAAAAGCATTTTTCCAGTTAGCCCAAGGCGGCAATTGGATGGCGTCAGACTTCTGGGCGTGCTGGTGGTTTTTCAGAATAGCCATGACCTCGCGGTAATCGGCACGACGAATCTTGGCGGCGGCTAGGTGCGCGAGTCGACCTTGTGAAATATAACTCACCGGACCGGGCTCGACCGCCTTCTCAAAGGAGGCGTGAAAGAGAGTAAACGCCACCGAGAGCATGATTGTCAGGCTCAGGCCCTTCAAAATCGCTACTTCCGGCTTGGGACGGGAAACCAGAATTCTCTCGATTAAGAATGCCAACCCAAGCACCGCCCATACCCAGAGGCTGACTTGGTATTTCGGTAGCCATAAAAACACCGGAGAAGCTGCCGCATAGTCTGGTCGAGCCAGGATGACCATCGCCGCGAGGACCAACACGACCATGAAAGCGAACATCGGAAACCTCACCTCAGCTCGGGGGGGATGGGCCTTCCTTCGCAGAAACCAAACAAGCAGCGCGACCACAGGGATCAACTGGAGACCGGTCATGGCCGATTGCAGGACGGGTCGGTCCGCAATCTTTCTGGCTCCGAATTGGAGATAGGGAGGAGTCGCCAGACTGAGGAGGCTTCCGCCTGGAGCAGAAAGTAAGGTTAGCCCAGTGACAGCTATAGGCTGGCGGCCCATATGCGCAAATTGTGAGTCGACCGTGGAGCCGGTGGGATTCTGCACATACTCGCGAGCGGATCGATCATGCCGCAACCCAACCATGAGGACCAAAGTTGAAACGATAAATAAACTAAGGGCCGAGACCAGATGGCTAAGGCCACGGCGATCTCGCCAAGCTGGCCAGCGAAAGCAGATGACGGCCAGTGCCTGAGCGACAAAGGCCCACAATCCCGAGATGTTGAGACCGACGGCGATGGTTGCCAAACCAATCGCCCCGAGTTGCCAGCGCCGATGGCCGGTTCGCAAATAACGGAGCGTCGCGGAGGAACCGGCTAGCCCGAGGGCCAGCACCTGCACGTAGACGCCGATCGCATAGTAGCCGGTGGTAAACTCTGCCCAGCCGGGCCACGCCCAAGTGATTAGCGCGGCACTCATGATGGCCGCGCGTTTGGCCCCGGCCTCCTGAAGTAACCATGCTCCCGCCCAAAGCACGGAAGCGTGAGCAAAGAGTGAAACCAAATTAAACCACCCGGCCAGACAGGCTTCATCGGCGGTCGGCCCGGCCACCGATAACAAGGCGCTTACTTGCAACCGAAACAGGAGATAGAGGTGATCATTGTGATACATGATCATCTGTTGGCTTATCGAATGGCCCTCCCTCGCCACGGCGAGGAACGAGAAATCATCTTGGCGAAAGAAGCCGTTCCAAAACGAAGAACCGTCGACGATCAGGATCAACGCCAACAGTCCCAGCGCGAGCGCCCCGAATTGCCTCGGACCCGTAAACCGCCCCGAGCACCACTCGACCACGCTCGGCGGGAGTCGAGCGATGGATTTTAGCATAACGCCCGCGATTAAAACGAAGGCCAGCCATCCGACGATGGCGATGGGGGCAAAACCGAACAGGGCATCCCACTGATCTCCTCGGGGAAGCATCGCGGTCCACGAATTTGGGGTGAGTTGGGTCATTCAGACGAGGGATCGTCTCTCTCGAGAGTGCTTTAGGCATGCTCAGAGAATTGGGCCAGCCAAGCCAATTTCTCTTCTCGGTTTTTTTCGCGCGGGTTCCGGAAAACGTGCTCGTTGAGCACTAACAGATCGATGTCGGTATTCACGAAACAATCCCACGCTTGCTCCGCGGTGCGGACGATGGGTTGTCCCGATACGTTGTAGCTCGTGTTGATCAAAATCGGGATCTTGGTGAGATCGTAGAAGGCATGAAGGAGCTTGTAGAGATCCGGATGAACCTCCGCATCCACGGTTTGGAGTCGGGCGGAGTAGTCGACATGGATCACGCTCGGGACCTCGCACCGAGGGTAATCAAGCTGCTCGCGCAGCGAAGCGAACGTGTCCGGCATTTCAGCCCGGCGCTCAGGTCGCAGGTTGGCGGTATACTGCATGTAGTCGCTGCGTTCGTGAGTATCGAACCACTCGGCGCAGTGTTCCGCTAAGACCACGGGCGCGAAGGGGCGGAATGACTCCCGAAACTTCACAGCTTGGTTCAATCGTGACTGCATGCCGACCGGTCGAGGGTCGGCGAGAATCGACCGTGCGCCCAAGGCCCGGGCCCCGAGCTCCATGCCTCCGCGGACCCAGGCAACAATCTTTCCATTCTCTAGTTCTTTCGCGATGAATGGATGGAGCTCGCCAGCATAGTCGACTTGCCACGGAAGTGCGGCGGCGGGGATTTCGCCAGGCTCGCTGCCGAGATAGAAACCTCGAGTGGGCGGGCGCAAACGGGTCTCCGGTTGATGTTGGCGAGCGAGCATCAGGGCGGCGCCCAATCCGCTCCCCATATCGCCGCCGACCGGAGAATTAAAGACGGCGTCGAAGAGTCCACTCGCGCGGAGTTTACCGGCCGCGACGCAATTCTGGGCACATCCGCCGCAGAAGATCAGGTTACGAGCTCCGCTGGTGTCGCGGATGAATCGGGCCATCTTGAGAATTTCGCGCTCGAAGATATGTTGGAGCGAATGAGCGATGTTGATGTGGTCGCTCGAGAGTTCGTCCTTCGGTTGCCGCACCGGCAGGCCCGTCGCTTCGGCCACCTTGGACCACGCCGCCCGGCGCGATTCCCAAGAGAACCGAATAGGAGCTTTCAATCGCAGGCCGCCGCGATCGTCGGTGGCGAAGAGGCGTTCTAGGTGCTCCACGAAAACAGGACGGCCATAGGGCGCTAGTCCCATGACTTTGTATTCGGATCCGAACGAATGAAATCCGAGATACTCGGTCACAAGCGTATAAAGCATTCCGAGACCGTTTTCGTAGGGTTGTTCATACTGGATGGTCACCTGCTGATCATCGATGATGCCCGCGCTGGCCGAGTAGTCCTCACCCTTCCCATCAACACATAGAAACGCGGCGCTCTCGAAAGGTGAGGTGTGGAAAGCCCCGGCGACGTGGGTGCGGTGGTGCCAAGCATAGTGAAACTTGGCGTTGGGAAAAAGCTGGCGGGCGGGACGGGAGAAGAGGCCGGGCCACGAACCCGGAAGCCAACGTCCTAACCACCGGGTCAACTTGCCCCCAGGCTGGCCGGTGACGTCGAACAAGTGGCTCTGCAGTGACTTCTCGGCGAAGACCACGTCGGTGACTTCGGAAGCGTCAATCTTGCCTGCCGCCAAGCAGTCTTCGACTGCATAACTGGGGAAGGCCCCGTCGTGTTTTTTGCGGGTAAACCGTTCTTCTTGAGAAGAACTTATTAGGTTGGGTCCGATCATCAACGCAGCATTGGCATCGTGTCCGAGATACCCACCGATTCCCATAATGACAGCATTCTTCGGCATAGCTGATTGCACCCAGCCAAGCTGAATTAGAGGATAAACAGGTCAATGCTCGACGGCCTTAGGTGGCGAAATAAGTAAAGCCTCACTGTATAGAATACTCGGCAATCGGACGACGAGGCCGACCATCTGAAGTGGGCCCGAGGGTTCCCCTCGTTGGTATGATGAGAAGCCCGGGACTTGATCCGAAGCGGCGCTTGGGAAAGGCTTGCGCGATGACTCCTCTTGCCACGCTTCGCACTCCCTTTGCTGAAAAGTTTGGCGTGCCGCGTCAGTCGGGGATCATCGCGGCGGCGGCGGGTCGCGTCGAGTTTTTGCCGGAGTTTGCTTCGCCGGATTTTGTGCGCGGGTTGGAGGCGTTCTCCCATGTGTGGCTAATCACGGGTTTTCACAAGAACCCGCCTTGGGACGGCGCATCGACGGTGCGCCCGCCGCGACTCGGGGGCAACGAACGCGTGGGCGTGTTTGCGTCGCGCGCACCGCAGCGGCCCAACGGTCTGGGGTTGTCGCTGGTGGAGTTGCTCGCGATCGAGCCCGGCGCTTTGCGGGTCGGCGGGATCGACTGCGTCGACGGCACGCCGGTCTACGACATCAAACCCTACCTGCCGTGGTGCGAAGCGAAGCCCGAGGCGCGCGCCGATTGGGCGGGATCAGCCCCGACGGTGCGATCCGTCGACGACGTTTTGGTGGCGAACGAAGTCGCCGCGATCTTGCCGCCCGAAGTCCTCAAGCTCGCTCAGCAAGTGCTGACGCTCGACCTGCAACCCGCCTATCAGAAAGACAAAGCGACGCCGCGCACCTACGGCGTGACTTTGGCGGGTTGGAACCTGCGTTGGCGATTCACCGAGCCCGATCAGGTGGAAATTTTCGAGACGACGCGGGTAGAATGATCCCGCCGCGAATTTGTGGGTTGTGGTGTTTAGTCAACCTGTTCACTCCGCCGTCACCCCGGCCTTGGCGCGAGGCTCACCCCTTCGCCAAGGCTGGGCCCACCTGCGGAGTATATCGTGGGATGGTGGTTCTATTGCGGCTGTGACCAGCGAACCGGCTGGGCCACTAAATCTAGAAGTTGAGCTCGTAGCGGGCGCTGCGGCCAGCCCCGGTGGGGCGGAATGCTCCGCACTCGACGAGCGACTGGAGGTCGCGGGTGGCGGTGGCTTTAGAGACGCGATTGAGCGACACGTATTTGCGGGCGTTCATCCCGCCGTCGAAGCCGTCGGGCCCGGCCTCGAGCATGCGCCGCACGCAGCGCAGTTGCCGTTCGTTGAGGGTCTGGCCGTGGTGATCGAAGAAACGCGCCTGATTCAGCACGAACGTCACCAACGTTTCCGCATCGCGTTGGGCCGCGAGCACGGTGGGGACAAAGTAGCGCAGCCAAGGCGTGATTTCATTAGCGCGCTGGGCTTGCTCAAGGGCGGCGTAGTAGTCTTTGCGATGGGCTTCGATCGTGCGGGAGAGACTCAAGGTGGCGGGGCGCCCCAGACTTTGGGAAAGGGCTTTTTCGGCCAAGGCTCGGCCGATGCGTCCGTTGCCATCTTCGAAAGGATGGATCGATTCGAAGTAGAGATGGACGAGAGCGGCGTGCACCGGCGGCGCGGTGATCTCGCGCCGCGATTGGTTGAACCACGCGAGGAAGCGGGTCATTTCGGCGGGCACTTGAGCCGAGGGTGGTGCCTCGAAATGGAGTCGGGTTTTGCCCACGGCGCCGGAGATGACTTGCATCGGTTCGGCGTGGGTGCGCCATGCGCCCTTGAGCACGCGCGCTTCGGCTTGCATCAGAGTTTGGTGCCACGCAAAGAGCGTGGCCTCATTGAGGGGTGCGTCCCATGACTCGCGGACTTGAATCATGAGCTCCGCCGCGCCAGCGGAGGCTCGATCCGGTGCCGGGTGAGGTTGGTCGATCAGACCGAGCCGATGGCGCACCGACAACATCACGTCGGGGCGACTGAGGGATTGGCCTTCGATGGCCGAAGTCTTCATGGCCTCGGCGATCATCAGCTGAGCGAGAGCCTCGGTCCGATCGCCCTCCGGCAAGGCTTTGAGCAGGCCCGAGACTTGACCGGCTTGGTCCGCAAACTGCAGGAGTTCGGCTTCCACGGCGGTGAGATCGTAGCGGAAGTTCGGCCAGTCAGGTTGTTGCCAATTAAAGGCCATGAGCCGAATAAAACCCCTAATCGGCTCACAATAAAGCTAAATAATGAGCCGATTAAGGGATGTAATCGGCTCATGGCGGGTTGAGTGGCGACGGATTCGGGTAGAAAGCCGGAAACAGCGCGTCCGGCTACCGGGGACTATCGATGGCCGAATCGCTCAGTAACGCGGTTCGTCCAAGAGGGCTAAGAGCTCTGCTTCGGTGATGCGGCGTTGGGCCATGGAGTCGCGTGCGCGGAGAGTGAAGGTGTCGCCTTCTTTCTCGATCGTATCGAAATTGACGGTTACGCACCACGGGGTGCCGGTTTCGTCTTGGCGACCGTAGCGGAAGGGCCAGATGGAGAGGGAACCGGGATCAGGCGAGGACCTGCCGCAGTGTTTCCAAGTCCATCACTTGCGCGAGGCTCTCTTCCTGCACGACGGCGGCGGCGAGAGCGGCTTTCTCCTGCTGGAGCGCGCGGATTTTTTGTTCGACGGTGTTGGCGGCGAGCAGGCGGTAGGCGATCACGGGACGGGTCTGGCCGATGCGGTGGGTGCGGTCGATGGCCTGCGCCTCGACGGCGGGATTCCACCACGGATCGTAGAGGATCGCGTAACTCGCCGCAGTGAGATTGAGGCCGAAACCGGCGGCTTTCAGCGAGAGCAGGAAGACCGTTTTGCTCGTGTCGCTTTGAAACTGGTCCACCAGTTCGGCGCGGTTTTCCGTTTGACCGGTGAGCATGAGGTGGCCGACGCCGGCGGCGGCGAGACGACTGCGGATGATTTCGAGCATGCCGACGAATTGGCTGAAAACGAGAACCTGGTGACCTTCTTCACGCAGTTCTTCGAGGCGTTCGACGAGGGCTTCGAGCTTGGCGCTGGGCAAGTCGGCGTGAGCGGGGTCCACTAGCGCCGGGTGGCAGCAGATCTGGCGGAGGCGCAGGAGGCTGGCGAGGACGTTGAAGCGCACTTTGTCAAGGGCGCGGGACGTCTCGATGCCGAGGAGCTGGGCGCGGGCGCGCTTGAGTTCGGCGTCGTAGAGTTTGCGCTGGCCGGGCTCGAGCTCGACGATGAGTTCGTCCTCGGTGCGGGACGGCAGGTCGGGTGCGGCCTGGGCCTTGGTGCGGCGCAGGAGAAAGTGGCGCACGCGGCGGTGGAGGCGGTCGAGGGCGGCGGGATCTTTATCGTCATACTGGCGGCAGAAAGCTGCCTGCGTGCCGAGAAGACCGGGTTGGGCGAAGGCGAAGAGGCTCCACAGGTCGGTGAGGCGGTTCTCGACGGGAGTGCCGGTGAGGATCAGCCGGTGACGGCTCGGGAGGGCGCGCGCGGTGGCGGCGATCTGACTGCCGGGGTTCTTGATGAACTGCCCTTCATCGAGGACGACGGCGTCCCACGCGACGGAGTGGAACCAGGGCGCGTTGAGCCGGAGCTGGGTGTAGTTGGCAACCAGAAGCCGGGCGTCGAGCGCGGCGGATTCGGCCCGGGCGAGCGCGGGGGTGAAGGCAACGGCAGTAAGTGAGGGGGCGAAGCGGGCGGCCTCGGTGAGCCAGCCGTGGGTGACGCTTTTCGGACACACGACGAGGACACGGAAGACGCCGGCCGGGGCAGGGGTTGGACCGGCGGATGGAAGCGCGGCGGATTTTTTGGCGCGACTGCGGCGTTTGCCTGCGGGACTGTCTTGGGGTTGGAGATCTGCAATCTCCGAAGCGGGTGTGAAAGTTGCGGCCAGATGCAGCAGCCAGGCGAGAGCCTGCACGGTCTTGCCCAGACCCATGTCGTCGGCGAGCACGCCGCCGAAACCCTGCGCCGAAAGATGCACCAGAAAGTGAAAGCCTTCCCGCTGGTAGGGCCGGAGCGTGGCGGTGAGGCCGACCGGGAGCGGAGGCGGCGGCAGGGAGGTGAGCGCGGCGGCGCGCTCGCGCAAGGCGGCGGCAAGTCCTGCGTCGCGCGAGGCAAAAGCGGCCGCTTCGCTGGCGAGCTGGAGCGCGTGCAGGCGGTGCGTGGCGGCTTTTCCGGAGGTGAACACTTCCCCGGCGGTGAGGCCGAGGCGGGCAAGGGTGGCGGCGACATCACCGCCCTCGGCTTCGGCTATGAGTTCGAGTCGGCGCCAGCCGCCTTTGGGGAGGCGCACCCATTTGCCGCGGGCCTTGAGCAGCAGGGCGATTTCTTCGTCGCTGAGGGTGGTGTCCTCGACGCGCAGGGCGATGGTGAGGTCGAACCAGTCCCGGCCGGAGCCGGCGGGAATGGCCGAGAAATCCACGGTCGCGCGCAGCGGAGCGCCAAAGAATCCGGCGAGTTCGGGCGTGGTCTCGATGTCGAGACCAGCCGGCAGCGTGGCGTGCCAGGCCAGAAAATCCTCGGGAAAGGTCTTGGTCGCCGGGCGGGTCCAGGCTCCGGCCCAGTCGTTCCAAGTCAGGCGGAAGTCGGCAAAGCGCGCGCCCGCAGCATTGGCGTCCGTGAGATTGAATTCAAGGATGAGATCGTCCGGTCGGCGGGGCGGGGGCGCGCCGCCTTGGGTCCACTGCCAGCCGCCCTGGCCGCGCCATTGTTGTTCGCACGCCGGATCGTCGGCCCGGGCCAGGAGCCGGGCGTGGAACTGCGGAGTGGAATAGTCGCTGTCGGGTTCGGGGAGAGAAAGTTGCAGCAATGGACGCAGCATGACGGTGCGGCATTTTAGCTCGAGCGCCGGTGGCAGCCGCAGCCCGGCGGCACGGAGCCGGGTCATGATGCGCGCGTCACCGAGTGCGATGGCGGGCAGGGGCGTGGTGGGCAGGGGTGGCGGCCCGCGCCAGACGCGACCGGCGTGGAGGTAGAGCGGCCGGGGTGGACCGGCGATGAGACGGGCGCCCGCTGCGGAAGAGCCGTCCGGGGCGGCGAGGTGCACCTCGAGCTGGTCGCGGACGGTGGCGGACATGACCGCTACGGGCACCAGCGGCTCCGGTTCGAGCACAAAGGGGCGGCCGTCCGGCAGCACGATGGCGGGATGGGCGGAGTGCGCGGCCAGGATGGCGGCGGTGATCTCCGGGGCCAGGGCCCGCTTGAAGGGGCTGCCGAAATAGCCGTAACGGTTGGAGAGCAGGAGGGTGAGCACCAGGGCGGCTTCGGCCGGCGGCAACGCTTCGAAATCGGCGGATTTCGCGTCCGTGAGGGCCGAGGCCCATTTTGACGAGGGCGGCTTCCACAGCTTGTCCGGTGCGCTGCGCTGCTCGATGAACAAGCGGCCCTGGTCGTCGAGCCGGGCCCGCAGATTGCCGGCTCCGGTGCCAAGTTCACCACCGGGCGGGACTTGACCGTAATCTGCGGGGACGGCCAGGGTCTGCTGCCACGTGTCGAGATGCTGTTGTGCGCGGAGGGTGTCGAAGGCGGCATGAACGCCGCTGGTGTCGGTGAGCGGGAGAAATGCTTCCGGGACCGGGCGGCGGTTCAGTTCAAGGCTGTAGGCGAGATATTGCCAGAGTGCCCAGGGATCGGCGGGCGCGGTGTTGTGGCTCCACCAATCGCGGAAGAGTGGAGTCCATTGCGGCGCCCCGGCGGGAATCGCGTCGGCGAAGCCATGCCGCCGGAGCGCCTCCTCGTAGAGGGTGGAGTGAGATTGGGCGAAATCAGTGAAGAGCGCGGCGAGCTGACCGAGCCGGCGGCCCTCGGCGTCGGTGAGAGGGCGGCCGAGTTTTTCGGCGAGCACGGGCGACCACTGCTCGCGGAAGGAGTCTTTTTTACCAGCGAGCGCAGCGTTGGGCCGCGCTGAAACGGACGGGAGCCCTGGCGGGAAGTCGTCATCGTCCAGCGCTTCGGCGATATCCGAGGTCGGCCTGTATTCGGCTCCGTAGTCGGCGCCTTGTTTGGCGATCCAAGTGAGGCCGGCGGCCACGGCGTGCTTGCAATCGCTTTCCATCGGACAAGTGCAGCGGGAAGACCACTGGCCACGGGTCAGGAAGAGCGTGACGCCGTAGGTTTCCTGCCCTTCGACGTCGGCCTCGATATAATGGTCGGCTTCGGCCCAGGCGGCGATTACCCGGCCTTCCTCGTAGTAGGCCAGGCCGCGCCGACGGGTGGCCGGGTCGAGCGTGGCCAGCCAGGCGTCGAGCGCGGCCAGCGCCTCGAGGGTCCTGACGCTGCGCACGACGGGAGGGCGAGCTTTGGCACACATAGCGGGCAGCGCTTCGCGATCAATAAACCTGCTCGTCGAGCAGGGTGAAGAGCTCGGTTTCGGTGATGCGTTTTTGCTGCATGGAGTCGCGTTCGCGGAGGGTGAAGGTGTCGCCTTCTTTCTCAATCGTGTCGAAGTCGATGGTCACGCACCACGGGGTGCCGATTTCGTCCTGGCGACGGTAGCGGCGGCCGATGGCGCCGGCTTCGTCGTAGAACACGGCGTAGCGGCGCTGGAGTTTTTTGTAGAGCGCCTTGGCGCGGTCGGTGAGAGCTTCCTTGTTCTTGAGGAGCGGGAGGACGGCGACCTTGACCGGCGCGATGCGCGGCGAGAGGCGGAGCACGGTGCGCGTCTCGGTGTTGCCCTTCTCGTCGGTGACTTGCTCCTCGGCATAAGCGGCGCAGAGCACGGCGAGGAAGATACGATCGGTGCCGACGGCGGGTTCGATGACGTGCGGCACGAATTTCTTCTTCGTGGCTTCGTCGAAGATTTCGTGCGATTTGCCGGAAGCCTTGGCGTGTTGGTTGAGATCGTAATTACCGCGCGCGGCGATCCCCCAGAGCTCCTGCACGCCGAAGGGATACTTAAACATGATGTCGGTCGTGCCGCGCGAGTAGAACGCGAGCTTAGCCTTCTCGTGGTCGAAGAGGGAGAGGTGCGATTCGGGCAGGCCGATCGACTTGAGCCAGTCCCAGCACCACTGGATCCACTCCTTGTGCGCCTTTTCCCAATCGGCGTCTTCGTGGATGAAGTATTCCATTTCCATCTGCTCGAATTCGCGGGAGCGGAAGATGAAGTTGCGCGGCGTGATTTCGTTGCGGAACGACTTGCCGATTTGCGCGATGCCGAAGGGCAGTTTCACGCGGCCGGTGTCGACGACGTTTTTGAAATCAACAAACATACCCTGCGCCGTTTCGGGGCGCAGGTAGGCGACCGACGAACCGTCGGTCATCGCGCCGACGTTGGTCTGAAACATCATGTTGAACGAACGCGGCGCGGTCAGGCTACCGGGCTCGCCCGTGGCGGGAGAGGGGATCAGGGGGATCTCCTCGGGCGCGGCCTCGGTCATGTCTTTGGCGACGACGGGAGCGAGCGTGCCTTGGATGGCCTTTTTGCGTTTCATCGCCTCGGCCTTTTCCTGCAGCTCTTCGGTAGTGCGCTCGCTTTCCAGGGCCGAGACATAGCCAGCGGTGTTCCCGTCTACCACGACCGCGGCGAAGAACAACTGATCCGCGCGATACCGTTGCTTGCTGACTTTGCAATCGACGAGCGGGTCGGTGAAGCTGGCAACGTGGCCGGAGGCTTCCCAGACCTTCGGGTGCATGATGATCGAGGTCTCGAGGCCGACGATATCGTCGCGGCGTTGCACCATGTCGTCCCACCAGCAGTCGCGAATGTTTTTCTTCAGCTCGGAGCCGAGGGGGCCGTAGTCGAAGAAGCCGTTGAAACCGCCGTAAATTTCGGAGGAGGGAAAGATGAAGCCCCGGCGCTTAGCGAGAGCGACGAGGTTTTCCATAGTGGTTTCGGCAGGAGCGGCGGATTCGGACATAAGGTGCGGACGTTAACGGGAGTGGTTACTTGCGGTCAACGCCGGGGTGCGAGAGCGAG
>Ga0209390_10002504_pt1 | contig 31997 bp, 27 predicted proteins | sample BON01_FD_187212 | JGI IMG/M metagenome (GOLD analysis project Ga0209390, IMG submission 187212) | Freshwater microbial communities from Lake Bonney liftoff mats and glacier meltwater in Antarctica - BON-01 (SPAdes) (version 2) | ecosystem: Environmental > Aquatic > Freshwater > Ice > Glacier...
TGGCTCCTCGAACTGGGCTCGAACCAGTGACCTACGGATTAACAGTCCGGCGCTCTACCAACTGAGCTATCGAGGAACAAGCCTCAAATTATAGCGTGGTTTTTTACTGTCACAAACCAACGGCTAAAAAAATTGATGTGGTGGTTCAATCAAACGTGGGTGTTTCGACACCCAAGACTTTGTGCAGCTTAGGGCTGGTAGTGGTGTACTGCAAAAACACACGTTTGTCAGGAAAAATAATGGGCGACGCGCCAAAAGCGGCCAGTGCGCATTCATGAAACCCAGAGAGTATCAGTTTCTTTTTACCGGGGTAGGTGTTGATGTCGCCGACTGCAAATATGCCAGGGACGTTGGTAGAGAATTTTTCTGTGTCCACCACCAGTTGCTTGCGCTCTATGTCGAGTCCCCAGTTGGCGATGGGTCCGAGTTTGGGACTCAAACCAAAGAACACCAGCATGGCGTCCATGGGGACGATACGGGTCACACCGTCTGCGCCCGTTACTTTGGCGCCAACCAGTTGGCCATCGCGCTCATCTAGGCCTGTGACCTGACCAACGATGAATTGCATTTCGTATTGGTCACACAGCGCCCTCATTTTTGCCACATTGGCCGGCGCCGCTTTGAAGCCGTCGCGTCTGTGTATCAGTATGACGCTTTCGGCCTTGTTGGGGCCATCGCCTACAAAATTCAAAGCCCAGTCAATGGCCGAGTCCCCACCACCTAAGATGATGAGATTTTTGCCAGCAAACTTGGCTGGGTTTTTAACGCTGTAGTGAACCTGTGTACCAGTGTGCGCTTCTATGCCGTCTACTTTGAGCAAGCGCGGCTGAAACGCGCCAACACCGGCTGCGATAAAGATGGTCTTGGTTAAAAACTGTGTGCCCTTGTTGGTTTCCACATAAAAGCGGCCATCGGGCTGGCGTTCTACTTCGCTCACTTCTTGGCCAAAGTGAAACACGGCTCCAAAGGGGTTGATTTGTTTCAACAAGGAGTCCGTAAGCTCTTTGCCTGTGCACACAGGTACAGCCGGAATATCGAAGATGGGCTTGTCTGGGTACAGCTCCATAGGTTGGCCGCCAGCGTATGCCAACGAGTCGATGACGTGGGCTTTAATTTCAAGCAGACCTAGCTCGAACACTTGGAACAAGCCGACGGGGCCTGCGCCAATAATGACGGCATCGGTTTCAATACCGCCAGCACTCAATGTGCGGCTGGTGGCTTCGGTGGTAACTACGGTGTCCATGGAGTGATAACTTTTTAATGCAGCGCACGCATAGCGCTGAACAGGTTGGATGCGGTTGTTGTGGTGCTTATCGCACCAGCTCTGGCAGTTTGTTGGGCTTGTCTTGCCAATCTTCGGCATCAGCCAATGGCTCTTTCCGCTTGGTGATGCTTTTCCACGTAGGAATGCGTGACAACTCTTCGTTGAGTTTGATCATGTGTACTTGGTCTGAAGGCACATCTTCTTCAGCGTAAATGGCCGACACAGGACATTCCGGAATGCACACTGCGCAGTCAATGCACTCATCGGGGTCTATGGTGAGAAAGTTCGGGCCTTCGCGGAAACAGTCCACAGGGCACACGTCTACGCAGTCGGTGAACTTACAACGGATACAGGCTTCGGTGACGACGTGTGTCATGGTTTGGTTCAAATAGGGTTGGTGGTAGGGGCACAGTTGGGCTGCCATTTGGCAGCGCACTAGTGTCATAAGGTGTTAATTTTAATGCGTGCAGGGCCGGTCTTTACGTTGTGCGCTTCAAGCCCTAAGCGTTTAGAGGTCATGATTGGGTTGCAAGCGGTTTTTTTAAGCATTTATCAGTACGGCTGCAGCCGTGCTGTGGCTGGCAGTGTCCACCAATATAAGGCTGCCCAGAACGCGGCTTGTGGCGTACGGCGCCAGTGGCAATGGCGTTTGGAAATGCAGTTGTACCTGTCCTATGCTGTTTGCAACCAATGTGTCAGTGGGTGAGGTGGTCAGCGTTGCAATGTCAATCTGGTGGTCAATGGCACATACTTTGACTTTGACCCAACGGTGGCCGTGTAAAGCCCAGTAGGTGCGCCCCACGTTCAGTGGCTGCTCGTCCAGCCATGCGATGGTTGCCGTGGTGCGCTGTGAGCCCAAAGAAGCCTGACGGGCTATCAGCCAGTCGCCTCGAGAGATGTCGATTTCGCGGTCCAGCACCACGCCTACGGTGTCGCCTGCCTGTGCTGGCAAGTTACCCAAGTCTTGTCGCGTGGTGGTCAGCAACTGGGCTACTTGCGCATGCTGTCCGCTGGGGCTGAGTTGCAATAGGCTGCCAACGCTTATCGTCCCAACGGCCAGACGACCCCAGTAAATGCGTCGACCATGTGCGCCACGTGGAACCGTGTTGCGGTTTTCAACCCATTGAACGGCAAGGTGCGGGAGTGATGGCGGTTGCGCCGCCGCAGATATGGTTTCTAGTTCGGCGATGGTGGGCAAGCCCTCAAGCAACGCCAGCAGGCTAGGGCCGTGGTAGCCGGCCCAGCCTGGATGCGCGAGAACCACGTTGTAGCCCATCAGCGCAGAGACAGGAACAGTTCCAGCGCAATCAATTTGCCCAAGCGCAGCAAAGTGGTGCAATGCTGCGCTGATGTTGGTAAAGGCTGTCTGCGGGTCATCAACAGCGTCTAGTTTGTTAATGGCAAATACCACCGACGGCACGCGCAAGCGGTTGACCAGCAAGCTGTGGCGGCGTGTTTGTGCCAGCAACTCTAGTGCGGGGTTCTGCCAGTCTAGCTTCGTAGCGTCTACCAACACAACGGCAGCGTCGGCATTGGTGGCAGCGGTCACCATGTTGCGCGTGTATTGCACATGGCCTGGGGTATCGCCAATGATGAACTTGCGTGCAGGCGTTGCAAAGTAACGCCAAGCCACATCAATGGTGATGCCTTGTTCACGTTCGGCTTGCAGCCCATCTGTAAATGCGGCCAGGTCTGGTTGTTGGCCATCGTCGGTCCGGTGGCTTGTGTTGGATGCGTTGGCCAATTGGTCGCTGAGTATGGCTTTGCAGTCAAGGAGCAGTCGTCCAATGAGCGTGCTCTTGCCGTCGTCCACCGAGCCACAGGTGATAAATGTGAGTGCATTCATGTTAAAAATAGCCTTCTGCTTTGCGTTTTTCCATAGACGCCTCTGAGGTTTGGTCGTCCATACGGGTTGCGCCACGCTCGCTGATGGTCACGCTGAGTGTTTCGGTCACGATGTCGGCGGCGGTGGCTGCCGTGCTTGCGACTGGACAGGTGCAAGTGATGTCGCCCAGTGTGCGAAACCGGACCTGCACACGCTCAATTTGTTCGTTGTGGCGTGCCGGAGTGAGCGTTGTCACTGGCACCAACAGGCCTTTGCGCTGCACAACCTCGCGCTCATGGCTGAAGTACAAACTTGGCAAGGCCACGTGCTCACGGGCAATGTACTGCCACACGTCCAATTCAGTCCAGTTGGAAATGGGGAACACCCGAAAGTGTTCGCTGGGGTGAAGTTTTGTGTTGAAGAGCTGCCACAGTTCCGGACGTTGCGATTTGGGCTGCCATTGCCCAAAGCTGTCACGGTGTGAAAAAATACGCTCTTTGGCACGCGCTTTTTCTTCATCGCGCCTAGCGCCGCCCATCAGTGCATCAAAGCGAAACTCTTCAATGGCTTCCAAGAGGGTGACCGATTGGTGCGCATTGCGCGGCTCATCTGAACGGGCCAAGCGCACGGTGCCTTTGGCCATAGAGTCTTCAACGCTGCGCACAATCAGTTGCGCGTTCAACTCGGCGGCGCGTTGGTCACGAAACTGTGTGACCTCTGGGAAATTGTGCCCTGTGTCAATCATGAGCAATGGGAAGGGGATGTGGCCTGCGCCAAAGGCTTTTTCAGCACACTTGAGCATCACCAACGAGTCTTTACCACCAGAAAAAAGCAGTGCAGGGCGCTCAAATACAGCAGCCACTTCGCGCAATATGAAAATGGTTTCAGCCTCTAGCGCGTCGAGGTGGGCATTGCTGACACTGGCTTGTAACAGGGCGGGAGGCGTAACGGCGTTCATGTGCTTTGCTCGGTTGGTGTTGTCGCTGCGACCAATGGCGTTGCAGCTTGTACGTGCAAACCACATTCTTTAGCTGGCATGTGACTGTCGCTGCTCTCCCACCACCAGCGCCCAGCACGAAAGTCTTCACCCACGCTGATGGCGCGCGTGCAAGGTTCACAGCCAATGCTGGGGAAAAATGCATCGTGCAAGGGGTTGTAGGCCAATTGGTGTTGCGCAATGAAATGCCACACATCACCCCAAGTCCAGTCCAATATGGGGTTGAGTTTGAGGCGGGTGGTCTCTTGCTCGAGGCTGCTAGCCACTGATCGCGTGTTTGACTGCTCACGGCGAAGGCCAGTTATCCAGCCCACTTGCCCTGCCAAGGCATGCGTTAGGGGCTGCATCTTTCGCACGTTGCAGCAATCCAAACGGTGCGCTTTGCTCTCGTAAATACCATTGTCAGCAACCCGCTTGACCAAGGCAAGCACCTGCTCGACTTGGGGTTGAAACACCCGAACTGAGATGGCGTAGCGGTGTTCTAATGCCGCGATCAATGACAGGGTTTGGGCGTGTAAGCGTTGGGTGTCGAGCACAAATACGCTGGTGTCTGAAATCTTCAGTGCGCCAGCCATGTGCAACAAGTGTGTGACGACAACGTCTTCTGCGCCTAGGCTGTTGGCCTGTGTCCAAGCGCCTGCATGCCTCAACTGGGTGGCTTGTATCAAGGCGATGCTGTCATTCACCAAGTCTGAAAAATTGTTGCTTGGCTTGTCGTACAAATCAACTGCGCTCATGCTGACTCACCTTGGTGAGCGCGGGCAAATAGCGGTTTCACTTGCTGTGTGTCACCTTGGTAAAAAGCTGCAAAGCTTGTCAAGGCGCGTTGTGCGGCTTGTAGGTCTTGGTCGTCTCGCAGCAGGGCATGGCTAAACCCCAAGCGATGCATGTGCGCCAATTGGTCCACCAGCACATCGCCGCTGGCCAGCAGGTGTCCACGGTAGTGACGCCTGACCCGCAGATGTTGGGCTTGAGAGTAGGCGCGCCCATCGCTGAATGTTGGAAAGTGCAGTGCGATGCTGGTCACACCTTGCAGGTCCAGTTCTGCCACGTTGGTGTCGTTGGTGATGGCCAAGCTTGCCGCTAACAAGCTGTGGCTGTGGGTGTCACTGTGGTGATTGAATTCCATGCTGTTTGGTCCGGTGTTAGGCCTGTGTGGCTTCGCTTTGCTGCTCTGATGAGGTCGCAGTTAACGTTTTGTTTCCAGATGCGGTGGCAGCTGCGGCTGTAGGCGCTTGGCCACTGGTTGGCCTAGCTGTTGCCACACGCACTGCGTTTGTTGCGGTCTTAAAAGGTTCTAGTCCAACGCGTTGTACGGTGTGTATGAAGCGTTCTTGGCCAAGCCGCTGGTCACGGTAAGTGGCCAGCAAGGCCTCCACCACATCGGCTACTTCAGCAGCAGCAAAAGAAGGGCCAATGACCTTGCCAGGGGTCGGCGTACCGCTCAGGTGGCTACCGTCTGAGCCACCCAGTGTTATTTGATACCACTCTTGGCCATCTTTATCGACGCCCAGAACCCCAATGTGTCCGCTGTGGTGGTGTCCGCATGAGTTGATGCACCCGCTGATGTGCAAGTCAACAGGGCCAATGTCATCGAGCTCATCCATGTCCTGGTAGCGCGCTGTAATGGCCGATGCCAATGGCAGTGACCTGGCGTTGGCCAAGCTGCAAAAGTCACCACCCGGGCAGGCGATCATGTCTGTCAGAAGGCCAATGTTGGGTTTGGCAAATCCCAACGTGCGCGCTGCGCGCCAGAGTGCTGGTAGTTCGTTGTTGTCCACCCATGGCAACACCAGATTTTGTTCATGGCTGACGCGCACCTCACCCGCGCTGTATTGCTCCGCCAAATCGGCGGCGGCATCAAGTTGGTTGGCGGTGGCATCACCCGGGGCAAACCCTGGACGTTTAAACGACAAGGTGACAGCACGAAGGTCTGGGTTTTTATGCGCACGCACGTTTTGCTTGAGCCAGCGGCCAAACTCGATATCGTCTTTGGCCGATGCATGCAACAAGTTGGTATGTCGCAGTGCATCAGCTGACGTGCTGTTGCGACGCTCAGGCGGCGTGAACATGGCGCTGACTCGCGCCAATTCATCTGGTGAGATGGTGTGTTGCGCACCATCCTTGGCAATGATGTCGTCAAACTCTTGGTTGACTTCATTGGCGTAAGTCTCGCCCAATGCTTTCACCAAAATCTTGATGCGCGCTTTGTATATGTTGTCACGCCGCCCCCAGCGGTTGTACACACGAACCACCGCTTCTAGGTAGTTCATGATGTGGTGCGCGGGTAAAAATTCCCGCAACACGGAGGCGATAACGGGTGTGCGGCCCATGCCGCCGCCCACGCTAACCTGAAAGCCTATATCCCCATCAGCGTTGCGAAGCAATCGCAAGCCCACGTCGTGCCACGCGGTGGCGGCGCGGTCTTCAGTTGCGCCACTGATGGCAATTTTGAATTTGCGCGGTAAAAAAGCAAACTCTGGGTGCAAGGTGCTCCACTGGCGGATAATTTCGCAATAGGGACGGGGGTCAATGGCTTCGTCAGGTGCGATGCCGGCAAAGGCATCAGACGTGATGTTGCGTATGCAGTTGCCGCTGGTTTGGATGCCGTGCATGTTCACGCTGGCCAATAAGTCCATCACGTCAGCGCTCTTGCTCAACGGAATCCAGTTGAACTGCAAGTTTTGCCGCGTTGTAAAGTGCGCGCAGTGGTCTGGCAGCATGGCCACTTCACTCAAGCCAGCATTGCTGGTGTCTAGCGACGGGATATCTTTGTGGTCAAAGTCGCGCGCAATCGTTGCTAACACACGCAGTTGCGCGCTGGACAGTTCACCGTATGGCACTGCTACACGCAGCATGGGCGCAAAGCGTTGAACGTACCAGCCGTTTTGCAGACGCAAAGGCTTGAACTCGACCTCAGGCAAGTGGCCGTTTTGCCAGCGCGTGAGTTGATCGCGAAATTGCTCGGCCCGCAGCTTGACAAATTGGGTGTCAAATTCAGTGTATTGGTACATGGTGTGCTTTCAAATATGTCGTGTGGTGTGTGCCTACCAGGCCAGCAGTTTGATGCCCACGCTTGCCAGCAAGGCCGATAGCGCTGCGCGGATAACGCGTGGTTTTGTTTTTGTCAGCAAGTGCGTGCCTAGCCAAATGCCAGGTAAGGACCCGCACAGCAACAGGACTAGCAAGTTCCAGTCAACGGTGCCCAGGGCTGCATGGCCAATACCAGCAACAAAAGTCAGGGGTACGGCGTAGGCCATATCGGCAGCTACGACGCGGGGCAGTGGCAAGCTTGGGAACAACAGCATGAGAGCCGTCACACCTATGGCGCCAGCGCCTACAGATGTCAGTGTGACCAAGCAGCCAATCACGGCTCCAAATGTGATGGGTAAAGCCCAATGTGCATCACGCCGGTCGCTTGCTGTGGCGATGGTTTGGCGTTGGCCAAACAGCTTAAGAACTGTGGCCGCGGCTGTGAGAAGCAGCGCAACGCCTAGGCCTTGGCGAATCAGTTGTTCTGCATGTGGTGTGGCTGCGCCCAGTTGATGAAGCGCCGCCGTGGTCACCAACGCAGCAGGAATACTGCCTGCGCTGAGCAAAGCCACACTGCGCCAAGGAACGAGTTTGGCTTTGGCCAGTTTGATGGTGCCACCGCACTTTGTGACAGCCGCAAACAACAGGTCTGTTCCAACCGCAACGCTAGGGCTGATGCCAAACCCCATGATCAGCCAAGGCGTCATCAATGAACCGCCGCCAACACCGGTTAAACCGATGATGACGCCAACTACAAGTCCACTAGCGATGAAGAGAAATTCTGACATGGCTTGCACTGTAGGCGCGCAAGCTCAACTATCAAACTACATTTTTCTCATACGCATATGCCGTACGAATATATAGATCACTTCAGCACTGCTGGCGACGCGCTTGGCGCATGACCTGCAGCGGCGCTCGTCGCGGGTCAATAGCGCGCAACAAATCAGGCGGCAGCAGCGTGGCTGTGTCGCCGTCGATTTGCGCTGCCAACACCTCACCCAACAATGGGGCCAAACTCAAGCCTCTAGAGCCCAACGCCAACAAACCAAACAACCCTGGTGCCGTTGCGACGTTGTCACGTTTGCTGCTGTCCGTCAAAGTTGCCATGGACGAGGCGTCGGGCAAGCTCCCGCATATGGGCAGCCTATCAATTGAGGCGCAGCGCACACCGACCCAGCTGCGCAGTTCTCCACTGGCTGCTTGTTTGTCAAACAATGTCAGTGCGCTCATGGCTTGAGGGCTGCTGGTGGCCAATTGGGCAAGGCTGGCCCGGTTGGCATCGTCATCGCGTGGGTCTGGCGTTGGTGACGATACGCCGCGGTGGTAAGTGGCGCCCATGCTCCAAATAGTCTCTGTGCGGTTGGTTTGAAAGTTGGGGGCATAAACGCCCTTGTGTCGCAGCGCGGGTTGTTTGCAACTGGTCTCATGGGGATCAGCCGGGCCGTACGTCATTTGCCCCGCTACTGCAGTCAAGCCCAAGGTCATATGCGCAGGCAACAAGCGTGTTGCTGCAAAGGCATTGCAAACCACGGCCACATCGGCCTGCGCGATGATGTGGTTATCTTGGTCAACGGCGCACCATTGGTGGGCCTCGACAGCAGGGCGCACACTGGACACTGTGCGACCGGTCATGAGCGTCAATTGCGAGCCCTCGCAGGCCTGCAACCAAGCTTGCACCAAGGCACTAGGGGACACCAAGTGGCCGTGTTCTTCGTGCTCTAGAGCCAACGCGCTGTGCGAGTTGTTCATTTGAAAACTGCGTACATCTATGGGCTGCCAGCCTTGACCCTCAGGCAGCAAGCGCTGCAAATGGGTGAGGGTGGCTTGCAAGCCCAGCTCGCACAAGCGGCTCATTGGCGTGGGGTGACGGGTGTGCAGCGGGCTGAGCATGCCCACAGGCAGTGCAGATGCGCCAGCGGCAGGGCCATGTCCTAGGTCTATGACCGTGACCCGCCAGCCACGCTGTACCAATCCAAAGCCGACAGCGATACCAGCCAAGCCGGCGCCGATGACCAGCGCGTGGCGATTCATGCTGTGTCGCTTGTTACGTTGAAGGTATCAGCTTTCAGTGGGCGGGACGTAGCCTTGCGCAGCGTCGGCACCATCGCCAAAAAAGTGGTTGTCCATTTGACGGGCTAGGTATTGGCGTGCACGTGCATCGGCCAAATTAAGGCGGTTTTCGTTCACCAACATGGTTTGGTGCTTGAGCCAGTCTGCCCATGCTTGCTTGCTGACCTGTTGCCATAACTTTTTGCCCAAGTCTCCAGGGTAGGGTGGAAAGTCTAGGCCTTCTGCTTCTACGCCGAGTTTGATGCATTGAACCATTCGAGTCATGTGTAAATCCTAGTTGTTTGTTCGTGGGGTACGGGGCTGTACTGTAGCAAGTTTTGCTGGTAAGCAATAAATACCAGGCTGAAGAGCAACCCATTGCATTTTACTTTTCTCTATTGGTTACTATAGGACGGTGTTTTTAACCATCCTGACCAACGGAGTTTTTGCCATGCAAGCTATGTTTACCAGAATCACACCGCAAGGAAGAGCCCAGCGCTTGTGGTTGTGCTTATTGGCTGTGTGGTGTGCAGGTCTGTTGGTGTTTGGTTTGTATTTACAGCACGTAGTCAACCTTGAACCATGTCCCATGTGCATTGTTCAACGCTATGCACTGGTGGTTGCCATGGTGTTGTCCGTCCTAGGTGCTTGGCTGGCGCACAGACGGGGTGCTTGGGTGTGGCCTTTGCTGTTAGTGCTCATCGGTTGTAGCGGTGCCTTTGTAGCGGCCCGACAATCATGGCTTCAGTGGTTTCCCCCCGAGTCGTTTGCTTGCGGACGTGACTTTTACGGCATGATTGAAGCGTTTCCGCTGCAAAAAGTCATACCCATGCTGTTTAAAGGCAGCGGTGATTGCTCCAGTGTTGACTGGACTTTTTTAAGCCTGAGCATTGCCAACTGGTCATTCATCAACTTTGTAGGGGTGGGCGTTGTTGCCGTGCTGGTTTTTTCGCACCGCGTCAGACAAGGCTGACAGTCGTTGCTCATTGACAGGCGAACAACTCGTTTTGCCGCAATTGCTCAGTTGAAGCCTTACAACCCATGCCGTTTCTAAAGGTGCTTCAAAAACACCTTTGAGCGCCTGTCCCAGTTGTATTTGCTCTTGCGCGCTTCAGGCAATGAGTCGGGTGCGACCTCTTTAAACCCGCGTTTGATAAACCAATGCATGGTGCGCGTGGTCAGTACAAAAATACTCTCCAAGCCCTGTGCCCGTGCGCGTTGTTCGATGCGCTTTAGCAAACGCTCGCCGTCTCCTTGCGATTGGCTGTGTGGTGACACAGTGAGCGCGGCCATTTCACCGGTCCTAACTTCTGGATAGGGATACAGTGCTGCGCAACCAAAAATCACACCGTCGTGTTCAATGATGGTGTAAAAGCTGGCGTCACGTTCTATTTCTGTGCGGTCACGTTTTACCAGCATGCCCTCTTTTTCAAGAGGTTCAATGAGAGACACTATGCCCGATACGTCATCAATGGTGGCTTCACGCAAGCTCTCTAATTTTTCGTCAACCACCATGGTGCCGATGCCATCGTGGGTGTAAATCTCCAGCAATGGGCAGCCGTCAACCGCAAAGGGCAGTATGTGGCTGCGCTCAACGCCGCCCTCACAAGCTTTGATGCAGTGTTGCAGGTAAAAGGCTGTGTCAGTGGGTTTGTCGGCTTTGGGGAGGCGGGCAATGAGTGCTTTGGCTTGAGCCAATGGCAGCTCCGTGTCTACAGGTGAAGACAAGTCCAGCGGGTCTTGGTGTATGCCGTCAATCTCAGTCAAAAACATCAGCTTGTCGGCTTGCAAAGCAATGGCGGTACTGGTGGCCACGTCTTCCATGTTGAGGTTAAACGCCTCGCCGGTGGGTGAAAAGCCAAAGGGCGAGAGCAACACCAAGGCGCCCATGTCCATGGAGCGGGTGATGCCAACGGTGTCTACTTTTCGCACCAGGCCTGAGTGAATAAAGTCAATGCCATCGACCAAACCAATAGGTCGGGCTGTAATAAAGTTGCCCGACAGCACGCGAACAGTTGCACCGGCCATAGGGGTGTTGGGTAGGGCCTGGCTAAACGCAGCCTCTATCTCGTAGCGCAGCTGTCCAGCGGCTTCCTGGGCGCAGTCTAGGGCTACGGAGTCGGTAATTCGGGTGCCCATGGCAAAATGCTCTTGGTGTCCTTTGGCTGCCAATTGTTCACTGACCTGCGGTCGGAAGCCATGGACCAGCACAATGCGCACCCCCATGCTTTGAATCAGCGCCAAATCTTGAACCAAGTTGGGCAAGCGCCCAGCCGCAATGGCTTCCCCAGCGATGGCGACCACCACGGTTTTGCCTCTGTGCATGTGTATGTACGGTGCAACAGAGCGAAACCAAGGCACAAAAGTGAAGTTAAAAACGTCGGACATGGGCAGGCAGTGGGTAGGGCAATCAAAGCATAAGGATAATCGCTAGATTGCCTAGTTGTACAAAGTGAGTGCGTTGTTTTGAATTTGAGCCTAAATTTCCCCGATAACTTGCCCGTCAGTGCCAAGCGTGACGAGATCATGGCGTTGATGCGCGAGCACCAAGTGGTGGTGGTATGCGGCGAGACGGGGTCTGGCAAAACCACGCAGTTGCCGAAAATGGCGCTGGCTTTGGGCAAAGGCCGCATCAATGGCGGCGGGTTGATTGGCCATACACAGCCTAGGCGAATTGCGGCTAGCAGCGTGGCCAAGCGTATAGCCGAGGAGCTCAACACCACACTTGGCGATGTGGTGGGCTTCAAGGTGCGCTTTCAAGACCGCTTAAGCAAAGACAGCTCCATCAAGCTCATGACCGACGGTATTTTGCTGGCAGAGACGCAAACCGACCCGATGCTGAAGGCTTACGACACCATCATTATTGATGAAGCCCACGAGCGCAGCCTTAACATTGACTTTTTACTAGGCTACTTGCGCCAGCTGCTGCCAAGAAGGCCAGACTTGCAAGTTGTGGTGACGTCCGCCACCATCGATGCACAGCGCTTTGCAGATTATTTTGCCAGCCGCAAAGGCCCTGCGCCGGTGATCCAAGTCTCAGGGCGTACTTTTCCAGTCGAGATTCGTTGGCGCCCTTTTGAAGACAGCAAAGAAACCGACCTCAACACGGCCATTGCCGATGGTGTGGATGAGTTGTGGCGCGGTGGCGCTGGCGGCGATATCTTGGTGTTCTTACCGGGTGAGCGAGAGATCCGAGAGGCTGCCGACCACTTGCGCCAACACTTGAGTCACCAGCCCATGCTGCGCGACGCGCACATACTGCCCTTGTTTGCCCGCCTGAGCCAAGCCGAGCAAGACCGGGTGTTTGAAACGGGTGGTGGCAGGCGTGTTGTGTTGGCCACCAACGTGGCAGAAACCTCGCTGACAGTGCCAGGTATTCGCTACGTCATTGACGCCGGCACAGCGCGGGTCAAGCGCTACAGCTACCGCCAAAAAGTAGAGCAGTTGTTGGTTGAGCCCATCAGCCAGGCGGCGGCCAACCAGCGCAGCGGTCGTTGCGGGCGGGTGGCAGACGGCATAGCCATTCGGCTGTACGCACAAGACGACTTTGGTGCCAGACTGGCCTATACCGACCCCGAGATTTTGCGCAGCTCTTTGGCCGCTGTTATTTTGCGCATGAAAGCGCTACACCTCGGTGACATTGAGCACTTTGTATTTATTGAGCCACCCCCGCGCCGCGCCATCGTGGATGGCTATCAGTTGCTGGGCGAGTTGGGTGCTGTTGACGATGACAACCAGCTCACAGCCATAGGTAAAACCTTGTCTCGTCTGCCAGTTGACCCGCGTGTGGGGCGCATGCTGCTAGAGGCCAAGTCCCGTGGTGCGCTGGCCGAGGTGATGGTGTTGGCATCGGCCATGTCCTTGCAAGGTGTGCGCGACAGGCCCATGGATAAACAAACGCAAGCCGATCAAGCGCACAAGAAGTTTGACGATGAGAAAAGTGAGTTTGTAGGTACGCTGCGTTTATGGGCTTGGTTGGCTAGGTCGCGTGGGAGTGCCAACGCAGATGCGCTGTTGGCCGCCTGGGTTAAGGGCAGTGCACCTGACAAACCAGCGCACAGTTTGCGCAGCGCCAATGCCCACCTTGGTGTTGACAAGCGTGGCGCGCAGCAAACGACCAAAGTTGGTGCGCAAGCTGAGCCTGCCGCTCACAAGTTGTCTAACCGTCAATATGAGCAACTGTTGCGAGAGAATTACATTCATGTGCGCCGAGCACGCGAGTGGCGAGACATTTACCAGCAACTGCACACAGTGGTTGCTGAGCACGGTTGGCAGCTCAACCAAGAGGCGGCCACTTACGATGCCCTGCACAAGTCTTTGCTTGCTGGCTTGTTGGGAAACATTGGTTTTAAGAACGACGTTGAAGACTGGTATTTGGGCGCACGCGGCATTAAATTTATAAAACATCCTGGCGCCAACCTGAGTAAAAAACCCGGTAAGTGGGTGGTGTGTTCCGAATTGGTTCAAACCACGCGCTTGTTCGGTAGGGGGGTGGCGTCTATTGAGCCCAAATGGTTGGAGGAGGTGGGACCTCACTTGCTCAAAAAGCAGTTGCTAGACCCGCACTGGGAAAAGAAATCAGCGCAGGTCATCGCTTTAGAGCGGGCAACCTTGTACGGCTTGGTGGTGTACAACAACCGTCGCATACGCTACGACCATATAGACCCCGTGCTATCGCGCACGTTGTTCATTCGTGAAGGCTTGGTCGCTGGCGAGTGGGACTCGAAGTTGGCTTTTTTGCGCAGCAACCAACGCTTGGTGCAAGAGGTTCTAGAGCTGGAGCACAAATCAAGACGTCAAGACGTGTTGGTTGACGACGCGCTGATTGAAGCCTATTACGATCAGCACCTGCCAGCCAGCGTGACCAGCGGCGATGCTTTAGAACGTTGGTACAAGCTCGAGTCGATCAACAACAGACAGTTGTTGGTCATGACGCGTGATTCGCTGATGCGCCACGAGGCCAGCAGTATTACCCATCAGGCATTTCCAAAAATAGTGCGTTTGGGTGGTGTGGATTGCACGACAAGTTACTTGCATGAGTTGGGTGACCCCAAGGATGGCCTGACCGTCGATGTGCCTATATTTGCACTGAACCAAGTGGACGCCAACCGCGTGGAATGGCTGGTGCCTGGCATGCTAAAAGACAAGCTGCAAGCCTTGCTTAAAAGCCTGCCGCAAAGGCCTAGATCTCGCTTGGTACCTTTACCGCAGAGCGCGCAGCGCATGGCCGAGGCTTTCAGCGACCCCATTGTGTTCGGTGATGGCAGCCTGCTCGATGCGTGCTGTACGTGGGTCAGACAGACCACCGACCTCGATGTCAAACGCAGCGAGTTCAAGTTGGACATGGTGCCCGCGCATTGGTTGATGAACATACGTGTGATCGACGAGCACGGCCGCCAATTGGGAATGGGGCGGCATTTAAGTGTGCTCAAGGCCGAGTTGGGCGGTAAAGCCCGAGGTGCTTTTCAAGCGCTCGCCCAGCTTAAATTGAGCGACCTAAGCACACAATCGCCAGACCCTGCGGTACATGCTGCCAACGGCGTGTCTCAAACGCATGCCAAGCTTCACTCTGACAGCGGTCTAAAAGTGGGTGTTGGCTCGAAACCAATGGGCACACTTGACGCGGTTTCGCAGCCGCAGGGGTTGCCCAGTAAGCGTTTCACCTCATGGGATTTTGGCGAACTGCCTGAGCTGATGGAGCTGCGCAAAGGGGTTCAGACCTTGATTGGATTTCCTGCACTCATCGATGGTGGTGACTGCGTGCGCATTGAGGTGTTTGACGAACCGCAGGTGGCTGCGGCCAAACACACAGCAGGGTTGGCGCGTTTGTTTGCTTTACAAATAAAAGATGCCATCAAGTACCTTGAGAAGAACATTCCCGATATGCATCTGATGTCTGTGGCCTACATGCCATTGGGCACTGTGGAGGAGTTGCGCACACAAATTTTGAATGCCGCCATGTCGCGTGCTTTCTTGCAATTGCCCTTGCCAGTTGATGCACAGACGTTTAATGTGCGCCTGTCTGAAGGTCGTGCGCGCTTGACACTGATTGCCAACGAGCTGGCCAGAACCTGTTCTGAAATTTTGGCCGCTTTTGCCAAAGCCAGTCGCAAAATAAAAGACAGTAAACATTTAGGAGCGGCACATGCCGACGCCACCCAACAGTTGGTCAAACTGATGCCCAAGCAGTTTGTTGTTCAGACACCGCCGGAGTACTTGCCGCATTTGGTGCGTTATCTGGGTGCCATTGTGATGCGATTAGACAAGGCCAGAGCAGACGGCGCACGAGATGCCGCGCATACCAAAGACGTTAGTGCGTTAGAGCAAAGCTATTGGCGTTTGGTGTCGCAACGCCAAGGCCAGTTAGACGAGTCTGCAAAGAGCGTACGGTGGTTGTTGGAAGAGCTGCGTGTGGGTTTGTTTGCTCAGGAGCTGCGGACCAAGCAGCCAGTGAGTGTGAAGCGCTTGGAAAAAGCACTGGCGCAGCTGCAAACTTAAGCGCGAGTTTGTACCTGCGCCCTAGACTTACAGCTGAGCGAGGCGCGCCAATGCCAAGTCCAATGTGGCGTCTTGTTTGGCAAAGCAAAATCGTATGCGGCGTTGGTCAAAGCCGTTGCCGTAAAAAGCCGATAGCGGCACTGCAGCGACACCTATCTCGGTGGTCAGCCATGTGCAAAAGTCGGCCTCGCTGAGGTTGCGCTCCGGAACTGTGAGGTCATCTATGTCGACGCATTGGAAATAAGTGCCGCTGCAAGGGGCCAACTTGAAGTTGGTTTTGGCCAAGCCAGCGCGAAATTTGTCCCGTTTTGTCTGATAAAAAGCAGGCAATTTCAAGTACGCGTCGCGGTGTTGCATGAAGTCAGCCAAGCCTTGCTGCATGGGCGTGTTGACCGTAAACACGTTGAACTGGTGAACCTTGCGAAACTCTGCCATGAGTGAGGGTGGTGCCACCACATAGCCAACTTTCCAGCCTGTCACATGGTATGTCTTGCCGAAGCTGCTGATCACAAATGCACGCGCGGCAAGTGCCGGGTAGCGCAGGGCGCTGAGGTGAACGTTGCCATCAAAGACCATGTGCTCGTAGACCTCGTCACTGATGAGCACGATGTTGGTGGGTTCAAGCAAGTCTTGAAGGGCCAGCATATCGGCCTCGCTCCAAATGGTGCCGCTTGGGTTGTGGGGGCTGTTGATGAGTATTGCGCGTGTCTTGGGTGTGATGGCCGCCGCAATTTGTGCAAAGTCAGGCGTCATGCTGCCAGGTGTTAACGCCACACGAACTGCAACACCGCCGCACAACTCAATAGCTGGTATGTAGCAGTCGTAGCACGGCTCCAGCACAATCACTTCGTCGTCGTTTTTGACAATGGCCAGCATGGCCGTGAGCAGAGCTTGTGTGGCACCTGCGGTCACCGTGATGGCTTGTGCGTCAGTTTGGTGACCATATAGCATGCCAATTTTATCTGCTACAGCGCTGATTAAACTTGGCAAACCTGCCATGGGTGGGTATTGGTTATGGCCATTGAACATGGCGTCAGCCACCGCTTGGTGCAACCTGATATCGCCTTCAAAGTCTGGAAACCCTTGGCCTAAATTGACCGCATTGTGTTTGGCGGCAAGTACCGACATGACGGAAAAAATGGTGGTGCCAACATGGGGCAACTTGCTGTTGAGTAAAGGGGTGTGTAGTACCGTCATCGCAGGGTTGTGTTTTTACAGTTCGTAACGCTCGGCGTCGCCCGCCATGGCCTTAACAATCAGATCTTTGCTTAAGCGCGGGCTGAGCAGTTCCGCCAAGCGCAGCACATAATGACGCATATAAGCACCACGCTTGAATGCGACCCGGGCCAAGTTGCTACCAAATAAGTACCCTGCGGGACGACTCACCAAATCTGGCCCTGGGCCGTCTGCATCCACTGCCATTTGGGCCACAATGCCCACGCCCATGCCCAGTTGCACGTACGTTTTAATGACGTCGGAGTCGATGGCGTCTAACACCACATTGGGTTTTAGGCTCCGGGTTGCAAAGGCCAAATCTATGCGGTTTCTTCCTGTGAAGCTGGGGTGGTAGGTGATGATAGGGTGCTCTACCAAGTCTTCTAAGCGAATCCGTTCCAAGCTGGCCAGTGGGTGATTTGTCGGCATGACCAGAACGTGTTGCCACTCGTAACACGGCAGCGAGATCAGTTCTTCAAACTGGGTTAACGACTCTGTTGCGATGCCGATATCAGCCACATCGTCAAGCAGCATCTTTGCAACTTGTGCGGGAGAGCCTTGGTGCAAGCTGATGTTGACTTTTGGAAATTCGTGCCGCAGCTTTGCAACGGGTTGGGGTAAGACATAGCGGGCTTGTGTGTGGGTTGTGGCAATGCTGAGGGTGCCGGAGTCCTGCGTAGAAAACTGTTCACCAATCCGTTTGAGATTGCGAACCTCGCGCAAAATAATGTCAATGCTGCGCAGCACATGCTCGCCAGGTTCGGTGATGCGCTTGATGCGTTTGCCGTGGCGTGCAAAGATGTCTATGCCCAGTTCATCCTCCAACTCGATGATGGCCTTTGACACGCCAGGCTGCGATGTATGCAGTGCCTTGGCAGTCTCAGTCAGGTTGAGGTTGCGTCTGACAGCCTCTTGTACAAATTTGAACTGGTGCAGGTTCATGGTGGCAAATGGTGTGTGCTATGCGCAAGTGGTCAATGACAGGGGTGCACCAGCGAGTTGATCGGGCAGGTGTAGAGCCATTATCAGGCGAATTTAAATGGTGTCTTAAGCGCTACAGTTGCGCTAATTGTGCTCGTTTATGGCGATGTTGACGATGGCTTGAAGCAACGCAGGGTGCTGACCAACGGCTTGTTCGCATGTGAACTGTACATGGGGATACAGTGCTGTCAGCTCGTCCATGAGCACAGGCAAGTCCTCTCTAGCGTGCTTGCCAACACCAAAAAACATAGGCAGTACACGGATGCGTTGAGCACCTTTTTCGACCATCACTGCGGCTGTAGCGGCTAGCGTTGGCTCGCACAACTCCAGGTAGGCGCAAGCGATGTGTGTGTTGGGCGCTTGCGTCGCAATGCGGGCTGCAATGGCCTCTAGTGGGTCCCGCCACAAGGGGTCGCGCGAGCCGTGCGCGAACAAAATAAGGCCACGATTTGAGCTGTCTATTGCGTCTTGGTATGTGGTGGAGGTTGGTGCAGACATGCGTTTAAAAACTGTTGATGGGGTGTTGCGTGGCGCTTAACAATAAGGCTAGGGCGATGGCGATGGCGCTGGTGTTGCTGCGTTCACGTTTACATGGGCGTTAGCGTTTCAACACCAGCCAGCTGAAAGCGCCCAAGGATATTGCCGTATAAATCAAACTAGGGGTGGCGGCGGCCAACCATGGCTGCCAAGCATTCAGGTTGCCAATATAGCCAAACACGTTGTTCAGTAAAAAGAAACTGATACCTGCCAAAAAGCCAATGAACACATAGCCTGCCACGCCGCCAGAGCGAAAGTGAAAGTAAGCAAAGGGCAATGCCAACACCACCATGACCAAGCAGCTCAGCGGGTAAAACAACTTGCGCCAAAACTCAATTTCGTATTGTTGTGCATTTTGTTGGTTGGCCTCTAGGTGGTTGATGAAATTAAACAGGTCAAAGGTGCGCATGGTACTGGGGTCTAAAACGGCTACAGAAATCATGTCAATGGTGATCTCAGTGGGCCACTGCTGCGTGTCAAAGGACGTCTTGGTGATGCGCACATCATTGCGCGCTGCCAATGAGATCGGTGCGGCCTCATTGAGTTGAGGTGCAGCTTTGTCGTAGTTGGTGACTGTGCCTTCACGAAGCGTCCAACTGTTGTTATCGCCAATGGTTGCGCTGGCAGCTGTCAAGGTCCGAGTGAGCTGGCCGCTGTTGCTGAATTCGTATACCGTGATCCGTTCTAGGTCTGCGACGGCATTGATAGCGCCCACGTTGACAGATGCGTTGCCGTTTGTGCGAGTCTCCTTCAGCCAAGCGCCGGTTCGTCCAGCGCTCAGACCACCATCAAAGCGCGCTTTGAGCAATGTTTGCTGTTTACCCGCAAAGGGGGCGATGTAGTCGCCAGTGACGAACGTCAACACAACAAACACAGCGCCCATCATCAACATAATGCGCAGCGCAAGCCATGGTCCTAGGCCGCTGGTCCGTAAAATAGTGAACTCTGAGCGTTGTGCCATGCGTGTCAGCACAAACACAGTTCCAATTAAGACACAGATAGGCAGCAGTTCGTACACCCGCCAAGGCATGCCCAAAGCCACATACAGCAATGCATGCTCTAGGCCGTATGTCAAACCAGTCTGGCCTACGGCAACACGTCCAATAGCCCCCAGCTCGTCGACCAAATCAAAAAATGAAAACAGCGCTAAAAACCCTAGGGATGCAAATGCGACGGCACTGTAAACCTCTGCATAAATTAAAGAGCGTATGGTTCTCATGAAACGGTCAGCGGTTTGATGCGTGTGGCCAACAGCGAGTGGCGCAGCCAGCCTGTGGCATCAAATTGCACATGCCGCATGTACAGCCACAACACACACAGCGCAAAAACCCCGCCATGCAAACCGACCATGAAACCCAAGACACTGATTTGTTGCGTGACCACCCAACCTTGTCCTACGCTTAATAGGTTGAGGTAAATCTGCGATGTCAGCAACGCTATGGCCAAGCTCATGCCGCGGCTTGATCGGTTGTTTATTTTGATAACGGCCAGCGCAAGCAGTACAAAGTTCAAGCTGGCCAAAGCCATTCCCACACGCCAGCTGAGTTCGCCCACAGCATGTGGCGTGGGGTTCATCAACAGGTCCCACGACGGTGTTGATTTTGAGCTTTGCATGGTGCCTAGTCGTACTTCATCATCCGTGCGTGTGCCGTGGCGTTCGAATTCAATGATGCGCGTCGTCTGACCGTCTTGCGCTTTGCTCAGTTGCTGGCCATTGCTCAATTCAACGTATTGGCCGTCAACGCGGTTCACCACCAGCGCGCTCTGAGCCGAAATGATGCTGGTGCCGCGTGGTGTCTTGCTGGATACAAAAATATTGTTACCGTCTACGCCAGCGCTGCTGTCGTTGTCCATAAAAAACACTTGCTCACCGCTGGCCGACTCCTTGAATTGTCCAGGGGCGATACGTTCCAAGTCGCCGCGCGACTCAAACCTGACTTTCAGCTCGTCCAGCTGTTGGTTAGACCATGGCCAGACAAACCACTGCAAGGTCGCTATGGTCAATAAAATGGGCCAGGCGAATCGCAGCGCAGGTTTTATAAATGACAGCAGGCCTGCGCCACTGTTGAACCAGATCACCATTTCGCTGTCTTGGTACATGCGCGACATCACCGACACAATAGATACAAACAGCGCAATGGCCAAAATAGTAGGCATGCGCCCGACGGCGCTGTAGCCCAAAGCCAAATACAAAGACTCAGGGTCGAACTTGCCATCAGCGGCCAAGCCCAGCGTGCGTATTAACATAAGTGTCATGACAATGGTGAATAACACCACCCAGCTCGTCCAAAAGCTGCGTGCCATGTCTTTTCGAATAGAAGAATGGAATAACATAAGAGCCAACTCAATAACCAAGCACCCATTATGAACGTTGAACTGAAAAACTTATCTTTTGACGCCGCCTGCCTGGCACGCACCGATGTCTTGGTCGTGCTGGTTGCCAAAGACTTCAAAGTACCTGCGACCACCAGCGCGCTTGGTGCTTGGCTGCAGCAGGCTGTTAAAACCGGGGGCTTGGGTGGCAGCGGCGCCACCCAGGTGCAGAGTTTTGCAGATCCACGGTTTGTCGCCAAACAGGTTGTGGCCGTTCATGTTGACAGCGGTGACGCAGACGGCGTTCGCTCGGCTTTGGCCGCGTGTGTCAAATCCCTCAGCAGCTCCAACATTAAAACGGTGTTGGTCAGCGTGCATGCCCTGCAATTACATAAGTCAAGCGCCAACAAGCGTGATTGGTCCCAGGCCTTGGTCGGTGCGATTGAGCAAGGCAGTTATTTGTACACCACCAGCAAGTCAACCACCGTGGGCAAGCCATTTAAGGCACGTGTGACGATTTGTGCCGACGATGCGCTGGCATTGGCTCCACAATTTGCGGTCGCCAAGGCCGTCGCCAGTGGTGTGGCTGTTGCCAAAGAATGGGCCAATCGCCCAGCCAACTTGGCAACCCCAACGCACTTGGGCGAGCAAGCCAAGGCAATGGGTAAGCTGCGCAACATGCAAGTCCAAGTTATGGGTCCACGTGAAGTGGCAAAGTTGAAAATGGGCTCGTTCATGGCGGTGGCGCAGGGCTCAACAGAGCCGCTGCGTTTCATAGTCATGCAGTACAAGGGTGCGCCTCAGACCCAAGCGCCAGTGGTGTTGGTTGGCAAAGGCATCACGTTTGACACCGGTGGCATTTCCATCAAGCCCAGCCCCGATATGGACGAGATGAAGTACGACATGGGCGGTGCTGCCAGCGTATTGGGTGCCATGCAAGCCATTGGTGAGTTGCAGCCTAAGGTGAACGTGGTGGCACTGATTCCAAGCTGCGAAAACATGCCCGATGCCAACGCTGTCAAGCCCGGCGATGTGGTGACCAGCATGAGTGGCCAGACCATAGAGATTCTCAATACCGACGCCGAAGGCCGTTTGATACTGTGTGACGCCTTGACCTATGCCACGCGCTACAAGCCCGCGCATGTGATTGATGTGGCCACCCTGACAGGTGCTTGTGTGATTGCCCTTGGTCACGTGCGTACAGGCATGTTCTGCGCTGACGATGCGTTGGCGCAGTCGTTGTCAAACGCTGGTGAGGTCAGTGGCGACCTGTGCTGGCGCATGCCATTAGACGCCGCATACGGTGCTGCATTGAAGTCAAACTTTGCCGACATTCCAAACATTGGTGGTGGCCGCGCAGGTGGTGCCATCACAGCGGCCAAGTTCCTAGAGAAATTCACAGCGGATTTCAAGTGGGCGCACCTTGATATCGCTGGTACGGCGTGGGTCAGTGGTTCTCAAAAGGGCTCAACAGGGCGCCCAGTGCCGCTGTTGGTGACGCATGTGTTGCAACATGCAGCAGGGTTGGCTGGCAACACGAAGCCGACAACAGCCTCTAAACGGGCCGCCAAGAAAGTCAGCTGATCGCGTTTATGCAAGCTGGTGAGTCCTTGAAAGAAGTGATGTTTCATACGGGCGTGGCCGATGTGCCCGCCCACATTGCACGTTTGGCGGTCAAGGTGAAGCGCAGTGGGCAGACCATGGTGGTGCTGTGCCGACTTGAAGAGCTCAACACAATTGATGCGGCTTTATGGGCGTTCTCGCGGTCCAGTTTTTTGCCGCACAGCCGAGCGGACGCGCCGCCATCAGTGTTGGCGCGCAGCCCGGTCGCACTTGTAACCAGCATGGAACAAGTTGCCAGTCTTAGATCAGCAGGAAGCGCAAGCAACAGCCGCTTGGTCAGCACATTGCAAGTGTGGGTTGATGGGTGCGAGTCGTTTGACAAGATGATTGAGGTGGTGACACCTGCAGGTACAGCCGATGCGCGCGAGCGTTGGAAACGTTACGCCCAGATGGGTGCCGTCTTAAGCAATACAGCCGTCGACAAGCTGGTGAGCAACACTTGAAGAACAGGCGGTGCAAAGGGTTTACCCTTGCCGGCAAATATTTTTTTTTAGCGGTGACACATTGGTTGAAATTTGATGTATCTTCACCCGGCAATTTAGGTGCAAACTTAATGTTGTTGTTCATTCAAACCAACTTGTTACCTCAAGGACTTCCATGCAAATGAAGATCAAACTAGCCGTTATTGTTGCAGCAGTTGCTGCATTAACTGCCTGTGGACAAAAAGAAGAAGCAGTAGCCCCCGCCGCTGATGCGCCACTGATCGTAAAGATCGGTCACGTTGGTCCGACCAGTGGTGCCATCGCCCATTTGGGTAAAGACAACGAAAACGGTGGCCGCATGGCAATCGAAGAGTTGAATGCCTCGGGTTTGGTCATTGGTGGCCGACCTGTCACATTTGAGTTGCTCGCTGAAGACGACGCAGCCGATCCCAAGCAAGGCACTGCCGCAGCTCAGAAATTGGTTGATGCAAAAGTCAACGGTATCGTGGGTCACCTGAACTCAGGCACCACTATTCCCGCTTCCAAAATTTACAACGATGCACGCTTGCCACAGGTGTCACCTTCTGCAACAAACCCCAAGTACACACGTCAAGGCTTTGACACAACGTTCCGCTTGGTCGCTGATGACACACAGTTGGGCGGTACCTTAGGCCGTTACGCTATCGAGACATTGAACGCTAAAACCGTTGCAGTGATTGATGACCGCACGGCTTACGGTCAAGGCGTGTCTGATGAGTTCGAAAAGGGTGTTGTGGCTGCAGGCGGCACGGTGGTTGCACGTGAATTCACCAACGACAAAGCCACCGACTTCAACGCCATTCTGACGTCTATCAAAGGCAAGAAGCCAGACGTTATTTTCTTCGGCGGCATGGATGCTGTGGCAGGTCCTATGCTGAAGCAGATGAAGCAACTGGGCATCGAAGCCAAGTTCATGGGCGGTGACGGCATTTGTACTGCTGGTTTGCCAGCGCTGGCAGGTGACAGCTTGGCTGACAACATGGTTTACTGTGCTGAGGCTGGTGGTGTTGACGAAGCAGGCAAGCCCGCCATGGACAAGTTCCGTGCTGACTTCAAAGCCAAGTACAACGTAGAAGTCCAGGTGTACGCACCTTACGTTTACGACGCCGTTAAGTTGCTGGCCGACGCCATGAAGCGTGCTGAGTCAGCTGACCCAGCTGTTTACTTGCCATTTTTGGCCAAAACCGACGGTTTCAAAGGCGTGACTGGCAACATCACGTTCGACGACAAAGGCGACATTAAGAATGGCGCGTTGACGTTGATGACCTACCGCGGTGGTGAGCGTACGAGTTTGCAAGTGATTCGCTGATCACGCCCTTCTTGGGTTCAAAAAAAAACCACCTTCGGGTGGTTTTTTTTGCTTGGGTATGGCTTGTTTGTGTGGGCATCACAACGCGCGTTGGTGTGTGTGCCTGGTATTTACGGCACAACAGCGCTTCAACGCGTAAAATAGAGGGTTAGGCGCCATACCGCAGCCCTTTAGATCACGCCCAAGTCCAAGCCGACCAGCTCCCCATGAACATGCCCATAGACGTTTCGTTTTTCCCGCGAGACGCCAAACCCATTACCAGTTATCGTAAATACTGGGCACATCGTTTCGGTGTGGCCAAGTTTTTGCCCACCAGCCGCGCCGAAATGGATGCACTGGGCTGGGACAGTTGCGACATCATCATCGTGACCGGCGACGCGTATGTAGACCATCCCAGCTTTGGCATGGCCGTTATTGGTCGCACCTTAGAGGCCCAAGGCTTCCGTGTTGGCATCATTGACCAGCCTGACTGGCAGAGTGCGGAGCCCTTCAAGGCCTTGGGTAAACCCAATTTGTTCTACGGTGTGACCGCGGGCAACATGGACTCCATGATCAACCGCTACACGGCTGATAGAAAAATTCGATCAGACGACGCTTACACGCCTGGCGGTCAAGGCGGTTCTCGCCCAGACCGCGCCGCGTTGGTGTACTCGCAGCGTTGCCGCGAGGCCTACAAAGACGTGCCGATTGTGTTGGGCGGCATCGAAGGCTCATTGCGCCGCATTGCACATTACGACTACTGGCAAGACAAAGTTCGCCGCTCTATGGTGGTGGATTCCAAATGTGACTTGCTCCTGTTTGGCAATGCCGAGCGCGCCATCATTGAAATCGCACATCGCTTGGGCAAAGGCGAATCTGTACAAGATATTACCGATGTTCGTGGCACGGCTTTTGTGCGCCGAAGCACGCCTGAAGGGTGGTTCGAAATTGACTCCAGTGAAGTTGATCAGGCTGGTCGCGTTGACGCCCATGTCAACCCCTACCTCATGGTGTCCGAGCAGGCTGCCGCCCAAGGTGAGACGTGTGCACGCGAAGATGAGGCCAAGGCCGTTGCCAGTGTTGAGAACGCTGTCAGCAGTGTGAACATTGCGAAGGGTGTCAAGCCTGTGCAGTTTGTCATTAACCCATCATTGGCCAGCCGAAAAGGCGGTGTGTTTACGCCGCCGCGTGACAAGTCGGTGATTCGGCTCCCGTCTTATGAGCAGGTTAAACGCGACACCGTGTTGTATGCCCATGCCAGCCGAGTATTGCACCTGGAAACCAATCCAGGCAACGCCCGCGCATTGGTTCAGGCCCATGGCGAAGGTCATATGGCACGTGATGTGTGGATTACGCCGCCACCCATACCGCTGACCACGCCTGAGATGGACCACGTGTTTGACCTAACCTATGCGCGCAGCCCCCATCCCAAATACGCCGATCAGCTAGGTGGCCATGACGGCGAGACTAAGATTCCAGCGTGGGAAATGATTCGATTTTCTGTCAACATCATGCGCGGCTGTTTTGGCGGCTGTACCTTTTGTTCCATTACCGAACACGAAGGTCGCGTGATTCAAAGCCGATCCGAAGACTCGGTGATCAAAGAAATTGAAGCCATTCGGGATACCGTGACTGGTTTTACTGGCGTGGTGTCTGACCTGGGTGGGCCAACCGCCAACATGTACCGTATCGGTTGTAAAAGTCCTCAAATTGAGGCGGCCTGCCGCAAGCCAAGTTGTGTGTATCCGGGCATTTGCTCGAATCTCAACACAGACCACACGCCACTCATCAACATGTACAGGCGTGCACGTTCATTGAAAGGCGTGAAGAAAATTTTGGTCAGCTCAGGCCTGCGCTACGACTTGGCTGTCGAGTCGCCAGAGTATGTGAAAGAGTTGGTAACCCACCACGTGGGCGGCTATTTAAAAATTGCGCCTGAGCACACCGAAGGTGATCCGCTGTCCAAAATGATGAAGCCGGGCATTGGAACTTACGACCGTTTCAAAAAGATGTTCGACAAGTTCAGCGCTGATGCTGGTAAAAAACAATACCTCATTCCCTACTTCATTGCCGCCCACCCCGGCACACGGGACGAAGACATGATGAACTTGGCCGTTTGGCTGAAGGCCAATGGTTTCAGGGCAGACCAAGTGCAAACCTTTTACCCAAGCCCAATGGCCACGGCCACGGCCATGTACCACTCGGGAAAAAATCCGCTGAGAAAAGTAGGGCGTGACTCTGAAACAGTTGATATTGTGCGCGGCGACAAGCGCAGGCGTTTGCACAAGGCATTTTTGCGATACCACGACTCCAACCACTGGCCACTGCTTCGCGAAGCCTTGAAGTCCATGGGTAGAGCCGACTTGATAGGCAATGGCAAGCACCACCTGATTCCCAGCTACCAGCCCTTGAACTCTACTGCTTACGTCAGTCCCAGGCGCAAGCACAGCACGCCACTGAAGGCTAGGCCGGGTCGACTGCTCACGCAACACACGGGCTTGCCACCACGCGAGGGCATCAAGGCCAAGGTATCAAAGCCTGCAGCGCCTAAAACACCCTCAGCAACTACAAGAGCTTCAACATCTGCAAAAAAGGTGCTGGCTTAACACCCAGCGCCTGTCGCCGCGGCATCACGCCCTAACGCTCTTCGCAACCTCAAGGCATGGTGTGTATGGGCAGGTCATTGGCCGCGGCAATTGTAGCCAGCTGAGCGCGACTCAAACGTTTGAAATAACGTGCAAGCTGCTTGCGCGTGGCTTCAACAAACCAGTCGCTCGTATGGTGTATCTTGAGCTCGGCAACGGTGGCCAATGCCGCTGCAAAATGTGACTCAAGTGCGGCAACCGCCACACGGCCATCGGCACAGGCGTACACGCGGTAACCTGCGTGCGCCCCACCTACTGCGCCGTCCGGTGTGGTGAGCCCCCAAGCTTGAGGCAAACCCAGCCACTGCGCCGCGGTGCTTAATGCAACCTCTTGACGCTTGGCTTGACCTGTGTGTTCTCGCACCAACAAGGCACTCAACGTGGCCTGGGTTGCCATTAATGCGCCGCCCATGTCTGCAAACAACGACGGTGGCAGGTTCAAGCCATTGACCAGTCCTTGTTCTGCCATGTAGGTGAGGTCGTGTCCTGGAATTTCGGCTAAAGGGCCTGGCGCACCAACGACATCAATGTGTATGAGTTTGGGGAAGCGTTGGTGGAGCGCACGCCAGCCCAAACCAAGTTTGCGCATGGCGGATGGTCTGAATGAGCTCAGCAGTACATCTGCAGTTGCCAGCTGCTGTGCCAAGGCTGTTTGACCAGCATTTGTTTTTAAGTCAACGCTGTACTGCTTGATGCCGGCGTGCATGTGGGCATAAGCCTGCGGTTTGTAATGCCACATGGGGTCGCCCCCGGGTGGTTCAATCTTGATGCAGCTGGCGCCCATGGCTTTCAGTTGCATCAAGCAAGCAGGGCCTGGCAGGTTGAGTGCCAAGCTGACAATGCGAACCCCGCGAAGCGGTTTGGTGGAAGTTGGACTGTACATGCGCGCAGTTTACAAACGCTGGGTTTAAATGGGTGTCGCTACAGCGGCAGACCCACATAGTTTTCTGCCAAGCTCGTGGCGGCCGCTGTCGAGTTAACCAAATAATCCAGCTCGGCTTCTTGCACTTTTTGGTTAAAGCTTCCCAGTTCAGGAAACTGGTGCATCAAGGACGTAAACCACCACGAGAAGCGTTCAGCTTTCCACACACGAGACAAGGCCTGTGCTGAGTAGCCATCAACGCCACCATTGTCTTTGTCGTTGAAGTAGCGCTCAAAAGCTTGAGCCAAATACATGACGTCTGAAGCTGCTAGGTTCAGGCCTTTTGCACCAGTAGGGGGCACGATATGCGCGGCATCGCCGGCCAGCATGAGGCTGCCAAAGCGCATGGGTTCTGCAACAAAACTGCGCAGCGGTGCAATGCTTTTCTCAATAGACGGGCCAGTCACCAAGGCCTGGGCCGCTTGCGGGTCAAGGCGGTTGCCAAGCTCGTGCCAAAAAGCCTGATCACTCCACTGCTCGACTGTGTCGCTGAGTGGGCACTGCAGGTAGTAGCGGCTGCGGGTTTTGCTGCGCATGGAACACAGCGCAAAGCCGCGATCGGTGTTGGCATAAATCAGCTCGTCAGCCACTGGCGGGACATCGGCCAATACGCCTAACCACCCAAATGGATAGATCTTCTCGTAGTGCTGAATGGCGCTGCTTGGCACGCTCGCGCGGCACACCCCGTGGAATCCATCGCAGCCTGCGATGAACCTGGCTTTCAGTTCATGCGCTTGGCCGTTGAGTGTGTAGGTGACACGTGGCGAGTCGCCATCAAAGTTATGTATGGCGACACCGTTGGCATTGTAAATAGTGGTGAGGTTGGACGCCTCGCGCGCATGCATCAGGTCTTTGGTGACCTCGGTTTGGCCGTATACCATCACCTGTTTGCCACCTGTCAGTGCGGCCAAGTCAATGCGGTGACGCTCGCCTTTAAAGAGCAAGTCAAAGCCATGGTGGGGCAGCCCCTCTTGGTGCAAGCGCGCATCCACCCCAATGCTGCCCAAGGCATCAACGGTTCCCTGCTCCAAAACGCCCGCACGAATGCGCCCGAGCACATAGTCGGGACTCTGGCGCTCAATGATGACGCTGGTTATGCCTGATTTGGCGAGCAATTGGCCTAGCAGCAGACCCGCTGGTCCGGCACCAACAATAGCAACTTGTGTAGATGTCATAGATTGAATCAATTTATTTGTAGAGGGTGTCTACAGGTGACACATAGGTTATGACCTGACACTTCGATGCACAATACGGTACACACCTGTTGTGCGCGATTAATATTTTATTTGCGCGATAATCGCGCATATACGTACCAAAGGAGTGATGGCCATGGCCGGTGACGCAGGTAACACGCAAGGCAAAACGCAAGAAAAAGTGCAGGGACCTGTTCAGTTGGGCGTCATTCAGCAAGCTGACTTTATTGCGGGACTTGGAAAAGGCTTGTCTGTTTTGGGGGCTTTTGACGTGTCTCGCCAACGCCTGAACGCCACACAGGCTGCGCAACGCGTAGGTTTAACGCGAGCCGCAGCTAGGCGGTATTTGCTCACATTGCAGTCATTGGGCTATTTAGATTCAGATGCCACCCATTTTTGGCTCACACCGAAAGTGTTGCAGTTCAGTGGCAATTACCTGGCCTCTGCGCAATTGCCTCGCATTGCACAACCAACGCTAGACGAGCTCAGCGCTCACACTGGCGGGGCTTTTTCTGTGGTGGTGGCCGATGGTGCTGAGGTGGTCATTGTGGCCAGAGGCCGCGACAGCTTGCGCAGCGCAGTGGCACAGTTGCCCGCTATCAACGACTTACCCTCACGTGCGGCGCAACAACTCAGCCAGGCTCAAGCGCATGCGCGCAGCATGATGAGTATGGCGCAAGGGCTGCACTTAGGCGCTAGGTTGCCCATGCACGCTACGTCTACAGGCCAGGTGCTCATGGCCAGTTGGAGTGCACCTCAATTGAAGGCGTGGCTTGATCAGCATGTGCTCAAGGCGCTTACATCACACACATTAACAAGCGCCAGTGCTTTAGAGCAGCGTCTAAAAACTGTGCGCAGCAATGGCTGGTGTTGTGCCTCGCAAGAGCATGAACTGGGCGTTAAGGCGGTGGCTGTGCCTGTGCACAGGCGTGATGGCACAGTGGTTGGCGCATTGAATGTTGTCTTGGGTGTGGCATTGCATGCGCCAACATCGAGTCACAGCTCAACAAGTTCAGGGTCAGATGAAGATTTAATTCAACAGTGGTTGCCTTGGTTACAGGAGGCTGCGCAGCGATTGCGAACAATGACTTAGTTGGACAGCCGCTACTGCCAAGCGCTAGACCATGTTGTAGCCCACAAAGCAGCGGCCTCGTCGGCGTCTACATCGCTGGCGGCGTCGTGCTCAAATATGTCACCTACGCGCTGGGCACCTACATCTTGTAGTTTGGCATCAATCAGCCTAGCGCCTGCGCCGTAGGTTTCGCCGTAGCTGCTGTCGCCCAGCGCCATCAGCCCGTAGCGCACATGGCCTAAGTAAGCTGGCTCAAGGTCAAAAGAGGCCAGAAATGCCTGCGCATTATCTGGCACATTGCCGTGGCCGTAGGTGGACGAGCACACGATGTATGCCTTGCCAATGCCGGCCTCGGCGGGAACCCTGTTTGGTGATCCAGAGTCAGAACCAGAGCCAAACAAGCCAATGCCATGTGCTTCGCCAAGCAGGGTGATGACAATTGACGCGAAATACCCATCCAAAACTTTTGCGGCGGCTTGCGCCGCATGCAAGGCAGTGTCTCCAGTGGTGCCCACCAATATATGCAGCTGCGGGGAAGTGCTCATGTGCGTTCAGGTAGTTCGTAAAATTAAATTACACCACGGTTGCAAAATGCCCGTAGATCACGCTACAATTTGAGGCTTAGTCGGAGCGTAGCGCAGCTTGGTAGCGCACCTGGTTTGGGACCAGGGGGTCGTAGGTTCGAATCCTACCGTTCCGACCATCAATCAATGATCTGTATTTAAGATCTACTCAAAAAAGCCCATTCACTGGGCTTTTTTTTGGGCTACATTTTGCCCAGCACAGTTCATTCAATGCATAACTTAAGCACCCTGTAGCTGCTTTCGTGTGTTGATCCCCACCACGTGCGTTGGGTTTGTGCGTGTTGTCTCGCCGCTAACCATGCCTGCATGTTCACGTGCATCCAACGGTAAAGACCGAAACGCTTGTCAGTGCCAATGAATCACTCCCTAGCGAAGGCCGCACGGTGAAAGCCGTGAGGCAGACAGTTGGGCGTTGGCACTGCCAAGAAACGTGGGTTTACGTCATCTCATAAGCGTTAATTTTTGGATTCGGTAACTGGTCATCTCAATACTGGTCACGTCGTTGGTCACGTTGCTGGTGCGTGTTGACGATCGTAGGATCATTCGCAACCGATGCCCTTGAGGGGAGTGTCTGCTTGTCCATGCATCAACAACCAACGGGCTGTTAATCGCTGTGCGTCCATTAACTGCTGTGCGGCCATTGCTGAAGTCGATGAGGCCTTGTACAACTTGACTGGGTGACGCATGTGAGAGGTGCAATACGGCCTCCCATCGTGCAGGCGATATCAAAATTTAATAATATTGCTTAGAATAAAAAATAAAAAGCACAAGAGAGAATCGCTCTTTTGCAAGCGATCTGTGTTTTTTCACACCTTTAGTTTCTGGAGGAACTGTGCTTCATCCAATTGTTTCTCTAACGCGGCATATTGCACGCGTAACTTTTTACCAAGCAACTAGGGCGCCAAAACCAGGTAGCGGGTTGTTCCATGGTGATGGGGCTCATGCAGTGACAGGCAACCGGCGACTGTTTCGAAGCCATGATGATGCTGCAACTTATCTCAGATTTTGGACTGGAGATCCGACAACGGTTTCAGAGCTTAAATGGTTGTATCAGACATTGGGCTCCTCCATGATGACCCAGCGCAGTGGACCTGATGGATGGCTGTGGGGTCTAGGTGCTCAGCTCGTGACCGGTGACATCGTCGTCATGGAGGAGACTATTCGTGGTGCGCGTCTAGGGCGCGTGGTCGCACCTTTTGCGGCAACTGCCGGTGCGCTAGCCAGTGCCTTAGATGAGCTGCCCTTGCTGAGTGATCTTCCATCAGCGCCCGAAGTGCCTGACTTTTTACCAATTGTGGAATCAATTGAAATAGAAGGTGCGGTGGTTATGCCAAATGTTGACAGCGCCCTGTCGCACATATCGCTCGCCATAGGTGGTGTTGGTGATGCATCTGTGAGTTTAAAACCAGTGCCTGACAAAATTTCAAGTCTTCATGATGTGTTGGCCTTGGTCGGTGAAGAGTCAAAGAAGAAACTTGATGGTGGCTAATTATTGGT